>Ga0209062_1000941_pt1 | contig 63241 bp, 48 predicted proteins | sample Coa_R2_2_FD_187158 | JGI IMG/M metagenome (GOLD analysis project Ga0209062, IMG submission 187158) | Surface soil microbial communities from Centralia Pennsylvania, which are recovering from an underground coalmine fire - Coalmine... | ecosystem: Environmental > Terrestrial > Soil > Unclassified... | reverse complement strand
CGGGGGCGGCATCGATGTGACCGAAACGGCGAGGGTACATCGGTTCGGCCGGGGTCGAGGAGCGGAGCAAAGGTACGGGAAGGGCCGCCTGGAGACCTGAGAGATCCCATTCGTGTCCACACGCGAGCAACCGGAAAGACGGGCAGCCGGTCAACTCAAAGCCCGGGTCTGGAGGGGACCTCCGACCTTCCGGGAGCGCTGCGGCGAACACGAAGCCGGAGGGACGGGTGGGCTGCGGGAGCGAACCAATAAGCGACCGGGGATAAGCGAATGGGAAGTCGTAGCGCCTTCATAGTACCTGTGAGAGCGGGGAACCAGGCTCGCTGGGACCCGAAGGAGGGAAGGGAGGCGTCGCGAGGAGAGAACCATTGGCGGGAAACACGGGAGGGGACATGAGCCCCGCAAACCTGTTTACGAAACGACGATGGATAGCCGAACTGGCGAGAAAGCGTGAGCGCGCCTCGATCGGTGAGTGCCGGTGGGAGATGGTCGATAGCTATGATCAACTACGACACCGGCGGCGAAACTCTCCTGCGAAGCACCGGATGCGGGTAATCTGCACGTCCGGGTCTGTGGGGGGCGAGGGTGGTAACATCCTCGCCTACCCGGCCGTCCTCCAGCGGCGAGGCCGATGGCCCGGCGTTTCGTCGCCTCAATCCCAGGCCGTCAATTCATTCGGAAGCCGAACCAGCTCGAACTGCACGGCTGCGTCCGCCGCAATCTCCACGTTTCTTGAGGCAGGCTTGAAGCCGGACTTCCAGACCGCGAGCTGGTAGGTGCCTCGTGGCGCTTCAATGTGCGCCAGTCCTGCTTTGTCGGTGGCGGCCCGATAAGGGCCAAGCGCGACCTCGGTCTTCTCCACCGGCGCCGCCACATCGCTCTCTATGACCGTGATCGCGACGCGGTGTTCAGGCGGCTTGACAGCGGTAAAGCTGAATTGCGCCGATGAACCCAGATGCGGCAGCGCCACATCCGTGGCGGGGAATGCAACGCTCCAGCCCTGCAGCCCTTCTCTGATCGGACCGGCGAGCATGACCTCCGTCCAGTAAAGCGCATCGCTGCCGGGCCACGGCGTCTCGCCGAGGATGCCTTCGCCGACGATGGCGCCGGTGTCATCGCAGACCTCGATCCTTGCGCCGCCGAGCGCGCAGGCGCCGGAACTCTTGGCTCCGACCGTAACCGAAAAGCGGCGCGCGATTTGCACCGGCGTGGGGACAGCCCACACCGCAAGGCTCGTCTGGTGCGGCCTCGTCTGCGCCGAGACTGCCAGAACAGCTTCCCCATACGCGATGCCGCCGATGTTCTGCGAAGGAAAGCGGACGGTCCAACTGAATGCGCCGACGCGAACAGGCGCTGTCAGCGTGAATGGCGCGGTTTCATTGACACTGTCGCGAAACGCAATCAGCTCTGCCGTCGCGACGATTTCCTCGCCGGCGACGATCTCGATGCGGCCGCCGGTCAGGTTGCAGGCGGCGCCCGACACTCTGACTTGCAGCACAACGGCCGCGCCCACCGGGACCTCCGGTGGAACGGGCTCGGCAAGTTCCAGACTCAATGCGGCCGGAGCCGCCGCCTGACGATCTGCACTCATGACGCCTGCGCAGCAGCGTGGAAGCCGGCGATGCGGCCGAACGTTGCGGCCCGGCAGATGCCGTGCTGGCCGAAGCCGCCCGCGGAATCGCCGCACGCGTAAAGGCCCGGTATGACCTTGCCGTGCAGGTCGATGACCTGAGCGCTCGTGTTGATCCGAACGCCCGTGTAGGAGTCGTGAAGCGCGGGCGTATGCCAGGCCGCGTAGAAGGGCGGCCTGGCGATCTTGTGCATCGGCCGCGGCTTCTTGAAATCGGCATCGACCCCGGCGTCCACGAAGGAATTGTACCGCTCGACCGACTTGCGCAGCGCGGCGCCAGACATCGGCCGCCACTGGTACTCGTTGACGATCTTCGCCGCCAATTCCTCGATCGTGTCGGCGGTGAAGAAATAGCCGTTAGGATCGACGTGGGGCGGCTTCACGTCCCACTCTTCGCGGGCAACGGCGTCCGCATCGAAGATGGCCCAAATCGGGCCGCCGCCATTGAACTTCCTGGGATCTCCGGTCCACGCCAGCGCCGCCGCATAGTATTCATAGTCCCGGGTCGTGGCAGTCTCGTCATAGAAGCGAAGGCCGTTCTCCTTCACCAGGATCACATTCTGGTAGTCCTTCACGACGAGGCCGAGCGCACGGGCGCGGAAGAAATGCGGGCTGGTGGGATAAAGCTCGGTGATGGCGCCGTTGCTCTTCTTGCCCATGCGTCCCTTGGTGATCAGGTTGTCGTCCTGGGTCGTCTGACAGGCTGTTGCTCCGAGCGCTGCGCCGATTTCCATCGCGGCGATCTCGCCGTCGCCGGTGCGCTCTGTCCACTCGCTGTTTTCGGCCTGGTATTCTTCGGTCAGCCGGACGTCGAACATGGTGCGAAACACGGGGTTTCCGGCGCTGCCGCCCGTTGCGATGATGACGCCCTTGCGCGCCTTGATGTTCATGGTGCGGGTCTTGGGCTTGAACCAGTCGTCGACCTCGACGGTCGCGATGCCGGTGACGCGGCCGGCGAGCGGGCTCTCCCGGTGAATCTTCGTCATCTGCTGCTGCAGCAGTATTTCGATTCCCATCTGCCGCGCAGTCTTCTCCAGCGGCCTGACGAAACCCGAGCCGCGCGCCGGCGTGGTGGGCTCATTGGGCCAGCGCACCACGTTGAGCCTGGTGCGGTTGCGATCGAGGCGATCAGGAACGCCGCGGTATGAGTCCCATTTGATCCCGTTCTTCTCCAGCCAGTCGAACAATTCGAGAGTGTTGTCGGCCCAGGTGCGCACCAGGGCGCGATCGCTGAAGCGGCCCATCGGCTTCTCCGGGCGCGACCAGTCCGCAAATTCCCGATCGGGCGAGTCCTCCACGCCTTTCGCCTTCTGCAAGCGATTGCCGCCCCCGATATAGAGCCCGCCGAAGCTCATCATGGCGCGCCCGCCGATGTCGAAGTTCTTCTCCACGATCAGCACCGAGGCGCCCTTTTCACGCGCCGCGATCGCGGCGACGAGCCCGCCGGCGCCCGCGCCGATCACGACAACATCCGTTTCGCGATCCCAGGCAGCGGCCTCCGCGGCCTGCGCCGCCGGCGCATCTGCGATGGCGACGGCGGCAGCGCCCGAAGCCAGGAAGCTGCGCCGGTCAATGGCCGAGCCGGGGCGATCTTCTGTATCTTTGCCGGGGTGGGATTCGGTGGGCCCTTTCGACATTGCGACCTCCCCGCTGTTTCGTTCAAAATCGATCAACTGTAGCCCGGATTGACCGCCGGCGAAATCCGTCGCCTCGCGATCGCTACAGCCTGCAGTCAAGCGACTGAGGCGCCCCTGGGAGGGAAGATGGCACGCGTAAATCTTGTTGATTTACCCCAACTTGGGTTGCCTCGGGATCGCCGCCATCGCGCCGGGTGGCGGACATCGCATGCCGCATGCGCCGCCGCGTGGTTTGGCGTCGCGTTCTCCGGGGCCGCATCAGCTCAGGACGCCGCCCGCCTCGCGGCCGGTGAGGCAGCGTGGGACAAGGCCGGCTGCCTGCAATGCCACGGCTCGACCGGCGAGGGCGGCGTCGGCGGCGAATTTCCCGCCGGTCCGAGCCTGCGCAAGACGGGGCTCGATCGCGCGGCCCTTGTCGAGGCGATCAGTTGCGGGCTTCCGGGCACGCAAATGCCCGGCTGGCTCGACGGCGCCTACACTCAACGCTCTTGCTACGGATTTCCTCCTGGGCCGCCGCCGGAAGGAGCGACCCTTACGCCGGTCCTCAGCGCCGACGAGGTTGAGGCGCTTGTCGATTATCTGCTGGCGAAGATCGTGGGGCGGTAGCGTGCGTTTCGAACCAGGGCGCCGGGCGCGGGATTGACCTGCGCCCGGCGATGGCGGCTGGCTCTCCCTTGCCTTCGCTATTTTCCTAACGCCTCCGCCCGCATCACCTGCAAGCGCGCCGAGCTCTCGAATTGATTGACCATCGGCAGGCCCGTGTTGGGGTCGAGCATGGCCTGACCAGGCTTGTAGTAGTGGCGGCTTTCGACCGTAATCGCGAGGCCGTCAGCGGCCTTTTCGCATCGCTCCTTGACGAAGGCGCCAAGGATCGGAGTTTCACCTTCCGCCGCGGGCATGTTGGCGCAGGCCCATCCATCGGTTCCGAAGCGCGCCTTGAATGCGATGGCGACCGCATAGGCCTGGGCCCGCAAGTCTTCGTCCGCATGCGGATCGGTGAATATCCGGTAGCCCTGCACGAGGCCCGAGCGGTCGATGAGGAGGGACAGGGTCACCGGCTGGCCAAGCACCACCATGGCATTGTTGCGGGCGATGGCGTCCGGATCGCGCGCCGCGCGCGCGATAAACTCCAGCTCGTCGTCATAGCGAAAGGCGATTTCGCGCAGGCCCGAGGCTTCCGGGCGGCACCGCTCGAAGCGCTCGAACGTGCCGATGGCGAGCCCCGGCGGGCCGCCGTTGGTCCCGCACGCGGGATCAACGAATTCCTCCTCCGGAAGATCGCTCACCGGGGTCGGGAGTTGCACATCCCAGATTCGCGGTGGGGGCTGCTGGGCCGATGCGGGGTTAGGGAGCGCGCCCGCAAGAATGAGAGCAAGTGCGCGGACCGCGTGGGCAAGATCGCCCGCAAATCGGGCGCAAGCATGCCCGCCGCGGCGGGCGATTTTGCCGGCCCTGCGCATCCGGCAGTTGGCTCGCTTCCATGATCGCACCGGGCCATCGGGTTCAAACTCTCGGACCTCATCCTGAGAAGGCCGCGCTCTAGCGCGGCGGTCGCGAAGGATGGCGCGGGGCAGGGCCTGGCCTGTGGCCGTCCTTCGAGACGCGCGCTCCTTCGACAAGCTCAGGAGCGCGCCCTTCAGGACGATGCTGATCGATAACAGCGATATCATTCGCACCATGGAAACGCTGTACTACAGCCCGAACACCATCAGGATCACGTTCTGTCCCAGCTCGGCCGCTTCCGGAAACGAGCCTTCGTCGCGGCCGAGCCGGCCGCCGGTGATCAGCGCGACATACTGCTTGCCGTTGACCGCAAAGGTCATCGGCGAGCCGGCGAACGCCGTGCCGGTTTCGAAATGCCACAGCTCCTGCATCGTGTCCTTATCGAAGGCCGATATCTTGCCCATGATATCGCCCATGAAGATGAGGCCGCCGTCGGTCCCGAGCACGCCCGAATAGGCCGGATAATACGACTCAAGCTTCTTCACCGTATTGCCTGTGCGCACATCGATGCCGCCGAGCAGGCCGTGGCTCACGCGGCAGTTGGGATTGCGCACGCTCCGCTCGATCGGTTCGACGGCATTCTCTTTGGTGGCGACGCCGCAGTAGATTTCCCTGAACCCGGTGCCGATGAGCTGCTTTGCGGGATCGGCGGGCCGCGAGTTGAAATAGTTGGCTTCGCCGATCATGGCGTTGAAATAGGTGATGCCGCGCGAAGGATCATAAGCGTTCGGCATCAGGGTCGGCATGCCGTAGTGGGCGGGGCGCACGTCGATCGCCTTCTTGCCGTATCTGACTGCCTTGCCGGCGTAGTCCTGAATGGTCTTGGACGGATCGTAGTCGAGCGGCCGGCCGGTCTTGGGATCGAGGCCCGCGGTCCAGTTCACGGTGGTGAACGGCTGGCCGCGCAGGAACTGCCCATTGGTGCGGTCGAGCTCGTAGTAGAAGCCATTGCGGTTGGTCTGGCCGATCACCTTGCGCAGCTCGCCGCCGATATTAACATCGTAGAGCTGGGTGATCGCCACCGAATCATAATCCCACGACTCATTGGGAATGGTCTGGAAGTACCATTTCAGCTTGCCGGTATCGACGTCGAGCGCGATGATAGAGTTGGTGTAGAGATTGTCGCCCGGACGCCCCTGCGGATCGAACATATGGACCGGGTTGGCGGTGCCGTAATAGGCGAGGTTGGTTTCGGGATCGAACGAAGGCTCCGTCCACACGCCGCCGCCGCCGGTCGGAATGGTCCGCGGATCGGCCCAGGTCTCCGACCCCGGCTGGCCCGGATCGGGGACGACCAGGAACCGCCACAACAGTTTGCCGGTGTCGGCCGTATACGCGGCCACGTAGCCGCGCCCGTTTTCGCCGCGGTTGCTCTGCCCGATCAGGATCATGTTCTTGACCGCGAGCGGCGCCCCCGAGTGTCCCTGGTTGGGGGCGACTTCCGGGGCGGTGGTGTTCACGTCAAAGACGACCTGGCCGGAATCCTTGTCGAGGGCGATCAGGCGCGGGACTGAAGTGTCGTTGCCGGTGTTCAGGTACACGTTGTTGCCGTACAGCGTCACGCTGTGGGCGCTTTTTCCCCCGCCCTGAACCTTGGCGTCGTATTTCCAGACCACCGTGGGCTTTTCATTGCGGACGTCGAGCTTCCAGTACTGGTGCCACTGGTTGCCCACATACATGAATCCGTCCTCAACCAGCGGCGTGAAATACTCGGTGGCCTTGTTGGGGCGGCTCGGGTCGCCCAGCGAGAACATGAACTTGACTTTGAGATTGGCGACATTGCCGCGGTTGATCTCCTTCAGCGCCGAATGATTCCAGTTGCTGTAGTTTCCCATCCGCATCAGCCAGTTTTGCGGCTCGGACGACGCATTGAGGAGACGCTGATAGGTCACCTCAGCAGCCGATGCCGGGACGACGGAGAGGCCAAGGCAAGAGCCGAGAGCAGTTGCCGCGAGGAAACCGGCGAGACCGGCGTGATGACGGCGAGCCCGCCTCAGATCGAGGGGCTCGGCGTAATGGCGTCGGCGATCGCGCAGCGCGCAGCAAGGTCCCTGCATCGTCATTTGCGTCCTCCCAGATGTTGTTTGGCTTGCGGGACCATAACATTCGGCTGGCGCGAGGTCACCGCCTTCCCGCATCAAACGATTAGGACATATTCGTGGGGTTGGGGGCTGCCGGTCCGTCAAGCGGGGACCCCAACAATGCAGTTCATCGTCGTCGAGGGTTTCGCAGTCACGACGCCAGGGCCATGTACCGGCGCCTCCGCGACAAAGTCCGAATGATGCGCGGGGACCTTGAGTTCATCGCCAGCCGGGTCAGCGCCGAGCTCAGCCGCTGCTTTCAGTTGATGGAGGCCGACAACAACACGCTGCTTCAACGCTGGATCGGCGAATGGTCCGACCTCATGTCGTTCGAGATCGTGCCCATTGTCCCCGGGAAGGAGGCGGCAGAAGCCTCACCTCACCCATCCCTACGGATGAACGTCCTGAGTGAACCAGTCGGTCGGCAATTCGTGCCCCACGCCGCTCTCCCTCGCCTTGCGGTACACCACCGCGCCGGCTGCCGCGAACTGGTAACCCAGTCCCAGATTGTTGATGAAGCAGGTCACCTCGTGGTCTGCGCGGCGACCTGGGGCCTTGCCGGCGATTACCTCCGCAAGAGTGGGCGTACTCGCGAAGTCGATTCCTTCGCCCAGGCTCCAGCCCTTGTTTTCCGCGGTTTCCGGGACCGCGAGGTTGTTCGCGACCACATGCAGCGGCTTGTCGTCATGGGTATGGATCACGAGACGGTCGGCTCGCTTCACCGCCGCCCTGTCAATTTCGGGCACCTTGATGGAGCTCACATGGATCCCGGGCCTCATCCATCGTTCAAAGAAGACGCTGTCGACCGAATTGGTGGCGCACATCGCAATGTCAACTGCGCCGACCGCGTCCTCCGGGCTGCGGACCGGCTTGACCTCAATGCCGAGCACGGCGCTCGTGTCGCGCGCAAACGCCTCGCAATGATCGTGGCGCGGACTGAAGCAGCGGATGGTCTTGATCTTGCGCACAGCGCAAACGGCCGTGAGTTGCGCACCCGCCTGCCAACCCGAGCCGAGAATTCCAACTGACGCTGCGTCCTCGCGCGCCAGATACTTGACGGCAAGGCCGTTGGCGGCGCCGACGCGAATCCGCTGCATGACGCCATCGGGCAGAATCGCCAGCGGCTCACCGCTGTGCGACGAGAACAGCAACACCAATCCGACGTATCGGCCATTTGGAGCCGCCGGCACCTTGACACGGCGCATGTTGCTCCCCTCCACCGGCCACGTCACAATGTCGGAATCGATCCGCACCGCGCCGATACCCAATTTCGGAATCACGCCGTCCATTGATTTCAGGCTATAGGCGGCGCCGCGCCGCGGCGACGGCACCAGGCAATCGGAGCGGCGGCGGTTCACGCCGCGCCCTTCGCTCAACTCGACATACACGTCTTCGAGCACGTCGATGCAGTCCCGCATCGTCAGCAGCTGCTCGACATCCTGGTTGGAGAGAATCAGAGTCATTGCGAGGCCGGCCTTCGATGGTTCGGGTTCTTTTTCATTGATATCACATTGATATCACTAATATAAGGCCTCTTTTGAATCTTGAGTGGGTGCAGGAGCCTGAGGGCGCGCGGCCTTGGAGAGGGCCTTGATCGCTTGGATGCAGTCTTGCGGGCGGCGGCAGCCGGTCAAGGGCGATTGGCGCGCGTTTAATCGCGCGCCAATCGCCGCTTAAGCGGTCGAGACCCTTGACCGGCTGCCGCCGCCCGCGACAAAGAGCATCCAAGCGATCAAGGCCGCGAATGATCGCGGCGGGGCCGCCTGCGCGTCCTGCCCCACTCGAAATTCAAAAGCCCTGCGGATACAAAATTGGACGAGGGTTGCTCGGAATGGGCCGAGCCGAGCCTCAATGCATAGAGGGCGGACCATGGGTAGACATAAACTCGCTTTTGTCGCATTTGATAGTGCCAAGGAGAAGCATGCAGTGACGATCGCCGACGACGGTCGCGATGGCGAAGTGCGCTATCTGGGTGAGATCGACAATTCGCCTGCGACCTGGACAATGGCGCCGGTGGGAGGGACGTTTGTTGCCTGGCTGTTGAACAACGGACATAGGAGTCAACCGGTCCCAAATCCGGGGGCGACTTCAGGCCACTTCAGACCAACCCGTTGAATCTCAACATGGTTAATTAGGTTTTAAACCTAAATCCGTAAGTTGGCGTCAACTCACGGATTTAGGTTTAACCCTTAAGAAGTAAGAAGTTGGGAAGCCGGCAACAGACCATACCGTATATTTCGTGTGCAACCCAGGTTAGCCGAGCTCTGTCGCGCTTGCAGCATCCGTTCAGTTGCGACTGCTCCGCCAGCAACAGCCCTCCCGTCACGACTGCTCCGCGAGAAGGCTCGCGTTGCCACCGACCGCGGTGGTGTTTACGGTCACGACCTGTTCCAGGGCGAAGCGGCGCAGATAGTTCGGGCCCCCGGCCTTCGGCCCGGTGCCCGATAAGCCGGAGCCGCCGAACGGCTGGGTGCCCACCACCGCCCCGATGATATTGCGATTGACGTAGATATTCCCGACGGAAAGGCGCTCGACGATGTGCCGGACGGTGCTGTCGATCCGCGACTGAATGCCGAGCGTGAGCCCATAGCCGCTGGCCGCGATGTCGTTGATCAGACGATCAAGGTCGTGAGCCCGATAGCGCACGACGTGGAGCACGGGGCCGAACACTTCCTCCCGCAAATCGGCGGCGCGGTCCAGTTCGACAATGGCGGGCAGGACGTAGTGGCCGGCAGCCGGCAGTTCGTCCGCAACGCCGCCGCGAAATAACACCCGGCCCTGCGCCTCCATGCCGGCCACCCAGCCGTCGAGCTTGTCCTTTGCGGCTCTGTCGATCACGGGTCCCACATGGGTTGCGGGGTCGCGCGGATCGCCAACTTTGAGTTCGCGCGCAGCGCCTGCCACCATGTCGAGGACGCGATCGGCGATGGCGTCCTGGAGACAGAGGAGCCGCAGCGCCGAGCAGCGCTGACCGGCGGAGCGGAAGGCCGAGGCGATCACGTCGTCGGTGACCTGCTCTGGCAACGCGGTGGCGTCGACAATCATCGCATTGACGCCGCCGGTTTCGGCGATCAGCGGCACGATCGGGCCGTTCTTCTCCGCGAGCGTCCGGTTGATGATCCGTCCTACCGCGGTCGAGCCCGTAAAGGCGACGCCTGCAGCCTGCGGGTGGGCCACCAGCAGGGCCCCCACCGCGCCGTCCCCCGTCACCAGATGAAGCGCCGCGGGCGCGATGCCAGCCCGATGAAACAAGCGCACCGCCTCGGCGGCGATCAGCGGCGTCTGCTCGGCAGGCTTGGCGATGACTGCGTTGCCGGCTGCGAGCGCTGCCATCACCTGGCCGGTGAAGATGGCGAGCGGGAAATTCCACGGACTGATGCAGACGAAGACGCCGCGTCCGCGGTGAGTGAGCTCGTTGCTCTCGCCGGTCGGGCCCGGCAGCGATTGCGGCGTCAGGCGGCGCCGCGCCTCGGCCGCATAATAGCGGCAGAGGTCGGCCGCCTCGCGCACTTCGGCAAGCGAATCGTCAAGCGTCTTGCCGCCTTCCGCTTGCAGCAGAGCAATCAGAGCACCGCGGTGCGCTTCGAGATGATCGGCCGCGCGGTCGAGCGCAGCAGCCCGCCTCTCAACGGGCGTCGCATTCCACGCCGGAAAGCCGGCTTGGGCCGCTGCGAATGCCGAGCGCACGATCGCCTCGTCACCCTCAGTGACCATGCCGACCACGCTGCCATCGATCGGCGAGGAGACCGTGCGCAGGCGCCCCGCAACCGCAACACCGTCGATGAGCGGCCTTGCTTCGGCATTTGCCGGCATGCCCTCGCGCACTTGCGAAAGCAGACCCGCGAGGCTTTCCCGGTGCCCGAACTCGACGCCCGAAGAATTTTTCCGTTCAGGCCGATAGAGATCGCCGGGCCGCGCAATCTTCGGATGGCGCGCATGGCGCGCGTCGCCGATGACAGCTTGCGGGCGCTCCAGGATGGCCGACACCGGCACGCTGGGATCGGCCGCCGCGTAGACGAAAGACGAATTGGCGCCGTTCTCCAACAGGCGGCGGACCAGATAGGCGAGCAGGTCGCGATGGCCGCCGACCGGTGCATAAACACGGCAAGCCGCCTTGGGCTCGGCCCGCAACAGGGCCTCGTAGAGCGTTTCGCCCATGCCATAGAGCCGCTGGAACTCGTAGCCCGTGACCCCGCCGGCGGCCTCGATGGCGCTCGCGACGGTCAGGGCATTGTGGGTCGCGAACTGCGGATAGACCCGCGGCCGCGCGGCAAGCAGCTTGTAGACGCAGATCATGTAGCAGAGATCGGTCATCGCCTTGCGCGAGAACACCGGGTAATCGGCGAGGCCGCGTTCCTGGGCGCGCTTGACCTCGGTATCCCAATAGGCGCCCTTCACCAGGCGCACCATGAGATGGCGGCCGTGCGCGCGGGCAGTCTCGACCGCCCAGTCGATCACCGCCGGCGCTCGCTTTTGATACGCCTGCACCGCAAGCCCGAAGCCGTTCCACCCCGCAAGCGACGGATCAGCGAGAGCATGACCGACGATATCGAGGGAGAGCTCGAGCCGATCCGCCTCTTCGGCATCAATGGTGAGATTGAGGTCATGGGTCTTTGCGGCCCGCGCCAGCTCGATCACGCGCGGGGCAAGCTCTCGCATCACGCGCCCGCTTGACACCGCCTCGTAGCGGGGATGAAGCGCCGAAAGCTTTACCGAAATGCCGGGCCGATCCGGCAGCGCCGTGGCGCCGGCCGCCCTGCCGATGGCCGCAATGGCGTTCGCATAAGCCTCAAAGTAGCGCGCGGCGTCGGCCGCCGTGCGTGCGCCCTCGCCCAGCATGTCGAACGAGTAGCGGAATTCCGGGTGTGCGGCGCCGCGCGACAGGGCTTCCTCAATGGTCTGGCCGAGCACGAAGTGGGAGCCAAGCAGGCGCATCGCCTGGCGCGTCGCGGTCCGCACCGCCGGACGCCCGAGCCGGCTGACAAGCTCATGCAGAATGCTCTCGGGCGTTTCGTGACTGCCGATGATCCGCGCCGAAATGCCGAGCGCCCAGGCCGAGGCGGAGACGAGCAGCGCGCCGGAGTGCACTTTGTGCGCGCCAAAACCGCCCGCCGACAGCTTGTCTTCGATGAGCCGGTCGGCGGTCGCGGAATCCGGCACGCGCAGGAGGGCCTCGGCCAGAACCATGAGGGCGAGGCCTTCCTTGGTGGAAAGCGAGTATTCCCGCAGGAAATCCTCAACCCCGCCAAGGCCGCCGGCGTGCGAGCGGATCGCATTGACGAGAGCGCCGGCGCGCGCATCGATCCGCGCTTCGGCCTCCGGTGGCAGCGGGGCGGTCTGGAGAAAGGCGGCCGCGATATCCTCGTCGGGCGGCGCATAAGGCGCGCGAAAAGCCGGCGCTTTCGCGTCTGCCGGGGGGAAGGCGTGTTTGGTCATCGGTCCACCTGAGCCTGTTTCGTCTGGCTGCCCGCGACGGATGCGCGCATGTTACAAGAGCGTGGCCCGAGGACGGGGATCGCCATGTGGTCGCTGCGGGCAGCCGCGTCCCTGAGGGAGCCTCGGACGGTCGCCAGGGCGAAAGTCGAGGCCGCAGCCGGGTTGGCGAGCCAATACTGCGCAACATATGAGATTGCCCCGGGGATCAGGGCGGACAAGGCGTCGCGTTGTGGTTTTTTCCGCGATGCCGTTTAAGTGATGTCTTTCCTTACCTCCGGGGAGGGGAGCGCGGGCGTCTCGCCCACAGCCCCATGATGTAAGGCCAGGGCAGCGCGCGGGGCGATCACAATCGAGTGGCGCTACGGATGGGCGGCGCGGCGCGTCGGGCGTCAGGTATTTTCCATGCGTCAGGAGACGGTCATGGGCTTCTTGCGGTTCCTTCGCTCCTCAATACGCGGCTCGCGGATAACTTGCGCGGTTGCGGGCATTGCTGCGGCGACAAGCGTTACCGCGGCCGCCGCTCAGACGGCGGTCAGGTTCAGCCTTGATTTCAAGTTCGAAGGGCCGTCGGCGCCGTTTCTGGTCGGGCTCGACAGGGGCTACTATCAGGCGGAAGGGCTCGACGTCACCATTGACAGCGCAACGGGCCCGCTTGAGCCGATCACGCGCGTTGCTTCCGGCGCCTACGATATGGGCTTCGGCGACATCAATTCGCTCATCAAGTTTCGTGACCAGAACCCGGATGCGCCCGTCAAGGCGGTGTTCATGGTCTACAACCGCCCGCCCTTCTCGATCGTGACCCGCAAGAGCCGGGGGGTGACATTGCCAAAGGATCTCGAAGGCAAGAAGCTTGGCGCACCGGCCGCCGACGCGGCCTTCGCACAATGGAAGATCTTTGTTCAGGCCAACGGCATTGACGCATCCAAAGTCGCGATCGAGAACGTAGGCATGCCGATCCGCGAGCCGATGCTGGCGGCGGGCCAGCTCGACGCCATCACGGGGTTGTCGTTTTCCTCCTATGTCAATCTCAAGGACCGCGGCGTCCCGACCGACGACGTCGTGGTTCTGCTGATGGCCGATTACGGCGTCGACCTGTACGGAAATGCCATCATCGTGAACCCGAAGTTCGCCGCCGAGCATTCGGACGCGGTAAAGGGCTTCCTGCGCGCCTTCGTCAAGTCGCTCAAGAGCGCGGCGAGGGACCCCTCGGCAGCGGTCGACTCCGTCATCAAACGCAACGACGCCGCCAGGAAGGATGTCGAGCTTGAGCGTCTCAACATGGCGCTGCGCGATAACATCCTGACCCCGGAAGCCCGCGCCGACGGCCTTGGCGCCGTGGACAGAGCGCGGCTCGATAAGGCCATCGATCAGATCGCGCTCACCTACGCATTCAAAGCGCGGCCCCGAAGCGCCGACATTTTCGATTCGTCATCGCTGCCGCCCGCGGCCGATCGCATGATGAATTGAGCCGCAGGCGCGTTGTGGATTGAGGCGATAGCCTTTAGGTAATGACCCGAAAGCCGCCGTAGCCCGGGTTGAGCGCAAGCGAAACCCGGGCGGCGTTGCCCCCCCGTGGAGAGGGTGAAAAAGGGCCCCGGCGGCACCCAAGCGCAAGGATGGAAAGGTTCTGAATGAGTTTGTTGCGCCTCTATGCGCGGGTGCTGTCCCTGCTTGGTCCAGAGACGCGCCTTGGGGTTTTTCTGGCAATCGCTAATTTTGCGCTTGCGGGCGCCCAGTTCGCCGAACCGGTGCTGTTCGGGCGAATCATCGACGCGCTCGCCGGTTCGCAGGCGAGCGGCGCCGCTGCGGAGTGGTCGAAACTGTTTGCGCTGGTCGCCGCCTGGGTCGGCTTCGGGCTGTTCACCATCGTGTGCGGCGTGACGGTCGCGCTCCATGCCGACCGGCTCGCGCATCGCCGCCGCCAGACGGTGCTGACCGGGTTTTTCGAGCACGTGCTGCAGCTGCCGCTGAGCTTCCACCACACCGCCCATTCGGGCCGCCTGCTAAAGATCATGCTGGCCGGCGCCGATGCGCTGTGGGGGCTGTGGCTCAACTTTTTCCGCGAGTCTTTCGCGGCGGCCATGTCGCTCGCCATCCTGCTGCCGCTGTCGCTTTACCTCAACTGGACGCTCGGCCTGGTGCTGATCGCGGTCTGCGTGGTTTTTGCGGTCCTCACCGCGCTCGTGGTCAACAAGACCGAAATCATGCAGCGTTCGGTCGAGGGGCATTATTCCGGCCTTGCGGAACGCGCTTCCGACGCCCTTGGCAACGTGGCGCTGGTGCAGGGCTTCGCCCGCGTCGACGCGGAGGTCTCCGGCCTGCGCAACGTCGCGGACCAATTGCTGGCAGCGCAGATGCCGGTGCTGTCCTGGTGGGCCGTGGTGGCGGTGCTCACCCGTGCCTCGACCACGCTGACGCTGCTGATGATCTTTCTGGTCGGGGTCTATCTGCATCTCAACGGCCACGCTTCGATCGGCGCGATCGTCATGTTCATGAATTTTGCCGGCCTGCTGATCGGCCAGCTTGAGAAGGTCGTGCGTTTCGTCAACAGCGTGTTCATGGACGCGCCGCGGCTCAAGGAATTCTTCACGGTGCTCGACACCGAATCCGACGTGCGGGACCGGCCCGATGCGATCGATCCGGGCCGCATCCGCGGGATGGTGGAATTCCGCGATGTCACATTTTCATATGACGGCAAGCGGCCGGCCGTGGCCGATCTCAACTTCACGGCGCTTCCCGGCGAAACCATCGCGCTGGTCGGCGGCACCGGCGCCGGCAAATCGACTGCGCTCGCGCTCCTGCACCGCGCCTTCGATCCGCAATCCGGCAAAATTCAAATCGACGGCGTCAATATCCGCGACCTCAAGCTGTCCGCGCTGCGCCGCAACATCGGCGTGGTGTTCCAGGAGGCGCTGCTGCTCAACCGCTCGATCGCCGACAATCTGCGCGTCGGCAAGCCGGATGCCACGCTCGCAGAGATGCGCGACGCGGCCGCGCGCGCCCAGGCGCTGGACTTCATCGAAAACACGCCGGATGCTTTCGAGGCGTCCGTGGGCGAGCGCGGACGCGTGCTGTCAGGCGGGGAGCGCCAGCGCCTGTCGATCGCTCGCGCCCTCCTCAAGGACCCGCCGATCCTTATTCTTGACGAGGCCACCAGTTCGCTCGACGTCGCCACCGAGGCGAAGGTGCAGGCCGCGCTGGACGAGGTGATGAAGCATCGCACCACCTTCGTGATCGCCCACCGCCTGTCGACGGTTCGCAACGCCACCCGCATCCTGGTGTTCGAGAACGGCCGCATTGTCGAGACCGGCACGTTCGAAGAACTGGTGCAGCTCGGCGGGCGCTTCGCGGCGCTCGCCAAGGCGCAGTTCATGACGACGGAGGCCAAAGCCGAGAGGCCGGTTGTTCATCTGGTCGGGGGCTGAGACGAGGCCGCGGCAGAAGGCTCGTCCCTCTTTGCAATGCTACCAATAGTCGCCGTTTTCCGCGCGTCTGAACTCCACGCGCGTCTGAACTCCATTGGCGTTTCCTCGGCGCTCGGCCGGCACCAGTTTTCATTGAAGAACGGCTTGAAGTCGGGTCTGTTTTCCCATCGCGCCCCGATGATTCCGAACAAGATCTGCAAGGGACCCCCGAGATGCACGCCGACCTTGCCCCGTGACTTGGCATGCACGGCCAGTGGCAGCGAGAACGCGCCGGCGCCGATCAGCGCAACCTCGTAGTCGGCCTCATCCATCTTTTGCGTGATCTTGTCCAGCGTTTCAAACCAGTCTGCGTTTTCGCTGGGCGCGATGCCAGCGCTGAGGGGCGCGCGTATGGTCTTGAGTTCGAACTCGGGCAGCACTTCCGTATCGCGCCACAGCGCCCGACGTTTGGCATATTGTCTCTGGACGGTGGCAGCAAAAGGCGACACCACCAGGACGCGCTTCCCGCGCAATTTGCGTGACCAGGGGGGCGCCGTAAAGTAGGGCTCAAGGCTTGTCATCTGCACGAGCGTCGCCCTGGCGCAATAGGTTCGCAAGATTTCCCCTTGGGTCGCCACATCCCACCACGCGAGAGCATCGCACTTCGCGGCAGCCTCCAGATAAACCTCGCTGAAGCGATCAAAGACTTGCTCATTCTGTGGAAAGACGCCAGCCGAGAAGAGGAGCGCATTCTCAGCCCGCGCCGAGTAGGGCGGCGGGATTCGGCCCGCCCTCAGCGCATTGCGCCGTCTCAGAAAGGTCCGGATTCCGGAAGCTTCCACGGATCCCATCTTGCCGGCGGCATAGGGGAACGATGCGGCAATCGCGGCTTCGAGTATGTGTCCGAGCTGAACGGCTTCACACCGCGCGCCTTCAGGTCTTCGTGCCGCCTCCAGCCTGGCTTGCTCGCCGCGGACGAAAAGACGGCTTCAAGACCGAGACCTAAAGTCTCCGGAAGGGTTGAGCGCGTTTGCGCACGGATTGCCGGGCGGCAAAGGCGCGTTCTTCGCGTCCTGCCCACTGGAGCAGGCCGAAACGGCGCGCTTGGCGCACCCAGCTGATCGACGCCGCTGCAAAGAATCCGAAGCACAATACCGCCAAGCAGGCCAATTTCCGTTACGAATGCGGGCGCCTCGTGCTACGTCGTTCGGGAAGCGGCGTTGGCGGAGCGGGGAATCCGCGCTTCAATGCCGCGCATGGCGTGCTGTCATCGAGAGGGACTTAAAGATGTTCAAAGCATCAGCCGGAAAAATGCTGCCGACGTCCATCATTGGCTCTCTGCCGCGGCCATCGTGGTACACCGCCGTTCTCGGCGCCAGGAGCTTTCTTGAAGCCATGGTCAATGCCCGCTACCGCGAGCAATACGAGGATGCGGTCTCGGTGCATCTGCGCGCGCAGGAGACCGCCGGGCTCGATATCTGCACAGACGGCGACGCGCATTACGACGACGAAGTCGGCGGCATGAGCTGGCAGAGCTATCCGCTGACGCATATGGCCGGATTCGACGCCGTGGCCGAGCCGGCGGTCTACAATGTCGGCGCGGTCGGCTTTCCGCGCGGCCATATCCTGCACGATTATCTCGAAGCGCGCGTGTTTCCGAAGATCGTCGGTCCGGTGGGGCCCGGCAATCTGCAATACGCCGCGATGTGGAAGGTGGCGCAACGTTTGACGACCAGGCCGGTCAAGTTCGGCACCATCCTGCCGGAACTTCTCGCCGCCTCCGCGGCCGATTCCTACTACAAGGACCCGGTTGAGCGCACCATGGCGCTGAGCGAGGCTCTCAACAAGGAGCTCAACGATCTCGCCGATGCCGGCTGCCCGGTAATCCAGATGGAAGAGCCGCAGATTCACATGGTGCCGGTGCGCGGCAAGGCGTTCGGCAAACTCGATGTGCAGGATCTCGTCGGCATCTTCAACAACACCGTGAAGGGCCTGCGCGCCAAAACCGAAGTGTGGTGCCACACATGCTGGGGCAACCCGTCGCAGCAGCGCATGTTCAAGGACATCCAAAGCTACCAGCCGACCCTTGAGGCGCTCAATCACGTCGACGCCGATGCGCTGACGTTCGAGACCTGCTCCTCGGGCGCCGGCGATCTCAAGGCGATCGGCGAAGTGATCAAGGACAAGAAGATCGTCGTCGGCGTGATCGATCATCATACGCTGCAGGTCGAGCGCCCCGATGAAGTCGCGGCCCTGATCCGCGAGGCCCTGAAATATATCCCGCCCGAACGGCTGATGATCTCGTCTGACTGCGGGATGGGCCGCGAGGGCATGAGCCGACGGCACGCGACCTACAAGATGGTCGCCATGGTGCTCGGCGCCAACATCGTGCGCAAGGAGCTTGGGCTGCCCGAAGCCGAGTGCCTGGCGGCTGATCCGCGCTACTCGCTGACCCTGACGAAGAGCTAGACGCAGCTTAGGATTGGGCCGAGCGTGCAGCCCGGATTAAGCGCAGCGAAATTCGGGCCGCCGCAACCGCCGGCAATGCCGGCCCGGATTTCAGCGGCGGCTCAAACCCGGGCTGCAGCGAGATCTAAGCGGATCGCACACGCATGTTGATCGTGGACCCGAACCGCTCTTTCTGGCGGCTCGCGCCCGGCGGAGTCCTGATCAGCGCGGCGATCTGGATCCCGCCGCTATGTTGGCGTTGCCAGGCCTCCTTCCCATGCATTCGCGCACATATTCCACGTGGCCTGCCTGTCCGTGCGGCATCCCCAGCGCATTCGCTTGCGACTCGCATTGCTCAAACGTTCCAACGAGCGCGCGATAGGTGGTTCTTTTCTGGGTCTTCTGCGCCAAGGCCGGGCCGCTTGCTGCAACAGCGAGCGCTCCGACAATTGCAATGATCGAAATCCTCACGGCGAAGTCTCCTCTTGTTCGGGCCCTGCTTGCCCTGCTTGTCTGTTAGCTGCAATCGGAAGAACACGAATTGATATTGATCAACTACGGGAGTTGGGTCGCGCGCGTCGCCCCGATCCATCGCGTCAGTTCTGCTGGGGGCCGCAGGCGATGCGCCGCCGGGCCGTGCGCGCACGCCGATTGGCCCGTTAACGGCAACTGAAGAACATGCGCTCAACCGAAAGCTGCTTTTCGCGAGTGCTTTAAGTGCCCCGAAATGCTTTAAGTGCCCCGAAATGGTCGTGGCGCCGAAAGGCAGCTTCATCATGGGCCCGCCCGACAGCGAGCTCAATCGGGCCAGGTATGAAGGGCCGCAGCATCGCGTGACATTTGCGCGGCCGTTCGCTGTCGGCCGGTTCGCGGTGACGTTCGAGGAATGGGACGCTTGCGTGAGCGATGGAGGGTGCCGCGGGTACAGCCCTAACGAGGAAAGCTGGGGCCGCGATCGCCGGCCGGCGATCAACGTATCGTGGAACGATGCCAACGCCTATGTGGCGTGGCTGTCGGTCAAGACCGGCAAAAGCTACCGGCTTTTGAGCGAGGCGGAGCGCGAATATGCAGCGCGAGCGGGGACGCGGACAGCGTTCCGGTGGGGGCGCGCGATTTCGCCGAGACAGGCGAACTACAACGGCGCTTACATCTACGGCGACCCGCCGATAGGCGAGTATCGGCAGCGGGCAGTGGCGGTTGATTCGTTCAGATCGAACCGATGGGGCTTTTTTCAGGTCCACGGCAATGTATGGGAGTGGACGCAGGATTGCTGGCACGCGAATTACGTCGGGGCCCCCGCTGATGGTTCGGCTTGGGAATCGGGCCGTCGCGATTACCGCATTGTTCGCGGCGGTTCCTGGGCGACTTATCCGGGCGACCTCCGCTCAGCGGTGCGCGGGAGGTTTGCCGCTGACTTCCGGAGCGACTCGCTCGGGTTTCGCGTGGCGAGGACGCTGGCCCCTTGATCCCAGCCGCCAGCAAGCAAGGATATCGCCGCCGATAATTCTGGCCGTGCGGTCATCCCAGCCTTGCGATGTCCTGCGGCCCGCTGACCGTCACCCCAAGGTCGGTCACGAAGCCGTTGGCTAAGGAATAAATCCAGCCATGCACGGCAAGGGACTGAGCATCAGCCCAGGCGCTCTGCACAATGATGTCAGATGCGACGTTTCTTACCTGCCGGATAACGTTAAGCTCGCACAAACGGTCGAGGCGGGCAGTCGCATCGGCGATTGCGTCAAGCTCGTGGACGTGCTCATGGCGGACCTCGCGGATTGGATGCAGCCAATGGTCTACAAGGCCGCGCCGCTTGCCGTCCACCGCGGCGCTCACGCCGCCGCATCCGTAATGGCCCACCACAATGATGTGCTTGACCTTCAAAACGTCAACCGCGAATTGCAGCACGGACAGGTAGTTGGCATCCTGAGGCGGTGCAAGGTTGGCGACGTTGCGGTGAACGAAGATCTGGCCGGGGTCGAGGTCGACGATCTGTGTGGCCGGCACCCGGCTGTCGGAGCACCCGATCCACAGGTACTCCGGCGTTTGCTGGCGTTCGAGCCGCGCGAAGAAGTCTGGGTCGCGGGACAGCATGCGTGCGGCCCAAGCGCGGTTGTTTGCTTTCAAGTGATCCAGCATGGTCGGCCTCGTGAGGCTAGTCGCGCCAGTGATGGCAGAATACGCGGTGGCGTTCGCTCACGCCATCTTCCCGCGGCGCGGCCTCGGCGCAAAGCGCGGTCGCCCTGGGACAGCGGGTGCGGAACAGGCAGCCGTTCGGCGGCTCGAAGGGCGACGGCAGGTCGCCGGTGAGGATCACGCGCGGCTTGTTCGCCTCGCGGTCGGGGTCCGGTATCGGCACTGCCGAAATCAGCGCCTGGGTGTAAGGATGGCGCGGACCCGCGTAGAGTTCATCGCGGCTCGCGATCTCCATCACGCGGCCGAGATAGAGCACCATCACGCGATGGCTGATGTGCCTCACCACGCTGAGATCATGGGAGATCAGAATCAGCGACAGATCGAATTCGCGCTGGAGCCGCATCAAGAGATTGATGATCTGCGCCTGGATCGAGACATCGAGCGCCGACACCGGCTCATCGCAAACGATGAGCCTGGGATTGAGGATCATGGCGCGCGCGATGCCGATGCGCTGGCACTGTCCGCCGGAGAATTCATGCGGGTAGCGGTTCACCATCTGCGGGCTTAAGCCCACCTTCGCCATCATCTCCTGCACCTGCGCCTTGCGTTCGGCCTCCGGCAGCGACGGCAGGAACGTGTCCAGCGGCTCGCCGATGATCTCTCCGACCGTCATGCGCGGATCGAGGGCGGCAAGCGGATCCTGGAACACGATCTGCATGTCGCGGCGCAGCGGGCGCATGTCGGCCGCGCTCAGTCCCTGGATCGGCCGGCCGAGCCAGACCACCTCGCCGGCGGTGGGCCGAATGAGGTTAAGCACGGCGCGGCCGAGCGTCGACTTGCCGCAGCCGGATTCGCCAACGATGCCCAGCGTCTCGCCCCGCGCTACCGTGAAGCTGACGCCGTCCACCGCCCGAAGCACCGCCTCGCGGAACAGCGGCACGCCGGTCTTGACCCGGAAGTGCACTTTGAGGTCGCGCACCTCGAGAAGCGGGGCTGCCGTCATAGGCGCTTCGTTAAGGTTCGGCGTTGCCGCGGACTCCTCCCCTCCCCCACAAGGGCCCCACAAGGAGGGAGGGAGTCCGCACGGCCACCATTCGTGAACTTAAGGCCCATGCTGTCATCCGATAGGGTCCGCAGCGGCCCCAGGACCGGCTTCCAAGCTGCAATCAAGGTGCTCCAGATGGCAGGCCTTGCGCCGTCCCGGGCCCGCCGGACGCATGGCGGGCGCCTCGGTGAAGCAGGGCGCGACACGCCACAGGCAGCGTTCGTGGAAGGCGCAGCCCGGCGGCAGATGCTGGAGGTTCGGCGGCTGGCCCGGAATGGTGCGCAATTCGGCCGCGATCGCCTCGTCGAGCCGCGGCGTCGCGCGCAACAGGCCACGCGTATAGGGATGCTGCGGGTCGTAGAAGATGTCGCGCACTCCCGCCTCTTCGACCATGCGTCCGCCGTACATCACCAGCACGCGGCCGCACAGCCCCGCCACCACGCCCATCGCGTGGGTGATCAGCACGATCGCGGTCCTGCCGCCGCGCTTGAGATCGCGCATCAGGTCGAGAATCTGCGCCTGGATGGTGACGTCGAGCGCCGTGGTCGGCTCATCGGCGATCAGCAGGTCGGGCTCGCACAACAGCGCCATGGCGATCATGACGCGCTGGCGCATGCCGCCGGAAAATTCGTGCGGATACATCTCGAAACGGCGTTTCGCCTCAGGGATTCGGACGCGGTCGAGCATGGCGATCGCGGCCTTGCGGGCCTCGCTCTCGGTTAAGCCGCGATGGGCGACCAGAACTTCCGTCATCTGCCGGCTGATGCGCAGGTAGGGATTGAGCGACGTCATCGCGTCCTGGAATATCATGGCGATGCGGCTGCCGCGGATGCGGTTAAGTTCGGCCGGCGCCATGCCGATCAGCTCGGCGCCGCGGAAGCGGGCGCTGCCGCTCGCGCGGCCATTCGCCGCGAGAATCCCCATCACGGCCAGGAACGTCTGGCTCTTGCCTGACCCTGATTCTCCGACCACGCCGACGGTTTCGCCCTCGGCGATCGCGAAGGACACGCCGTTGACGGCCTTGACCTCGCCGTCCGGCGTGTCGAAACGGACCTTGAGATTTTCGACCTGAAGCAGAGGCGCCATGCTCACGGGCATTCTCTCAGCGGTCCTTTGGGTCGAGAGCGTCGCGCAGCCCGTCGCCGATGAAGTTGAAGCAGAACAGGGCGGCGGCGAGGAAAATGGCGGGGAACACCAGCATCCAGGGCGCAGTCTCCATCTCGGCGGCGCCGTCGGCGATCAGTACGCCCCAGCTCGTATAGGGCTCCTGCACGCCAAGGCCCAGGAAGGACAGGAAGCTCTCGATCAAGATGACCTGCGGGATGGTGAGCGTCACATAGACGATCACCGGGCCGACGGTGTTGGGGATGATGTGGCGGCGGATGATCTTTGCGGTGGAAACGCCGCCCGCATGGGCCGCCTCGATGAATTCGCGTCGCTTGATCGACAAGGTCTGGCCGCGCACGATGCGCGCCATGGTGAGCCATTCCACGGCGCCGATCGCGGCGAAGATGAGCACGATGTGGCGGCCGAAGAACACCATCAGCAGGATCACGAAGAACAGGAACGGCAACGAATAGAGGACGTCGACGAGCCGCATCATGATGGCGTCGATGCGGCCGCCGAAATAGCCCGCGATGGCCCCATAAGCGACGCCGATTGCGAGACTCACCGCAGTCGCGGCGACGCCGACCAGAAGCGAGATGCGGCCGCCGTAAAGCGTGCGGGCGAACAGGTCGCGGCCGTTCGCGTCGGTGCCGAACCAATGCGCCTTGGCGAAGTCGGGCGGCGTGCGGATATCGTCCCAGAAAACCTCGTCGAAGGGGTGCGGCGAAATCCATGGCGCGAGCAGCGCCATCAGCGCAATGACCGAAAGCACCGCGAGACTGACCACGGCAGCGCGGTTGCGCGCAAGTCGCGCCAGAGCGTCCTGCCACAGCGAGCGGCCGGCGATTTCTTGCGCGACGGCGGAATGCGGGGCGGCGATGGTCATGAGCACCCTCGTCCTGGGGAGCGCGCGCTTGCGCGCGCGGCCTCCTGGGGATGAGCTGCGAGGGGTTGGATCCAATCGTTCGATATGATTGGTTTCATCGCGTCGCTTCACTCGTCATAGCGGATTTTCGGATCGAGCAGGCCATAGGCGAGGTCGACCAGGAGGTTCAGCACGATGATGAGCGATCCGTAAAAGATCACCACGCCCATCACCAGCGTGTAGTCGCGGTTGAGGGCGCCCTGGACAAAATACCGGCCGATGCCAGGAATGCCGAAGATGGTCTCGATCACCACTGACCCGGTAATGATGCCGGCGGTGGCCGGGCCGAGATAGGACACCACGGGCAGGAGGGCGGCGCGTAATGCGTGTCGCCCCACCACCAGGCGCCCTGGCAGACCTTTGGCGCGCGCAGTGCGGATGTAGTTTGACCGCAAGACCTCGATCATGCTGGCGCGCGTGAGCCGCGCCACATAGGCGATCTGCGGCAGGGCAAGCGCGATCGTCGGGAGGACCAGGTTGCGCAGGCTGCCGCCGCCATAACCGCCGGCCGGCAGCCACCGCAAATAGACCCCGATGATGAGCGCCATCAGGGGCGCCATGACAAAATTCGGCACCGTGATGCCGATCATGGCGACCGCCATGACGGCGTGGTCCAGGAGGCTGTTCTGGCGCAGCGCCGCCGCAATCCCGAAGGCGGCGCCGACGAAGAGCGCCAGCAGGATTGCGGTCACGCCGATGCGAAACGAGACCGGGAATCCGTTCCCGATAAGCTCTGCGACGGTGTAGTCCTGGTATCTGAAGGACGGCCCGAGATCGCCCCGCAAGAGTTTCGACAGGTAGATGCCGTACTGCACCACCAGGGGTTCATCGAGATTGTAAGCCTCGCGAATATTGGCCTCGACTTCCGGCGCCAGCATGCGATCGCGATCGAATGGTCCGCCCGGCGCGAGCCGCATCATGAAGAACGCCGCCGTCATGACGACGAACAGGGTCGGGATCGCGCCGGCCAGTCGTCTCAGAGAATACCGCAACATGGATCTCGGCCGCAGGATTGCGCGAACCAGAATACAGGCCGCAGGGCGGGCAAAGCGAAGCGTGCCCGGCGCCCGCAGATCTGCGGGCACGGCGCTCCTGAGCTGGTCGAAGGGGGGCCTTTGCCCACCCTCCAGTTCGCGCAATGTGATTCGAACTTCAAAATCGGTCTACTGCTCCGCCAGCGAAAGGTTGCGCAGGTATTCCGCGTCGAGTGGATTGTCCTGCCAGCCCTTGACCTTGGTGCTGACCAGATTCTTGGACACGTAGAAATAGATCGGAATCACCGGCATCTCTTCCAGCAAAATCCCCTCCGCCTGTTCCAGCAGGGCGGCGCGCTTGCCGGCGTCGGCGGTGACCGATGCCTCGTCCATGAGCCGGTCGTACTCCGGATTGGAGAAGCGGGAATAGTTCTGCTGCCTGGTCGAGGTCTGCAGCAAAAACAGATAGCTCTGCGCGTCGTTGTAGTCCGCGATCCATCCCTCGCGTCCCATCTGGAAGTTTCCGATGCGCATATTGGAAAGGTGGACCTTCCACTCGGTGTTGACGAGTTCGACGCTGACATTGAGCTTTTTCCACATCGCGGCGAGCGCGATTGCAATCCGTTTGTGGTTTTCCGAGGTGTTGTAGGCGAGCTCAAAGCGCAGCGGCTTGTTCGGCCCATAGCCAGCCTCACTCAGAAGCTTTTGCGCCGCGGTCTCGCGCTGCGCCTGGCTCATGGTCCGCCACGGCGCGCGCCGCGGCGTGTAGTTGGCGGTGCCGTCGGGCACGAAGCCGTAAGCCGGCAATTCGCCTGCCGCAGTGATCTTCTCGACCAGGATTTCACGGTTGATCGCCATGCTGAGAGCCAGGCGCACCCGTTTATCGTTGAAGGGAGGCTTTGTGGTGTTTAATGCGTAAAAATAGACGCCCGCATAGGGCGCGATGTGCAGCTCTTGCGGCATATTTTGCCGCAGCCAGGCGAGCTGGTCGTTTGGCAGGTCGCGGAGGACGTCGAACTCGCCGGCGCGGTAGCGCTTCAAAACGCCGGCGCGGTCCTCGCTCGGATCAAACACGGCCGCGTCGATCGTTATCTTGGCGGCGTCCCAGTAGTTCGGGTTCTTCACGATGCGGACATGCGAATTCGGCTTCACATCGCCCAGCATGTAGGCGCCGTTCGATGCCATGTTGCCGGGCTTGAGCCATTCGTCGCCGAACCGGGTGACTGCCCTCTCATTGACGGGAAGCGCCGACGTGTGCGTCAGCAACTGGAGAAAATAGGGCGTCGGCGCCTTCAGGGTGATTTCGACTGTCCCGGGACCAGACGCCGCGACGCCAAGCTCTGTCGGGGCCGCCTTGCCGGTGTTGACCTCCTGGGCGTTCTTTATCGGGTAGAGCACTTCGGCATATTGCGAATGCGTCTTCGGATCCTCGATGCGGCGGAGCGAGTACACGAAATCGTAAGCCGTCACCGGCTCGCCGTTCGACCACTTGGCGTTGCTTCTTAATCGGAAACTATAGGTCAAGCCGTCTTCGGAAATAGAGAAGCTCTCCGCAACCCCAGGGGCGACGTTCCCGCTCGGGTCAAGGACCATCAGCCCTTCGAACAGGTTGCGCAGGATATTGGATGCGTCCACGGTCGAGCTCTTGTGAGGATCGAGCGTTTCCGGCTCGGCCATGTTGGCGATGCGCAGCACCTTCTCGGCCGCAGCCGGCATAATTGCGCTGATTGGCCCGACCATGACCACCGCGGCAGCGAGAACCTGGGCTGCGCGGCGGATCGTCGAATGCGCCATGCGGTCGTCTCCTTGTCTGGTTCCGGGACGCTAGCACGGATGGCGCGGCAAGCGAAATCCGGCGGGCTGTGGGCGCTCCCGCCGTATGAGAGTGCCGCGCCTCGCGCCTGCCGCGGGCGCCGGCGCTGCGCCGTCGTTTGGCGCCCCTCGGCTCGCGCAGGGGAGCGTCAGCTTGTCTTGTGAGAACGACGTGGCGTAAACCACGCTCGACGCATCAAGCGGGCGCAGCGAAGCGGCATGGGATGGCGGCGAAGGCGGCGGGTCCGTTCAAGCCCGGCGAAAACAATGTATTTGTCGGAAACTCGACGTTTCGGACGCTGAACAGTTTGCGGAATTGAAAGCACAAGCCGCCGCTAAATGTCAGCTTGCTGACCTTCAAACGCCGTTGCTGTGCAAAAATCAGATCGATCGTCTATTTCGCTTTGTAATTCTTGACGAATAAGCAGACTTTTGCGCTCGCGAAAGCATTCGGGAGATAAGCAGACATGTCCACCGGCGTTGCAGTGTTCAACGTTTTCAGTGTCCATGTCATTTCGCTTATTGTCGCCTTGCTCGCGCTCGTTGCGGTATTCGTCTATATTCCTTTTGTAAGCGACTATGCGTTTTGGTTCATGGTCGCGGCCTACATTATGCTGGCCGGACATAGATAGGGGTGAATTACCGGCAGCGCGGCGATATCGACCGGGCGGTTTTCCATCGGCAATCAGCGCCCGCCACTTGAAAAGCGGCGCTACGGCTCCTTCGCCCCGGTCTGTGCCACGACCGCCGCCCATTTTTCGTATTCCGATCGGATGTAACGGGCAAACTCCGCCGGGCTGAACGGCATCGGGATGGCGCCGAGGGTGCGCGTCCGCTCCAGCATGGCGGGGTCCTTCAATGCGGTGACAATCGCGGCGTTGAGCCTGGCGATAATCTCCTTCGGCGTAGCGGCGGGCGCGACGAAGCCGAACCATCCGATCGATTCGTAGCCGGGCAGACCGGCCTCTTCCATGGTCGGCAGGTCGGGCACAGCCTCAAACCTCTCCCTGCTTGTCACCGCCAGCACTTTGATCTGTTTCGTTTGAATGAGGGAAACCGCGGTTGGGACGTCGGTGATCGCGAGCGGGATGTGTCCGGCCACGAGGTCCTGCGTTGCCGGGCCTGTCCCGCGATAGGGTACGAGCGTCACCGCGACGCCGGCCATGTGAGCGAACAATTGCGCGGTCAGATGCATCGCCGTGCCGTTGCCGCCATGGCCGATCGCGATTGCGCCCGGCTGCCGCTTCGCCAAGGCGATAACGTCCTTCACTGCGTCGGGTGCGAAATTCGGCGCCGCCGCGAGGAGGAACGGCGTCTTGGCGAGACCGCTGATCGGCGCAAGCTCGGTGAAGGGATCGTAAGGCATCTTCTCCTTGAGACTGAGATTCACCGCCAGCGCGCCCGCAGCCCCGATCCCGATTGTGTAGCCGTCGGGCGCCGAGCGCGCGACGGCTTCGATACCGGTCACGCCGCCGGCGCCGGTCCGGTTCTCGATCACGACCGGCTGCCCAAGCTCATGTTCGAGATGCGGCTGGATCGCCCGCGCCATGACGTCGGCGCTGCCGCCCGGCGGAAAAGTCACGATCAGCCGGATCGGCCGGGAGGGATAGTTGTCGGCGGCAGCAACGACGCCGCCGAACCAGGCGAACGCCAGGATTGCGGTCCATCGGGCTGTGCGCATGGACATTCTCCCACGGAAGCGCCGATCATCTGCTGATGTTAGGCGCCAAGTTGGGCGGAGCGCAACAGAACCGTCATTCGGCAGCAAGCGCATCGGCGCGGGAATGATGCGCATAGGTCTTCCAGGTGGGTCGATAATCATCGTCCGCCTGATTGCCCCAGGCAGCCCATCCGCTGCGGTTTCCTCGCGCGAACAGCTCGAGAAAAGGTCCTGGGCTGCACGCCTCGATAATCTCGTATTGTTCGTCCGGCTTGCGCGAATGCTCGCGCTTGCGCGTCGCCAGCAAATTTACCTGCCTGCGTCCCGGCCCGAGGGTGCGGGCGTTCTTGCCGCGGACTCCGAACAGGATCAACTCCGTCACGTTGCGGAAATAGAAGCCGACGCCGCGGCCGTCCGAGCCGCCGTCCTTTCGGATTTTGTGCCAGACCAGGTTGGATTTGTAGGTGAAGCCCCAAGCCTCCAAGACCGCGAGCCCTTGGGGCAGCATCGCGTTGGGGCACCACAGATAAAGGTGAGAGGTCGGCGCCGCCAGTTCCGCCACCGGCAGCGCCATGATCTCATCGAGCCTCATGGTGCCGTATCGCGACAGACGCTTGTGCTCCGGCGCGACTTTTCCGGTCTTGTTGGTGAATTGCCACGGCGGATCGGCCAGAATGGTGGCGAACCGGCGCCCCTTCGCGAAGCTCACGAGGTCAAGCGCCGCGGCAGGCCGCGTGACCGACGTCTCCGGCCCGTCGCCGCCTTCAGTCTTCGACGTAGGCCGACTTCCGGATTCCGAAAACAACGACCGGGCATCCCCCGCCGCTTCCGCCGTCAAGCCGCGGACGAAGTTTCGCCATGTGGGTCGTGGAGGAGCCATAGCTCGGGCCTCGTCCTGGATCGTCGAATATGGACTGCAATTCGGTGCAGCGCGTGATGATGACACCGGCATCGATCGCGCGCAGATCGAACAGCAGCCGAAAATTGTTCAAGTCGCGGTCAAAGAAGGGGTCTTTGTTGTTCCATTCCACTTCCAAGGCCACGCGGTTCTTGTAGCGGTCGACCTTGTGCGTCGGCGCAACGTGTTCGACGTTGTCCACGACAATTCGCGTATCGAATCCCTTTTCGGTCCACCCGAGCTTGGAATTCGCCGTCGAGTTTGTCCGCAATCAGCGATTTGCGGCCGCCCCGGATGAGGATAATGTTCTTGATATGTTCGCAAGGGCGGTCTTTGTATTTTTTCCCCCCCTCGACCGTCGTCCCAGGCGGCGCCCTTAGGACAGCAGCAACGTTAATCGAATCTTTTCTCGACAGCGCCAAACCGGCGAACGTGAAGCAGTTATCGGCAAGACGCCGTCATCTCCGTTAGGCTGCATCTCCTGAGGCTACACCCGCACTCTCACCGCCAATCCTCCGAAGACTGGCGGTCCCAAATTCCCTGAGAACAGGGAAAATAACAGGGAATTTCGAAAATCTGAGACTATTCCGGTACCCTTACTTATCTCCTGATAACCATGATAACTGAACTCGTTATTATATGCCTCATCTGGGTTTTGTCAACTTTAGGTTGTTTTCGGCGCGCAAGATGAACCAATGAAGTGAAGCAGTTATTGTTGTGGCGGTCCTTAATTCAGGCTTAGCGTCGCATCAATGGGCGCGATCCGGTAGCGCCGGGCAAGCTCGCGCGTCAGCCCGCCGCGATCGAGGTCAGCGATAACATCGACCAGACGGCGTTTGAGCGTCAGGTCGCCTTTCCACAGTCCGAACGACACCGGATAGCGTCCGAGCGATTCCGGCAACCAGGCGACCTGCAGGCCGAGTGTCCCGGCGATCTGGCGCGCCATCAGGGCCTCGCTTACACCGGCATCGATGCGTCCTGAGCGCAGTCCGTCGGCCAGCGCCTCGGCGCTGGCAATGATTTCTATGCTCGCTTTCTGCACTCGAAGGAAGCGGCTGAGCGCAATGCGGTCGAGACCAACGAGGCCGGCGTAGAAGCCGACCTTCACGCCTTCAAGCGAGGTCGGAATTTTTGCCGCCGCCAGCGCCCAGCCGGTCTGCAGATGCGGCGGGGTGGTGTCGAGGAATGAGCGTGTCAGGTCTGACACCACGACGCCGCCAGCCAGCATCTGGCATTGCGCCCGCGTGACGTTCCAGTTGCGCGGGTTGAAATCGCGCCCCATCGCGGCATTGGGGTTGACGACGACTCCGACATCAAGCCGTTTGGCCACAGCCTGGACGAACTCGACGTCGAACCCGGGCTCTTCCGGTCTGCCGGTCACCAGGGGAGGATAGAATGTCGGCACGCAAACCCGTAACACGCCGGCCCGCTTCACCTCGGCGAGGGAGGTATCGGACGGCAACAGATAGACGGCGCCGAACAGCGCGGCGACCGCGGCCACCGTGATCAAATCCCCCACCCAGCGCGGCCGCTCTTTCATCGTTACGACCTGCGGAAATTGAACAACGCAACGATGAAGAAACCGACCGCCATCGCGGCGATGATGATCGGCCCGAGCATCGGGGAGAACTGATGGAAATGGATAAACGCGCCGCGCAGCGCGTCCACCGCATAGGTCAGCGGATTGATCTCGACCAGGGCCACCAGCCATTCCGGATAGACCACGAGCGCCTGCGCACGAGTGAGGGCGGGATCGAGCGGGAACACGGAGCTGGAGGTGAAATAGAGCGGCAGGATGACGGCGTTCGAAAACACTCCGAAGCCTTCGAAACTGCGGATGTGGTTGGCGATGATCACCCCGAAAGAGGTCATGGCGAATGACAACAGGAACATCAGGCCGAGGCCGTGCAGGACATCAGCCCATGTGAGGCTCACATCCGCGAAGCGGGCGAGAGCCAGCACCAGCGATCCGTGCACCATCGCGACTGTTGCCCCGCCCAACACTTTGCCGAACAGGATCAGCGCGCGCGGCATCGGCGAAACCAGGATCTCGCGCAGGAAGCCGAATTCGCGGTCCCAGATCACCGAAACCGCGGATTGGACCGACGTGTAGAGAATATTCAGCACGATGACGGCCGGAAAGATGAACTGCAGATACGTGTAGGGAATGACGAACCGGGTTTCGCCGTACACTTCGCCCCGGAAATACGGGTTGAGGCCGATGCCCAGCAGAATGACCCACAGGATCGGCCGGCTGAGGCCGCCGACCAGTTGCCCGCGATCGCGCAGCGCGCGCTTGACCTCGCGCAGCCAGATCGCATAAAGCGCGCCCAACTGGCCCACCGCTGTCTCCATGTTATTTCGTATGCTCGCCGCCGCGCCGGCCGAAGGCGTAGGTCCGCTCCCGTTTGCCTGCCGGCTGATCGCGCAGCTCCCGCCCCGTCAGCGACAGGAACACGCTCTCAAGACTTGGACTGTCGATCGACAGCCGGCGCACCCTGCCGCCGAATTTCTTGAGGAAGACCTCAGCCGCGGCGTCGCCGTCCGCCTCGATCACAATGGCGCCGTCGCCCCCGGCGGCGCCGGTCCCAGGAGTCCTGGCCGCCGGATAGGCCGCCCGGATCGCATCGGCCGTCGCGGCGTCATCGGGAACCACCCGGATCAGCTCGCGTCCATGCGCCGCCTTCAGCGCCGCCGGCGTATCCACCGCGAGGATGCGGCCGCGATCGATGACGCAGATCCGGTCGCACCCTTCGACTTCCTCGATGTAATGCGTGGTGACGATGATGGTCAGCGCCCGTTCCTTGCGCAGCCGCATCAGGTAGGCCCAGATGCGCTCGCGCGACTGCGCGTCGAGGCCGGTGGTCGGCTCGTCGAGGATCAGCACCGCGGAATCATGGATCAGCGCCCGCGCGATTTCGACGCGCCGCTTCATGCCGGACGACAGCGACCGCACCAGGGCGTGACGCCAATCCTCGAGTTCGACGAGCGCGAGCAACTCGTCAATGCGCTGCCGTCGCGTCGCCGCCGGCACCTGATAGATCAATCCATGGAAATTGAGGTTTTCGAAGACGGTCAACCGGTCATCAACGCTCGGCTCCTGAAACACCACCCCGAGATGACGGCGCGCCATCCGCGGCTGTCGGACCACGTCGCATCCTTTAAGCGCGGCAGTGCCGGAATCCGGCGCCAGGATGGTGCAGAGGATATGGATCAGCGTCGTCTTGCCAGCCCCGTTCGGCCCCAGCAGCGCGAACAGCTCGTTCGTCCTTATCTCCAGGCTGACGCCATCGAGCGCCACGGTGCGCCCGTAGCGCTTCGAGAGGCCGTCGACGCGGACGATCGCGTCGGAGATCTCTCCGGTCGCGGGTCGTATAGTGTCTGTGCCGTGCATTACGGCAATCCTCGTTTTGGCAGCGGGTCGGATTCCGACAGTATCAGACGGTCGAGGCTCGCGTCCAAGCCATCGAAGATGGTGGCCAGGTGGATTAGCGAACTGCCTTCCCGGAATGACCGGCCTTACTGCCGGCGGCAGGGTTCGCAGCGCGTTCGCCTTGAAAGCGACGCAAAGCCCCCTAGCAATCTTGCACTTCCCACAGGCTCAAGCGGATGCCGCAAAGCGATTTCATGGCCCATCTCGCTCGCAAGGGCGTGCTGCGCGATCCCCATGCCGTTGACGGCCGCATGAAGGAGCGCCGCCGCGATGCTCTCGGCGATGTGGATTGGGTGGGGTTAACCGGGTTGACGCCGTCCGGCTTTGCCGACGAGCTTGCCGCTTTTTATCGCTGCGATCGCGTCGAACGAAGGGACCTGGTGGGCAGCCGCTTCGCAGGCGCGCAACTCTCGCCTCGTTTTCTCAAGGAGGAGCACCTCTTTCCTTATGAGCATCCTTCCGGGACGCTGATGCTGGCGATTGCCCGGCCGCTCGAGGATGAAACGATCCGCGCCGCGGAGGTCGCGCTGCGGCGATCCGTGGAGATCGTGGTGGCGACGGCGGACGACATCGATGCGGCGTTGGCAACGACTCTTGAGACGGAGCGCCCGACCAGTGCCGCTCCGGCTGAGGCCGCAGCCGCTGCCGACGACCTTGACGATTTGCGCGACCTCGCTCGCGGCGCGCCGGTCGTCCGCGCGCTGGATGAATTGCTCAGGCTTGCAGTCGAACAACGCGCCACCGACCTGCATATCGAGCCCCTCGGCAACGCGCTGCAAACGCGACTGCGCGTTGATGGCCTCCTCAAGACCGTGCCGGCGCCGCCGGTGAGCATGGCAAAGGCCATCCTGTCGCGTCTGAAAATCATGGCTGGCCTGAACATCACCGAGCGTCGCCTTCCCCAGGATGGGCGCGCGCACATCGTGGTCGGCGGCGCCGAGATCGACCTGCGAATCGCCACCACGCCGACGATGCATGGCGAGAGCGCTATTGTCCGACTCCTGCGAAGAGGCTCAAGCTTCGTCGCGTTGGACCAGATCGGGCTCGCGGCGCGCGACGACGAGGTTCTGCGCAATGCGCTGCAGGCGCCGTTCGGAATGATCATCGTCACCGGGCCGACGGGCTCCGGCAAAACGACGACGCTTGCGGCGTCACTCGCCCTGATCAATGAGCCGAAGCGCAAAATTCTGACCATCGAGGATCCGATCGAGTACCATATTTCCGGCATCAATCAGACACAGATCCACCCTGCGATCGGCCTGACTTTCGCCGCGGCGCTGCGCTCATTCTTGCGGCATGATCCCGATGTGATCATGGTAGGCGAAATGCGCGATGGGGAGACGGCGCATATCGGCGTGCATGCGGCGCTGACCGGCCATCTCGTGCTGACCACGTTGCACACCAATACAGCCGCAGGAGCGATCCCGCGGCTGATCGACCTCGGCGTCGAGAGCTTTCTCATCGCCTCCAGCATTCGTGTCGTCGTTGGGCAGCGCCTGGTGCGTGTGCTGTGCGAGCATTGCAAAGCCCCACATCGTCTCTCCGCAGCCGATCTGGGGCGCGACCAGCGCTTTGTCGCTCTGGGCTTCAAGGCGGGCGAAATCGTTCATCGCGCTCAAGGCTGCGAATGGTGCGGCTTTTCGGGCTTCCGCGGACGCCAGGGCCTGTTCGAGGTGATGGAGGTTACGCCGCGGGTGCGAAAAGCGATCGGGCCAAAGACCGAAGCCGCTGAGCTGGAGGAGATCGCGCGCAGCGAGGGGATGAGCACGATGATCGAGGACGGCATTGCAAAGTGTCGGGCGGGGGTGACGAGCGTCGACGAAGTATTTCGCGTGGCGACAAGCCTGTAGGCGACGCGATTCGATGAAACCGATCATATCGCCGCTTGGTCGTTCCGGGGCGCCACCGAAGGTGGCGAGCCCGAAATCCATAGCCCAGCCCGTGGTTGTGGATTCCGGGCTCGCCGCTTCGCGGCGCCCCGGAACGACGCCGTATATGATTCGAATTTCGAAAGCGCTCAACTAGGCGAAAGAGATGCCGCATTTCCGCTATCGCGCCGTCACGCCTGCCGGAGAACTCGTGGCCGGCGAGGTCGAGGCGCCGTCGCGCGAGGAGGTCATCCGGCGCATCGAATACCTGGGGCATATGACAATCGAGGCCGAAGTTGCGACGACCGGCATGCTGTCGCGCGGCGGCGCGCGTGCCGGCAAGGCGCCGCGGCCGCGCGAAGTGACCATCTTCCTGCGGCAACTGGCTCTGCTCGTCGGCGCCGGCCTGACGCTCGAACTCGCGCTGCAAACGCTCGGCGAGGACGCGACCAAAGCCTTGGCCTGGTTTGTGGGCGCGATCCGCTCCGCAATCTCGGCCGGCGACAGCTTTGCCGATGCCTTGGAGCGCCATCCGACCATTATCGAGCCGGCCCACGTCGCCATGGTCCGCGCCGGCGAGGCGTCGGGAAAGCTTGATGTGGTCCTGCGGGCGATCGTGGAAGATCGCACACGGCGGCAAATGCTGGCCGAACGGATCAGCGCGGCAATCCGCTATCCGCTGTTCCTCATCGGATCGGCGCTCGTCGTCCTGATGTTCTTCCTCATCTATGTGGTGCCTCAGTTTGAGCCGGTGTTTAAGGACCTCGGAGGCCGCCTTAACGCAGGCGCGGCTCTTGTGGTTGCGGCCTCTACCTGGCTGCGTGGCAATCTCGATTTGTCTCTGGGGATATCCATCGCCCTCATTCTCGGCATTTGGCTGGTGTCGAGCCGGCCAGGGGCGAAGAGCAGGGCCGCTGCGGCCCTTGCATCGCTCCCCGGAATTGCCGGCCTCGCGGGCGACCGGCGCACCGCGCGCATAATCGGCGCGCTCGGCCTGTTGATCGAGAACGGCGTGGCGCTGCCGACGGCGCTGAAAATTCTCCGCAACATCGTTGTCGAACCGCGGTATGCCGCAGCGGCTGAGCGCGTGTACGAACAGGTGCGCAATGGCCGCCGCTTCGCCGACGCGCTCGCCGAAACGGAGCTGCTGCCGCCGCTCGCGGTGCGCATGCTGCGGGTCGGCGACGAGATGGGAGATCTGGCTTTGATCGCGCGGCATGCGGCCGAATTCTACGAGCACAAATTCGGCATCGGTCTTGATCGCCTGATGGGCGCGATCGGGCCGGTGGCGATCATCATCGTCAGCGTTGTCGTCGGCGCCCTCATCGTGTCGATCATGACCGGGCTTCTCAGCATCACGGAGCTTGCAACATGAGGCCCTCGGGGCATGCAGCGGCATCAGCTCTGCGTCGTCATGGCCGCGACAAGCCCTGCCATGACTCCAATAAACGGTTCGACATGAGTGAAACGCCCGCCAATGTGCGACGCTGACCGGGAGGCCGGCTTCTCGCTGATCGAAGTGGTGGCGGTGATGCTGATCATCGCCCTCCTGAGCGGACTTGCGGTCGCGATGATGCCGGGAACCGGCCGGGCGCAGCTCAAGGCGGTCGCGCTCGAAACGGCGGCGCTGTTTCGACGCGAGCGCCTGGGCGCAGTTCTGACCGGGAGCAATCGCGTCGTCTCTCTCGATGGAGAACGCCGCGCGTTCGTTGGAGATGGCGGCGATGCTGTGGCCATCCCGCGCGATGTCGTCGTCGATGTCCTCGGGGTGGACGAGCAATTGTCAGGCCGTCAGACGGTGGTGCGCTTTCATCCCGATGGAGCATCGTCCGGGACGGTGCTGAGGCTTTCGCGCCACGGGGCGGAATATGAAATTCGCGTCAATTGGTATACGGGCGGCGTTGCCGTCGAGACCCGCTGACCCGCGCAGGAACTGCGCCGGCTTCACGCTGTTCGAGGCGCTCGTTGCGCTCGCGCTGGTTCTGGCGTTTGTCGAAGTGCTCAGTCCTCACCTGTTCCATGCGCGGCGGATCATGCTTAATGCCGGAGGCCGCGTCGCAGCGCAGGTCCTGCTGCGCTCGCTCCTTGACGCGCCATTCGATCGCTCTCAGCTCGCAAATGTCTCGCGCAGCGGGGAAGCCGCGGGACTGCGCTGGCGCATCGTCACCGAGCCGCTCACGGCCGGCGACGCGCCGCCGCGCAAAGAGCCGTGGACGGCGTTTCGCGTGAAAGCCAGCGTCGCGTCGGGCGGCGGACAGGTCATCACGGCCGAAACCGTGCGGCTCGCAAAATCGGAGTGATGAGCATGAAACGTGCGCCGAGAAGCGACCGACGCGCCGGCTTCACGTTGATCGAAGTCCTCGCCGCTCTTGCGGTTGGCTCCGTGATTATCCTCGCCACCGCCGGGCTCATTCACGATGTCGCAAGGCATTTCGACGGGGGAACGCGCGGCGCGCAGGAGGCGGAACGCCTCATGCTCGCCGTCGAGCGGCTGGCGCAAGACCTCAACTCGGCGCGGTTTGTGGGACGGACCACCGAAGGCGGCGTCGCATTGGCCTTCACCGGCGAGCCGGCGAAGGGCGACAAGCCGGCCAAGGTCATGTTCGTCGGTGATGCCGGCATCATGGCGGGGCCGCAGGGAGAAGAAGTCGTGACGCTGACGGTCGAGCCCGCCGGCGAGGTGACACGCCTCGTGCGGCGGAGCGCCGCGTGGGCAGGACCGCGCACCCGCTTTGAGGATATCTCGCCGCAGGATGCGGTGGTCCTGGTCGAGGGGGCGCTGGACATCACGTTCGCATTCGGGCGCATCGCGCCATCGGGCGCGCTTGAGTGGAGCGATAGCTGGATCGGCCAATCGACGCTGCCGCGTTTCGTCCGGCTGATCTTGCGCGACCGTGCGACCGGCGCGGATCTGCTCGGAGAAGCCGATTTCGTGGTGCGCGCCGACGCACCGCCTGGCTGCGGGCGGGCGGACGCAGCGGCGAGTTGCCTTTCCCCGGTGTGGACGGGTGCAGCGCGATGATCCGAATGCAAAAAGGCGGAGGGGAGCGCGGAATGATGCTGCTCACGGTGCTCTGGACGATTGCGCTGATATCCGCGCTTGCCATGGCGGCGGCCGTAACCTTTCGTGGGTTCGCCGGCGTTGCAGGCGTGGAGCGGGACAGGGTGCAGGGCGACGCGCTGCTGACGGCAGGGCTCGAAGTGGCTGCGGGCGCCGTCATGAGCCTGGGCGACGAGCCGCTGACGGAAAGGGAAGTCGCCGTCGATTTATCGACCGGCTCAGCCCGCGCCCGTTTCAGCGACGAGGGCGGGCGGATCGACGTTGGAAAGGCGCCGGCAGCGGTGCTGGCCTCCCTGCTGCGGTTCGTCGGGGCTTCGGAACAGCAGGCGGACATCGTTGCCGGGAGGATCGTCGACTGGCGTCGCCGTGACAGCAGCCGTTCGGCAGACGCCGGCGCCGGTCCCGCTAACGCACTGGCAAAGAGGCCGGACGAGGAGCAGCCCTTTTCTGACGTCCGCGACCTTGCACAGGTTCCAGGCATGGCGCCGGCATGGCTTGCCGCAATGGCGCCGCTCACCACGGTGTTCGGCTCCCAAACCGTGAACCCGCTGACGGCCTCGGCGCGCGTGATCGCCGCTTTGCCGGGCGTCAGCCGGCTTCAACTTGAAGCCTTCCTCGCCGCCCGCCGCAGCTATCCGACCGACGCCGAGCGCCTCGCAACTCTATTCGGACCCGGCCAATCCTACCTCGCCGCGAAGCCGCAACGGGTCGTTGCGGTCGAACTCGCGGCAGCGCTGCCGGACGGCTACGCAGCGGCAGCCCACGCCGTCATCGTGCTGCTGCCTCAAGATAGCCAGCCTTATAGGGTTCTCGTGTGGAAGCCCCTGCCGTCCTCAATGTCTCGTTAGAGGAGCGTTTGCGGTCCGCGATGGCGCCCATTCAGATCGGCACGATCCTGCGCCGCTGGATCGAGGTTCTGACCGCCACGTATTTCGCCTGGCGCGAGGCGTTGCGCGCACGGCACGCGCTGACAATCGCCTGCGAGAACGGGCGTTTCGTCGTGCGCAGACCGCGGCAGGACGGCGATAATGCTATCCGACACGGACAACCGAACGAGCCGGAAGGAAACCTCGCCGTCCTTGCCGCCGGCGCGCCGATTCCGGCCGAGGTGACGCGCGCCGCCCGCAGCGGGTTGATCGTCTTTGAGCTGCCCGCCGATCTGGTGGTGGTGCGGCGGATCGCAGTTCCAGCTCAGGCGCGCGAGTTCCTGCCGGGAATCGTCCGCAATCAGATCGAGCGTCTTTCTCCGTGGCATGCCGATCAGGTGGTCTACGGTTTCGCCGCCGATGTGGATGAGGCGGATGCGGCGACCCTCGATGTGCGGGTTTTCATCGCTTTGCGCAGCGACATTGACAGAGCCCGCGCTGAGCTCGCTGCGATCGGCCTGCCGGTTGACCGCATCGCAGGGGAGAAATCCGTCACCTTGTGGTCGCGGGTTGCCGACATCTCGCCTGAACATCTCACGCACTCCGTTCAGCGCGTCGGGGCCTCAATCGCCGCCGCAGTCGTGGCGAGCCTCGCTCTGAGCCTGTGGGCGATAAGCTCCGCGGCCTCACTTGGCGGCGAGAGCGAGGAGATCGAGGCACGCGTGCGGACGCTGCAGCGCCAGATCCAGGGACCCTCATCGCAGTCGCTTGCTTCGCTCAATCCGAACGAGCGCGCTTGGTATGCGAAAGAGACGGCGCCGACCGCCGCGATCGTGCTGGAAGCGCTGTCGCGGGCGCTTCCGGATAGCGCCTACTTGACGGAGTTGCGGCTCGAAAACACGACCTTGCGCATCATCGGGCTCGCCAGCGACGCCCCATCGCTGATCGCCCCGCTCGAACACTCCGGGCATTTGACCGACGTGCATTTCTTCGCGCCGACGACGCGCGGACCGGACGGCGCGCTCTTCAGGTTCAATATCGAAGCGCGTGTTGAGCCTCATTTCAAGATTGCCGAGGAGGGGCCGTGATCAGACTCGATCGCAAACGGATCCTTGCGATCCGCGCTGTCGCCGCGATGAAGCTTAGCCGCGAGCAGATCCTTTCGGTCGGCGCGCTCGCCGCGCTGCTCCTCGCGTGCGTTGCTCTGATGGGGGTGTCTGTGCAAATGCGGGCGAGCGCCGCGCAGGACCTCGCTGAGCGTCACGACCTGCTTTCCCGCTTTGAAGCGCGCGCCAAGGCCCGCCGCGAGGCGCGCGCGCAATCGGGCGCCGCCGCGCCCGCCGCGGCGTTTCTCGATGCGCCGACGCAAGGTCTTGCTGTTGCGCAGTTGCAGGCCCACCTCGTGCAAATGGCGGACACTCATCATGCGGTGCTCGTCTCGTCCGGCATCGAGCCGACCAAGCGCGAGGACCCACCGGACTCGATCCGGCTTCAGGCGACCCTGGAAATGAGTTTGCAAGCCGCGCAGGCGTTTCTGTACCGGCTCGAAAGCGGGACGCCTTATGTGTTCGTCGACCAGCTCGCGCTACAGCTTGCCGGCGCAGCATCGCAGCGCGTCGCGGAGGATCCGCTGTTGCGCGTCACGCTCGGATTGCGCGCGATCTGGCGAAGAGGGGCGGCATGACCTTGCTTCGGCCAGTATGGCTCGCAGCGCTGCACTTGCTGGCGGCGGCTCCAGCGATGGCGGCTGAAGCGTCGCCGCAATCCCCTCCCGACTCTCACCCGCTGGGAGCGCGGGCGTCCCCTTCGCTCCTTGACCGGGGAATGCCGGAGCCATCCACGCTTACGAACAAGGCGGGCGAGACGCCCGCGCTCCCAGCGCAGGGTCAGGAAAGAGCTGTTGCGCTCCCAAGTCCGTTGGCCGCGCAACCGCTCGACCGCTTGTCGGCGACGCGCGAGCGTCCGCTGTTCTCGCCGAGCCGCCGGCCTCCGCCGCCGCCCCCGACGGTCGTCGCGGCGCCGGCGCCCCCGCCTCCGCCGCCTCCGCCTCCCGACGTGGCGCTGTTCGGCATTGTGATGGATGGCGACGAGGCGCACGCAGTCGTCCGCGCTGGCCCGGCGGACAAGATCATGCGCGTAGGAGTGGGCGACGATATCGCCGGCTGGAAGGTCGCCCAAATCGAGGAGCGGCGGCTGGTGCTAACGTCGGCCGACGGCCGCATCGCGACGTTCATGATGTTCGCCGGCAACAGCGCTAACGGCGCCCCGCGTATCGATCGGGAAGCGCAATCGGCCGATAGGCAATCGCGGAGTGAGACGCAAGCGCAGAACCAGCGGAATCAAATGCGGCAAAATCCTCCTCCTCCTTACGAGCCCGGCGCCCGAAGGCCCCACAGGCCGAGGTAATCGCGCCCCAATATCTCTTCTGCCTTTTTCTTGAAAGTAATTCCAAGGCCGTTTTCATCTCTCAGAAACATCCGCCAGATTACAGGATTGGCTCTGAGTACTCATAAAGCGCACCGTCTAATCATTTTTCGCTCAAGAAGAGCACCAGTAGTTTCCGCTAATCAGAAACTCAACCAAACCTGCTCCGAAGCTGCACAAATTTGATCCGAAACTCCTCGGAAACGTCGCCAGATTGCGACATCTGCCCCTAAACGTCGTCCGGATTGGGGCGCCGTGCCTTTTGTTGGTCGCATGATGGATCGTTGGCTATTGGCTTTTATCCGCCATGCAATTTCAAAAATCCGTTGCCCTCTCCGAAAGATCGCTAGATTGCCGTACTGCGCGTCTTGTTTAGCCTTATAAACTCCACTCTCAAAGTTAACATTTCCGACAGACTCGGCGGGCTCGGCAGCGGAACTGGCGGCCGGTGAATAGGGTGGCGCTATCGTTTCCGCGGGGGAAACGAATCGAAAATCATGCCGGAAGCGGCGGCCAGGACTGCGGATTCACGTCGCTCGCGGATGGCGGATGGTGAATCCGAGGTCAAATGCAATTTGCTTTCGGGTTCGAGGGGATCAGTATTCATGCAAAGTCGCCGAGGGTGGCGAGTCTCGCGTCTCATGCTGGCCGCGGTTGTGGGCTTGCAGGCGTCGTTTCTGGCGAGCTGCTCCACATCGCTGCAGAAGCAGTTTGGCGCTTATGACGAGACGCCGGACGCCGCGACTACGACCGTTCGCAACGCCGACCTTAAAGCCCGTTTCCCCACTGCGGCTGACGAGGCGGTGGACAGACAGTCGCCCGAATCATCGAAACCTCTGCTGTTTCCGGGCGCTGAGCCCGAGTCGCCGTCGACTCGCTCGCGCGACACGGAGTACGGAGTGCGCACCGCATCGCTGGAGCCGGTCGCGATCAGAGGCGACGGCGTCGAAATCAACTTCGAAGGGGCCGACATCCCGACCGTCGCCAAGGCGCTGCTTGGCGACGTTCTCCATCTCAATTTCGTCGTTGATCCGAAGGTGCAGGGCACGGTGACGCTGGCTTCGGTCGGGCCGATACCGCGCAAGGATCTGCTGTCGACGTTTGAAAGCGTTCTGCGGATGCAGAATGCCGCGATCGTGCGCGACGGCAGATTCATGAAGATCGTGCCAATTCCGGACGCGGCCGGACACGGATCTCTCAGCGTGGGAGCCGGCGAGCCGGGATTCGGCGTTTCGGTCGTGCCGCTGAAATATATTTCAGCCGCTACGGTTGCGAAGACAGCGGAAAATATGCTCGCCCGGCAGGGCGCGATCCGTGTGGATCAGGCGAGAAATCTTCTGCTGATCCAGGGGACTGCGTCGGAGCGCGAGGCTGCGCTCGACGTGGTCTCGACCTTCGACGTGGAGTGGCTGCGCAATCAATCGGTTGGAGTCTATCCGCTCAAATCAACCTCGCCCGAGACCATGATCGAGGAGCTTGAACGGATATTCGAGAACCGCGAAGGCGGCCCCGGGCAGGGCGTTGTCAGCTTCCAGCCGATCTCGCGCATGAACGCCGTCATGGTCGTCGCCAAGAACCCCAATATGCTGAAGCAGACGTCGCAGTGGGTCGAACGCCTCGATCGCTCCGACAACAGCGGCACCGCGCTGCGGAGCTATCGGCTGAAATACGGCAACGCCACGCAAATCGCCAAGATCCTCAACAATATCTTCGTTTCAGGTCGGTCCGGCGCGTTCAGCGATACGCAAACCAATCCGATCGCGCCGGGGACAACCACAGCCCAGTCGCGGCTCGACTCCCTCGGCCGCGGGGCGCAAGGCGCGAGCACCGGGGCAGGCACGAACGGAAACACAAACTCCCAGTCGGGCGGCGCGTTCGGGGCCGCGAGCCGTGCGGGCGCGCCAATTTCCGCAGCCTTCCAGACATTTTCGAACCGCAAGGACTCCGACGCCGATACGCCAGGCGGCGCCGACGCGTTTAGCGGCGCGGGAGCCGGAGCCTCGTCGCAAGGAGGCCGGTTCCAGAATGTCCGAATCACCGCCGACACTGTCAACAATGCGATTGTGGTCTACTCCAATCAGGAGGATTACCGCGTTGTCGAGCGCGCGGTGCGCGATTTCGATCGGCCGCGCCTGCAGGTCGCAATCGAGGCGACCGTCGCAGAAGTCACGCTCACCAGCGAATTGGCCTACGGGGTTCAGTATTTCCTGACCAGCAGGGATCTTGGAGGAGCGACAAACAAGGGGTCGGTCGGACTATTCAACGCCTTGACGGCGGCCGCCCAGACGACAGTGCTGCAGCGCACTGTGCCGGGATTCAATCTGCTGCTTGGATCCGAGCAGCAGCCGCGCGCCATCCTCAATGCCTTGTCCAATCTCACGCAGGTGAAGGTTCTCTCCTCGCCGTCGATCGTCGCACTCGACAATCAGCCGGCGCTGCTTGAGGTCGGCAACGAGATTCCGATCACGACCAGCTCAGCCACGATCCTTTCCAATTCGAATACCCCGACCGTCAATACCATCGAGATGCGCAATACCGGCGTGATCTTGAAGGTGCTGCCGCACGTGAACTCGAATGGAACGATCGAGCTCGAGGTTGATCAGGAGGTATCCGCCGTCGTCAATCCGAATCAACAGACATTGACCCCGACGATTTCAGAGCGCCGCGTCCATTCCACGGTGGCGGTGACGAGCGGTCAAACCGTTCTGCTTGGCGGCCTCATCAGCGAAAACGATCAGAAAACCAAGGAGGGAATACCGGGACTGAGCGACATCAAGTTCTTGGGGGATTTGCTCGGAAATACCGACCGCACCAAGACGCGCTCGGAAATCATCATTTTCATCAGGCCGCGGGTGATCCGCCACAGCATGGACGCACGGGCCGTGACCGAAGAGTTCCGGGACAAACTGACGACGATGAAGAATAGCGCAAGTTCGCTGGTGAGCGGTGCAGATGTTCGGCGCTGACGCTGTGCCGTCGTGCAAAAACAGGGGGAGCGACGATCGAGAGGTGATGCCGCAGCCGCTACAGCGTCTCCCGGTCATATGGAACCACTTCTCCTGAGTCATGGCCCGGGGGCTGGTCCCGGCCACCCACGTCTTACCTGCTGAGGCGCTGCAAGAAAGGCGTGGATCGCAGCGACAATCCCCGGATCAAGTCCGGGGACGGGCATGACGACGCAGAGGCGATTCCGTCTCCGCGGCACGCGCCGTAGACGCGTACCTTTCGTGCGGGAATCTTTCGTGCGGCAATCGAGCTATGACCGCGGCTCGGACTTTGTCCCGCCGCCTGAGGTGAGTTCTGTCGACGTGCAGCGTCGTAATCATCTACTCAGCTTCGGAGAAGCTCATGCAATCTTGCAAAAGACGCCAAAGTTGAGACGCGCCAACGAGAAAAGTCGATAAGGTCTATATTACGCATAAGTTGCAGCGCCGTAATATCAAAATTGCAGCTAAAAGAGATTATGAAAATGCAGCATATTGCGTTTAGCGGTATTTGTTTGCAATTCTGAAGCATTATGGGAGACTGAGGGTGATAACAGCCTTGTTGATTTCACCCTTTTTCACATTTGTCGTCCCACAAAAGACTGCGGACTTTGGTGTTGTCGCTCCTGCGTTCCAGGAACTGCTCACATCCCAAGATGGGGAGATAGAAAATGACAAAGTACGCATGGAGGGGGCCCGTCGCGGGCATCGCCGCCACGATGTTGGGGGCGACTGCTTTGTCGGGACCCGCTTTTTCACAGGATCGGGGCGGCTTCGATCCGCTTCAGCAATTCGTCCAGACGGCTCAGAATGCCGCGACGCCCAACCACCATGGCGGTGGTGGCGGCGGAGGCGGCGGCTCCGGAGGCAAAACGCTTGACCCCGGTCCCCGCGGCGGGCCTCCGGGCGCCGGCGGCCCGCTTCAAGGTCTGAGCCAGAACGAGCTGGCCTTTTTCAACGCCGCTGCGGCCGTGTTCGCGGAAGTTGAGACGGTTCCCCAAGGCCTGGGACCGCGTTTCAACGATATCAGCTGCGGCGCCTGCCACGCGCAGCCAGCTCTTGGCGGCACGAGCCCCGCGACCAATCCGCAAGTGGCGGATTCCGCTGTGGCGGGCGCAAAGAACACGCTGCCGTCCTTCATCACCGCGAACGGCCCGGTGCGTGAAGTGCGCTTCGTGCGCAACCCGGATGGAACGCCGGACGGCGGCGTGCACGATCTCTTCGTCATTGCCGGACGTTCCGACGCACCGGGTTGCAACATCCAGCAGCCGGATTTTGCGGCGGCGGTCGCGGCAAATAATGCCATTTTCCGCATACCAACGCCAACATTCGGCCTCGGATTGGTGGAGGCCGTGTACGATTCGGAACTCCAAGCCGCGTTTTCGGCGGCCGGGCAACAGAAAAGATCGTTGGGCATTTCCGGCGCCTTCAACCGCAGCGGCAATGACGGCACCATCACGCGATTCGGCTGGAAGGCGCAGAACAAGTCCCTGCTGATGTTCGCCGGCGAGGCTTACAACGTCGAAATGGGCGTCACCAATGATCTCTTCCCGAACGAGCGGGAGGAGACTCCGAACTGCCAATTCAACAACTTGCCGGAGAGCACGACCAATCTGGTCAACAACACCAATAGCGGCAGCCCGGCCTCGGACTTCTCGCAGGATATCGTCAATTTTGCGGCTTTCATGCGCATGCTGGCGCCGCCAAGCCCGGCGACCTCGAGCACACCGGCCGCATCGTCGTCGTCCTCGACGCAGGTCGCGGCGGCGACCGCCAGCTCCGCAATAGCGGCCGCAGCGTCCTCGACCTCATCAACGTCGAGCACTTCGACATCGTCATCGGCTGCGACGGTCGCACAAGGGCAGCAGGTGTTCACGAATATCGGCTGTTCAGCCTGCCACGTCTCGACTTTGACCACCGGCAAGTCCGCCATGACCGGACAGAGCAACGTGACGATTCACACCTTCAGCGACTGGGCATTGCACGACATGGGAACAGGACTCGCCGACAACGTCTCCCAAGGCAATGCCAACGGACGCCAATTCCGTACCGCACCGCTGTGGGGGGCAGGCCAGCGCCTGTTCTTCCTGCATGACGGCCGGACCAGCGATATATATCAGGCCATCCAGCAGCACGCCAGCCAAGGCTCGGAAGCAAACGGCGTCATCCGAAACTTCAATTCGCTGAGCCTCTCCGACCAGCAGGCGGTGGTCAACTTCTTGCGCTCGCTGTGAGTGCTCCTCACTGCCATGCGCCGACTGCTGCTGCTTCTGAGTGTCGGGGTAGCGACCAGCCTAGTGGGTTGGCTGGGCTGGCGTTACCTGCCCCCCGGACCTCCCCCGCATGCGGGGGAGGCTCAGGGAGCCGGCATGTCCCAGATGCCGCTTCCCGAGGACGGAAGGGTGTTGGGCGGAGTCTACGTCAACGACTACTTCGATCTGTCTTATCCGCTGCCGGAGGGATGGACCGAAGGGCTGCAGGGGCCGGATCCGTCCGACAGCGGGTACTATGTGCTGAGCGAGTTGGTTCCCCAATCGGAGCCGGGCGCGACGATCCTGGTTGCCGCGCAAGACATGTTTTTCGCGTCAAAGCCCCCACCCGTCCCTCCGGCTCTCGCGGGGGAGGGTCGGCTGGGGGTGGCGGAGCTGGTGCGCGACTTCCGCGACGCCATGGCGGCGATCGACGGCATGAGGATCGATCGCGAGCCGACTGAGGTGAAGGTGGCGGATCGTCTTCTTTATCGCGTGGATTTCAGCGGCGTCGGGCTCTACCGCGCGACATTCACCACCGAGATTCGCTGTCATGCGGTAAGCTTCAATCTCACCGCACGCGATCCCAAGCGGCTGGGAGATCTGGCCGCGAGCGTCGACAGACTCTCCTCGGCCAGAAAGCGCGATCCCGGCTCGGTCCCGCACTGCATCGAGAATTACGCGGCGCCGGAGAACCTGCTGCGAAGGGTTGAGCCTGTCCCGGTCGGTCCCAAATTCATGTCCATTCCGGTGCGCATTATCGTTGATGCGCAAGGCGAGGTGAAACACGTCCACGTGATACGCGCGACTGACGAGCAGCGCAAAAGCATTGAGGACGCGCTGCGCCAGTGGAAATTCAAGCCCTACAGATTGACTGGACGCGCAGTCGAGATTGAGACGGGCGTCGTGTTTCGGTTCACGACGGCGGAAAGGTGACCCCTCTCCACCTCCTATGCGCGGGAGGTAGAGGCAGGCTACGGCGTTCCGAGAGGCGCGAGTCAGACCACGCCGCGTGATACGCGGAGTCTGTGCGTCAGTATCGTGATTAGGGGTGGGGCCATGAGCATCGATACGACCAGGCGAGCCGATGATTTAGCGATACGCGCAGGATGGGCAAAGACGCGAAGCGCCGCGCCCACCCGCGCTCGGCCTTTGGGGTGTCGGTGGGCGCCCTTCGCTTTGCCCACCGTACGACTACGACGCTCCCGTACGGCGGGCTCCAGCGGCGCCGGACCCTCGCGCTCGAAATCAACGGCGGCAAGGGCCGCAATTTGGCTCGGATGCCTCGTGGTCAGCGCAATCCCGCTCGCCACCGAAGCGTCAGCCCATGTCAAATGGTTTGTGACGTGCAATCCCGCCGATGAGCCGCTTCCGCTGCAGGCGGTGTTCACGCCGACCTTCTGGCTGTTCGCGGCCCTGTTCGTGACGGTGCTTTATGTCGGGTGCGCGATCGAAGAGACGAAGCTCGGCGCGTCTCTCTCGCGCCTCCTTGATCGGTGGACCGAGCCGTTGCACAGGCGCACTGACAGCCTCTTGCGCGCCGTCGCAGCCGTCTCTTTCACACTGCTATGGGCAGACGGCGGCGTCATTCTCACGCCGGAGCTTAAAGGCAGCAGCACATGGCTCTCGGCCATTCAGGTCCTTATTCCGATCTATCTGATCGCGCGCGCCACGCTGCCGGCTGCGGCCGCCGGCCTCGTCGTGCTCTACAGCTATGGCGCGGCCGCCTATGGCCTCTTCCACATGCTGGATTATCCGGTTTTTCTGGGGCTTGCCGCCTATTTCGCGCTGTCGGTATCGCGCCATGAGGGGCTCCGCTCCTTCCGGTTCGCTTGCCTGCGGTGGACGGTTGCCCTCTCGCTGATGTGGCCAGCGATGGAAAAATTCCTGTATCCGCCGTGGATCGTACCGATTTTGCTGGATCATCCGGAGCTGACCTTGGGCTTCGATGTCGGCACTGTCATCACGGGCGCGGGCGTCGTGGAATTCGGCCTCGCCTTCGCCTTGTTCTGGACGCCCATGGTCCGCCGTTTCGCCGCGGCCGGACTCGCAATGCTGCTCTTTGCTGCAACATTCGATTTCGGCAAGATGGACGGCATCGGCCACTTGATGCTCATCGCTCTTCTCGTACTGGTGTTTGCCGATCCGGGACAGAAACGAGCGTGCTGTCGTCCGGCCGTCGCGCCATTTGTCGGCGGCACGATGCTGTTGGCGATGATCTTTCTTTATGCGGGCGCTCACGCGCTTTACTACGCTTCATCAGGCGCGGCGTTTGCTCCGCTCACGAGCGGCATGGCGTTGGCATTGCTGGCGGCGGGCTTTCTCTGCCTGCCCCGCCTCGCCCGCGGATTCAGGCGGCGCCTGTTGCGATGGCTGATCGAGCGTGATGAGGAGGGCCACGCGCAGGCGCTGCAAAGGCTGCACAGCCTGGCGCCCCCGCGAGCGGTGATGCGTTCGGACCGCGTGGCGCCCCTGCGGGCGCACGGCTAGCTCAGCGCACGATGATGCGGCCAGTCCATGCAAAGGCAGCGCGGCAAAACGCTCGCCGCGCAAATGCGCCGCGGCAAAAACTTCGCCCCGCTGAGCCACGCCCACGCGCTGTCAAACATCCGGCGGATCGGATCATGAGCCTAAGTTACGAGCAGGAGCCGTTCTCTCTGTCCGAATTTGCCGCGGGAAGCAGCGCTGTGGCGGCGGTCGCGCTGATCGCGTTCCTGGGCATGCGAGCCTCGCAGCCGGCAAATCCGTCCGCGAACCTTTCGCAAGGCGCTGCATCGCCTGCGTCGGCGCCTCCCTCCTCGACTGAAACCAGCCAGCGGCGCCGGCATGTGCCCACCGCGACGGCGCGTGCGCGACAAGGCCTGCCGCCGAACGATGCGGCAATGCGCACGGCTGAGTCTTCTGGTCGCTACGAAGCGGCAAGCAACCCGCCCGCATCAAATGGCGCCGCAACAAATGCGGCCGGAGCGGCAAGCACCCCGGATTCAAACTTCCTCGCCGAAGCCGCGCCGACGACGGCTGTACAAATGCGCTCGCCCGACATTGGCGGCCCGCCGCAGCCTTTGATCGGTCCGCCCGATCTCTTGCGAACCGAAGACGCGATCAGCATTCAGCCGGCAGCCCCGGTCAAGGAAGCGCAGCCGGCGAGGCCGGTCCGGGAGGCGGCGCTCCCGCCTCCGCCTGAGCCGCAGCGAAATCCCTCGAACCGTTCCGATGCAATCTGGATACAAGCGAAGCTGCACGATCTCGGTTATTTCGCCGACAACGGCAATGGCATCTGGGGACCGGCCTCCCGGAGCGCGTTGCGTGATTTCAAGACGATGAACGGGCTCGGCGAGGACGACAAATGGGACCGGGAGACCGAACAGCGGCTCTTGTCGAAGCAAAACATACCGGCCTCCAGCACCTTTATCGGCGGCTGGGCGCGGAGCGTGGAGGAGTGTCAACGCTTTCGCGGCGTCGGCGCTCCGCTCGTCATCCGCTCGCGCGGCGCAGAGACCGATAACGTCAAATGCAGTTTCAAGTCGGTCAAACGCGAGCTTGCGACGATGTGGCGTGTTCAGGCCGCGTGCTCGGCCGGGGGGCAGTCGTGGAATGCGAACGTGAGCCTGCGGCTCACCGGATCGAACCTCGCCTGGTCGAGCGAGAATGGCAAAGAGACTTACATGCGGTGCGTGAAGCCGTGACGGCATAAACGTTGGGAGCGGCCCTCTCAGACCGTCGGTCGAACGCGCGCCCTGAGCGCGGCAAATTTTCGCGCTGAAGCAGCCAAGTCCGCTAAATATGTACAATCTCGCGAAGGTGTTATCGCGCCCAATGTGGCGGCCGAACCGCCGGAACGATAAGCTGCTACGACGATAACCGCCTCGACCACAGAGGGCGACGATGAGCGACCAGCCAACAGCCGGTGAAGAGCTGCCGGTGATCGCGCGCTTCGAGGTGCGCCGTCGCGCTTATCTTGCGCCCGACGGCACGGTGGCGCGATCGCTGCCGCAATTCGCCGCCGACACCAGGGTCCTCGTTTCTCTGTATCGCGCGATGGTGCTGACGCGCGCCTTCGATTTGAAGGCGGTCTCGCTGCAGCGAACCGGCCGGCTTGGCACCTACGCGCCGGCGCTGGGCCAGGAGGCCGTCGCGGTCGGGGTGGCCAGCGCCATGCTGCCGGAAGATGTTCTTCTTCCCTCCTATCGCGACAATGGCGCTCTGCTCTGGCGCGGGGTGAAGATGGAGGAGATCCTGCTGTTTTGGGGAGGCGATGAGCGCGGCAACGACTCGTCCGGGCCGGCTCACGATTTTCCCCCCTGCATTCCGGTGGGATCGCAGGCGCCGCACGCCGCGGGGGTTGCCTATGCATTCAAGCTCAGAAGAGAGCCGCGGGTCGCGGTGTGCCTGTTCGGCGACGGCGCCACCTCAAAGGGCGATCTGTGGGAAGCCATGAATTTTGCCGGCGTGTGGCAGCTTCCCGTCGTGTTTATCGCCAACAATAATCAATGGGCCATCTCGGTCCCGCTGCGGCTGCAAACTGCGTCTGCGACGCTGGCCCAGAAGGCGATCGCTGCCGGGTTCTCCGGCGAGCAGGTAGACGGCAATGACGTCATTGCCGTGCGCGCCGCTGCCGAGCGGGCCGTCACTGCCGCCCGCAGCGGCAAAGGCCCCTTCTTCATTGAAGCCGTGACGTACCGGCTCGGTGACCATACGACTGCGGACGATGCGGCGCGGTACCGTCCGCCCGAAGAGGTTCAGGCGCACTGGAAAGAGGAGCCATTCGCACGGCTGCGGAGCTATCTTGTCAGCCAAAAGGCGTGGGGCAAGTCGCAGGAGGAAGAGCTCGCTGGTGAGTGTCAGGAACGCGTGGAGGCGGCGGTCGACCGCTACCTGGCGACGGGGCCGCGCGCGCCGGAAACCATGTTCGATCATCTCTATGCCGAACTGCCGAAGGCCTATCGGGGCCAGCGCGACGAGCTTCAGGGAACGCCCCGTGCCTGAGATGACCCTCGTGGAAGCCGTCAATGCAGCGCTTGCCCGCGCCCTGGCGGACGATTCCAATGTCGTGTTGCTTGGCGAAGACATCGGGGTCAATGGCGGCGTCTTCCGCGCCACCATCGGGCTCCAGCAACGCTTCGGTCGCGAGCGGGTCGTCGACACGCCCCTCGCCGAAGCGCTCATCGGCGGGCTGTGTGTCGGCATGGCCGCGCAGGGACTGAAGCCCGTCGGCGAGATCCAATTCATGGGCTTCCTTTATCCATGCATCGATCAGTTGGTGAATCACGCGTCGCGACTGCGCCATCGGACTCAGGGGCGTTTGAGCTGCCCGATGGTTCTGCGCGTCCCCCATGGGGCAGGCATCCGCGCCCCTGAGCATCACTCGGAGAGCACCGAGGCAATGCTCGCGCACATCCCCGGCCTGCGCGTGGTCATGCCGTCGTCGCCCGAGCGCGCTTACGGCCTCTTGCTCGCCGCGATCCGCGACCCGGATCCGGTGATCTTTCTTGAGCCGACGCGCATCTACCGCGCCGTCAAAGGCCAAGTCGAAGACAACGGCGAGGCGTTGCCGCTGGATGTGGCTTTCGTCCTGAGGGAAGGCCGCGACGTCACGCTCATTAGCTGGGGGGCAATGGTGCGAGAGACGATGGCGGCGGCCGACCAGCTCGCGGCCGAACATCTCGACGCGGAAGTGATCGACCTCGCCACCCTCAAGCCTTACGACGCGGAAACGATCCTCGCCTCGGTGGCGAAGACGGGGCGCTGCGTGATCGTGCATGAGGCGGCGCGCACAGGCGGGTTCGGCGCGGAGATTGCCGCATCGATCGCCGAGCGCGCGCTCCTGTCCCTGCTCGCGCCGCCTGTCCGGATCACAGGCTACGATACGGTCATCCCGCTTCCGCGCCTCGAGCAACACTACATGCCTTCGGTCGGACGCATCGTCGCTGCTGCGCGCAAGGTTTGTCAGTTCAGCTAGACTGCGTGGAGGATGCCGTCATGCGCCAGTTCACGCTTCCGGATTTGGGCGAAGGCCTCGAAGAGGCGGAAATCGTCGCCTGGCACGTCAACGCGGGCGACCATGTGGTCGCCGATCAGCCGCTGCTCTCGGTCGAGACGGACAAGGCCGTGGTCGAAGTTCCTTCGCCGTGGAGCGGTCGCGTTGCGCGCCTGTTCGGCGCCAAGGGTGACCTGGTCAAGGTCGGCGCTGCATTGGTCGAGTTCGACGAGGGCCCGGGGCAGGACACCGGAACCGTCGTGGGCGAGATTGATCGTGGCGGGACGCCGCCTCCGGTGCGGGGGGCGGGCGGGACTTCGACAAGCGCTCAGACGCCGGCGCACCCGGGGGAGGAGAGGGCGGGCGCACTGCCCGGTCGGGCGCAACCGCTGCTCGTGGTTCCGGCCGTTCGCGCCCTCGCGCGCAAGCTCGATGTCGATCTCAATCTCGTGCAAGCCACCGGCCCCGGCGGAACGATCACGCGGGCGGACGTCGAGCGCGCCGCAAAGAGCCTTACGGATGCGGGGCCGGCTGAGCCGCTCAAGGGCATGCGTCGGGCGATGGCGCAGCGCATGGCGATGGCCCACGCCGAAGTGGTCCCAACCACCGTCACCGACGAGGCCGACATCGACGAGTGGCCGAGCGGCGAAGACCTGACGATGCGGCTTGTCAGCGCCATTGCGGCAGCCTGCAGGTCGGAGCCTGCGCTCAACGCCTGGTACAACTCCGCCGCGGGAGAGCGGCGGCTGTTGAAACGCATCGATCTGGGCATTGCGGTCGATACCGGCGATGGCCTCATCGTGCCGGTCTTGCGCAATGTCGGCGAGCGCGACGCGAGGGATCTGCGCGCGGGACTGGATCGCATGCGCGCCGACGCCGTGGCGCGGTCCATTCCGCCCGAGGAGCTGCGCGGCGCCACCATCACCCTGTCGAATTTCGGGATGATCGGCGGCCGCTTCGCAAACCTCGTGGTCGTGCCCCCGCAGGTCGCGATCGTCGGCGCCGGCCGCGCCGGCCCGCACGTCGCTGTGCGGGAGGGCCGGATCGCCGTGCGCCGCACCCTGCCGCTGTCGTTGACGTTCGACCACCGGGTGGTCACGGGCGGCGAGGCGGCCCGCTTCCTGGTGGCGCTGAGGCAGGAGCTCGAACGCCCATCGTCGCAGCGTGCGGCGCCGGGGTGAAAGGATGCGGCTCCTCAAGCAATCGGCTTCATGCGCTCCGGAAATTCTCGCGTCGCAATTTGACTTTCCTAGGCAAGCGTCCGGACGGCATGCCCTCCAGAAAGCGCTGGGGATCAGCGGCGATTTCGGCGGATGACGACGAAATTTTCATGCGGGCGCCCGGTGAGTTCCCAAAAATATGGCGATTCCGCGCGCTTCTATTAGGAATTATTTCGCACAACGCCCTTTGCCGCCAGCGTGAGCGTAGCGGCCGTAGGAAAAACCGTGGGTTGCGAAGCCTTGTTTTTCCGTATTCAAACACCTCGCGGCGCGGCCATGCGGCAGGGAACTTTTTAGGAGATTATTCGGTCAAGAGCGTGCGGCTGCGGTCGAGCGCCGCCCTAATCTTCGCCCGCGCCTCGCGGCCCACCTTGGCCGCCTGCCGGGCGCGCTCGCGCACCTCGCGATGCGTCGACCATGCACGAGGGCGTTGCGGTTGCCGCGCGGCGCACCGGCCAGCTCCGGCACGGCTGCCCGGTCGTCCGGCAATATGCGCCGCAGCGCTCGGGCCCGCCGGGAGCGCTTGGGATTGTTTGCCGGCCGCGCATTACGCCTCCCGGCGCTGTAACGCGGGCGGTCATTGCGGCGGCCTATTGTAGCGGCCGGTCCTGAGCATCGCCAAACACCGAGTTGCGACTCATCTTCGTCGCCTGCCGGCGTGGCAAACGACAGGGGCTCTTTCGCGATTTTAAGCACATGCCGCTTGATTTTGTGCGCCGGCACATAGTGCGCCGCCAATATGTGCTTGTCGCGAGCGATGGCTCGGCATGCGATTGCGACAACGGGCGGCAATTCATCTTTCTTGAGATAGCCCATGATCGTGCGGCGGCCAAGGCCAAGCAACTTGGCTGCTTCTGTCAGTCAACGAGAGCCCCAGGCGCGCTCGCCATTCGGCGAAATCCGCTCCGGTCATCGGCTCCTGTGCCCGATGGTTGGCGGCAAGGCGGTCTATGGCGAGGGGCCGTTCGCGAGGGTGGAAGGGAAGCAGACCGGCCGTAGCGCGGATCAGCCGAAGGCGTAATCCGCCATCTGCCTCTTCCTACCATCCCCGGCACGCAAAAGGGGGTAGGGGACGGCGAGTTAATTAAAGCGAACTCGCCATCGCGGGTCCCGACCTCACTCAAGCTTCACATTGGCCACGCGGCCGACTTCGGCCCACATCCTGGTTTCCGTGTCGATCAATCGCACGAACTCAGCCGCCGTGCTGCCGACGGTTGGCGTTGCCATCGCCCTGAACTTCTCCTTCACGTCGGCCATCTGCATGATCTTGCGCAGCTCGGTTTCGAGCTTGTGGATAATGGCGGGCGGCGTCGCGGCCGGCGCGAATACGCCGCTCCACAGGCCGACCTCCATGCCCGACACGCCCGCCTCCGCCATCGTCGGCACGTCAGGAAGATCATCCAGCCGCGTACGCGACGTGACCGCGAGGGCGCGGACCAGTCCGCCCTTGACCTGCGGCGTCGTCGGCGGCGGATCCGCGATTGCAAACAGCGACTGCCGGCCGATGACGCTGACGAGCGATTCGTTGCTGCTCTTGTAGGGGATCGCGGTCCCCGGTGCGCCGGTGCGCAATTTGAAGAGCTCGGTCGCCAACGTGAATGCCGGAGAGGCCGTTGCGTAATTGGCCTTGTCCGGATTGGCCTTCATCCAGGACACCAATTCCTGCACGGTTTTCGCCGGATGCGACGGGTAGATCGAGAGAATCAAGGGAAACGACGCAAGGTTGGAAATCGGCGCGAAATCCTTGAGCGTTGCATAAGGCGGCCTGACCGAGATGGCCGGGATGATGCTCATGGCGCCGCTTGCTCCTATCAGCAGCGTGTAACCGTCAGGCGGCGCGGCCATCACGGAAAGAGCCGCAAGGCTGCCGCCTGCGCCCACCTTGTTCTCGATGATGACGCTTTGGCCAAAGTCGTCCTGAAGCTTCTGGCCGATAATGCGGGCGATGATGTCGTTGCCCCCTCCGGCCGCAAAGCCGACCACGATCTTGATGGTCTTGCTCGGGTAATTGGCCGCCGGATCGGTCTGCGCACGGACGCCCCCGCTCAATCCCATGATCAGCGCCAGGGCCATCAGGCCGGCCCAACGAGCTTTGTTATGCCAGGCGGTGACTTGCACGGCGTCCTCCCGTTTTCGCTGCCTGCGATGTTAGCACGGGCGGGATGGCTTGAGCGAACCGCGGGGCCGCAGCCCGGGTTGAGCGCGAGCGAAACCCGGGGCGGCGCTGCCGCGCGGCGCGGGCGCTCCCGGATTTCGCTGACGCTCAATCCGGGCTACACTGGTACACCACAGGCCGACCCGGCCGTTCAATCGAGGTGCGCGCCCGCGGCCAGGTCTTCCGCCGCCAGCGCGTAGGGTGGGCAAAGGTGGCCTCGAAGCTTGATTGATGCACGACGTTGGGGCCGCCTTTGCCCACGCCGTCGGCCCGCTCCACCTTCAGCGTGGGCAAAATCGCCGGCGAAGCAGCTGCTCGTTTTTCGGCTGTGCAGGCGATTTTGCCCACCCTACAACGCGCATTTCTCCCCCCTTAATCGAGGTGCGCGCCCAGCGGCGGGTCTTCGGCCGCCAGCAAACGTGACGCCGACACGCGGCGATGCAGGCGATCCAATGCCAGATAGATGACCGGCGTCGTGTAGAGCGTCAGCAATTGGCTCAGCAGCAACCCGCCGATGATCGTGATCCCAAGCGGGAAACGCAGTTCCGAGCCCGTACCGGTCCCGAACGCGAGCGGCAACGCGCCGAACAGCGCCGCCAGCGTGGTCATCATGATCGGCCGGAACCGCAGCAGACACGCCTGCATGATCGCCTCCGCGGGTGCAAGGCCGTCAACGCGCTCCGCTTCGAGCGCGAAGTCGATCATCATGATGGCGTTCTTCTTCACGATGCCCATCAACAGCACGATGCCGATGAGCGCAATGATGGATAGATCCTGGCCAAATATCATCAGCGCTGCCAGGGCGCCGACGCCTGCGGATGGCAGCGTGGAGAGAATCGTCAGGGGGTGCACGAAGCTCTCATAAAGCATGCCGAGCACGATATAGATCGTCACCACCGCCGCCAGAATGAGCCACGGCTCCCCGGCCAGCGAAGATGCAAATTCTGCGGCGTCGCCCGCGTAGGCGCCGACCACAGACGCCGGCATCCTGATGTCGTTTTCTGCGGCTGAAATGGCCGCGACGGCATCGCCGAGCGATGCGCCCGGCGCAAGATTGAAGCTGACGGTCACGGCCGGAAACTGATCGAGATGCTGGATCGCGAGCGGCGCCGTGGTGCGCTCGACCGCGGCGACCGCGCTTAACGGCACCAGGTTCGTGGCGCTCGTCGGCAGAAAGGCGAGATTCGAAGTCGAGCTTGAGAGCGTCGCCTGCATCGTGAAAGTTCCAGCCGGGAGATACAGCTTGGAGAGCGTGCTCGGATCGCGCTGGTATTCCGGCATCGCCTCCAGGATGACGCGGTACTGATTGGCCTGGCCGAAGATCGTCGAGATCTGCCGCTGCCCGAAAGCGTCATCAAGCGTATCGCTGATCGCCTGCATTGAAATGCCGAGTCTTCCGGCCTTCTCCCGGTCGACCTTGATGTCGACCCGGAGTCCGCCGTCCTGGGCTTCCGACGCGACATCGCGAAACAGCGGATCCTCGCGCAACCGCGTCACCAGAGCGCCGGCCCACTGACTGACTTCTGCGGCATCTGTCGACGCCAACGTATACTGAAAAAGCGCGCGCGACGAACGCGTGCTGATCTGGATGTCCTGAACCGGCTGGAAATAGACGACCATTCCGGGAACGGATGCAATCGCGCCCTTCAGCCGCTCGATGATGCCGGTGACGAAACTTGAGCGCTGGTCACGGGGCCTTAGCGTGATGGCAAGCCGCCCCGCGTTCGGGGTCGGGTTCATCGGGGTCACCCCGACCACCGATATGACGCCCGTCACGTCGGGATCGCGGCGAATCGCATCGACGATGCTCTGCTGAAGACGTTGCATCTCCGCATAGGAAACTTGCGGGCCGGCTTCGGTGACGGCTTTGATCAGGCCGGTATCCTGAATCGGCAAGAAGCCCTTCGGCACGATGACATAGAGCCAGATGGTGGCGATCAGGGTGGCGCCGGTCACGAGGAGCGTCGCGCGCTCGTGGCGCAGCACCCATTCGAGGCTGGCGTGATAGCCGTCGACCGCATACTCGACCGCGCGACTGAGCCGCCGCGTCAATGCGCCGGCCGCCACCCAACCGTCCTCCGCGAGCCGGCGAGGGTAGAGTGGGAGCTGGCGAAGCAGGCGGCTGCACATCATCGGCGTCAGGGTGAGCGAGACAGCGGCCGAGGTGATGACTGCGACCGTGAGGGTCAGGGCGAATTCGCGGAACATCCGGCCGACGATGCCGCTCATGAACAGCAAGGGTATGAAGACTGCGACCAGGGACGCCGTGAGCGAAATCACTGTGAACCCGATCTCCCTTGCTCCGTTGAGCGCCGCCTCGAACGGCGGCTCGCCTTCCTCCATATGGCGGACGATGTTCTCGATCATCACGATGGCATCGTCGATCACGAAGCCGGTGCCGATCGTCAGCGCCATCAGCGACAGATTGTCGAGGCTGAAGCCGAGAAACCACATCACCCCGAAGGTGGCGATGAGGGAGAGCGGCAGCGCGACGCCGGCGATAATGGTGGCCCGCAAGGTGCGCAGGAAAATGAATACCACCAGGACGACGAGGCCAACGCTCAATATCAGGGTGAATTGCACATCGTGGACCGAAGCCCGAATGGCGCCCGTGCGGTCCTGGACCACGGCCAAGAACACGCCCTTGGGCATGACGCGCTGCAGGCGCGGCAGCTCGAGGCCGACGCGACGAACCGTGTCGATGACGTTGGCGCCCGGCTGACGCTGGATATCGATGATGACCGCCGGGGAGTCCTGGTGCCAGCCGCCGACCTTGCTGTTTTCCAGCCCGTCGATCACGTTGGCGACATCGCCGAGCAGGACGGGCGCGCCGCTGCGGTACGCGATGATCAGGTTCCGATACGTCTGGATGCCGGTGACCTGGTCATTGGCCGCGATCGTGTAGGACTGCTGGGCGCCATCGAGCGACCCCTTAGGCCCCGCTACATTTGCCGCTACGATCGCAGCGCGCAGGTCTTCCAGCGCGATGCCGTAGGAGGCGAGCCTTGCCAGATCGGCCTGGATGCGGATCGCAGGTTTGAGGCCGCCCTGAACCGACACATGACCGACGCCGGTCACCTCACTGAGCCGCTGCGCGATCAAGGTGTCGGCGAGATCGCTCATCTGCCGCAGCGAGATCGTCGGCGACGTCAGCGCAAGCGTGAGCACCGGCGCATCGGCGGGATTCACCTTCGCATAAACCGGCGGGTAAGGAAGGTTGCGCGGCAATGTCGAACCTGCGGCGTTGATGGCGGCCTGCACATCCTGCGCGGCGGCGTCGATGTCGCGATTAAGCTCAAACTGCAAAGTGATCTGGCTGACGCCGTAGGAACTCGACGACGTCATGGTCGCGAGCGCCGGAATTTGGCCGAACTGGCGTTCCAGCGGTGCGGTGACGAGCGACGCCATCGTTTCGGGGTTCGCGCCCGGCAGCTGCGTCGTCACCTGGATGGTCGGAAAGTCGACCTGCGGCAGCGACGCGACCGGCAGCAAAGAATATCCAAGGATTCCGCCCAGCATCACGGCGACGCCGAGCAGCGAGGTGGCAATCGGCCGGAAAATGAAGGGGGACGATACGCTCATGGCCGTAGACGGAAGGTTAGCGAGGAGTGGCCCCGCGGGATTCCCTCCCCCCTCGCGAGGGAGGGGAGTAATCCCCGGCAACGTCGACCACCTATGATGCTCATGGCGTCGCAGTCGCGGCGCCGCCGGATTGGGTGCGCTGCGCGGTATCGCGGGATTGCTCTGCCGACCCAGGCTGAGGCGCGGCGCCTTCGGATGGCGTTTGCGCCGGCCGGGCTTCCCCCGCCTTTCCCTCCGCCGCTTGCGCGGAAGCGGCGGGAAGGGGGGCGCGCGGCGTCGGTTCGGATCGGGCCTGAGGGGTCTCGCGCGGCCGGCCGCGGCGGCGTTCGCTGCCTGCAGGCCGTCGCAGGTCTTCCTGCGCTCCAATCGTGATCTTGGCGCCGTCGGTCAACTGGGCAAACCCGGTCGTCACCACCTGCTCGCCTTCGTCAATGCCCGAGGCAATCACGGCCTCAAGGTCATCCTGCTGCGCAACCGTCACCGGACGCACCGTGACTGTGTTGTCCTCATTGGCAACATACGCAAAGGTCCCGTTTGGGCCCCGCTGGACGGCAGCGGTGGGCACCACAATGACCTGCCGCAAGGTATCGACCAGGAGCTTCACGTTGACGAACTGGCCGGGCCAGATTTGCAGGTCCTTGTTCGGGAATTCCGCCTTGAGCTTCACGGTTCCGGTAGCCTGGTCGACCTGATTGTCGATCACCGTGAGCGTGCCGCTGTCGATCACTGTGCGATTGTCGTCGCCCAGCGCCTGAACGCTCAACGGCCCCTGCGCGAACGCCTTGTTGACCTGGGCGAGGCGCTGTTGCGGCAGCAGAAAGATAACGGCAATCGGCCTGATCTGGGTGATCACCACGATCCCGGTGGTGTCCGTGGCGTGCACGATATTGCCGGCGTCGACCTGGCGAATGCCGGTGCGGCCGGCAAGCGGCGCGGTGATCCTGGTGTAGGACAGGATGGCTTTAGCGTTGTCGATCGCGCCCTGATCGGCCTGCACCTGGGCTTCAAGCTGCGCCACCAGCGCCCGCTGCGTATCATATTGCTGGCGCGTGGCTGAATTGGTCTGCGTCAGCCGGGCATAGCGTTCAAGATCGAGGCGAGCGTTGGCAAGCTGGGCCTCATCCATTGCCTTCTTGGCGACAGCCTGATCATATTGCGCCTGGTAGATCGTGGCTTCGATTTCCGCCAGCACGAAATCCTGATCGACGTCCTGGCCCTCTTTGAAATTCACGCTCATCAGCTTGCCGTCAACCTGGGGCCTCACAGTCACGGTGTTGAGCGCGCGGCTCGAGCCGACGCCGTCGAAAAAGACCGGGACATCCGCTTTCTTCGCCACCGCGGCGAGCACCGGCACCGGCCCGTCGCCGCGCAATCCCCGCCCGCCCCCTCCGCCAGCCTCGCTCATCTGAATCTGTGCCTGGCGGTACTGGGCGAGAGATGCAGGGAGGTACTGCGGGGCATAAAACCAGAGATAGCTCGCCGCGATACCAAGGATGATCGCAATGCCAACAATCCAGCGTCGCCGCCGCCGCGTTGTCCGATCTGCGCTTGGTACCGTTGTGAAGGTCTTTTCGAACCGGTCGGTTTTCACGCGGTCTCCTTCGCGGCGGCCCCCTCAGCCCAGCCCCGAAAGAACCACAATGCCAAGAAGCGAGGCAAAACGCACCCCCCAACATGTCTGCGCGAGTTTGTGATGTGGCGCAACCACGGGCAGGGGCGGGGTGTTTTGGATGCCAGCGCGCAAGCCGGGGATTTTGGCCTTCCTGCCCGCGGCTGGCCATTCCGGGGGCCACCGCAGGTGGTGAGCCAGGAGCGCTCGGCAAGACGGTCAGATTCCGGGCTCGCCGCTTCGCGCCGCCGCGGAACGACTTCTGACGCAGAAGTACTAGAGCGCTTTCCGATGAGGTCGAAACACATCTGCGGCGTCATGCCCGCGACAAGCCCGGCCATGACTCCGCATGAATGGTTCAACGTGAGCGGAATGCGCTCTATTGGTCCGGCCCTTCCGGCTTCCCGATATGATGTTGAGCATAAAGCTCAAGCCCGAGGCGGGCGACGAGCTCAAGCTGAGTTTCGAGGAAGTCGATGTGCTCCTCCTCGTCGCTCATCAATTTTTCAAACAGATCTCTGGTCACGTAATCCTTGACGCCGTGGCAATGCGTGGCCGCCTCCTGATACAGCGCACGCGCGTGCATCTCCAACGCAAGGTCGCAATCGAGCACCTCCTTCACGGTCTGCCCGATGTGGAGCGGGTCAAGCACCTGCATATTGGGGAAGCCGTCGAGGAAGATGATGCGATGAACCAGTTTGTCGGCATGCTCCATCTCCTCGATGGATTCCTTGCGCCATTTCTTCGCGAGGTCCAGGTAGCCCCAGTTCTCAAGCAGGCGATAGTGCAGCCAGTACTGATTGATGGCCGTAAGCTCGTGACGCAACGCCTTGTTGAGGTATTCTATGACGGTTGTATCTCCGCGCATGGTAACGTCCCGCTGCTTGGCTGCCACGCGGCAGGTGGCGATCAGATTTAAATAATACCAATTCTAATTTGGAGCGGAAGTTCCGGCGGCGCGATGCTGTTCAAAAAAACCCCGGCTACAACCAGAACGTTAGCTGTTACGCAGAATCGTGGAAAGACGAGAGGGCCCCCCTCCTTTGGCTCGATCCCTGGCGCTCAGAGGGCTGGCGCTTCGCCGGCGTCCTCGGCTGGAAGGGGCGGACGGGACGCCCTCGCTCCCCTTGGGGACGGGCGGGGAGCAGGCTTTTCGGCCGCAGCGCAGACGCAGGTTCTCGCCGCCAGCGGCGACGTTGCGTCAGCGAGAGCCTCGTCCATAATCCGGCGGATCGTGCGAGCACAGCGCCCACACTCGGCGCTGCATCCCAGACACCGGTAGACCTCGCTCGTCGCCCGGACAGTGCGTTCGGCCGTAACGGATCGGACCTGATGGTCCGAAATGACGTTGCACGAACACACGATCACGACGGTACTCCGAGTTCTATCCGGTACTTTGCGTGTAGTTTGAACGTGTAGTTTGAATGTGCAGGTTGAACGCAGCCCGACCGCGTCCACCCAGATGACAATGTATCATTGCCATTTCGTGATGATGTCCGGCAAGTACAATGAAGTGAAATCGCTCTAAACTACAAAGTAGAATGGTTCTAACCGGAGATGGACACTTGCCCACGCGTTCTGTAGGGATGGCGACCCGATCGCGCCCGCCATCCCGAAAGGCTAAAGCGAATGACCGCAGTTGGAGTGAGCTCCGGCATTTTCCGCGACATCTTTTCAACCGAGCCGATGCGCCGCATCTTCGCGGATGAAAACCGCATCCAGAAATATCTCGATGTCGAAGCGGCGCTCGCCCGCGCCCAGGCGCGCCTCGGCATCATTCCGCAGAATGCGTGCGACGAGATCCAGCGCCATTGCTCGATCGCCGAATATGACTTCGCCAGGCTCAAGAGCGAGACCGAGCGCATCGGCTATCCGGTGCTGCCGGTCGTGCAGCAGCTCGTCGCCCTGTGCCGGGACGGCCTCGGCGAATGGTGCCATTGGGGCGCCACCACCCAGGACATCACCGACACCGCGACTGTCCTGCAAATCCGCGAGGCGCTTGATCTCGTCGAGGCAGACCTCGTTGCCATCTCCGACGCGCTGGCGGCGCTTGCCAAGCGCTATCGCGACACGCCGATGGCGGGCCGCAGCAATCTCCAGCAGGCGGTGCCCATCACCTTCGGCTACAAGGCCGCGACCTACCTCGCGGGATTCGAGCGCCACCTTGAACGGCTGAAGGAGCTGCGGCCCCGCGTTCTCGTCGGCGAGTTCGGCGGCGCCGCCGGGACGTTGTCGTCGCTCGGCGACCGCGGCCTTGAGGTTCAGGCCGCGCTCATGCGGGAGCTTGGCCTCGGGCAGCCGCGCATCGCGTGGCACACGGTGCGCGACAACATTGCGGAAGTCGGCTGTTTCCTCGGCCTTGTCGCCGGGAGCTGCGGCAAGATCGCCCTCGACGTGAAGCTGATGATGCAGACCGAGGTGGAGGAGGTCTACGAGCCGTTTCACCAGGGCCGCGGCTCATCGAGCACGATGCCGCAAAAGCGCAACCCGATTTCCTCGGTCTACATCACGGCGACGGCGGCGCTGGTCCGCCAGCATGTCGCTGCGCTGCTCGATGCGATGATCGAGGACCACGAGCGCGCGACCGGCCCGTGGGAGATCGAGTGGATCGCGCTGCCGGAAATCTTCAGTCTCGCCGCCGGCGCCCTGGCGCAGACCCGCTTTCTGGTCTCGGGCCTTGAGGTCAACGAGAAGAAGATGCGGGAAAATCTTGACATCACCCGCGGCCTCATCGCGTCCGAAGCGGTGATGATGGGCCTTGGCCCGCATATCGGCCGCCAATATGCCCACGATCTCGCCTACGACATCTGCCGGCAGGTGCTCGCCACCGGCCGCCCCCTGGTCGACCTGCTTGCGGAAAACAAGGAGGTGGCGAGGCATCTCGACCGCACCGCGCTGGAAAAGCTCTGCGATCCAGCGAATTATCTCGGCCAGGCGGGCGAAATGGTCGACCGGGTGCTGGCGGGGCGAGAGAGGTGAGGCGTAGGGGGGCTAGATTAGTTTCTGTCGCGAAAGGCAAAATAGTACGGTGAAATCGGCATTTCCAGCGTTTTTCCACGACAAGTTTTGCTTGCCATTGTGAGGCGCGATGTCTCTCATTTGAGAGATGATTCGCCGCCGCAC
>Ga0209062_1000940_pt1 | contig 63279 bp, 47 predicted proteins | sample Coa_R2_2_FD_187158 | JGI IMG/M metagenome (GOLD analysis project Ga0209062, IMG submission 187158) | Surface soil microbial communities from Centralia Pennsylvania, which are recovering from an underground coalmine fire - Coalmine... | ecosystem: Environmental > Terrestrial > Soil > Unclassified... | reverse complement strand
CCACGAACTGCAGCCTCTCATCCATCACCGAACACTCCTTCCAAGGCATGGCCCCTCCTCCCAGAGAAGGAGCCAGTGTCACCCATGTGTCCGGTACGAACTGTCACCCATGTCTCGGGCCGCTCACGCACCGTGGGGCAGGCATTCCTGGACATGAGGTCCCGTCTTGCAGCACGGCCGGGCCGGCGCGCCCGCGGCTGCAGGGGGCGGCGCAGTCGTGGCTCAAAATGGCAGGCGCAAGGAAAAGATCCACGCCCGAGCCGCGCCGTGGAATCGGGTGACGGCGATCTGCTCGCCCACGCCGGCGGTGAGCTTGAGCGGGCCGCGCAAGGGCAGGCCGCCGAGCACCAATCCCGGCGTCAAGTAAAGCTGCGTCCGGCCGCGATGCGGGCCGGCCAGCCAGACCGTGGGGTTCGATTCGAGCTCCGGCCATAAGTGCCGCCGCACGCGGTACTGGAGCGCGGTATTCCATGCGAGCGGCACGCCGACCCGGCCGGTCTCGCGGAGCGGCGCCGCCAGCCCGAGCGTCGTCTGCACGTCGAAACGGCCCCAGCCCTTGCCCGCCGCAATCGCCGGCCGCAGCATTGCCACGGCGCTGGCGACGCCCTGGGTCCCGGAGGGCACGCTCGCGCCCAAGAACGCCGTCACGACGTAGTTTCCCGCCGCCGCGGGACGAGCCGCGAGCCGGAACTTGAGAAGGAACGACGTATCCCCGAACCCGCTCGCGCCGCCGGGGCCCGACTGCCATCCCGGCACGCCGACAATTACCTCCGTCCGTTGAGTCGGAATGAACTCGAGTCCCTTCCCCGCGCCGTAATTCGCCACGACACCGCCGGCCTCCGCCGCCAGCGTGAGATCGAATCGGTACTCCTGCTCAAGCAGAGGCGTCACCGTCGCCAAGGGTGTGATCCAGTTGGGCTGGCCTTCTCGGGCTTGCGCTGCCGGCAAGCTTTGGCCGGCGACGGCCGCTACCCCTGTGCATAGACAGATCAATACGAAATTGAAGCGTTTTATACGGATTATTAACGACATTGTCGGCATGATCATACGATAAACCCGCAGATGTTAGCGTCGCGTTCACGATTTTTTCGCGAGTCCGTCGTCCGCACCCGACACCCTCGGTCGTTGCGGACTCAGGGCTGCTGGGCCTGGCCGGCTTCGTCGAAATGCCGGGTCGGGTGGATCTGGCGGAGCACTGCAAGACGGCCTGGCTGGCGGCCGCGGAGGATGCATCGGCATGAAACGCCGAGGCGCGCGCCGCGCCGCCCCTGTTCTAAAGGACAGTTATCGCCTTCATAGTCCGGGTCATATTCTGGGGACTCGGGCGCGCGGCGCTTCTATGACCTCGCGGGAAGCCCGCTAACCGACGCCGCGCCAGCGGCTTCCGTGCTCGCCGCGGCCGCGCTGCGTCTCCGCGCATGCTTTATTCACCGTTCCATGGCGCAGAAATTTTCCGCCGCCCTTGCCAATTTTTGTTCACTCCTCGGCACCCGTATTGTTCAGATACTCCAAAGCAAGATATGGTGCGTATGATGGGTTCGCGTGATTTCGACCGAACCGTCGCCGCGACAGCGCCGCAGGCGTCCGATTTCACTGGCAGCATTCTCGAATCTTCGACCGAATCCTCGATCGTTGCGGAGGACGCGGACGGCACGATCGTGCTTTGGAACGAAGGCGCGCGCCGGCTCTACGGCTACGAGCCGCAGGAGGTGATCGGGCGGGCCAATTCGGCGATCCTTTACACGCCCGAGGACGTGGCGGCGGGACTGCCGCAGCGGATGCTGCAAGCGGCGCGGCGCGAGGGCAAATGGGAGGGCACGATCCGCCGCCGCAGGAAGAACGGCGAACAGTTCCAGGCCCGGGTGACGGTAACGCCGCGGCGGGACGCCGCGGGCCAACTCGGCGGATTCCTATTCACCGCCAAGGAAGTAACCGGCGAGCTCGCCTTCCCCGAGGGCCTGCGCGCCGCCAAGCTGTTCGACGGCAGCATTGTGGGCACGGCCGGCGCCGCGCTCGAGTTCCTCACCAACATCCTCGAATCCTCGACCGAATACGCGATCGTCGGCAAGGATTGCAACGGCAAGATCTTGCTTTGGAACGAGGGCGCGCGCCGGCTCTATGGCTACAGCGCGGAAGAGGTGGTGGGCAAGGCGGACGCGGCCCAGCTCTATGTTCCGGCCGACCGCGCCGCCGGCAAGCCGCGCGAGATCCTCGAAGCTGCCCTGCGCGAGGGCAAGTGGGAAGGGATTCTGCCCCGCCAGCGCAAGGATGGCACGGTGTTCACCGGCAAGCTCGTGGTCACGCCGCAGCGGGACAGCCGCGGCGCGCTCATCGGCTTTCTCTCGATCTCGAACGACCTTTCCGAGGAGTTGCGCCTGACCCACGAGCTGCGCGCCATGCAGCTCTATGCGCGCTCCCTGCTCGAAGCCGCGCTCGATCCGCTGGCCACGATCGCGCCCGACGGCACGATCACCGACGTCAACCGCGCCACCGAGCTGGTCACCGGACGGCCGCGGTCGGCGCTGATCGGCGCCCGCTTCAGCGATGGTTTCACCGAACCGGAACAGGCGCGCCAGGCCTGCGAAAAGGCCTTCGCCGAGGGCTTCGTGCGCGATTGTCCGCTGGCGATCCGGCATGCCTCCGGCTCGATCACCGACCTTCACTACAATCTCTCCGTGTATCGGGACGACCGCGGCCAGGTGTGCGGCGCCTTCGCCGTCGCCCGCGACGTGACCGAGCGCAAGCGCTACGAGCGATCGCTCGAAGAGGCCAACCGGCTCAAAAGCGAATTCCTGGCCAACATGTCGCACGAGCTGCGCACGCCGCTCAACGGCATCATCGGCTTCACCGAGTTTCTCGTGGACGAAAAACCCGGCCCGCTCAACGCCAAGCAGAAAGAGTACCTGGGCGACGTGCTCGCCAGCGCGCACCACTTGCTGCAGCTGATCAACGACGTTCTCGACCTGGCGAAGGTCGAGTCCGGCAAGCTGGAGCTGCACATCGAGACGTTCTCCGCGCGGCAGGCGGTCGAGGAGGCGATGGCGGTGGTGCGCGGCATGGCGCACAGGAAGCGCTTGCGGCTGGAGGCGGAGTTCGAGGGGGAGCTCGAGCGCGTCGCGCTCGACCAACCCAAGCTGAAGCAGGTGCTCTACAACCTGCTCTCGAACGCGGTGAAGTTCACCCCCGACGGCGGCCGCGTGGCGGTGCGCGCGGCGCGCGTGGCGGGCGCCCTGGAGCTGCGCGTGAGCGACACCGGCATCGGCATCCGCGCCGAGGACCTGCCGCGGCTGTTCAACGAATTCCAGCAGTTGGAGTCGGGCTTGCCCCGGCGCTATGAAGGGACCGGACTGGGGCTGGCGCTCACCCGCAAATTGGTGGAGTTTCAGGGCGGGCGCATCGCGGTCGAGAGCGAGCCCGGCCGCGGCAGCACTTTCACCGTGCGGCTGCCGCTGGCAGCGGAGGCGCGGCCATGAGCGGCGCGCGCGTGCTGGTCGTGGATGACAACGCGACCAATCGCAAGCTGATCTCCGACCTGCTTGCCTTCGCGGGCTACGAGATCCTGGGCGCCGCCGACGCCGAGGAAGCGCAGGCGCTGTTGCGGCGCGTGCGCCCCGACCTCATCCTCATGGATATCGCCCTGCCCGGCATGGACGGCCTCACCCTCACGCGCCAGCTCAAGGCCGACGCCCGCACGCGCGAGATTCCCATCGTCGCGCTTACCGCCTTCGCCATGAAGGGCGACGACCGCAAGGCCTTCGCCGCCGGCTGCGCCGGCTACCTCGCCAAACCCATCGACACGCGCGCCCTGCCCGGCCAGATCGCCGCTTACTTGGCCGCCGCGCGCGGCGCGGAGAAAGAGCCGCGATGAAGGTGCTGGTGGTGGAAGATCAGCCGGCGGAATTGAAGCTGGCGCGCCTGGTGCTCGGCGCTTCCGGCATGGACGTGGAGGGCGTGCCGGCGGCCGAGCCGGCCATGGCCGCCATCCGCCACCACCGCCCCCACCTCATCCTCCTGGATCTGGAGCTGCCCGGCCGCAACGGGTTGAGCCTGGCGCGGCAACTGAAAGCTTCTCCGGAAACCCGCGACATTTGCATCGTCGCCATCACCTCCTATCCCGAGCGCTACCCGCGGGCCGCGGCGCTCGACGCCGGCTGCGACGCCTACGTCAAAAAGCCGCTCGACACCCGGCAATTGCCGGGGTTTCTGCGGCGCATGGCCGCCGGGGAGAGCGCCCCCGGGTAAGCGCCGGGCGCCGCAAAAATGCCGCGTAGGTTCGGATGCCTGCGATGAATCTTCTCGTCGTTGACGACAACGTCATTAACCAAAAGCTGCTGCGCGCGCAGTTGGAGGCCGAAGGCCATCGCGTACGGCAAGCGGCCAACGGTCTCGAAGCCCTGGCCGTCCTGGAGCGCGAGCCGGTCGATGCCGTCATCTCCGACATCCTGATGCCGCGCATGGACGGCTATCGCCTTTGCTTTGAAATCCGCACCAGCGAGCGCTTCCGCCACTTGCCGGTGATCATCTACACCGCGACCCTCACCTCGACATCGGACGAGCAGCTCTGCCGCGACCTCGGCGCCGACGCCTATCTGCGCAAGCCCGTGCCCATCCACGAGCTGCTGCGCGCGGTGCGCGCCGCCCTCGCCGGCGAGCGCCCGCGCCCCCAGCCCGCCTTCGACGCGGCGCACGTGCTCGAGGAGTACAACGAGCGCCTCGCCGCCCGGCTGGAACAGAAGAACCTCGCCCTGGTGCGCACGCAAGAGGCGCTCGTCGCCGCCCAGGCGCGGCTGCATCAATTGCTCGCGCACAGCCCGGCGGTGCTGTACGCGCTCAAACTCGAGGGCGAGCAGATGGTGCCCTACATGATCAGCGAGAACATCTCCCGCCTGCTGGGCTTCGAGGTCGCCGAGGCGCTCAGTTTCGAGTGGTGGAAGGCGGCGCTGCACCCGCAAGACGCGAGCCGCGCGCTGGCCGGTGTCGAGGAGACCCGCCGCCTCGGCTTCGCGCGCGTGGAGTACCGCATGCGCCACAAGAACGGCGCCTGGCAGTGGGTCGAGGACAATCGCCGCCTCGTCCGCGGCCCCACCGGCGAGCCCGCCGAGATGGTCGGCGTCTGGAACGATATCTCCGAGCGCAAGCGCGCCGAGGCGGCGCAAGCCCGCCTGGTGCAGATCGTCAATTCCTCGAGCGACGCCATCATCGGCATGACCACGGACGGCACCATCACCGACTGGAATCGCGGCGCCGAGCGGATCTTCGGCTACACCGCGGCGGAAGCCCTCGGCCGTCCGGTGTCCCTGGTCTGCCTGCCGGAAAGCGCGGAGGCGTGCCGCCAGGAGATGGCGGAAATCGCCGGCGGGCAAGGCGACACGATCGAAGCCGAGCGCGTGCGCAAAGACGGCACGCGCATCTTCGTCTCCGCCACCCGCTCGCCCGTGCTCGATCGCGACGGCCGCGTCGTCGGCATTTGCGAGATCGGCCGCGACGTCACCGAGCAGCGCAAGCTCGAGGAGCGCTTGCGGCAAACGCAGAAGCTCCAAGCCATCGGCGAACTCGCGGGCGGCATCGCCCATGACTTCAACAACCTGCTGACCATCATCAACGGCTACAGCGAAATGATGCTGCAAAGCGGCATCTCCGGAGCGCAGCGGCAGCACGTCGAGCAGATCGGCGAGGCGGGCAAGCGCGCCGCCGCCCTCACCCGCAAGCTGCTCGCCTTCAGCCGCCGTCAGGTGCTGGAAACCAAGACGCTCGATCTCAACGACGTCGTCCGCCGCTCCGCGGAACTGCTCCGCCGCCTGGTCGGCGAGCGCTACCAAATCGAGCCGGCGCTGGCGCCGGATCTGCGGCCCATCAAGGCCGACGAGGTCCAGATCGAGCAAGTGCTGATGAACCTGGTCATCAACGCGCGCGACGCCATGGCCGACGGCGGGAAGATCCGCATCGAGACCGACAACGTGGAGCTGGATGCGGTGCGCGCCCGCCAGCGCTGCGATGTGCCCGCCGGCGAATACGCCATGATCGCCGTCACCGACTCCGGCTGCGGCATGGACGAAGCCACGCAGCAGCGCATTTTCGAGCCGTTCTTCACCACCAAGCCCCCCGGCCAAGGCACCGGTTTGGGGCTGGCCACGGTCCTCGGTATCGTCAAACAAAGCAACGGCGCCATCTCCGTCTATAGCGAGGTGGGCCGGGGCACGACCGTGCGCGTCTATTTCCCGGCGCTGCGCGACGCCGTCGCGCCCCGCGTCGAGAAGCCCAAAGCGGCGGCGGCCGGCGGCGAAACGATTCTGGTGGTGGATGACGACGCCGGCGTGCGCGAGTTTGCCGGCGAGGCCCTGGCCAGCCATGGCTATCGCTTGCTCTTGGCCGAGAGCCCCGAGGCCGCCCTCCGGCTCTGCGCCGATCGTGCGCAGCATATCGATCTGCTGATCTCCGACGTCGTGATGCCGCGTATGACCGGGCCGGAGCTCGCCCGCGAGTTGCGGCGCAGGCAGCCGGGCTTGAAGGTGCTCTATGTGTCCGGCTATCCGGGGGAGATGGTGCGGGACGAAATGAATTCCGGCGACGGGGCCGAGTATTTGACCAAGCCTTATACCATCGGCGGCCTCGCCGACAAGGTCCGCAGCGTTCTCGACAATGGGGGCGGCGGCGCTCCGGCCTAAGGCTGCATCCCGCCAGCCGCTGGATCTCCGAGAGGGGCGCGGCCGCAAACGCCGCCGGCCTCTGCTACGCTGGCCCGGTCATGCGAATGCGTGTCTGCACTTTGACGGTGGCGCTCGCCATGGCGTGCGGGCCCGCGCGCGCGCGGGCGCAGGCGGCGCCGGCGGGCTTGCGGGCGCGGCTCGATGCGCTCTTTCGGGGCGTCACCCGCCCGGCGGCGCCGGGGCTGGCGGTGGTGGTGCGGCGCGGCGGCCGCACGATCTTCCTTCACGGCTACGGCGAGCGCGACCGCCGCAGCGCCCTGCCCGTCACCCCGCGCACCGATTTCCGCCTCGCCTCGTTCAGCAAGCAGTTCACGGCGATGGCGGTGATGCTGCTCGTGCGCGACGGCAAGCTGCGCTATGACGAGCCGCTGACCGAGGTCTTTCCCGGTTTCCCCGCCTACGGCGCCCAGATCACGATCCGCGAATTGCTGAACCACACCTCCGGCCTGATCCCTTATGAGGATCTGATGGCCAAGCAGTACGCCGGCGTGGACCCCACCGAGATCCCGCAGATCCACGACGAAGGCGTGCTCAAGCTCGCCGAAGAGCAGACCGGGACGCTATTTCCGCCCGGGACCCGCTGGGAATACAGCAACGGCGGCTATTGCCTGCTGGCCATGGCCGTGGCGCGCGCCTCGGGCATGAGCTTCCCCGCATTCATGCGCCGCCGCGTCTTCCTGCCGCTGGGCATGCGCCGCACCCTCGAATATGTGTACGGCGGTCCCGCCGTTCCCGAGCGGGCCTACGGCTACGTCAACGACGCGGGCGTCTGGCTGGAAGCCGATCAAAGCCCGACCTCGGCCACCTTGGGCGATGGCGGCATCTATAGCTCGGTCGCCGACCTCGCCCGCTGGGACGAGGGCCTGCGCGACCACGTCCTGCTCAGCGCCGCCGCCATGCGGCCCGCGCTCACGCCGGTAAAGGCGCCGATCACCGGCGCCGGCTACGGCACCTGGGGCGGCCTCGGCCAGCCCGCCCTATACGGCTTCGGCTGGTTCCTCGACCCTTATCAGGGCCGCCGGCGGATGTGGCATAGCGGCGAGACCACCGGGTTTCGCACCGTGATCGAGCGCTTCCCGGACGATGACGTTACCGTCATCATCCTCGCCAATCGCACCGACCTCGACGTTCCCGGCCTGGCGCTCAAAGCCGCCGGCCTCGTGTTCGCGACCCGGGATTCCCAATGAGCCGCAAGCCATGAGCCGGGAGCCGGGGTGTGGCCATTAAGCCGCCGCTCACGCGCCGCCCGCCGCCATCGGCGGCCCGCCATCGCCGCGCGCGGTTCCATCCACCCCCGAACGTGCGGATTGCCGCGCGAGCCCTCGGCCCGCTAGCGTAGGCAACGCCGCCGCATGCAGCCGCTGTTCTACGCCGCCCTGGCCTTTGCCGCCGGCATCGCGCTCGCCGCCGGGCCCGCCGTCCGGCTGGCGCCGCTGGCGCTCGCCGCCGCGATCGTGCTGGCCGCAGTTGGCGGCCGCCGGGGACGGGCCGTCGGCGCGCTGCTCGCGATCGCGCTCGCCGGCGGCGGCTGGTACCGGCTCCAGGCGCGCCGCGCGCCCGCGCCCGATGCCCTCGCGCGCGCTCTCGCCGCCGGGCAACTGAAGCCGCGCGAAAAGATTCTGATCGGCGGCTATCTGCGCGATGATCCCCAGCGCGGCCGCGACTACACGCGTTTCGATCTCGAGGCTGAGTTCTTGCAGCGCCAGGGTCGTCCCGTCAGCGTCAGCGGGGGATTGCGCGTGTACGTCACCGACGCCGCGGCGGCGACCGCGCTGCCCCGCGCCGGCCAAGCGGTCGAGTTCAGCGCCCATCCCCGCCCGCTGCGGCACTATCTCGATCCCGGCGTGCCCGACTTCAACCGCCGTGCCCGCCGCGAAGGCATCGACGGCACCGCCGAGGTCGCCGCCACGGCCCTCGTGCCCCTGCCGGAGATCGGCGGCCCGGTCTCGGCGCGCTGGCGCGCGGCGCTGTGGCGCCGGCTGAGCGCCGCCGTCGATGCTCTCGCGCCGCCCGCCCGCGCGCCCCGCGTCAATGCCGTGCTGCGCGCCATGCTGCTCGGCGACAGTTCGCGCCTCGACGAGGCCACGCGCCAGGACTTCCAGATCGACGGCATCTACCACGTCCTGGTCGTTGCCGGCCTGCACATCGGCATCCTGGCGTTGTTTTTCGTCTGGGGCTTGCGGCGGCTCGGTCTGGCCCCGCTGCCCGCGCGCGCCGTCTGCCTGCTGCTGCTCGCGGCCTATGCCTGGACCATCGCCGGCCGCACCCCCACCCTGCGCGTCTTGCTGATGCTCGCCGTTTACCTCGGCGCCGCTGCCTGGTATCGGCAGCGCCAGGCCCTCAATGCCGTCGGCGCCGCCGGCCTCATTTTGCTCATCCTCCGCCCGGCGGCGCTCTTCGATCCCGGCTTCCAAATGTCGTTCGGCGCGGCGCTGCTGCTGGCCGGCATCGCCGCGCCCCATTTCGCGCGCGGCCCGCGCTTGCTGCGGCGCGCCGCCCGCCAGCTCGACGACGTCGAGTATGATCGCGCCTTCCCGCCGCGCTGGGCGCAGTGCCGCCTGGAACTGCGCGCCTGGCGGCGAACGCTGGCGGCGATCTGGCGCCCGCTCGGCTGGCTGGTGGCCGGCGGCGTCCGCGCCGGCGCCGGCCTCTACGAAGTCGTCTGCGTGGCGCTGATCTTGCAGTGGGGCCTGGCCGCCTTCTTGACCGCCTACTTTCATCGCGCCACGCCCTGGGCGGCGCTGGTGAACGCCGTCGTGGTTCCCGCCGTCGGCCTCTTGTTGCCCTTGGCCTGGGCGGTCGCCGGCTGGCAGATGCTGACCGGCTTCGTGCCGGGCGCCGGCGCGGCGGCGGTGCGCGCGCTGGGCGGCGCCATCCTCGGGTTCGCTCATCGCGCCGCCGCCTGGCCGCTGGCGGCGGCGCGCGTGCCGACCCCGCCCGCCTGGGCGCTGATGCTGTTTGCGGCGGCCGTCGCCTGCTGGCTCTTCGCCGCCCGGCGCGGCGGCAGGCCGCTGCTCGCAGCCACCCTGGCGGTGGCACTGCTCGCGCTCGCCCTCGACTGGGCGCCCTTTCCGCCCCGCCTCGCCGCCGGCGCGCTCACGATCACGACCCTCGACGTGGGCCAGGGCGACTCCATCTTCGTCGCCTTCCCCCACGGCCGCACGCTGCTGGTCGATGCCGGGCCGCGCAGCTCCTCCGGTTTCGATGCCGGCGAGTCCGTCGTCGCCCCGTTTCTCTGGTCGCTCGGCCTGCGCCGCCTCGACGCCGTGCTGCTGACGCACGCGCACAGCGACCACATGGGCGGCATGCCGTTCATCTTGCGCGCGTTCCGCCCGGGCGAACTTTGGGTCACCGATAGTTTGCCGCGCGAGCCGGCCGTGCTCTCGCTGCTCGGCCAAGCCGCTCGCGAAGGGATTGCCATCGAGCGCCGCCATCAAGGGGAACGCTTTCGCATCGGGGGCTGCGAACTGGACGTGCTCATGCCCGCGGCGAGCTACCACGCCGGCCCCACTGCCGCCAATGAGGATTCCATGGTCGTTCGCCTCGTGGATGGCGACGCCAGCGCCTTGCTCGAAGGCGACGCCGAAGCCGCCCAGGAACGCGCCATGCTCGCCAGCGGCCTGCCGCTCGCCAGCACGTTCCTCAAGGTGGGCCACCATGGCAGCCGCACCTCTTCGATTCCGCCCTTCCTCGCCGCCGTGGAGCCGGTCGTCGCGGCGATCTCCGTCGGCGCGGGCAACGAGTATGGCCACCCGGCGCCAATCGTTCTCGCCCGCTTGCATCAGACCGGTGCGCACATCTTCCGCACCGATCAGGGCGGCGCCATCGAGGCGCAATTCCGCGCCGGAATGCTGCGCGTCTATCGCTTTTTGCCGCGCTAGCCGCCTGCCGTGTCGCCGGCCGCGCTTCCGGCTCATGGCCCCTGCCGGCGCCAACCGCCCGCGCTATAGTGAATCGAGGCAGGGGGGGAATGACCACCGGAGTTCCTGAGCGCGACGCGGACGACGAACCGCGCCGCCTGCGCCGTTTGCAGATGATGATGCAAATGGTGCAGGCGGTGATTGCGCAGGGCGACATCTCGCTGGACGAGGCCGCCGATTTGGCCGCCGGCGCACGCCGCGCGGCGCTCGCTCTGTTTCCCGGCAAGGAGCTGGCCTTCGACTTGATTTACCGGCCTCGTCTCGACCGCCTCATCGCCGAACGCTACGGTCTGCGCTGACCCCACGCTCTCGTTGAGGGGCGCGCCGCCGCAGCTCGCTGGTGGACGCCATCGGCCAACTGTCAACCGTTAAACCGGGTGCCATGTCCGTGGCCGGGCCGGCCAACTCCGCCGGCGCATTCTGAATCCTATTTTTAGGGGTCCTCAGGCGTCGCCTCTGAGGGCCACGCCGAGCCGTTGCGGCCCGCCGCCGATTGCCGGCGAAGCGGGTGCCGCTCCGGTGTCGTCGGAAGCCTTCGAGGGCTTCCTGCGCCCCTCCTTTTAGGCCCCCCGCGCGTACCTGTACCTTCGACCAGGAGACCATTTTTTGCGGCCAAATCGGGCCTCAGTGCACCATCTAAGTACTTGTATTTATTGTACTTATTCGTAAATTCCACCGGCAAGTCCGACCCGGGGTGGTCTCGCCTCGACTGCGCCGGAAACGGCACGGGCAAGGCCGGCTCAGTCGGTCCTTGGGCCCAGCCGCTAAAGCGGGCTCCTATCCGCTCCCCGGCGCGGGTGCTATATTCAACCCTCGTTACACGGAGCCTCCGCCCAGGAGTCACGCCCCCGTGAAGATTGCCGACGCCAAGGTTATCGTCTGCTCGCCCGGCCGGAACTTCGTCACCCTCAAACTCACGACCGCCGATGGCATTAGCGGTCTGGGCGACGCCACGCTGAACGGGCGCGAACTCGCCGTCGCCAGCTATCTCAACGACCACGTGCTGCCGCTGCTCGCCGGCCGCGATGCCCGCCGCATCGAAGACACCTGGCAATACCTCTATAAAGGCGCCTACTGGCGGCGCGGGCCCGTCACCATGACCGCCATCGCCGCGGTGGATATGGCGCTCTGGGATATTCGCGCCAAAAGCCTTGGCGTGCCGCTCTATGAGCTGCTCGGCGGCGCCTCGCGCGAGGCCGTGCTCGTCTATGGCCATGCCGGCGGCGCCACCATCGACGACACCGTCGCCGCGGTCTCCCGCTTCCTCCAGCAGGGCTATCAGGCCGTGCGCGCCCAGTCGGGAATTCCCGGCCTTGATGCCACGTATGGGGTGGGGAAGGCGAAAGGCGTGTACGAGCCGGCAACCAAGGACGCGCCGCAAGAGACGGCCTGGTCGTCGGCGATGTACCTCAACTTCGTCCCCGAGCTCTTCGCCCGCTTGCGCAAGGAGTTCGGCCCCGGCGTCCACCTGCTACACGACGTTCACCACCGCCTCACGCCCATCGAGGCGGCGCGGCTCGGCCAGGCGCTCGAGCCGTATCATCTGTTTTGGCTGGAAGATCCGGTTCCGGCCGAATTGCCCGACGGCTTTCGCCTCATCCGCCAGCACACCACCACGCCGCTGGCCGTGGGCGAGGTCTTCAACAGCATCTACGACTGCCAGCAACTGCTCCGCGAGCAGTTGATCGACTACCTGCGCGCGACCGTGGTGCATGCGGGCGGCATCTCGCATTTGCGCAAGATCGCGCATTTGGCCGAGCTGTTCCACGTCCGCACCGGCTGCCACGGCGCCACCGACCTCAGCCCGGTGTCGCTCGCGGCCGCGCTCCACTTCGATCTGAGCATCCACAACTTCGGCATTCAGGAGTACATGCCGCACGCGGCGGCCACCGACGAGGTCTTCCCGCATGCCTATCGCTTCCGCGAAGGCATGATGCATCCCGGCGACGCTCCCGGCCTGGGAGTGGAAATCGACGAAGCCAAGGCGGCCGCGTTCCCCTACCAACGCGCCTACCTGCCCGTCAACCGTCTGCTCGACGGCACCCTGCATAGCTGGTAGCGCCGCCAACGGCATCCCGAACCCCGGCGGGGCTGAGTTCTGCTACACTAACCGCACCGGGCGCTGTCCCCTTCCCGATTGTGCACAACTTTCGGGTTGACAGGGGACGGGACGAGCGGTAGTCTAATCGAAGGCCCGATGCCAGCCGCAGTGGCGGCTCGCGCCGGGGCGAGAGCAGTTCCACGGAGTTTCGCCCGGCTGGATGCGGCTGTAAGGCTCGCGGTTAGCCGTTGTTTCGTGGAGCCTGGTTTTCGGCGCCGAGCCGGAGACTTGGCGTTCGCGCTCCGCGCGAACGCGAATTCAGATTTCGAGGACGGTGCGGGATTTTCCCGCGCCGGTGCTCCCCCCAGGGGGAGGGCCCCGCCTCGCGGCGGGGTGGTCGCGGTTTGACAACTGGATTGAACACGCCAGAAGAAAAGTCATTCCAGGTTTTAGACCAGGGCGGCCTTCTCACAAGTAGAACGCGGGGCCGGCTTCGGCCGGGCTCCGCCGCGTTTCACTTTGAGAGTTTGATCCTGGCTCAGAATCAACGCTGGCGGCGTGCCTAACACATGCAAGTCGCGCGCGAAAGCCCCCGCAAGGGGGTGAGTAGAGCGGCGCACGGGTGAGTAACACGTGGGTAATCTACCCTCGAGTGGGGAATAACCTCGCGAAAGCGAGGCTAATACCGCATAACACCCCGGAGACGCCTGTCTCCGGGGTCAAAGCCGCAAGGCGCTCGGGGAGGAGCCCGCGGCCGATTAGCTGGTTGGCGGGGTCACGGCCCACCAAGGCGACGATCGGTATCCGGCCTGAGAGGGCGCACGGACACACTGGAACTGAAACACGGTCCAGACTCCTACGGGAGGCAGCAGTGGGGAATCTTGCGCAATGGGGGCAACCCTGACGCAGCAACGCCGCGTGGAGGATGAAGGGCTTCGGCTTGTAAACTCCTTTCGGCCGGGACGAGTCGATGACGGTACCGGCGGAAGAAGCCCCGGCTAACTACGTGCCAGCAGCCGCGGTAATACGTAGGGGGCGAGCGTTGTTCGGAATTACTGGGCGTAAAGCGCGTGTAGGCGGTTCGGTAAGGCGGATGTGAAAGCCCCCCGCTCAACGGGGGATCGGCATCCGCGACTGCCGGGCTGGAGTGCGAGAGGGGAAAGCGGAATTCCCGGTGTAGCGGTGAAATGCGTAGATATCGGGAGGAACACCTGTGGCGAAGGCGGCTTTCTGGATCGCAACTGACGCTGAGACGCGAAAGCTAGGGGAGCAAACAGGATTAGATACCCTGGTAGTCCTAGCTGTAAACGATGGATGCTAGGTGTGAGTGGTTCATTCCCCTCGTGCCGAAGCTAACGCATTAAGCATCCCGCCTGGGGAGTACGGTCGCAAGGCTGAAACTCAAAGGAATTGACGGGGGCCCGCACAAGCGGTGGAGCATGTGGTTCAATTCGACGCAACGCGAAGAACCTTACCTGGGCTCGAAGCGCCGCTGCCCGGGGTGGAAACACCCCTTTCCCGCAAGGGACGGCGGCGGAGGTGCTGCATGGCTGTCGTCAGCTCGTGTCGTGAGATGTTGGGTTAAGTCCCGCAACGAGCGCAACCCTTATCCTTAGTTGCCACCGGGTCAAGCCGAGCACTCTAGGGAGACCGCCTCGGATAACGGGGAGGAAGGTGGGGATGACGTCAAGTCCTCATGGCCTTTATGTCCAGGGCTACACACGTGCTACAATGGGCGCTACAGACCGTCGCAAACCCGCGAGGGGGAGCTAATCGGAGAAAAGCGCCCTCAGTTCGGATTGCAGTCTGCAACTCGACTGCATGAAGCTGGAATCGCTAGTAATCGCGGATCAGCACGCCGCGGTGAATACGTTCTCGGGCCTTGTACACACCGCCCGTCAAATCACGAAAGTGGGCTGTACTGGAAGCCGGTGCACCAACCGCAAGGGGGAAGCCGTCGAAGGTATGGCTCATGATTGGGGTTAAGTCGTAACAAGGTAGCCGTAGGAGAACCTGCGGCTGGATCACCTCCTTTCTAAGAGAGAACGTGGCGCGATCCCGGCCCGCGTGGCCGGGAAGCCGTTCGCGTCCAGCCCCCTGGCTCTCTCGGCCTGGCCTTGACTTAGCTGGCTCCGTGCCGCGCACGGGTCCCGCCGCCCAGCGGCGGGACGGCGGTTCAATCCATCCTCGAATCCTTTTTGGGCAGCTCGCGTGCCCGCCGCCGGCGCGGTGCCGCGCGGCATCGCCGCCCCCGTCAGGGGTGCGCCGGGGCTGTAGCTCAGCTGGGAGAGCGCCTGATTTGCAATCAGGAGGTCGTCGGTTCGATCCCGATCAGCTCCACCATCTTGCGCGGCCGCGAACGGCGCGGGCCTGTAGCTCAGTTGGCTAGAGCGCACCCCTGATAAGGGTGAGGTCGGTAGTTCGATTCTACCCAGGCCCACCAATCCCAGGATTCGATTTGGCCCCGCCTGCGGGCGGGACCGGGAGGCGGCGCGCCTCCCCCGGTGCCCCAGGGCATTCCGGGAACGATGTTTGACAACCGAAACAGTGCAAGTGATTGGGCAAATACCAAGTTCAACCGCGGTGGGCGGGCAGGGCGCGCGGCGCCGGTCCCGCGAGACCGCGGCGGCGGCCCCCCTAGGGGGTCGCCGGACATGCGCATATTGGAAAACCCAAATTCGCCGCGGAGACCCCGCGTGAATTTGTGGTCAAGCTACTAAGGGCGTATGGTGGATGCCTTGGCGCCAACAGGCGAAGAAGGACGTGGTTAGCTGCGATAAGCTTCGGGGAGCCGCAAACAGGCTTTGATCCGGAGATCTCCGAATGGGGAAACCCCGCCGAGCGAACCTCGGCGACGGCCCGCTGAATCCATAGGCGGGCGCGAGCCAACCCGGGGAAGTGAACCATCTCAGTACCCGGAGGAAGAGAAAGAAACCTCGATTCCGAGAGTAGTGGCGAGCGAAATCGGAACAGCCCAAATCCCGCGACCGGCTTGCCGGGAGCGGGAGGTTGTAGGGCCCGCAACAGTAGAGTTACCAATCCGGCCGCTAGCCGAATCCCGCTGGAAAGCGGGGCCGCAGAGCGTGAAAGCCGCGTAGGCGAAAGCGGACCGGACTCGAAGCGGGTACCTGAGTACCGCGGGACACGAGAAATCCTGTGGGAATCCGGGAGGACCATCTCCCAAGGCTAAATACTCGTTGGCGACCGATAGTGAACCAGTACCGTGAGGGAAAGGTGAAAAGCACCCCTGCGAGGGGAGTGAAAGAGTACCTGAAACCGTATGCCTACCAACGGTGGGAGGGCTATGCGCTGCCGCAAGGCGGCGAAGGCCTGACCGCGTGCCTATTGCATAATGAGCCGGCTAGTTATTCTCACGAGCGAGGTTAAGCGAAAGCGAGCCGCAGCGAAAGCGAGTCCGAACGGGGCGATAGTTCGTGGGAATAGACGCGAAGCGGGATGATCTACCCTTGGCCAGGATGAAAGGCGGGTAACACCGCCCGGAGGTCCGAACCAGTGTTGGTTGAAAACAGCTTGGATGAGCTGAGGGTAGGGGTGAAAGGCTAATCAAATTCCGTAATTGCTCGTTCTCTCCGAAATAGCTTTAGGGCTAGCCTCGCGTGGACCGCAGCGGGGGTAAAGTACTCGATGGACTAGGGGCGTTTCCGCGTTACCGAATCCAACGAAACTCTGAATACCGCTGCCGCGTGCGCGGGAGTCAGACGGCGGGGGCTAAGCTTCGTCGTCGAGAGGGAAACAGCCCAGATCGCCTGCTAAGGCCCCCAAGCGCCAGCTAAGTGGGAAAGGAAGTCGGAACTCCCTGACAGCCAGGAGGTTGGCTTAGAAGCAGCCATCCTTTAAAGAAAGCGTAACAGCTCACTGGTCAAGAGGTCCGGTGCCGACAATTCAACGGGGCTCAAGCTGGCCGCCGAAGCAGCGGATCCGCCGTGCGCAAGCGCGGCGGATGGTAGGAGAGCGTTCCCCGCCATGAAGGCCGACCGCAAGGACGGCTACTGCGGCGGGGAAGAGACCCTGCCGGCATAAGTAGCGATAAACGATGTGAGAACCATCGTCGCCGAAAGTCTAAGGTTTCCTGAGGAAGGTTAATCCGCTCAGGGTTAGTCGGTCCCTAAGGCGAGGCCGCAAGGCGTAGCCGATGGAGATCGGGTCAATATTCCCGAACTTGCCTGGGTTCGTTCGCACGAAGCGGGGACGCGGAAGGCTCGCGGAGACGGCCGATGGATGTGCCGTTGAAGCGTCGCTAGCCGGTCCGGTCAGGCAAATCCGGCCGGACGTCAACGGTGAGGGCGCGGACGAGGGCGCACGCCCATAAAGTCCGCTAGGCCACGCCGCCGAGAAAAGCCGCTAAGGAGAACCCAGGGAAACCGTACCCCAAACCGACACAGGTAGACGAGGAGAGTATCCAAAGGCGCTCGAGAGAACACTCGTTCAGGAACTCGGCAAATTGGTCCCGTAACTTCGGGAGAAGGGACGCCCCGCTAGGGTTCAGAGCCCGAGGGGGTCGCAGAGAAGAGCATCAGGCGACTGTTTAACAAAAACACAGGTCTCTGCAAAGTCGAATACGACGTATAGGGGCTGACGCCTGCCCGGTGCTGGAAGGTTAAAGGGAGAGGTCATCCTCCGCAAGGGGGAGAAGCTTCGAACTGAAGCCCCAGTGAACGGCGGCCGTAACTATAACGGTCCTAAGGTAGCGAAATTCCTTGTCGGGTAAGTTCCGACCTGCACGAATGGCGTAACGATCTGATGACTGTCTTAACGAGTGGCTCGGCGAACTTGTAGTGCCGGTGAAGATGCCGGTTGCCCGCATCTAGACGGAAAGACCCCGTGCACCTTTACTGTACCTTCACAGTGAGCTATAGAACGGTCTGCGTAGCATAGGTAGGAGGCTTGGAACCCTGGGTTTTGGCTTGGGGGGAGCCGTCGGTGAAATACTACCCTGATCGTTCCGTGGCTCTCACCTCCTCCCGTAAGCCGGGAGAGGGACCCTGTGAGGCGGGCAGTTTGACTGGGGCGGTCGCCTCCTAAAGAGTAACGGAGGCGCGCGAAGCTTGGCTCAGGCTGTTTGGAAATCAGCCGTCGAGTGTAAAGGCATAAGCCAGGTTGACTGCGAGACCTACAAGTCGAGCAGGTGCGAAAGCAGGCCTTAGTGATCCGGTGGTTCTGCATGGAAGGGCCATCGCTCAACGGATAAAAGGTACGCCGGGGATAACAGGCTGATCGGAGCCAAGAGTTCATATCGACGCTCCGGTTTGGCACCTCGATGTCGGCTCATCGCATCCTGGAGCTGTAGAAGGTTCCAAGGGTTGGGCTGTTCGCCCATTAAAGCGGTACGTGAGCTGGGTTCAGAACGTCGCGAGACAGTTCGGTCCCTATCTGATGTGGGCGGAGGAGATTTGCGGGGGCCTGTCCTTAGTACGAGAGGACCGGGATGGACGAACCTCTTGTGTTCCAGCTGTCGCGCCAGCGGCACGGCTGGGTAGCGAAGTTCGGTTGGGATAAACGCTGAATGCATATAAGCGTGAAACCCTCCCCAAGATTAGATCTCCCAAACCCCAAGGGTTTTGAAGGCCACAGGAAGACGACCTGTTCGATAGGCTGGATGTGTAAGCCCGGTAACGGGTTCAGCTTACCAGTACTAATCGGCCGTTCGGCTTGACCACAATTTCATGCGCGGCCCCCGCCCGGGGCCACGGATTTGCCGGCTTCCCTCGCCCACGGCGAGGGTTCCACCCCGAAGTGAGGAGTAGGGCGAACCTGCCCGCCTCACTCCGGTGGCGCGAATACTTGCCCTGTTTCGGTTGGATGCCGCCCGCGCGCGGGCGGCGAAACGCTTTCGGCGGCCTTAGCGAGGGGGTTCACCCGTTCCCATCCCGAACACGGAAGTTAAGCCCCTCAGCGCCGATGGTACTGCCCGGGCAACTGGGTGGGAGAGTAGGACGCCGCCGAATTAAATCGCAACGCCGGAATGCCCGGAGCCGCTCGCAAGCCGCTCCGGGCATTGGCGTTTTTGGCGGCCGAGCCGCCACCGCGCCTCGGGCATCGCTGCGCCGAAAGTGCCGCCGACAGCGCGGACGATTACGCGGCGCGCGAGAGCGCGATGGTGGCCTCCAGCGCCGCCGCCACCGCCGCCTCGGGGACGCCGGCAACGATCTCGACGACGCCGATGGCGCGGGGCAGCACGAAGTGAGGCACGCCGCCGCGCGTCTTCTTGTCGCGCGCCACGTGCGCGAGGATCGCCCGCGGATCTTCCTCGATGGTCGGCAGCGGCGCGGTCAGCGCCAGCACCGCGGCTTCGAGGCGCGCCGCTTCCGCCGCTTCCAACCGCCCGAGCCCGGCCGCCAGCCGCGTGGCCGCGATCATGCCCCAGGCCACGGCTTCGCCGTGGAGATAGCGGCGGTAGTTTCCGGCGCGCTCGAGCGCGTGCCCTAGGGTGTGGCCGAAGTTCAGGATGCGCCGCCGGTCGCGCTCTCGTTCATCCTCCGCCACCACCTCGGCCTTGATGCGCACGCAAGCGGCGATGAGCCGCTCGAGCGGCGCCGTCTCGCGGCGCCGCAATTCGCCGGCGCAGCCGGCGAGGAATTCGAACAGCTCGCGGTCGGCGATGACCCCATACTTGAGCGCCTCCGCCAGGCCGGAGCGGTACTCGCGTTGCGGCAGCGTTCGCAGCACCTCCGGATCCGCCAACACCGCCCGCGGCTGATGGAAGGCGCCGAAAAGATTCTTGCCCGCGCGCAGATTGACGCCGGTTTTGCCCCCGATGGCGCTGTCGATCATCGCCACCAGGGTGGTGGGAATCTGGACGACCCCGACGCCCCGCATAAACGAAGCGGCGACAAATCCGGCCACGTCGCCGACCACGCCCCCTCCCAACGCCACCACCACGCTGTCGCGGTCGGCGCCCTCCGCCGCCATCGCTTCGGCCAGCGCGGCGGCGCCGGCCAGCGTCTTGTGGCGTTCGCCATCGCGCAGTTCGAGCGCAAGCACGTGCAAGCCCGCGCCGCGCAGGCTCTGCTCCGCGGCCGCGCCCCAGTGGCGGCGGATGCGCGGGCTGCTGATCAGGACCACGGGCGAGTTGGCGCGCGCATAGCGCGCGACGAGGGCGCCGGCGCGCGCCAGCCCGCCGCGCTCGATTTCGACGTCATAGGGATGCGGCAAGGGGACGGTGACAGTGGGCATCGCGCCGGTGCTTCATCATAGCGCGCCTATACTCGAAGGTTATGCCCGCCCCCGAATTCGTCGTCGTCGGCTCCGGCATCGCCGGCTTGCGGGCGGCGATCGAATTGAGTCCCGGCCTGCGGCCCGGCGCGGTCGTGGTCCTCACCAAGGCCGGACTCGACGATTCCGCCACCGCATACGCGCAGGGCGGCATCGCCGCCGCGCTGGCGCCGGACGATTCGCTGGAGCTGCACGAGCAAGACACGCTCGCCGCCGGGGGCGGGCTGTGCGATCCCGCCGCCGTGCGCGTGCTGGTGCGCGAGGCGCCGGCCGCCATCGAGGAGCTGCTGGCCTGGGGCGCGGCCTTCGATGCCCCCGCCGGCGCCGCCGCCGCTTCCGCCGCTGCCCTGGCGTTTACCCGCGAAGGCGCGCACAGCCGCTCCCGCGTGCTGCACGCGCACGGCGACTCCACCGGCCGCGAAATCGCGCTCACGCTGCTGCGCCGCGCCCGGGCGCTGCCCCAGATCGAATTTCGGCCGCGTTGCATCGCCCTCGCCCTGCTGCGCGATGATCACGGCCGCGTGGGCGGCGTCGAATGTCGCGAGCTCGATACCGGCGCGACGACCGGGCTCGCCGCCCGCGCCGTCCTGCTCGCCACCGGCGGGCTGGGGCAAGTCTATGCCGCCACCACCAACCCGGCGGTGGCCACCGGCGATGGCGTGGCGCTGGCCGCGCGTGCGGGCGCGTGGCTCGCGGACATGGAGTTCGTGCAATTCCACCCCACCGCGCTGGCGCTGCCCGGCGCCCCGCATTTCCTGCTCTCGGAGGCCTTGCGCGGCGAGGGCGCGGTCTTGCGCAATGCCGCCGGCGAGCGCTTCCTGCCCCGCTACGATGCGCGCGCCGAACTGGCGCCTCGCGACGTCGTCTCGCGCGCCATCGAGTTCGAGATCGCCCGCCAGGACGCGCCGCACTGTTACCTGGACGCCACGCATCTCGACCCGCGCGAGCTGGAGCGGCGGTTCCCGCGCATTCTGGCGACGCTGCGGGGCTTCGGCTTGCAACTGGCCACCGACCTGATCCCAATTCGTCCCGCCGCCCACTACGCCATGGGCGGCGCCTGGACCGATCTCGACGGCTGTTCGTCCGTGCCCGGGCTGTATGCCGCCGGCGAGGCCGCCTGCACCGGCGTTCATGGCGCCAACCGTCTGGCCAGCAATTCGCTGCTGGAAGGCCTGATTTTCGGCGCTCGCGCCGCGCGCGCCATGCGCGCCGCGCCGCCCGTGGACTCCTCGCGCCTGGAGCCGGTCGTCGTGCCGCCGTCGCCCTCCTGGGATCGCGCAGCATTGCAGGCCGGCATGAGCCGCGCCGCCGGCGTGCTGCGCTCGGGTCCGCAATTGCGCGCCTGGCGCGAGGCCTTGCGGCGCCCGTCCGCCTCCGCCGCCGGCTCAGGCGGCCCGCTGGAGCCGATCGAGACGGCCAATCTTGTCACCGTAGCCGAAGCCATCGTTGCCGCCGCGCTCGCGCGCGAGGAGAGTCGCGGCGCCCATTATCGATCCGACTTCCCCGACAGCCGCGAAGATTGGGCCGGCGTCCACTCCTTTCAACGGGATGGCAGCGTGTATCTCGCCCCGGCGCCGCCGGCGTAGGCCTGCGGCTGGTGTGAAAAAAGGGCAGAGAGCGGCAGGCAGACGGTGGCGCGCAAGGGGCGGGACGGCGCGCGCTGCGAACGGCACCAGGCTCATGCCTGGCGACCCGCGAACGGCAGCCACGGACAAGAGCCGGCGCCTGCCGACGCCGGACGCCGTGCCGCATCCCTCCACGATCCGCGCGAGGCGCCGGGTCCGGGCGGTTCTCTGCCGCCCGGCGGCCTGGCGTACACTGTGGCCTTGCTCGGGGCAACCCGGCGCCAGGGTTGCTCGCAGCTGAGGAGAACCCGAATTTGAAGACCTACGAGACCGCCCAATTGCGCAATCTCGCCGTCGTCGGCCACGGCGGATGCGGGAAAACCACTCTTGTTTCGAGCGCGCTCTTTACCGCCGGCGCGACGCCGCGGCTGGGCCGAGTCGAAGAAGGCACGACTACGACCGACTTCGACGAGGAAGAGATCGCGAGGCGCTTCAGCATCGCCGCCGCGCCGGCCTTTGCCGAGTGGAAGAAGCATAAGATCAACTTCCTCGACACGCCCGGCTACAACATTTTCATTCACGAAGCCGAGCTGGCGATGGCCGCCGTCGAAGCGGTGGTGATCGTGGTGGACGCCGTAGCCGGCGTGGAAGTGCAGACGGAGAAGGTCTGGGGCTTCGCCGCCCGCCGCAACCTGCCGGCGATCTTCGTGATCAACCGCATGGACCGCGATCGCGCCGACCGCGAACGCGCCTTCGCCGCCTTGCAGGAACGCTTCGGCCGCGGCGTTTGCCTCGCGCAATTGCCCTGGGGACAAGAAAAGGATTTTCAGGGCGTCATCGATCTCGTCCAGCAGCGCGCCTATGCCGGCACGGCGGGCGGCAACGGGCAGAGCCGCGAGAGCGACATTCCCGCCGCTTGGGCGGAGGCCGCGCGTGCCGGCCACGAAGCGCTGGTCGAATTGATCGCCGAAAACGACGACGCCCTGATGGAGGAGTTCTTCGACCAAGGCACGATTCCCCTGGGCCATTTGCAGGCCGGCTTGCGCCAGGCCGTCGCCGCTCGCCGGGTGTTCCCGGTTCTGTTCGCCGCCGCGGGGCCCAACCTTGGGGTCGATCGCTGGATGGACTTTCTCGTCGAGTTCGCGCCCGCTCCCGGCGAGTTGGGCGAGATCGCCGGCGCGGCGCAGCCCGGCGGCGAACTCACCCTCAAGCGCGCCGTGCGCGACGACCAGCCGTTGTCGCTCTACGTTTACAAGACCATGGCGGATCCGTTTGCCGGCCGGGTCACCTACTTCAAAGTGTGCAGCGGCGTGGTCAAGAACGACGCCACGGTGACCAATTTCAACCGCCAGGGGACGGAGCGTTTGGCCCACCTTGCCGCCATGCAGGGCAAGCAGGCGGTGGCCGTCACGGAATTGCACGCGGGGGACCTAGGCGGCGTGGCGAAGCTGCGCGACACCCTGACCGGCGATACCTTGGGCGATCGCGCCGCGCCCATTTTCTACCCGCCGGTGAGCGTGCCCGAGCCCGCCATCGCCTTCGCCATCGAGCCGAAAACGCGCGGCGATGAAGACAAGATCGGCGCGGCGCTGCACAAGATGCTGGAGGAGGATTTGGCGCTGCGCTTCGTGCGGGATGCCCAGACCAAGGAATTCTTGCTCGCCGGCAGCGGCCAGCAGCACGTGGAAATCGCCGTCGCCAAGCTCAAGCGCCGCTACCACGTCGAGGTGACGCTCAAGGCGCCGAAGGTGCCGTATCGCGAAACGATTCGCGGCCGCGCCGACGTGCAAGGCCGGTACAAGAAGCAGACCGGCGGGCATGGCCAGTACGGCGACTGCAAGATTCGCATGGAACCGCTGCCGCGCGGCTCCGGCTTCGAATTCGTCAACGAAATTTTCGGGGGCGCCATTCCCAAGAACTTCATTCCCGCCGTGGAAAAGGGGATCATCGAAAGCGCCGAGCGCGGCTTTCTGGCCGGCTATCCGGTCGTGGACTTCCGCGTGGTGCTCTACGACGGTTCCTACCACGAGGTGGACTCCAGCGAACTGGCCTTCAAAGTCGCCGGCTCGCTCGCCTTCAAGAAAGCGATGGAACAGGCCAACCCCGTGCTGCTCGAGCCGATCATGGAGGTCGAGGTGCAAGCGCCGCAGGAGTTCGCCGGCGACTTGATCGGCGATCTCAACGGCCGCCGCGGCCGCATCGAAGGACTGGATACGCGCGGTCACGATCAGATCATCCGCGCCCAAGTGCCCATGGCCGAAATGCTGAGCTATCAGTCGGATCTGACCTCGAAGACGCAGGGCCGCGGGCAATTCCATATGACGTTCGCCCGCTACGATCTCGTGCCCGGGCCGCAGGCGGAAAAGATCATCGCCAAGGCCAAAGCCGAGCGCGGCCAGACGGTCGAAGAAGAAGCTTAGGAAGCGGACGCGCCCTAAGCGGCAATGCCGTTGCGCGCCAGGCAGGCGCGCACGGCCGCCTCGCCATGAAAGAGTTCAGCCTGCCAGCCGCGCGCCCGCGCCGCCGCCACGAATTCCGGCATGTCGTCGAAAAAGAGAATTTCCTCGGGCGCGCAGCCCGCTTGCGCCTCGGCCGCGGCATAGATGCCCGCCGCCGGCTTGGCGGCGCCGACTTCATACGACAGCGTGTGGAAATCAAAGCGCTCGAGCCAGGGCAGTTCCCGGCATAGGTACCGAAAGTGACATTCGTTGGTGTTGGAAAGCAGCCCCACGCGATGGGTGCGGCGCAGGCCGGCGATCATCTCCGGCGGCAGCAGCGGCTCGAGCGTGAAGATGCGGCACCACCACTCTTGCCAATCCTTGCGGTCGCCGCCGACGAGCGGCGCCAGCCGCGCCTGGAAAGCCGGCCAGTCGCAGGCGCCGATTTCGTATGCGGCGGCTTCGCGCATCACTGCCTCGCGGCAACCGGCGAGTTCCGCCGCGAGGGGATCGAAGCTGAAGGGGATCAGGGTTCGGCCGAGATCGAAAATGATCGTGGTAACGGACATCGCGGAAATGAAAGGGCCGCCCGGCCCGTGCTGGCCGCGGCGGCCCTGATTGTCGTTTTGCGCACGCTTACGCGGCGCGTCGCCCGCTCTTCGACTGGTCGCTATCGGGCATCAACTCGAGCACGTAGCCAGCGTCGAGAGAAGCATGGCAACGGCTGCATTTTTGGCCCGGCATAACGCGCAGACGAGTACGGCCGAGGCGCACCTCGGGCACCGCCAGACCATCCACGGTGCGGGTGCACATCGGGCAATGAATTTTGGCTTTCAATCCGTCTAGCACTGCCGACATACGGCTCGTCCTCCCTTCCCAATGCCTCCCCACGGCGCGGCGGGAAGAGCATCAAAAAATTCGCTATGAGTGCAAACTGCGATTCGGCCCATTGGACGCCGGAACGGCGGGAAAAGTTTCACTTCTCCAGGGTCCGCAATCGCTTTGTATGAATCGTTTCACCCGTGGAAGCGGGCGAAACCGACCTCAAGCACTTGAAAAATCTGCGATAGTGTAGCCGCACTCGGGCCGAATTGCAAGCGCCTTGGCCGCCCCTGGCCTGCAACTGGCCTATTTACCAACTCGATACGGTCAAGGGACGCCCGGACTGGCTGATAAACTTGCGGGTTCCGCGCTCGCGGAGACCACCCATGACTCCCTTGACCCAGCTCAGCTCTGAAGAGCAGCTTTGGCGCCAGTCCTTGCGGGACGTGGCGCAGCAACAGGTGCGGCCCCGCGTTCGCGCCATGGACGAAAGCGCCCATTTCGCGCCCGAACTGATCGCCGAGTTCTTCCGTCTCGGGTTCATGGCGATTCAAATACCCGAAGAGTTCGGCGGCGCCGGCGGCACGTTTTTCGACTCGGTGCTTGCGGTCGAGGAGATGTCGGCAGTGGACCCTTCGGCCGGAGTCGTCGTGGACGTGCAGAACACTCTCGTCAACAACGCCGTCTTGCGATGGGCCAACTCGGAGCAACGACAGCGCTATCTGCCCAAGCTGGCGCGGGAATGGCTCGGCTCGTACGCGCTTTCGGAGCCGGGTTCCGGCAGCGATGCCTTCGCCATGCAGACGGTGGCGCGCCGGGACGGCGGCAGCTACGTCTTGAGCGGGCGCAAGCTCTGGATTACGAACGCGCTCGAGGCCAGCCTCTTCATCGTGTTTGCCAACGCCGATCCCGCGCAGGGCTATCGCGGCATCACCGCGTTCTTGGTGGAAAAAGACGCGCAGGGCTTCCGCGTCGGCAAGAAGGAAGACAAACTCGGCATCCGCGCTTCCAGCACTTGCGAGCTGATCTTCGAGGATTGTCACGTGCCGGCCGCGCAAGTGCTGGGGGAACCGGGCAAAGGCTACAAGATCGCAATCGAAACCCTCAATGAAGGCCGAATCGGCATCGGCGCGCAGATGATCGGGCTGGCGCGCGGCGCCTGGGAGGCCGCCTTGGACTACGCCCGCGAGCGCAAGCAGTTCGGCAGGCCGATCGCGGATTTTCAAGCGATTCAATTCCAACTGGCCGAAATGTCCACCCAGCTCGAAGCCGCGCGGCTGATGGTCTATAACGCCGCCCGGCTGAAGGATAGCGGAGCCAGCTTCGTGCGCGAGGCGGCGATGGCGAAGTATTTCAGTTCGGTGGTCGCTGAAAGAGTGGCATCGCTGGCGGTGGAGATCTTTGGCGGCAACGGATTCGTCAAGGACTATCCCGTGGAAAAGTTCTATCGCGACGCCAAGATCGGCAAGATCTATGAAGGCACCTCGAACATGCAATTGCAGACGATTGCCAAGCTGATCCTGAGCCGATAGTCGCGGCAGGCCGCCTGCGAAGCGCCGCCGGCGTCCAAATGCGAGTGGCGCAATGGCGCTGGCACGAAGATCTGGATTTGACTCCGCTATGGGGATTATGGAGCGAAGCCGCTGAATCGGGCGGGCAGTCGTTCTTCCAGCGCCCGGAGCCGGCGCAAGAATGGCTGTGGGCGTATGCGCCTTGGGTGCGGCCGCGCATTCGCTATTGCGCCGGGTGCGGTGCGATCGTGCCTTGGGTGCAATGGGGCGAACGGCTGATTACCTTGGGCGCCGGCATGTTCGACTACTGCGATGCCATCGGTGCACCTTCGGTGGCGGCGCTGCGCGCGGCGGCGGAGGTTCCGCGCGAGGTTCCCGGCTTGCGTGCGGACTCGCCGTGGGCCGCCGCCTGGCGCGCGCTGGCGCCGGACTGGGGAGCACCCCGGCATTGCGCGCCCTTCCTGGCCGCTGGCCTCGGCCCCGAGGAACTGGATCGCCGCCATCCCAAGGCCGCGGAGCGGCTGCGACGAATCGCGCGCCAAGGCGCGTGGGGCGCGGTGACCGACCCCAGCGCACGGGCGGCGCTGCTCGAATGGCTGCTGCGCCAAAAGCAGGCGCGGATGCGGGCGCTCGGCCGCGACAATGTGCTGGGCGCGCCGGAGGCGGCCTGGCTGCGCCGGATGGTGGCGCGTTATCCGCAATTCGCAGAGCTGTGGCGCGGCGAGATCGGCGGCCGCTGCGCCGCCGGCTTCCTGACTTGGCGCGGGCCGGGCGTGCGCTACGGATACCTGCTGGCGTTCGCGCCGGAGTTCGCCCGCTTTTCCCCGGGCGTCTTGCTGCTCTACCACGTTCTGCGCCAGTGCCAGCGAGAAGGCCGAGAAATGGACTTTCTCACCGGCGATCAGCCGTTCAAGCTGCGTTTCGCCGCCGGCCGCCGCGATCTCTTCCATTTGCGCTTGCCTGCGGCGCAAGCCGAGAGACTACGATAAGGATTGCGACCCATGACCACGGGCAACGTTGACATCCACTGTCATATCCTTCCCGGCCTCGATGACGGCGCACCGAGCATGGAGATCGCCGTGGGCATGGCGCGGATGGCGGCCGAGGACGGAACCACGCATCTGGTCGCCACGCCGCACGCGAACTTTCAGTTCCGCTACGATCCCACGCGCATCGCCGCGCTGCGCGACGAGCTGCAAGCCGCCGCCGGCGATCAGCTGCAGATTTTGATCGGCTGCGATTTTCACCTCTCGTACGAGAACGTCCAGGATGCTTTGGCGCATCCGCGCAAGTACAGCGTGAACGGCGGCCGATATCTGTTGGTCGAATTCGCGGAGATGTTCAATATCGCGAGCATGGAGGCGATCTTGCGGCAATTGCGCGAGCAGGGCCTAATTCCCGTGCTGACGCACCCCGAGCGCAATCCCGTCTTTCAGCAACATCCGGAACTGGCGCCGCGCTACATAGAACTGGGCTGCATCGTTCAGGTCACGGCGAGTTCGCTCACCGGCGACTTCGGCAAGCAAGCGGCGCGCTCGGCCGCCGATTTGCTCGACCGGAATCTGATCCATGTGCTCGCCTCCGACGGCCACTCGACGCGACACCGGCTGCCCCGCCTTTCGGAGGCAGCGCAATTCGTCGCCGAGCGCAAAGACGTGCAGCTCGCGCGCGCGCTGGTCAGCGACAATCCGGCGGCGATCATCGCCGACCGGCCGCTCCCGTACCGGCCCAACGGCGCCGTCCGCACCTCCCGCAAAAAAGGCCTCTGGAGCCGATTCCGCTCGTAGTTGCTGTGCGTTCGGCACGGGCCACAGCCGGCCCGAGTGGAAGAGGCGACCGCCCGCTCCGCGACCCTACCGCAGCTCCGCCTTTGGCATCCGAATCCTTTGGGCCGGGCCGAATGCCACGGCCGAATTCCCTCACGCGGAGATCAACGCTATGACGAAAACCAGACCATTGGCCGTGCTCGTGATGCTGCTGGCATGCACGGGATGGCTGATGGCGCAGCAAACCAGCAATCCCGATCAACAACAAGGCCAGCAATCCAGCCAATCACAACAGGCGCAGCCGTCGCAGCAACAGCAGCAGGCGCCGGCCGGCCAGCAAGGCCAGCAGCCGTCGCAGTCCGGCGCGCAACAGGAGCAAACGCCCTCGGCGACTCCGAGCGCGCCCGCGGGAACGGGCCGCAAGATGCCCGCCACCGGTTCGCCGCTCGGGCTGCTGGTTCTGCTCGGCGTCGGCGCCGTCGGCGCGGGAACGGCGATCAAGAGGCGCGCGCACTGACCGCGGTCGCGGCCCAGCCTGAAGGGCACCTGGCGCCTCGGAGCGGAGGGCGCCAGGTGCCGCCTTGGAGCCGGCGCGAGGGCCCCGGCGCATTCGCGGCCGCTACTGCAAGCCGAACCGCGCGAGCACCACGGTGAGCGCAATCACTCCCAGCACTACGCCCGTCACCCATACATAGGGCCAGTCGCGGTCCACTGCAAAGGCGTAGATCGAGAAGACCACCCGCGAAATCGGCGTTAGGATCAGCAGCACCGTCGCCAGCAGCATGATGGCCGTGGGATCGGCGTGCAGCAGCCCGGGCCAAAACACGTGCCATTGCATTTGGCTGCGCACCCAGGCGGAAGTCAGCGGCACGCGCTCGTGCCGGAACAGCGCCAGCAGCATGCCCACGAGAAACAGCGCCGAGCTGGCGTACATGCCGAAGACCAGCGCGTGATAGACCACGGCATAAACATTCGCTTCGGTCTGTTCCAGGCCGTCGGCAGAGGGATTGGGCTGAATCGGTTTCGCCATGGCTCCGTCTAGCTGCCCAGTGCCGGCAGCACGATATGGAAACGCAAGGCGAGCGCCTTGGCAACCATGTTGTAGGCCAAGTAAATCATGAGCACCGCGAAGAGCCACTTGAGCAGCCAACTCCGCAGCCGGTTCATCACCATCGTGCCCAGGGTGGCGCCCAAGGTCGTTCCCAGCGCCACGGGCGCGACCACGTGGAAATGGATCAGGCCGGCGAAAAAGAACAAGATCGCACCCACGGCGGCGGTGACGCCGATCATCAGCTTGCTGGTGCCGACCGCCACCTTCATGGGCACATTCATCGATTGATTCATCGCCGAGACTTTCAGCACGCCGCCGCCTACGCCGAGCAATCCGGAGGTGACTCCGGCCAGGTAGGAAATCGCCAGGCCGGGGCCGGTGCCGCTGATCACGTACTGGACTTGCTTGTCCTCAGCCTCGTCATGATAGTGGCCGCGCAATTGCAAGAACGCGGCCAAGCGATCGGGCTTGGCGCGGGTGAAGTCGCCGCCGGCGATGCGGCGATCATCCAAGCGGCGCGTAGTGAAGGAGGTGTAGCCCATGTAGGCGAGCAGGGCGGCGAAAATCAGCAGCATCGTCCAGGCTTGCAAGTACAACGCCAGCACGCTGCCGGAGAGCGCGCCGATGGTGGTGGCCATTTCCAGGAACATCGCCAGCCGCAAATTGCTGATGCGCTGGTCCACATACGATGAGCCGCCGGCGTTCGAAGTAGCGATCACGGACACCAAACTCGCCGCCACCGCGACCTTCACCGGCAAATGCGAGATGAGGATCATCGCCGGGACGATGATGATGCCGCCGCCCACGCCCAGCAGCGCGCCGAGAAAGCCGGCGAAGCAGGCGGCCGTGAACAGCACCATCACGAAGGTCCAGGAATAGATCATGGACGTGAAGGATTATTGTAAGCGCCGCTCCGCCGCCGGCGATTCACAAATCCACAGCGCGGAGTGTGAAAATGCTGTGCAGGGGATCTTTTCTGCTATAACTGTTGTCCCGCCCCATGGCTGTCGCCGATCTGCTGACCGAAAAGGGCCTGCCCGCGCACTTGCTCGCTGAGCGCGCGGTCCTGGGCGCCGTGCTGATGGACGCGATGGCGTTCAACCACGCCGCCGAGGTGCTGGGCACGGAGGATTTCCATCATGACGCCCACCGCCGCATTTTCCGCGCGATGCAGGCGCTCTCAGCCGCCAGCCGCGCGATCGATTTTCTGACGCTGGCGGAGGCGCTCGAGCGCGCCGGCGATCTGGAGGCGGCCGGCGGCCCCGCCTACCTGACGACGCTCACCGAGGGCCTGCCGCGCAGCGTCAACATCGAGCATTACGCGCGCATCGTCAAGGATCGCGCCATCTCGCGCCGCCTCTTCGCCGCGGCGCAAACCATCTCCCATGCCTGCCTGGCCGGCTCCGAGGAGAGCGCGGTGCTGCTTGACCAGGCCGAGAAGCTCATCTTCGAAATCGCCGAAGAACGCGTCAAGGAGGGCCTGACCGGCGTCGGCGAGATCGCGGCGCCGCTGCTCGAGCGGCTCAACGCCCATGGCCGGCAGATCACCGGCCTGGCCACCGGCTACACCGATTTCGACAATCTCACCGCCGGCTTGCAGCCCTCCGATTTGGTGATCCTCGCCGCCCGTCCGTCGATGGGCAAGACCGCCTTGGCGATGAACATCGTCGAGCACGTGGCCCTGCACCTAAACAAGACGGCGGCGGTGTTTTCGCTGGAAATGTCGAAGGTGCAGCTCGTCATGCGCATGCTTTGCTCGGTGGCGCGCGTCAACGCGCATCGCCTGCGCATGGGCTTCGTCGGCCGCGACGATATCGATCGCCTCACCCGCGCGCTGGCGCGCGTGGCGGCCGCGCCGATCTTCATCGACGACACCGCCGGCATTGACGTGGGCACGCTGCGCGCCAAATGCCGCCGGCTCAAGGCCGAGCGCGGCCTGGATCTGGTCGTCGTGGATTATTTGCAACTGATGACGACGGTGGGCAAGGTCGAGAACCGCACCCTGGAAGTCTCGGCCATGTCGCGCGGCTTGAAGGCACTGGCCAAGGAGTTGAACGTGCCGTTGGTGGCGCTGTCACAATTGAGCCGCGCCTCGGAAAAGCGCGACGGGGATCACCGTCCGGTGCTCTCGGATCTGCGCGAGTCCGGCGCGATCGAGCAAGACGCCGACGTCGTCGCCTTCGTGTTCCGCGAAGAGATGTACCGCAAGGACGATCCCGAGGTGCAGGGCAAGGCCGAGATCATCATCGAGAAACAGCGCAACGGCCCGCGCGGCACCGTCCACCTCGCCTTTTTGCGCGATTTCACTCGTTTCGAGAATCTGGCGGAAGAAGCGGCTGCCGAGCCTGAAGGCGGCATTCCGCCCTACGAGGCCTAGAGCCGGCGCTTCGTCATGCGCGCCCATTGGACGGAAATCTCCACGGCGGCGCTGCGGCACAATCTGCGCGCCTACCGGCGGCGGCTGGGGCGGCGGGCGCCGCCCGCGATCTGCGCCGTGGTCAAGGCCAATGCGTATGGCCACGGCCTGCTCGACTGCGCGCGCGTCTTCGCGGCCGAGCGCGTTCCGTGGTTCGCGGTAGCCACCGTCGAGCAGGGCGCGGCGCTGCGCGCCGCCGGCCTGCGCCAGCGAGTCTTGGTGCTGGGCGCTTACGACCGCGCCGACGCTGCCGAGATGGCGCGCCTGGGGCTGACGGCGACGGTGTGGGATTTCACGCAACTGGAGCTGCTGCGCCAGCGTGCGCGCCGAGGCGGCGCGCTGACCGTGCACGTCAAGATCGATACGGGCATGGGACGGCTTGGCATCGAGCCGGAGGCGGCGGCGCGGCTGGCCGCCGCCGTGCGCGCGACGCCGGGATTGCGCCTCGAGGCCATGTACTCCCATTTGCGCTCCGCCGACGACGACGATCCCGCCACGCGCGCGCAACTGCGCTTGCTGCTCGCCACCGTGCGCCCGATCGCTCCGCCCTTCTGGCACTTGGCCAATAGCGCCGCCGCCTGGCGCTTTCCCGCCAGCCGCGGCGGCCTGGTGCGGGTCGGCCTGGGGCTTTACGGCTACGGGCCCGGGCGGCAAGCCGCCGCGGCGCTGCGTCCGGCACTGAGCTGGAAGGCGCGCATCATCGCCATCCGCGAGCTGCCCGCCGGCCGCCGCGTCGGCTACGGCGGCGAGTTCGTCACCCGCCGCCGGTCGCGGATCGCCGTCTTGGCCTCGGGCTATGCCGACGGCTATTCGCGGCGGCTGTGGGAGAGCCGCGGCCACGTGCTCGTGCGTGGGCGGCGCGCGCCGATAGCCGGCCGGGTCAGCATGGACCTGACTTCCGTGGATGTCACCGACATTCCCGGCGCGCAAGTCGGCGAGGTCGCGGTTTTGCTCGGCCGCCAGGGACGGCAAACCCTAACCGCCGGTCATTTGGCCGCTTGGTGCGGCACAATCCCTTACGAAATTCTCTGTGCTATCGCCGCCCGCGTCCCCCGCCGCCTGATTTGACCTGGTGTTATAGTGCGGACCGGGGCCGTTCGCTGCGACTTGGAGAGGGCCTGAGCGGAGCGGGCCTCCGTCGCCGACCGTCGAAGCCGGGCCGCAGCCGCGACCAACGGAGGCGGCGCCCAGAGTGAGGGCGGCCCAGCCGCTTTTGGGGCGAGTTCGCGGGACCCGGTAGCTTCGCCGAGTGGGCGATCTCTGGGCGCGCGAGCTGGCCCTGCGCCCGGGCGCGCTATGCGGACTTATCATCAATCGGCGCGAGAGCCGCGCGATGCCCCTTGAGCCACCGCAGGTGGTCGCGCCGTTGACGCCCGATCCCCGGGCGGTCGCCGAGGATGGGCGCCGCCGCGCGGCGGCGCCTCGCGATCCCCGATCACTGGCGCACGGAAGCGACACTTGCCGGTTTTCGCCCGCTGGCGCGCTTACTGGCGCGAACCGGCGGCGCCCCCCTCTGGCTCACTAGCCATGGCCCGGCGCTGAGCCCATCCTTGCGCGGGCTGCTGGCGAAGGCGGCGTCGCTGGCCGGCAGCCATCACCTCTTGGGTTGCCCGTTCACGCTCGCGGCGTTCACGCCGCACGGCCACGAGCTTGGCGACGGCCGCCTAGTGTTGGCGCCGGGCTACCACCGGACCCGCGTGCGTGTGGCTCGCCGTGGCGTGCAAGTGCTGACGCGGCGCGGTGTCCCGATCGCGGCGCCATCACGCGAAAATGGCCTAATGCGCGGCCGCGCGGCTGGTGCGCCGCCTGAGCCGTAAAACCGCGGGCATTGCCTCCACGAAATCGCGGGTTCGCGTGACGCGCAAGGACACTCAGGGCCTGGCTCGGCGTGCTTACCAGCCCTCCGGCGCGGTTATGTTGCTTGACGCGTGCGCTACAGTAGTGCCGGGGACGCCCGATGTACTCGCACAACCAGTTAGTCCAGCGCGCGCTCGAGTCGCTCGAAAGCAAGCCAGCATTGAACCTAAGCCAGGTCGCTAACAGGCTCAAGATCGACCGCCATACCCTCCAGCGCGCATTCAACGAGAAGGGCCTGAACTTCGCCCGACTGCGGCGTGCTGCGCTTTTGGCGGCGATCGCCATGGCGCGCGCCGAGCCAGTGCCGCTTAGCGTGAAGGAGATTGCGGTGCGAGTTGGCTTCCCTTCCGCCGGCGCTCTTTCTCAGTTTCTGCGCCGGCACGACAAACGGGGGGGGGGGCAAAAAGTACCAATCCGTCGCATTTTGTTCCCGAACATCAGCGAAAAAGTCTTGATGCGAACACAGCGGCCCACGATGATAGCCAGCGGAGCAAGCCATGAAGCAAAGAATCGAGTTGATCACCAATCTCGTGGTAATCGCCCTCGCGGCCTTCTTGGTGGTCGCGTTCGCGCGCTCGGGCCTGGCGCCCTGGCGTAAGCTGGCGGCCCCGGCCTCGATGAAAGTCGGGGACACGCTGCCCGCCATTGCTGGCATGAATAATGCGCCCGGCGGTACGACGTTGATCTTGGCCATCCGCAACGGGTGCCATTACTGTGAAGACAGCATGCCTTTTTACGCCGAGCTCGCCGCCCTGCATCGCGCGGGCAAACTGAAACCGGCGTTGCTTGCGGTGCTACCCGACGACGCGGCCGTCGCGCGCGCATTTCTTTCGGAGAATCACGTCGCTCTGCCTTTTTCGGCGGGCATCCCCCTCGACGAGATTCGCGTCGCCGGCACGCCGACGTTGATCTGGGTAAATGCCCAACGCCGCGTTTTGCGCGCCTGGGTCGGCGAGCAGCCGGCCGCCGGCCAACGGGCTATTCTCGCTGCGCTCACGACTGAATTAAAAAATTGAGGGAGGTCATCAAATGCTGTTCCTCAGATTCGCCAGAAACATTGCCATGCTCGCGGTTCTCGCAATTGGTGGGGCCGTGCTTATCGCGCCTCCGGGCGCCCAGGCGCAATGCCCGCCATGCGCTGGCACCGGGTGGTGCGGCTGCGACTACAGCTGCTGCTACAACGACTGTTACCAGCAGAACTGCGCGAACCTCACAGGCGCGGATCGGACGAGCTGCCAGGCCGGCTGCCAGGGGGATTGCACCATCTGCGCCGACGGTTCATAATCGATCGCCGGTGCGCGGCCACATCCCGGCCATCTTGGCGGGCCTAACGTCCCTCGTTGCTGCTCCAAGCGGAGGGAAGGTCGGACTGGCGCCCTCCGTGCAGGTGTCGCAATTTGAAGCGACACGCCGAGTGATTGGCGTTGAGACTCGGGTAGCAGACCAAGAAGGTCGACAGGTCGAGAACTTGCGCCCTGGGCAGTTCGCCCTATCGGTGGACGGGCTGGCCTGCCCGCGCTTGGCGGCGGAGTGGATCGCCGTACCGAAACCCAGTTCCAAATTAAAGCGGCAGCCGTCGGGCGGATCGCCGCGGCAGGCTGACTTGGTTGATGGACGCATAGCCGGAACCGCGGCGCGGGTGGTATTGCTGATTGATTTTGTCAACACAGCGCCCGTGGACCGAATGCGTTTGCTGGCTGCCCTACGGAACTTGCTCAGTACGCCGGCGCTCGATGGCGAACGGATTGAAGTGGCGGAGCTTTTGCCGCCCATCGAGGTCCTCAGGCCATTCACGTCCGACATTGCCAGCCTGCGCGACGTGGTTGCCGGGATTAAGCCACTGGCCGGCGGTCCCGGGCCGCCGCCTGCATTTCAATACGACCCGGTTCTGCTCAGCCCAGGGCCGAAGGGAGCGGCCGCGCGGCGCCAATTGGCTTTCCTCGACCACATCCGATCCGAGGAGATGCTCGCCGGATTCCGCTCGCTCACGCTCGCACTCGCGCCGCTGGCCGGGCGCAAGGTCGTCCTCTGGCTCACCGCCGATGCCTCGGCCCTCAATCCGTCCCTCGCATTTCAGTTCTCGCTTCAAGATCCGGCCGAGCAGCCGATCGGCATTCCCAGAGCCGAACTTCGAGACACATTTCGTGGGCTTAACGCGGCGGATGTGACCATATGGCCATTACAGATTCGTGGAGTGAGCAACCCGGGCATGGTGGCGGCCGCGTCGGCGGCGGGGGGTCCTGTCCAGGACCTCCAACTTTTCCAGGAGAGTCGCGCCGGCGATGCGCGGCTGGCGATGTTCACGGTCGCAAATGCGACGGGTGGATTCGTATTCGAAGGCAACAACGACCTGGTTGGCCTGCTGCGGCGGGCGCTATCGCTGGCGCAAGGCTACTACCTGTTGAGTTGTTCTTTTACACTCGACTCAAGGGTTCCCCACGGCCACGCGCTGCGTGATGGCAAGTTGCTGCTCGCGCCTGGGTATCACGCGATCAAGGTCCGCGTCCAGCGGCGTGGGGTCAAGGTGCTGGCGCGGCGCGGCGTGCTCGTTCCCGCACAGCGACAAAAAAAGAGGGGCGACCTTCCGGCCCTCCCCTCCAATGCACACAGAAGCGACAGAGGCAATTCGTTTAGTTAGATTCGCCGCGCTGCCCCAGGTTGCCCTCGCGAGCCGGCCCATTCTCCCGAAGTGGAATGCCGGCGTCAGTTGCCCTTGATGGCCCGAGAAAGGATGCGCAGGGCTTTCGCGACGTGTTTGGCGTCGACGTTATAAGGCGGCAGCAAACGGATGACGGTCTCGTGCGTCGCGTTGGCGAGCAGCCCTAGATCGCGGGCCGCCTCGACGGCGGGTTTCGCGGGCCGATCGAGGACCACGCCCCACATCAACCCTTGGCCACGCACGGCCTTCACTCCCAGCCGACGACGCTGCTGGAGCGCCTCCAAGCCGTCTTTCAGCTCCCGGCCGCGGGCGGCGATGTTTTCGAACAGGTGTTCGTCATCCATGATGTCGAGGAACTCCAGCGCCACGCGGCAGGCGAGCGGACCGCCGCCGAAGGTGGTGCCATGCAGGCCAGGCGTGAAGGCAGCGGCGGCAGCGCCGCGCGCCAGAATGGCGCCCAGCGGCAATCCGCAGGCGATCGGCTTGGCGGTCACGACGACGTCGGGCACGACGGAGGTCCATTGATAGGCAAAGGCCCTGCCCGTGCGGCCCAAGCCACATTGAATCTCATCGCAGATGAACAGAGCTCCGTGCTGCCGCGCGGCAGCCTCGGCGGCGGACAGAAACTCGGCGGTCAGGGGCACGATTCCACCCTCGCCTTGCACCGGCTCGACCAAGACGGCGCAGGTGTGTTCGTTTACCGCTGCGCGCAAAGCGCCAACATCGTTGGCGGCGACGAAATGCACGCCCGGCAGGCCGGGCTCGAAGGGCAGGCGGTATTTGGCCTGCCCGGTGACCGAGAGCGCGCCGAAGGTGCGGCCATGAAAGGAATTATCGAGGGCGACGATCTCGGTTTTCTGTTCGTTTTGCGCGCGCCCGTGCAGCCGCGCGATCTTGAGCGCGCCTTCGAGCGCCTCCGTGCCGCTGTTCGTGAAGAAAGCGCGTTCCATGCCGGCCAGCCGCGCCAGCCGCTCCGCCAGGCGGCCCTGGAAGGCGTTGTAGTAAAGATTGCTGGCGTGAATCAGCTTCGCGCTTTGCTGGCGGATCGCTTTGACGATGCGCGGATGCGAGTAGCCGAGGGCGTTGACGCCGATGCCGGTGATGAAGTCGAGATAGCGCTTGCCGGCGGCATCGAAGACATACGGGCCGCGGCCGCGCTCGAGGAGCAACGGCACGCGCGCATAGGTGGCAAGCAAGACGCGACCTTCGAGGTCCTGGACTTGCGCGAGTTCGGTTTCCGTCTGAGTAGGCACGATTCGATCATCGTACCGCGCATGCGGCGCCGCGCCGGCGAGAGGCGCATCGCGCGCCGCTAGAGCACCTGAATGCCGTCGGGGGTTTCGGCGATGACCGCGGCCGCCCCGGGGAAGCGCCGGCGCAGCTCGCCGAGATCAGTCGAGGCGCGGCGATCGAGAAAAAAGGCCTCGGGCTCGAAGCCGCCGCCCGCAGGCCGCGCGCCGAGGCGTTGCGCGATGGCGGCCAGCTCCGCCACGCTTTCGTGGTTGCGGGCGTCCAAGCCCCAGGCGGAAAACCAAAGCGCGGCATCGCCGGTGCCGCCGGCCAGGCACAACACCGAACGCGTGCCGGCGGCATGGTAGCAAGCAAGGGCATGATTGAGATGCACGCGACGGCCGCGCGTGGCAGCGGCGGCGATCTGATCGAAGGCCAACTCGACGGGATCTTCGGTTTCGGCGCGGCTTTCGAGCGAGGAACGCAAATGGCCGTAGGCCGCCTCGGCCTCCAGATTCAGTGCTTCGGCGGCGGCGGCGAGCGGCTGGTCGAACTCCACGCGCGCGGCGGCATGGGGCTCATCAGCGAGCAGGAGCTCGCTCAGGCGCCGCAGCTTGGCCAAGCCAGCGGCAGCGTGGGTTTGAACTTGCCGCCGCGCCGCCGCGGCATCCCAGCCGCGCTCGTGGCGGGAATTGCCCAAGGCGTTCTCGATCGCTTCGGCCAACGAGCCGGCGTCTTCCGGCTCGGAGAGATAGCCGTTGAGGCCATGGATGATCCGCTCGGGAATGCCGCCGATGGCGGTGGCGAGGGGGGGAGCGCCTTGCCAGGCGGCAAGATCCAGCATGCGTCCGTAGGTTTGCTGCCAGCGCACCGGCATCACCGCGCCGCCGGCGGCAGCCAGGAGGCGGTCGAGCGCGGGCGGGTCGAGTTCCCCGGCAAATTGAATGGGGTGCCGCTCGGGAATCGCGGCGCGCAGCTCCGCCTGTGCCGCGGACTCGAGAGCGCCTACGGCGTGAATCGTGACCGGCTCGCCGATGGCGTCGAGCGCCTCGGCGAGCAGCTTTGCGCCCGCGGCTTCGTCCCAGCCGCCGGCATAGACGAGCGAGCGCGAGCGGGGTGCGGCGCTCGGGGGCGGGGGTTCCGCGCGGGGGACGATGGGCGGCACGACGATCAGGCGTTCGGGCGGGGCCTGGTGGGCGATCCAGGCGTCGCGCAAGGAGCGACTGGCGACCACGAGGGCTTCCGCGCCGGCCATGGCGGTTTCCCAATAATGCGGGTAATGGCGCAAGGCGAAGATGTGCGCGGGCACTTCGAACAAGCTGCGGCCGGCGCTGACGCACCATCCGCACTTGACGCCGCCCGGCCCCGGGCCGCCGCAGACTTGCTGGCTGCGATGCCAGAGCCGGCGGGTCGGGCAAATTTGCTGGTAATCGAGCATGAACAGCGCGTAGCGGATCTCGCGCTCGCGCAATTCGAGCAAGGCATCGGGCGGCAACTCGCCCATGCCCAGGACGAATACCAGCCGGGGCTGCACTTCGTCGAGGGCGCGAAACCACGCCTGCCGCGCGCTCTCGCCGGGCCGGCGCGCGACGACCCGCGCTCCGCGCACCGAAGGCGGGACGCCGCTGGGCGAAAGCGTGAGCAGGTTCGCGGCCAAGGCCGTCGCCAAGTCCCCGGCGTACAGAGCCGCGTCGTCGCCCGCTTGGGGCGGGGCCGCCGCCGCGACCAGCAAGAGGGGACTCGCTTCGCTCATGAGGGCTGGTCACCGAGGATGCGCTCGGCTGCGCGGCGGCCGGCGGCAATGCAGTCGGCGATGCCGATGCCGGCGAACGCGTTGCCGGCGAGCGCCAAATTCGGATGCCGCGCCAGCGCCGCCTCGATGCGCTCGAGCTGCGCCAGATGCCCGACCGCCGGTTGCGCCATCGCCCCCGCCCAGCGCGCCACGCACGCCGCCGTGGGTTCGACGCGAATGCCGAACATGCGCCGCAATTCGCTTTGCGCCAGGGCGATGGCCGCTGGGTCGGGCATCGCCCAAGCGTCGCCGTCGCGCCGTCCTCCGTAGAAGACACGCAGGAGAGCGGCGCCGGGCGGCGCGCGATGAGGAAACTTGCGATGCATGAAGGTGCAGGCAAGCAGGCGCAGACCCTCGCCGCTGGCAACGAGAGCGCCGGTACCGGGGGGGAGCGGCGGCTCATGGTCGAACGCCAAATTCACGGTCAGCGATGAAGAATACGTGATCGCGGCCAGTTCGCGGGCCAACTCGCCATCGAGCGCCTCGACCAGGGGCGCGGCGGCCGCGGCCGGCAAGGCCAAGATCACGGCGCCGGCGGTGAAGCTGGCGCCGCCGTCGCATTGGATGTGGACTTCGCCCGCGCGCATTTCGAGCTTGAGCACGCGGCAATGGAGGCGCAGGCGCTGGGCGCCGATCCGCGCCGCCAGCGCGGCCGGCAATTCATCCAACCCGTCGCGCAGCGTCGTGAAGAGCGGCGCGGGGGCGGACTGCGGCGCGCGCCGGCGCGCGCGCCAGAGCGCGCGGCTGATGCTGCCCCGGCGGGCCAACTCCAGCAGCCGCGGCGTGACCGCGGCAGCGCTCAGCTCCTCAGCGTCGCCGCCATAGACGCCGGCGAGCAGCGGCGCGGCGATGGCGGCGACGGTTTCCGCGCCGAAGCGGCGCTGCAGCAGGCGCGCCACCGCCTCGTCCACCAGGAACGGCTCGGGCCGCGCCCACCACTCGCGCAGCAAGCGCAGCTTGGCGCGCGGGGACAACAGCGGCGTGGCCAGCACTGGCGCCATCCGAGCGGGTCCGAGCATCTGCCAACCCGCAGGCAGCGCCATCAATCGCCCGTGCCTCCAGATCCAGGTCTTGCGCGCGCCGTCGTTCGAGCCGACGAAGCGGTCGCCGAGGCCGAGTTCCCGGCATAGCGAGAGTGCGGCGGATTTGGCGGTCAGAAACGAGTCCGGCCCCAATTCGAAGACGAAGCCGCCTTCGCGGCGCGTGGCGATGACGCCACCGGGGCGCGCGGCGGCATCGAGGACCGTCACGTCGCGCGCGCCGCGCGCCAACAGCGCGTGCGCCGCGCTCAGCCCGCTGATGCCGGCGCCGATAACGACAATGCTATTTGCGGACACGGCGTTGGCGGGCGCGCGGCGCCGCAGAAGCCGGTTGGGTCGCTGCGCCCGCCTCCGCTTGCGGCTGCGCCGCCCCATTGCGAATCATGGCCACCAAGGCTTGCACGTTCTCGACCGGCGTCTCCGGCCAGATGCCATGGCCCAAATTGAAGATGTGGCCGGGCCTGTCCCCGGCCTCGTTCAAGATCAAGCGCGCGGCCGAGCGCAGCTCGGCGAGCGGCGCCAGCAGCAGCGCGGGATCGAGATTGCCCTGCACCGCCGGCTGATAATCCAGGCGCCGCCAGGCGGCGCCGAGCGAGACCCGCCAATCGAGCCCGATCACGGCGGCGCCGGTGGCGGCGACGGATTCGAGATAGCCGCCCGTGCCGGTCGAAAAATAGATGACCGGCACACCCAAGTCTTGCACCGCGCCAACAATCAGCTGATTGAAGGGCAGCGCGAAACGGCGGTAGTCGGCTTCGCTCAAAGCGCCGGCCCAGCTATCGAAGAGCTGAATGGCGGCGGCGCCCGCCTGCACCTGCTCGCTCAAGTACTCGACGATCATCGGGCTGAGCTTTTCCATCAAATGGCTCCAAGCGACCGGATCGCCGTGCAGCATCGCCTTGGTGTGGCGAAAATCGCGGCTGGCGCCGCCTTCGATCAAATAGCTCGCGAGGGTGAATGGCGCGCCGGCGAAGCCGATGATTGGCATCTCCGAACCGAGCGCGGATTGGGCCCGCCGGATCGCCTCGGCGACGTAGCCAAGGCGGCCGCGGAGTTCGCCATCGAGCTTGGCGACCGCCTCGCGGTCGCGCACGGGCGGCGTCACGATCGGTCCTTCGCCGGCGGCGTAGCGCAATTCCAGGCCCAGCGGCTCGGCGGGGAGCAGCAAGTCGGCGAAGATGATCGCCGCATCCACGTTGAGGCGCTCGACCGCGGTTGCGGTCACTTGCGCCGCCAAATCCGGGCGCTTGCAGATTTCGAGGATCGAATATTCCCGCCGCAAGGCGCGATATTCGGGCATGTAGCGCCCCGCCTGGCGCATGAACCATATCGGCGGCCGGTCCACCGCCTGCTTGCGGCAGGCGCGCAAGAAGCGTTCGCGCGCGGTCATGCTAGTAGGATAACGACAGCGCGGCCCGGCGGTTAGCGGCGCCGCCGCCCCACCGCCAGGCGCTCGACGAGTTTCATGACCGCCTGCGTGTCGCGCGGCGTCGTGCGCGGGTTCATCACCACGATGCGCAGCACGCGGCGGCCGGCGAGCACGGTGGAGCTGATATACGCCTCGCCGCTGGCATTGACCGCATCCTCCAGCGCGGCATGGAGGCGGTCGGCAGCCGCGGCCGACCGCGGCGGATGGCGCAAACGGAAACAAAAGATGTTGCACTCGGGCCGATGCGCCGGCTCGAGAATGGACGAGCGCCGGCAGTGCTCGTAGGCGGCGAGAGCGGCATCGCAGACGCCTTCGATCAGCGATCCCAAGAACGCGCCGCCGTAGGCTTGCTCAACGAGCCAGATTTTCAGGGCGTCGAAACGCTGCGAGCAGGCGATCGTGAATTCGCCGACGTTCGGCGCCGGCGCCGCGGCGCTGCCGCGGAACAGATAGGGAGCGTGCTGGCTGAAGGCGCGGCGCAGGAAAGCGCCGCGGCGCACCAGCACCAGACCGGCCATCAGCGGCATGAAAAGCATCTTGTGCGCGTCGCAGGCCAGGGAATCGGCGCGCCCGATGCCGTCCAGTTTCGCGCGCAGCCGGCGGCTGAAGGCGAAGGCGCCGCCATGGGCGGCATCCACGTGAAGCCAGGCGCGCTCGCGCCGCGCGACGGCGGCCAAGGCGCGCAAATCGTCGCAGCTTCCCGTGGAGGTCGAGCCGCAGGTGCCGATCAAGACGAACTTTCGGTAGCCGGCGCGCCGCGCGGCAGCGAAGGCTTCGTGCGCGCGCCCGGCGTCGGTGCGGTATTCGCCGTCCATGGGGATGGAGAAGACCGCGTCCGTGCCCAGCCCAAGGATGCCCGCCGCGCGGCTGATCGAATAGTGGGTCTGCGCCCCGGCCAGTACCGCGATGCGCCCGCCGCCGTGCTGCCAGGCTTGCGGCGCGAGGGCCGCGCGCGCCGCCAGCAGCGCCGTGAGGTTGGCAAAGCTGCCGCCCGGGACCAGCGAACCCTCGGCCGCCGCCGGGTAGCCGAATCGCCGTCTGAATTCCGCGAGTACCGCCCGGTCCACGAGCGTGCCGGCGGGGGACATGCGCACGACGGCGATGCTTTGGTTCAGCGCCGCCACCAGGGACTCAACCAGCGCGGCAGCGGGGATCGGCGCCGCCACTTGCTGCGCCATGTAGCGCGGATGATTGATGTGCAGGCCCGCTTCGGCCACCGCGCGCGCCGCCGCCGGCAGCCGGTTGGGTGTCGCCCCATGCCGCAGCAGCCGCCGCGTCCGCGCCACGAAATCGGCCGGCCGCACCGGGCCGGCGCAGCGCGTCAGCTCGGCCGCCGCCAAATCGGCGAATTCGCGCGCTAGGCGTTGCACGTCACGCGGGCGCCAAAGATCATCGCGAGAGAGATCTGCCATTCGATCAATTCTGGCAGACAAAAAATTTGAGGATCGGGGAACGGGTCCCTGCAGACCGTTCCCTGATCCTCTTTGTCAACGACCGGCCCGGAGGCGTCCCTTCGGGCGTCAGAATCTCGGGCAGAGATTCCCAATTGTCAGAACAGAAAGCATCCCCCCTGCCAAAATCCTTGGGTCTAATTCCGCCTGCTTCCCTCCGCCTTTAACTGTCGTCTTCTCAGTCATTTGCTTCCTTAGCGCGGGAGTTTGCCTAGGGGTCTTGCGGCATTCGGAGGGGGACCGAGAAATGCCAATTTATGGCGTTCGGGCCGTTTGAGCGCCAATTTCTGTCAATAACGGGGCACCATCGCCGCGAAAAAGCCGAAAATCAGACCGAAAAAGATGGTCGCCAGACCTATGTATCCGAGCACCAAGCCGGCAATAGCCAGGCCGCGACCGCCGATTCGCCCCTGCGAACGCCCAATTTCGTTCAAAGCGGAGTGGCCGAAGATTACCGCGAGGAGGCTGCCGATCCACCAAAACCAGAGCATGCCGAGCACGAGGCTGGCAATCGCCAGACCGCTGGTTCGCGACGGCGCGAGGGGCGGCGCCAACGGCTGGCCGGCCGGCGGCGCAATCATCGGCGACGGCGCGGGCCGGCCGCAGCGCGGACAGTAAGCGGCGTCTGGCGTCATAGGTGCGCCGCACGTTGAGCAGAACATGGCCGGCTCACTATCGCCCGGGATTTCGCGTTCTGTCAAGGAAGCTAGATCCGGCGAGCGCAGGCGCAGAGCGTCATAGGTGGAACCAGAGGCCCCAGATCGTGTCCACGGTAGCGTGGGTGATGGCTGAGCAGCCGATGCGATGACGGTCGCGCCAGGCTCGGCCGTAAAAGATACCCGCCAGCGCAGCCAAAATCATGTAGCGCCAATTAGGCACCGGCGGATGATGAAAATGCGACGCGCCGAAGAGCACGGCGGCGGCGAGCAACGCCCAATTCCGATGGCAGCGCGTCTCGAAGAGGTTTTGCAGGAAGCCGCGAAAAAACGTCTCTTCCGGGACGGCCACGAATAGGAACGTCGCCAGCCAGCCGCCCAAGGCGAGGCCGAGATGCGCGCGGGCGGGATGAAAGCGGATAAAACCGAGCGCCAAGCCCAAGCCGATGGCCACGGGCGTGAACCAGGCGCATTCGCGCAAGCCAATCAGCCAGTCGCGCGCGCGCAGGCGAACGTCGAAGCCGACATGCGGCAAGTCGCGGACGACCAGATAGGCGTAGAGCGCGGCATCGATCAGCAGGAGCTTGACGAAATTCGTGCCCAGTCCCGGGAAGGGGAACATACCGCCGAGCCAATTGAGCATGATCGGCACGCCTAGGGCCGGGAGCGCGATGGCATCCGGCCAGCCGAGGCGGGCGCCATGCTTGTGCCGCGTGGCTTCAAAGAGGACGGCCAGGCCAATGGGATAGGCAGCGGCGAGCGCGAAATAGGGAAACGCGAACGCATGCGCCGCCACGGTAAAGCCGAGATAGGGCACGGCCAGCAAACCCGGCGCCAGCATGCGGGCGGCCGGCACGGTCAGGCGTCGGCGCAGCGGCGCGGCCGCTCCCCAGCCGAAGGCCCAGTAGGGCAAGAACAGGGCGGCGAAGGTCACTAGGGCGGCGAGCAGGTGTCCCTCGAGCCGCCTGGCGACGCCCATGTCGCGTGCTACCAGCCAGATCGCAACTATCAGCGCGGCATATAGGCCGGCGGCGAGAGCCAGCTCGCCGTGCCGCTCGGCCGAGCGCGCCTCGGTTTGCGGCGCGATCCTCATCGCCGCGGCCCCGGCCTGCCGTATTCGACATAGCCGATGCCGACCCGCATGTGGCGCTGTAAGCGATTGGGCACCGCCACAGCGATGCTGAGAGCCACCAAACAATGCGCGATAGCGAGCACGTAGATCGTGCGATAACGGCGAAACAGCTCGGTCAGAATCCAGCCGCCAGCCAGCGTGACCGGTACGAGCACCAAATTCGGCCAATGGGCGGCGGCGAAAAGGATGCCATTCGCCAACACAGCGCGACGGCTGCCGATGAGCCGCTCGAAGTGTAAAAAGAAAAAAGATTGGGCGATGAACTCCTGAATGACGGTCCAGGCGGCGTAACCGAACGAGTGGAAATAGACGTTCGTGGTGCCGTAGAGGCCGTGCAAGGTGCCGGCAAGGTGGGCGATCCAAAGAAGCGCGACGGCGAGCGCGAGCGCGGCGGGTGGAATCCACCATGCGCGCTTGGGTCCGAGGCCGACGACTCCGAGCGGACGCCAGCCCGGGCGTCTCACGAGAAGAAAGGTCACGATCAGCCCGACGGCGGTCCAGGACCAAGTGGCTCGGGCCGCGCCGCCGGACCATAACGCCCCTTCGATCGAGCCGTAAACGGCGGCGATCTCGAGCCATCCTCGCCATCCACCCGGCGCGGCAGCGCGCGATGCGGACTGCGGGATTGGCCGATTGGGCGCGTGCTGGCTGCTAAGGCTCCCCACGACTCCTGCGCCCATTCTACGGTGCGGTCGCATGCGCGGACCGCGCGACGGCAGCTACCAGCGGCGTTTGCCGCCGCGCACGGCTTCTTCCACCAGACGGGTCAATTCTTCGCGCGAAACCCAGAAGCGGTCGCCGCCGGCGGCGGGCGCATCGCTGGTGATGGGGCAGCCGGGCATGGGCTCGGCGGCGGTGGTGATGCCTTCGTATTTGCGGCGCGCGTCCATGAGTTTTTCCACTTCGCGGCTGCCCAGCAGCACCTGCTTGCCGAGCAGATGCGCAACGAGCGAGATGCGGGCGAAATGCTCGACCGTTTCCATCTTGAAATAGGCTCGCATCACCTCTTCCGCGTAGGTTACGACGCCATGATTGGCCATGAGCAGAGCGTCGAAGCTGGGGATCAGCGGGCGCAAGGCGTCGCTCAGCTCCGGCGTTCCGGGCGTGCCATAGCTGGCCAAGGGAATGCAGCCGAGCGCCAGGACGACTTCCGAGATCAGCGCTTGATTGAGCGGCAGGCCGGCGGCGGCGTAGCCGGTGGCCACGGGCGGATGGGCGTGGACGACGCCATTGACCTCCGGCCGCAGGCGGTAGATGAGCAGATGCATCGCCAGTTCGCTCGAAGCATTGCGCGTGCCCGCGAGCTTGCGCCCGTCGCCATCGGTGATCACCAGGTCATCGGCGCGCATGTAGCCCTTGCTCATCGACGTCGGCGTCGCCAGGATGCGCCCGTCGGGCAGACGCACGGAGATATTGCCGTCGCTTGCCGCCACGTACTCGCGGCGATGCAAGAGTTCGCCGATCTCGAGGATTCGTTCGCGGGCTTCTGCCTCGGAAAGCATGCGCTCACTGTCGGATACGCGTCGCATCCTGTCAAGCAGCCGCGCCGATGAGGGCAATAAAAACTTCCGATTGGCGTTGCTGCCATCCCTTGCGCCAGACTGTGCTCACTTCGTTGGCGGCTCCAGGTTTTCTCCATGCGCTTGGACCTGGCGCCGCCAACCCTGTGGGGAGTGGGTCCGGAAAGGAGCCTCATGCGGTTGGCGATGCGGCAAGTGGACAGGCGGGGCGAGAGCGGTAGCGGGCGGCGGCGCGGCGCCGATTCCGAGCGCGAGGCACGGCAATGATCTCAGCGGCGGATAACGCGTGGGTGCTCATCTGCGCGGCGCTCGTGCTGCTGATGACCGGCCCGGGGCTGGCGTTGTTCTATGGCGGCTTGGTGCGGCGCAAGAACGTGCTCGCGACGCTGATGCAGAGCTTCAGCCTGATGGCGTTCATCAGCGTGCTCTGGGCGGTGGCCGGCTACAGCCTGTGTTTCAGTCCTGGATCCCCGTTTCTCGGCGGCCTGCGCTTCCTCGGGCTGCGCGGCGTGGGCGCGGCGCCGAACCCGGCTTACGCGGCGACGATTCCGCAAACCACGTTCGTGCTGTTCCAGTTGATGTTCGCCATCATCACGCCGGCGTTAATCACCGGCGCGTTCGCCGAACGCATGAAGTTCAGCGCGATGATGATTTTCCTCGGGGCGTGGTCGCTGCTTGTCTATGCGCCGATGGCGCACATGGTCTGGGGCGTGGGCGGCTGGCTGAATGCGCTCGGCGGCCGCTGGCCAACGCTCGATTTTGCCGGCGGCACGGTGGTGCATGTCACCAGCGGCGTCTCCGCCCTGGTTTGCGCGCTGTACTTGGGGAAACGGCTGGGCTATCCGGATGAGCCGATGCCGGCGCACAACATGGTGCTCTCCGTCACGGGCGCTTGCCTGCTGTGGGTGGGCTGGTTCGGATTCAACGCCGGCAGCGCGCTTTCAGCCGGCGCGCTCGCCTCGAGCGCGTTCTTGACGACGCAACTGGGCGCCGCCGCCGGGGTCATGAGCTGGACGCTGGCCGATTGGGCCGCCGAAGGGCGGCCGACGGTGGTGGGAGCGATCTCGGGTGCGGTGGCCGGCTTGGTCGCGATCACTCCCGCATGCGGCTTCGTCACGCCGATGGCGGCGCTGGGCATCGGCGCGGTCGCCGGCATCATTTGCCGTTGGATGGTGGTCAAGGTCAAGGAACGCTTCGGCTACGACGACTCCCTCGACGCGTTCGGGGTGCATGGCGCCGGCGGCACGGTGGGGGCGCTGCTCACCGGCGTTTTCGCCACCGCCGCGGTCAACCCGATCTTGGGCGCGGGGCACGCCGTCGGCGCCGTGGACGGCCGCTGGCGGCAGGTGCTCAACCAAGCCGCGGGCGTCGGTATCGCCTGGGCGCTAGCCGCGATCGGGTCGTTGGCGCTGCTCTGGCTGGTGGATCGGCTCGTCGGCCTGCGCGTCAGCCCCGAGCACGAAGAGCAAGGCCTGGATTGGGCCTTGCACGGCGAGCTGGCGCACGAGCTGGTGCCGATCTCGAATTTCCTCCGAGAGGATGAGGACGGCACGGAATCGCCGCGGCGACGAGCGATGCTAGCATAGGCACATGGCATCACCGATCGGTCCGTCGCGCGTGGCGCTGGCCATGGATCTTGATCGTGTCGAGGCGCTCTCGGCCGATCTTGAACGCATCGCCGAAGGCCGCGACGCCGCCAGCCTCATGCGCCATTTGGTGGGGCTCTTCAAGGCGCGCGTGCCGCATTATCACTGGGTCGGCATTTACTTGCTGCGCGGCGGCGAGCTGCATTTGGGGCCTTTCGCCGGCAAGCCCACCGAGCACACGCGCATTCCGGTCGGGCAAGGCGTTTGCGGAGCGGCGGCGCGCACCAAGCAGGCCATCATCGTTCCCGATGTGAATGCAGATGAGCGCTATCTGGCGTGCAGCCTCGAGACCCGGTCGGAGATCGTGGTGCCGATCCTGCGCGGCACGGAAGTGCTCGGCGAAATCGATATCGACAGCGACATTCCCGACGCCTTCAATGAACACGACCAGGCGCTGCTCGAACGCGCTGCTTCGCTCATCGCCGGCAAGATGGCGAGCACACCCCAGAGCGAACCCCTCGATTTCGGCGAGCCGGAAATGGTCAGTTAGGCGCGTCCGCCGGCCTTGTGATCTCGAGGTTGGGGTTTGGACGCGAGGCGACGAGGGCCGGCGCGATCCCAGCCAGCAGGCCAGCGGCGACGGCCAAGGTGGAACACGGCGCGGGAGACCAGCCGGCGACTTATTGCGCTACTTCCGCGGGCATGTGCCCGAGTATCAGCCGCACCCCACAATTCGCCAGCATCCGCATTGGGCACCGCAGTCGGCTTGAGCACTAAGCCATCGGCGACGCTGAAGATCGCGGTGTTCACGCCGATGCCGAGAGCCAAGGCAACGACCGCCGCCAGCGTGAACCCGGGGTTTGGCGCAGCGAACGAATGGCGTGGCGCAGACCCATGGGCAAGATCGGTTGCCAATCGGGGCGCCGGCCGCAAACCAGCGTGGTGGTGTGCGTGAGAGGAACGCCAGCCCGCGAATTCCGGCACCCGGCGATTGACAGACTCGGTCCTGCACGGCGGGGACCAATCGCCGTCGCTTGTCGAGCCAGGATTTAAACGAGCCGTCGGGAATAGAAGTGTTCGCTTTCGCGATCCTACTGTTCGCTCTCGGACACATGTACCGGCAGCTCGATATAGGAGGCCTGCTCCGGCGCGTGATAAATCTTCTGCCACGCCGCTTGATAGTCGTCGGCGGCGGCCTTGTAGATGTTGGGCACGAACTTCTGCGGGTTGCGGTCGATCAGAGGAAACCACGTGCTTTGGATCTGCACCATGATCGAATGTCCCTTCAAGAAATCATGGGCGTTCGTGTGCAGATCGATCGTGTAGCGGATGGGCCGGTCAGGCGCGATCGGTTCGGGATGCTCGAAGGAGCGCCGGAAGCGCCCGCGAAAGACTTCGTCGGCGATGATGAGCTGGTAGCCGCTCATCGCCGGCTGCGGTGCGTAGCTCTGCGGGTAGACATCAATGAGCTTCACGATCCAGTCGCTGTCGCTGCCGCTGGTCGCGGCCACGAGGTGGGCGACGATGTCGCCGGTTACGGCAACATCGCGATCAAGCGGCGCGGTGAGGAACGTGGCCACGTCGGGACGGTGATCCACGAAGCGCTGGTCCTGCACGAGCCAGGTCGGCCACTCGGGCCCGGGATAGGTCGGACGCACGGGCCGCGGGCGGTACGGCACCGGATTGGCGGGATCGGAAAGATATTTCGTGAATGCCTCTTGTTCCTGAGCCGGGCAGCGCTCCGTTCCACTGGGCCGCGTGAAGTCGAGCCGGCCGCCGCAGTGCAAATAGAGCTTGCGATTCTCAATGCCGGCGCGCGGCGGCCAGGCGGCAAACCGGCGCCAGCGATTCGCGCCCGTCTCGAAGGTCAGCGCGGGCGGCAGATTCAGCACGCCTCGATTTTTCAGCCAATAGCCGAACCATTGCGATTGGACATTTTGCCGAAAATACTCGCCCGTGGCGCTGCCGAACTGGACCGGTCCGAGGTGATCGCCCGGGCCATGTGCCCAGCCGCCATGGTTCCAAGGCCCGACCACCAAGTAGTCGAAGTGGCGCGGATCGTGGCGCGCCAGCGTCTCATAGATCTCGAGCGGACCGTAGAAGTCCTCCTGATCATACCAGCCGGCGACGTTCAGGATCGGCACGGTGACGTGGGTCAGGTAAGGTGCGAACGCGAGTTGCCGCCAAAAGGCGTCGTAGTTCGGGTGGTCGAGAAAGTCGTTCCAGGTCGGCAGCTCGCCGTGGAGGTAGAGCCGGTTGGCGTTCGCGAGCGGCCCCAGGCGCAAATACCATTCGTAGGTGTCATAACGATCGAAGCGGAAGGAAAAGTTTGTCTTGCCGGTTTCCATCAGCGCCGCATATTCGAATCCGTAGCTGAGGCGGAAGGCGCCATTGTGATGGAAGTCGTCGCCCAGGAACTGATCCGCCGGCGAAGCTTGCTCGCTCACCGCCTTCAGCGCGGGGTGCGGATCGAGCATGGCCATAGTCGTCAGCCAGCCGCCGTAGGAGATCCCCAGCTCGCCGGCGCGTCCGTTGTTGTGGGGCACGTGGGCCAAGAGCCAGGCGATCGTGTCGTAGGTGTCGGTGCTTTCGTCAATCTGGCTGGGATCGCTGCGGTCGGCTGCCGTGCAGCGACCGGCCCGGAAACAGGGCCGGGGAGCGCGGTTCATGACGAATTTGCCTTCCGAGCCGTAGCGGCCGCGAATGTCCTGAAAGACGAAGATGTAGCCGTCTCGGACCATGTAGGGGTAAAGCGCGAATAGGCGCGTGAAGCCCTGCGCATCGTCATTCAACCCGTAGGGCGTGCGCGTCAGCAAAAAGGGCCAAGGCCCAGCGGCGGCTCTGGGCGTGTAGATTTCGGTGTGCAGGCGCACGCCGTCGCGCATCGGGATCATCACGTCTTGCTTGGCGTAGAGCCCCGGCAAGCCGGCGAGATCGAGTTGTTGCGCGTGTGCGGCGCCGGCCAGCGCCAATGCGGCGAGCAGCGGCCAGGCGAAGCGAAGCCTCATGATCGCGGCATTGTAGCGCGAGTCGCTTGCGCCGCGAACTGGACGCCCCGGCGGCCGCGGCCCGGAGCACGCCCATAGCGAGCCACCTCCCAAGGGGCGGAGAACGGATAGCAGATAGGCGATGTCGGTTGGCCGATGCCGGCAACGCGGTGGGGGGCGCGAGGCGAGGCCGAGCGGCGCGCGCCTCCGGCGGCCCGACGACGGGCGCCAGACCGCCGTGCCCTTTTCGTCTACGGGCATCGAGGGCGCGTTGTAGCGCGGCGATTGCGCTTTGCTAAACTTGTAACGATTACCCGGGGCGTGTAGCTCAGCTGGGAGAGCGCCGCGTTCGCAACGCGGAGGTCAGGGGTTCGATCCCCCTCACGTCCACCAAATTCGCTTCCTTGGCGCCCATCGATCGAACTCCGGCGCACGGTCCGCGGTTCCTGTGGAGTTGGCTGGGACTGGTCTTGCTGGCCCTGGGCGCCGGCCTGCTGCTGTTCCCGCATATGCCGGCCTACGATGACGCCGGGGTGGCGCTGCGGGCGAGGCTCTTTTGGCCGTGGCCGGTCGCGTGCTTGGCTGCGGGCGTAGCGTGCTTGGGCGCCGGCCGGCGCACGCGCCGATCCCGCTCGCAACCCGGCGGCGGCGCAGAACCCTCGAATGGTAGCGTAGGCTCATGGCCGCCTTCGAGCGGATCCTCCTGATCGTACTAGATAGCGTGGGCGTGGGCGCGCTGCCCGATGCTGTCCGGTATGGCGACGAGGGCAGCGATACGCTGGGCAACATCCAGCGGCGCCGGCCGATGCATTTACCGCATCTGGCGGCGCTTGGTTTGGGAAATTTGAAGCCGTTGCCCGGCTTGCCGCCGGCTCCAACACCCGCCGCCAGCTTCGGCCGCTGCGCCATTCTCTCCGAAGGCAAAGATACGACCGCCGGCCACTGGGAAATGGCGGGCATCATCTTGGAACACGGCTTCCCCACCTATCCGCGCGGTTTTCCCGCCGAGTTGATCGCCGAGTTCGAGGCGCGCATCGGGCGCGGCACGCTCGGCAACGTCGCCGCCAGCGGCACCGAAATCATCAAGCAGCTCGGAGCGGAGCATCTGCGCACGGGTAAGCCGATCGTCTACACCTCGGCGGACAGCGTCTTTCAGGTGGCGGCGCATGAAGAGGTGATTTCTCCCGCCGAACTGTATCGGATCTGCGCCATCGCTCGCGACCTGCTGCGCGGCCCGCACGAGGTAGGCCGTGTGATCGCCCGGCCGTTTGCCGGCACCGCGCCGCAAAACTTTCAGCGCACGCGCAATCGCCACGATTTCGCCGTCGAACCGCCGCCGGGCATGCTGCTAGACCGCCTCGCCGAACGCGACATTCCGGTCCATGCCGTCGGCAAAATTTACGACATCTTTCTCGGGCGCGGCATCCGGGAGCATCTGCCCATGGATTCGAACGCCGACGGGATGGCCAAGACCCAGGCGGCGCTCGCTCGCTGGCACGGCGGGCTGGTGTTCGTCAACCTCGTCGATTTCGACATGCTGTATGGCCACCGTAACGACGTCGAGGGCTACGCGCACGCATTGGAAGCTTTCGATGCCGACCTGGGGCGCTTGCTGCCCGCGCTTGGCCCGAGCGACCTGCTGATCTTGACCGCCGATCACGGCTGCGATCCGACCACGCCCTCGACCGATCATTCGCGCGAATATGTCCCCTTGCTGGCGTTCACGCCGGCATGCGCCGGGACGAACTTGGGAACGCGTGCGAGCCTGGCCGATATCGGCGAAACGATAGCGGAGAATTTCGGTGTGCCGCTGCATCGAGGATGTTCCTTCTTCGCGGAACTCGGCGTGACCCACAAGGCGGCCGGAGGGTCGCCAGACAGACAAATCGGGGCCGGGGTACCAAGCTAGGGTGCGGCTCTAGCCGCGTTTGCCGGTGAGCCATCTATCAGCCGCAGCCGGGCCTCGGCTGCGCCCCGGTCCCTTACCTCCGACCCCGAGATCGGACCTTCCGGCACCTTCGGCCAGTTGGCCGGCCTGGTATATTCCAACTTGCGGGGCTTGCGATGAGAGTTCGATGGCGGTCGTGGCCGGCACTGCTCTTACTGGCCGGCATCTGCGCCTGGGCCGGCTGCGGCAGCGTGAGCGGAATCTTCGGCACCGGACCCAGCGGCGGGACGCCCAGCAACGGCACGGTAACGGTGACGCTCAGCGACCCGAGCACGTGCCTGGCGCCGAATGGCCCGTACACGCATATCTGGATCAGCATTGCCGCGGTCGAGGCCAGCCCCAACGCCTCGGCCGGCGCCGGCGACAGCAGCTTCGTGGATTTGACGCCGCAGCTCAAGACCGCTCCGGCGCAGGTGGATCTGCTCGCTCCCCCGAGCCAATGCCAACTGCCAACCCTCGCCACCAATACGTCGGTCGCCGCCGCCCAATATGCCCAACTGCGCGTGTTTCTCGCCGCCGATAGCCAGGCCGGCGCGATCGCTAACAATCATTGCGGCGCCGCCGCCAACTGCGTGCAGCTGGCGTCGAACGGCAGCGTCCAGCCGATTGTGGCGGGCGCCGCGACCACCAGCGGCCTGCCCATCGCCGCAGCGACGTTGCTGGGAGGGCCGTTCACGGTTTCGAGCGGGCAGAGTTCGCAGATCAATATCGCCTTCGACGCCTGCGCCTCGGTATTGGCGGTCAATGGCCAAATTCTGCTCAATGCGGCGGTGACCGGCGGCGCCTTGCCGCAGAATTCCCAGGTCTCCGGCACGCTGGTTGACGGCGTCAGTCATGCGGCGATTGGCGGCCGCCAAATCGTCGCGCTCGAGCAGCCCAGCGCCGGCGGCGCGGACCGCGTGGTGTTGGAAAGCGCCGCCAACAACGCCACCGGCGCGTTTCTCTTTTGCGCCGTGCCCACCGGCACCTACGATCTCGCCGCCATCGCCAGCACGGCCGCCGGCGGCCAATACGCCCCGACCTTCCTGACCGGCGTGACCAGCGGCGCGCAGATCGGCAATCTCTCGGTCTTTCCCGGCGTGGGCATCAATGCCAATCCCGGGACCGTGCAATTGACAACCTCGACCGGCCCCGCCGCCGCCGCGCTGCGCATCGCCGCGCAAGAGCGCATCGCGATCGGGACGCAGACGTTCATCGCGACGATTCCGATTCCGCAGGAGCCCGCGGCGACGATGCTCGCGCTCACAGCACCGGGCGCGAGCTGCGTCATGGGCGGCAATTGCAGCGTCAATCTGTTCAGCTTGCCGGCATTAAATGCCAGCTTCGGCCGCTTTTCGGGCACCCCCAGCCCGCTGATCTCTTCCAATACGACGTCGCCTGCGATTTACCAAATGGACGTGCAGGCGGCGACGTGCAGCCCGCAAGAGCAGACCACGGGCGACGTTTCGGTATTGCCCAACGGCAGCACGTCGGCGTCGGTCGCCTTTGCCGGCTGCACGTAGCCCCTGGGAACCGCTAAAAGCGAGCGAGGCGCTCGATGTGGTTCGCCAGCGCCTGCGCCGAGGGTAGGAACGCCTCTTCGAGCGGCGGCGAGAAGGGCACGGGCGCATCGCCCGAGGTGAGGCGCAGAATCGGCCCGTCGAGATCGTCGAAGCAGCGCTCCTGCAAGATCGCGGTGATCTCGCCGGCGATGCCGCCGGTGCGGGTGTCTTCATGCAGGATCAGGACCTTGCTGGTCTTGCGCGCCGTGGCGGCGATGGCATCGCAATCGAGCGGCAGCAGCGTGCGCAGGTCCAGGACTTCAACTTCGATGCCGCGGGCGGCGAGCTGGTCGGCCGTGGCCAGCGCCGTTTGCACCATGGCGCCATAGGTGATCACCGAGAGGTCGCGCCCCGGCCGCGCGACCTTCGCGCGCCCGAGCGGGATCGGCGGGGCATCGATCGCCACGTCTTCCTTCAGCCGGCGATAGAGGAACTTGTGCTCGAGGAACAAGACGGGGTTGTTGTCGCGGATGGCCGCCAGCAGCAAGCCGAAGGCGTCGCCAGGCGTCGCGGGCTCGACTACCTTCAGACCCGGCGTATGCACGAAATACATCTCGGGATTCTGGGAATGGAAGGGGCCGCCGTGCACGCCGCCGCCCACCGGTCCGCGAATCACGATCGGCACGGGAGCGTTCCAGCGATAGTGGCTCTTGGCGGCGAAGTTGGTGATCTGGTTGAAGCAGCAGGCGACGAAATCCATGAACTGCATTTCGACGACCGGCCGCATGCCGGTGTAAGAAGCGCCGATGGCGGCGCCGACGATCGCCGATTCGGCCAGCGGCGTGTCGATCACGCGCTGCGGTCCGAATTCGTCCACCAAGCCGGCGGTGGCCTTGAAGGCGCCGCCGTACACGCCGATATCCTCCCCCATTAGGAAAACAGCGGGATCGCGCCGCATCTCTTCGATCAGCGCCTGGCGGATGGCATCCACGAAAGTCAATTCCATAGGCGGCTCGGGTTACGACGGTCGGCCTTGAAAATGCGGGGTGGGATGGTGGCAGCGCTCGCAGTACACGCCCTCGAGCACGTCATCGGGCGTGGGCATGGGACTGCTTTCGGCGGCGGCGCGCTCGGCCGCCATTTCCACTTCGATTTCGGCACGCAGGCGCGTGCGCTCGCTTTCGCCGAGCCAGCCCTTTAGCGTCAGGTAGCCTTCAAAGCGCACGATCGGATCGCGGCGGCGCCAGAACTCGAGCAGCCGCGGCGGCACGTAGCTGGCGGGATCGTGAATCGCGTGCCCCTTCATGCGCATCAGCTTGGCTTCGATAATGGTGGGGCCGCCGCCGGCATGCGCCCGCGCCACCGCTTGGCGGCAGGCTTCATAGACCTGCAGCGGATCGGTGCCATCCACCACGAAGGCGGGAATGCCGTATCCGGCGGCGCGCACCGCTAAGTCGGTGATGCGCACCTGCCGTTGCAGCGGCGTGGAATAGGCCCAAAGATTGTTCTCGATCACCAGCACCAGGCCCAGCCGCTGCGCGGCGGCGAAATTGACGCCTTCGTGAAATACGCCGGTGCTTTGGCCGCCGTCGCCGATCCAAGTCATGGCCGCGACTTCGCGCCCCTGCATCCGCTCGCCCAGGCAGACACCGGCCATGACCGGAATCAGATCGCCGAGCATCGAGATCGGCGAGATCATGCGCCGCTTCTCCAAATCGCCGAAATGCGACGTGCCGTCGCGGCCGCGGGTGGGCGAGCCCGATTTGGCCATGTACTGCATCATCACGTCGCGGGGGGCGAAGCCGCGCACTAACAGGCTGCCCTGATTGCGGATCATCGGCGCCATCCAGTCGTCCGGGCCAAGGGCGAAGGCGGAGGCCACCGAGCAGCCCTCTTGTCCCAGGCCGAAATAGACGCCGCCGACAACCTGGCCTTGCTTGTAGAGGTTTTCGAGCTGCTGCTCCATGATCCGATTCATCAGCATGAAGCGGTAGATCGCAAGAGCCTGGTCGCGGCTGAGCGCCGCGGTCTCGCGTAGCGGCGGCGGGTCAGTGACGCGGCCCTCCCATTCATAAACCACCTTGCCGTCGCGCCGCGTTTCGCGGAGATCGAAACGGAGCTTTTCGCGGCGCAGGTCGGTGACCATGGCCGCGGCGGTTTGCCCGTTGCGGCGGGCGAGCGCTGCGGCGGCGGGGCGCGGGCGCGCTGCGCGAGCTTTAGGCATGAACGCTATCTTCCTCCCATGCGGCGGGCAGCACCGCGGGCGGTTCGACCGGCTGCATCGAGCGGGCGAACACACTACCGAATTCGCGGATCACGGCGCCGGCGACGCTTTCCATCGCGGGGGGCTGGCCCAGTTCCCGCTCCAGGGATGTTATACCGCGATCGGCAATGCCGCAGGGAACGATGATTTGCTCGAAGAGGGCGAGGTCGGTGGCGACGTTGAGGGCGAAGCCATGGCTGGTGACGCCGCGGGAAATGTGCACGCCCAGCGCGGCCAGCTTGCGTTCCGGCGCGCCGCACCAGACTCCCGTGCGGCCCGCGACGCGCCAGGCGGGGATGCCGAAGGCAGCGGCGACGCGAATCAGCACCTCTTCAAGCGCGCGCATGTAGTCCACCGGTCCCAGATGGCCGCCGCCGGGCCTTCCCCCGTGCAGGCAGGGCGGCTGTGCTGTTTGGCGCAGATCGAGGATGGGATAGCCCACCAACTGCCCGGGGCCGTGGAAAGTCACGTCGCCGCCGCGATTGCACGCGGCTACGCCGATGCCGCGCCGCGCCAGTTCCGGCGCCGGCAAGCGCAGATGCTCGCGACGCGCGTTGCGCCCCAGCGTCACCACCGGCGGATGCTCCAGCAACAGCAATAGGTCGCCGATCGCGCCGGCCTGCCGTGCCGTCACAAGCTGTTGCTGCAGGCGTTCGGCGGCCGCGTATTCGACCGTGCCCAGCGCCGCCACTGCCATCGGAGCCACACCTCATAGTAAGCCGCCGGTGCCGGCGCGGCGATGAGCGCGGGCGGTTCCCGCCGGTCCCGCGTGTTGGCAGCCGCGACTCGGCTCCGAGGCGGGGGGCATGCCGCGCCGCGGCGCCCAGGAACGGCGGCCGAAAGCGGCGGGGAAGGCCGCTCCGCCCCCGGGCGCCGGCGTGGTCCGGGCGCGCTCAGGCGTTGATGGTGAGCCCGTAAACGGAGTTGGCGGCGTCCAACACCGCTTCGTAGAGCGTCGGATGCGCGTGCACGGTTTCCATCAGCTCGTCGGCGGCGACATTGAGTTGCATGCCGAGCACCGCCTCGGAGATCAATTCCGTGACCATCGGTCCGATCATGTGCACGCCGAGCACGGTGCCGTCGTCCTGGTCCGCCAGCATCTTGATGAACCCTTCGTGCGAGCCCAAAATCGTGGCCTTGGAATTGCCGACGAAGGGAAACTTGCCGACCTTGTAGCGCAAGCCGCGGTCGCGGGCGGCGCGCTCGGTCAGGCCGACGCTGGCCACCTGCGGCTCGCAGAAGGTAACGTTGGGAATTTTGAGATAGTCGATGGGATCCACCGGCCGGCCGGCGATGTGCGCCACCGCCACCATACCCTCCATGGAGGCGACATGAGCCAATTGCGGCGTGCCGAAGACGACATCGCCGATGGCGTAAACATTGGGTTCGCCGGTGCGCATGAAGGCGTCGGTCTTGATGAAGCCGCGCTCCGTTTGGATGCGCGTCTTCTCCAGATTCATGCCCTCCGTAACCGGCCGCCGTCCCACTGCCACCAGCACCTTGTCCGCCTCGGCGACCTGCGGCTTGCCGTCGGCGGTCGTGTAGTTCACCTTGACGCCCGCCGCCGTGCGCTCGACCTTTTCCACCTTGGCGCCGGTCTGGATCTCGATCTTTTGCTTGCGGAAGGCTTTCTCGAGTTCTTTCGAGATTTCTTCGTCTTCGATGGGCACCAGCCGCGGCAGCGCCTCCAGCATCGTAACCTCGGTGCCGAAGCGCTTGAAAATCGACGCGAACTCGACCCCGACCGCGCCGGCTCCGATGATCACCAAGCGCTTCGGCAGGGCGTCGAGTTTGAGGATCTCGATGTTGGTGAGGATGCGATCGTCGGGCGTTAAGCCGGGCAGCATGCGCGCGGCCGAGCCGGTGGCGATGATGATGTTCTTGGCGCGCACCGTTTGCCGCCCCTGCGACGTCGCCACCTCCAGGCGGCCGGGACCGGCCCAGGTCGCTTGTCCTTGCAGCCACTCGACTTTGTTCTTGCGATAAAGGAATTCGATGCCCTTGGCATGCTTGCTGACGATCTTGTCCTTGCGTGCCTGCACCTGCGCCCAATTCAGCGAGAACGCGCCGACATCCACGCCCAACTCCTTGGCGTTGCGGAACGTATCCATGACGTCGGCGTTGTGCAGCAGCGCCTTGGTGGGGATGCAGCCGACATGTAGGCAAGTGCCGCCGAGCTTGGGGTCCTTCTCGATGCACAGCGTCGAGAGGCCGTATTCGCCGGCGCGAATCGCCGCCCAATAGCCTCCGGGGCCGCTGCCGATAACGACGAGATCGAATTCCTTGTTCAAATCGGCCATGGTTTCTCTTCAGGACAACTCTCCATGGTAGGGCAAACGACGCAGCGGGCGAGGGGCGCGGTTCCCCGTGGCCGGCGGGCCGCATGGATGGCTGACGGGGCGGAGCCAGGCGCCTCGCTAGGTCAGCGGCACTTCCTGCAGCCAGGCGGCGACCTCGACTTTCCAGCCGAGCGTGGTCGCGATGCGCTGTTGCAGCGCCTGTGCAGCATCGGGGTCGCCGTGGACGAGAAACGTGGCGCGCGGCGGATGCGTGAAGGCGCCCAGCCAGCGCAGCAGTTCTTCGTCGTCGGCATGATCGGAGAACTGCTCGAACGCGGCGACTTCGGCCTGGACCGCAATCGGCGCGTGGTGGATGTAGACCGGGTTGTGGCCGTCGCGTATCAATTCGCCCAGAGTGCCGGGCGACTGATAACCGACAAAGACGATCAGATTGCGAGGGTCCGGCAGGCGCCGCGCCAAGTGGTGCAGCACCCGCCCGCCGGTGGCCATGCCGCTCGAACTGAGGACGATGAAGGGCCCGGCGGCGGCGATGAGCGCCTTGCTTTGCTCGGGAGTGGAGTCGAAGTGCAGCTCCGGCCATTGGTGCGGCGAGCCGTAACGGGCGATGAGGCCGCGCGTATCGGCGTCGAGGTCTTGGGCGTGGGCGATGAAGACTTCCATCGCCTGAATGGCCATGGGACTGTCGATGTGCACCGGCACGCGCGGGATCTGGCCCGCTTCCAGCAAATGCTTGAGCAGAAAAAGCAGCTTCTCGGTGCGTTCCACGGCGAAGGCGGGAATCACCACCACGCCCCCGCGCTCCAGCGCCGTGCGCAGCTTCTGCGCCAGTTGCGGCGCGATATCCACGTCGGGATGGCGCCGGTTGCCGTAGGTGGATTCCATCACGAGGTAGTCCACCGCATCCACCCGCGCCGGGCCGGCGGCGAGCGCTTGAGTGTTGCCGTGGTCCAGGCGCCCGATATCTCCGGTGAAGAGAATCCGGCGCTGGTCGCCGCCCGTCCCCAGCAGGAAGTCGGCGAAGCAAGAGCCGAGAATGTGGCCGGCGGGATGGAGCGTCAGCCGCGCCTGCGGACCCAGGGCCAAGCTCTGCTCGAGCGCGAGCGTGCGCATCAACGCGAGCGCCTGCTGTGCGTCCTGCTCGGTGTAAAGAGGCACTGCCGGTTGGTGCGAGCTGGTGCCGGGATGCCGTGCATGAAAGGCCGCATCTTCTTCCTGCAAGCGCCCGGAATCGGGCAGAAGGATTGCGCACAACTCCGCCGTCGCCGCCGTGCAATAGACGGGGCCGCGGAAGCCGTCGCGCACCAGCCGCGGCAAATAGCCAGTGTGATCGAGGTGCGCATGGGTGAGGACGATGTCTTGGATGCTTTCGATGGGAATCGGCAATTGCTGCCAATTGCGTTCGCGCCAAAGCTTGGCGCCCTGGAACAGCCCGCAGTCCACCAGCAGGCGCACGCCATCGCTCGTGAGCAGGTGCTTGGAGCCGGTGACGGTGCCGGCGGCGCCAAGAAAGCGAATGGATTTCATGGAAGGCAAAGGCAGAGTAGCACGCGCGTGGCGGCCGGGACGAGTTGGCCTTCGTGCCAGGGCCTCGCGGCGCGCCACCCTCGCCGGCGCTAAACTAAAAAGGCCGTGGAATTAGTCCAAATCACCCCTGCCGGCGCGCCGCGCGGGCCGCGTCCGGAGTGGCTGCGCGTGCGGGTCCCGGGCGGAGAGAATTACCACGAACTGAAGCGGCTGGCGCGCGGCCTGGAATTGCACACGGTTTGCGAGTCGGCCCGCTGCCCGAACATCGGCGAGTGCTGGAATCACCGCACAGCCACCTTCATGCTGCTCGGCAACGTTTGCACGCGGCGCTGCGGCTTCTGCGCCGTACCCAAGGGGCGCCCGGACCCGATCGATTACGACGAGCCGCGGCGCGTGGCGGAGGCGGTGGCGGCGCTAGGGCTGCAGTACGCGGTCGTGACTTCGGTCAACCGCGACGACGATAACCTCGGCGGCGCCCGCGTCTTCGCGATGACCATCGAGGCGATCCGCGAACGGCTGCCCGGGTGCGCGGTCGAAGTCCTGATCCCGGATTTCAAAGGCAGCGAGGAGGCGCTGCGCATCGTGCTCGCGGCCCGGCCGCGGATTTTGAGCCATAACACCGAGACCGTGCCGAGCCTCTACCGCTTCGTGCGCTCCGGCGCCCGGTTCCAGCGGTCGCTCGATCTTTTGGCCAGCGCCAAGCGCATCGCCCCGAACGTGCTGACCAAGACGGGATTGATGCTGGGCTTGGGCGAGCGCGAGGACGAAGTGCGGGCGACCCTCGAGCAGCTCGCCGCCACCGGCTGCGACATCCTCACCCTCGGCCAATATTTGCGCCCCTCGCGCGATCACTTGCCCGTCAAGCGCTTTTACGCTCCCGAGGAATTCGCCCGCCTGAAGCAAGCCGGCCTGGCGCTCGGCTTCCGTCACGTCGAAGCGGGACCGCTGGTGCGCAGTTCCTATCACGCGCATGAGCAGGCGGAACTGGCGCTGGTCTAGCGATTTGCGGCCCCCGCTTTTCCGTCATCGTTCTCTGCTTGCAGGTTAAGCTTAGGCTAGCAGCATAGATGGGGCGAAGTCGTTGGTCACCGCAGCCAACTCCGGCTGCGCGATCCTGCCGGAGCCGAAGAGTCGCTGCGCCTGCGCATCCCCGATTCGCATATGACCGCGCAGCGTCGTACGGCATGGATCTTGGGCGTGCTCGTTCCCTTGGGCATCGCGCTGGCCAGCACCTTCGTTCTGCTCGGCCAAGGCGGCGACCGCGCCCTCGCTATTCTCGCGCTCCTGCCCGGTATCGCTCTGGTGGAGTATTTCTTCGGCCTGGCAGGCGGCCTGATTGCGGTCTTCGTCAGCTCCATTTGGTTTCGTCTGGTGATCGTGCCGGGCCGGCCGGATTTCGATTTGCGCCAGCGCTTCGCGACGGAGAACGAGTTCATCCTGCTTGGCGCCGGATTCATCATCCTCGCCGTCATCGAATTGTTGCGGCGCAGCCGGGCGCGCGAGTTGAGCGGTGCTTTGCAACTGCGGCAATTGCTGGCCAACATCGCCGACGCGGCGCTAGTGTTCAATTCCGATTTGCGGCTGGTGGACGCCAATCCCGCCGCCTTCCGCTTGGCCGCGCGCAGTCCCAGCGAACTGATGGGCCGCACCGTGGCGCAATTGCGCGATCTCGTGCGCACGGAGCCGGACTTCGGCTCCAACGGCCCGGTCGAACGCGCCTTGCAAGGGGAGAGCTTTTCCGGCCTGCGCACCACGATCTTCGACCCGAAAACCGGCGGCCGGTTGGAGGTGATCAGCTCCGTGGCGCCCTTGCGCAACGCGCGAGGGAATGTCGTGGGCGTGCTGGTGTTGCTGACCGACGTAACCGAGCTGCGCGCTCTGGAGATGCACGCCGCCGACCTGGAGCGGCATGAGGCCATCGGGCGCGTCGCCGCCGGCCTGACCCACGACTTCAATAACGTCCTCGAGGTCGTGCGGAAGGCGCTGGCGATCTTGGACGCGATCGAGGACCGGCCCGTGGAAGAACGGCGCCGCTACCGCGAGATCATGCACAACGCCGTAGCCCGCGGCGGGGAGATGTTCGCTCGCATTCGCGAGCACATCGCCGGCGCGCCCGGCGTTATGACCGAGCTCGACTTCAACGAAATCGTGCGGCAGGCGGTCGAGCTTACCGCGCCGCTCTGGCGCAATCGCGCGCAGCTAAAAGTCGCCACCGATCTGCATCCATTGCCGCCGGTGCTGGGCGATCGCTTGGATCTCCAGCGCGCGCTCATGAACTTGATCTTCAACGCCATCGAGGCTCTCGGCGAGCAGCGGGGCGAGATCGTCGTGAGCACCCGGCCCACCGCGGAAGGCGTGGAGTGCTCGGTCAGCGATACCGGGCCGGGCATTCCGCTCGACCGCCAGCGCAATATCTTCATGCCCTACCAATCGACCAAGCCGAAAGGCACCGGGCTGGGTCTTTTTAGCACCATGCGCATCGTGCTCGCGCACGGCGGCACGATTTCCGTCAGCAGCGAAGCCGGCCATGGCGCACGCTTCAAAATCGAGCTGCCCGCGCTGCGGCCGGCCCGCGATGGCGCTGCCCCGCCGGCAGCCGGCTTCCTGCATCCTCACGCTGAGGCGCCGGACAGTTCCCATGGCGCTCCGGCCGCGCCCGTGGCCCCGGCCGCCCGCCGGCAGCGGGCGTAAATTGACAAGCCGGGAGCCCTTTGAGAACCTGAGTAAACGTGCCGCAGTGGCGGAATTGGCAGACGCGCATGGTTCAGGTCCATGTTCCGGCAACGGAGTGGGGGTTCGAGTCCCTTCTGCGGCACCAGCTCAACCCGGTCCGGCCCGGAGACATGGGTAACGGAATGTACCGGCTACATGGGTAACAGTTTTGGGCCGAACGGATTTTCGAGCGGTTCGAGCACTCTGGTCTCGAGATCGAAGTAGCCCAGATCATAGTCCAT
>Ga0209062_1000939_pt1 | contig 63283 bp, 56 predicted proteins | sample Coa_R2_2_FD_187158 | JGI IMG/M metagenome (GOLD analysis project Ga0209062, IMG submission 187158) | Surface soil microbial communities from Centralia Pennsylvania, which are recovering from an underground coalmine fire - Coalmine... | ecosystem: Environmental > Terrestrial > Soil > Unclassified... | reverse complement strand
GGCCCTGTTCGGGCACGAGCTGGCCGGCGATATCGTAGAAATGGGCGCGGATGTTCGCGGATTCAAGCTCGGCCAGCGCGTGGTGGCGGCCAATTCGGCGCCCTGCGGGCAGTGCTTTTTTTGCCGGCGCGGGCAGGACAATCTGTGTGAGGATCTGCTGTTCAACAACGGCGCCTACGCCGAATATATTCGCATTCCGCAGCGCATCGTCGAGAAAAATATGTACGAGGTGCCCGAGCACGTCTCCTATCAGGACGCGGCGCTGGTGGAGCCGCTCGCCTGCGTGCTGCGCGGCCTGGAGGAATCCGGGGTGCGGGAGGGCGATACCATCGCCATCATCGGCCTGGGGCCCATCGGGATGATGTTCGTACGCCTGGCCAAGGCAGTCTACGGCGCGCGCGTGATCGCCGTCGGGCGCCGCCAGCCGCAGCTCGATCGGGCGCGGAAGATGGGCGCCGATGAAGTGGTGATCAACAGCGAAGGCGCGGACGCGCTCGGCGCGGTTCACGAAATCACCGGCGGGCACGGCGCCGACGTGGTGATTGAAGCGGTGGGTTTGCCGGAAGTGTGGCAGCTCGCAATCAAGATGCTGCGCCGCGGGGGCGTGGTGAATTTTTTCGGCGGCTGCCCGAGCGGAACCGAAATCCGGCTCGACACCAATCTGCTGCATTATTCCGAACTGACCTGCAAGGCGAGTTTTCATCACACGCCGGCGCTGATCCGCAAAGCGCTGGAGATCGTGACGCGCGGCTATGTTTCGGCCAAGGATCTGGTAAACCGGGTCGAGCCGCTGGCCAATCTGCTCGAGGTGATGCAGCACCTGATGAGTCACAACGGACATTTGAAGACGGCGATCATTCCGTAGGCCGTGTTTCTCCCGCCGGTTTCTTTTCTCAAATCCGATGGTGCCAGGCGCTGCTGGAATCTTGACGAATCGCTCCGGTACACGCGCTGGCTGGCGACGCATCACTACGAAAATTTCCACGTCGTAAGTTTTCTTTTGCCCAAGCGCCTGCATCAGGATTTTTATAACGTCTACTCGTTTTGCCGCTGGGCGGACGATTTAGGCGACGAACTCGGCGACACGGCCGAGAGCCTGAAGCAGCTAGCCTGGTGGCGCGCGGAGCTGCACAGGATGTACGCCGGGTCGGCTTCTCACCCCGTCTTCGTCGCTTTGCAGGGAACTGCGGCGCGCCATGCACTGCCGGTTGAGCCGTTCGACGATCTGATCACCGCGTTCGAGCGCGATCAGACCAAAACTCGTTATCGCGACTGGGACGAAGTGTTTGAATACTGCAAGTATTCGGCGAATCCGGTGGGACGGCTGGTGCTGGGACTTTGTGGATACCACGATGCAAAAAGATACGAACTCTCCGATGCGACCTGCACCGCCCTTCAGCTTGCCAACTTCTGGCAGGATGTAACCATCGATTGGGAAAAAGACCGCGTGTATCTTCCGCTTCACCTGTTCGAGCAGCACGGCTGCCCGCTCGAGGCGATCGCGCAGAGAATATACGATGAGCGATTTCGCGCGGTGATGAAGGACGCGGTCGAGGTCGCGCGCGGGCTGTTTTTAAAAGGCCTGCCGCTGGCGGAAATGGTCAGCCGGAGGCTCGCCATCGATGTTGAGCTGTTCAGCCGCGGCGGGATGAAGGTGCTCGAAAAGATCGAGCGCCAGGGTTACAACGTGCTGGCCGCGCGGCCGGCGATTTCGAAAGTAGAGCGGATCGCTTTGCTGCTCGGCGCCATCCGCCGCCGGGCATTTTCACGCGCGGCATGAACGTCGAGAAATCCTATGCCTGGTGCGCTCGCCTGGCGCGGTCACAGGCCAAGAATTTTTATTATTCCTTTCTTTTGCTGAGCCCGGAAAAGCGGCGGGCGATGTGCGCCATCTACGCTTTTATGCGCTACTGCGACGACCTGAGCGACGCCGAGGGCATAGCCGATCGCGCCGCAGCGATTGCGAAATGGGAGCAGGACTTGCGCGCCGCGCTCGATGGCGCGGCTCCGGAGCATCCGCTATGGCCGGCCTTCGCCGACGCCGCGGCGCGTTTTAATATTCCGCGGCGCTATTTCTTCGAAATGATCGAGGGCGTCAGCTCCGATCTCGAGCCGCGCAGGATCCAAACCTTCGACGAGCTGTACGATTACTGCTACCATGTGGCCAGCGTCGTGGGCCTGACGATCATTCATATTTTTGGCTTCGATGGCGAAGACTCGCTGGATCTTGCCGAAAAATGCGGTGTTGCGTTTCAGTTGACGAATATTTTGCGCGACATCGGCGAGGATGCCGCGCGCGGCCGGGTGTACTTGCCGGCCGAGGATTTTCGAAAATTTGGCGTCTCGCCGGAGACGTTTGAGCCGCGCGAGAAATTTTTGGAACTGATGGCCTTTGAAGCCGGGCGGGCGCGCCGCTATTACCGCGAATCGGCGCCACTGATCGGGCGAATCCACGCCTCCAGCCGGGCTTCGCTGCGCGCGCTGATCGGAATCTACTCGCGCCTGCTGGAGCGGATTGTCGAATCGAACTACGACGTGCTCGAGCGGCGCATTCGCGTGCCGAACTGGGAAAAAATCCGGGTGCTGGTGGCGGCGCGCTGGGGAGTCAAACCCGTATGAAAATCGCATTCCTGGGATTGGGAAAAATGGGCGCGGGCATGGCCCGCAATTTAATCCGCGCCGGGCACGAGCTGACGCTTTATAACCGCAGTATCGAAAAAGCGCGAGAGATCACGGGCGCGCGCGTGGCGGATTCTCCGGCCGAGGCCTGCCGCGATGCGGAAGCGGCCATTTCCATGCTCGCCGACGATCACGCGGTGGAGGTTGTCGTTTGCGGCGACCGCGGGATCGCGGCCGGACTCCCGGAAGGCGCGGCGCACATCTGCTCCGCCACCATCAGCACCGCCATGGCGCGGCGCCTCACCGCGCTTCATGAGAACCGGCGCCAGGCTTATCTCAGCGCGCCGGTGTTCGGACGTCCCCAGGCGGCGGAGGCCAAGAAGCTGATCGTCGTTCCGGCCGGATCGCGCGAGCGGATCGAAAAATTCGAGCCGCTGTTTGAGGCCATAGGAGGCGCCACGTTCATTGCTGGCAGCGAGCCGTGGCAGGCGAACGCGGTTAAGCTGTGCGGCAATTTCATGATCGCGTCGATGCTCGAAGCGTTTAGCGAAGCCTTCGCGACGCTGCGCAAGGCCGGGGTCGATCCCGGCAAATTCCTGGAGATTGTGAACGCGCTTTTCCAGTCTCCTGTTTATGCCAATTACGGCCAGCTCATTGTCGAGGAAAAATTCGAGCCGGCCGGATTTGCACTCAAGCTGGGTCTAAAGGACGTGCGGCTGGTGCTTCAAACCGCCGAAGAGATGGCTTCGCCCATGCCGCTGGCCAGCGCCATTCGCGATCGTTTCCTGGAGGCGATGGCTCATGCGCAGGCGGAAATGGATTGGTCGAGCGTGGCCAAATCAGCGGCACGGCAGGCCGGTCTGACCTGACCCGTAATATCCGGCCGGGCGCGGATTTTCCGCTCCACAAATCGAACTGCGGCCAAGGAGCGCGCCGAGCTCTCGCTCAGCCATGTCCCAGGTACATCAGCCAGCCGAGCGCGAAAATCGCAACCACGAAATAACCGAAGCAGTATGCGGCATAGCGCAGCCGCTCGCGATCGGTGCGCTTGCTGATGATTCCCAGCACGATCGACGTAAGCAAAGCGAACAGCAGCGACGCCTCAAAGTGCGACAGCTTCATCTTCGGCATCAGTCTTTCCTTCCTGTCGCGATTTCATAGGCGTCCACCATGGCCAGAATATTCAGCAGACCGGCCGCGACCAGAAATTTCGTTCCGTAATCGTGCACATGGCCGGCCATATCGGGCTGTTCATAGCCGAAGGCGCGAGCCAACAGAAAAAGCACGCCGCTCATCAGGTCGCCAATGAAACCGCCGCAATAGATCACCGTGGTCAGCAGGTCGCCCGTCTGCCACTGAAACATCGCGCCGCGCATCATCAGTCCGAGCAGGAACATCAGCGCCACGCACGCCGCCAAAATGGCTCCGCGCCCCGGACGTTTCAGAAGAAAATGGCCGCCGCCGGGGATAAACCAGCCCAGCGCGACCACCGGGATCCAATTGCGCGGGGGCGCCGCTGCTTTCAATTCCGCCATGAAATCCCATCTTAACGCATCGTGCGATACTCAATAAATCGGCGGCGCCCCTGAGGCCATGCGCGGAGCCCGCCGCCAACGTTCGCGTCAAAATTGATGCTGTCACAACTGATCAGGCCGGAGTTGTGGATGGAGTGGGCCGAGCGCGGCATCCGCGTCATGGTCATCCTGATGCTCGCCTGGATTTTCAGCCGCGTCACCGGCCGCCTGCTGGCCGAGTTCCGTAATTACACCCTGCGGATCATCGACCGGCGTCACGAAGGCTCCACGTATGAGATGGAAAAGCGCGCGACCACGCTGATTTCGGTGCTGACCAAAATTTCCACGCTGCTGATCTGGCTGATCGCGCTGGTGATGGCGCTGAGCGAGATGAATTTTCGAATCGAACCTTTGCTTGCCGGCTTCGGCATCGCCGGCATCGCCGTGGGACTTGGCGCGCAGACACTCGTTAAGGATTGGCTTGGCGGGCTATTTATTTTGCTGGAGGATCAACTGCGCATCGGCGACGGCGTGGTGATCAATGGAATCTCAGGATCGGTGGAGGAGATCAATCTCCGCACCACGATCCTGCGCGGCGAAAATGGCGCGGTGCATGTGATCGCCAACGGCTCCATCACCACACTTTCCAATCTGACGCGCGAATATTCCTATTATGTGTTCGAAACGACGCTGGCCCACTCGGCCGACGTGGACAAAGCGCTGGCAATCCTCGAAGCCGCCGGCTCGGATTTGGCCGCCGATGGCATCTTCGGCCCGCTGATTCTTTCGCCGATGGAGGTGATGGGCATCGACCGCCTGGCCGAGCGCGGCGTCACGGTGAAGGCGCGGATTAAAACGCTTCCCTCCAAGCAGGCCGCCGTCGGACGTGAATTGAATCGCCGCGTGAAGCTCGCGCTGGCCCGAGCGGGAATCGATTTTCCGCCGGTAACGCGCTGACTGGCTTACGCCGCTTCGCCGGATTCTTCGACCACTCGTCCGTCGAATAGATGAATGTTGCGATCGGCGTAGCGCGCATAGCGCGGATCGTGCGTCACCATGCAGATGGTCGCGCCGCCGCGATGCAGTTCGCGCAGCAGATCCATTACGGCCTCGCCGTTTGCCGAATCCAGGTTTCCGGTGGGCTCGTCCGCGAGCAAGATGGAGGGATCGCCGGCCAAAGCTCGGGCCACCGCAACGCGCTGCTGCTGGCCGCCGGAGAGCTGCGACGGATAATGCTTCACCCGATGCGACATCCCGACCCGTTCCAGAGCTTCATGCACGCGCTTTTTCCGTTCCGCGCTCGGCATGCCGCGATAGGTGAGCGGCAGCTCCACGTTTTCATATACGGTGAGATCGCCGATCAGATTGAATGCCTGGAAAATAAAGCCGATTTCGCGGTTGCGGATGCGCGCCCGCTCGCTCAGCTTCAGGTTCTGGACCGGTTTGCCGTTCAGGATGTAGGCGCCGCTGGTGGGCGAATCGAGAAGGCCGAGGATCGCAAGCAGCGTCGATTTGCCGCAGCCTGAAGGTCCCGCGATGGAAAGATACTCGCCCTTCTGAATGTCCAGGTGTATCCCCGCCAGGGCGTGCGTTTCCACTTCATCCGTCGTGAAAACCTTGGTCACGCCTTCAAGATGAATCAATGCTTCGGACATTTTTCCCCTTTTCCGCCCCCGCCCGTTACGGCCGCGGCTTTAATTCAGTCGAATACGCGGATTTTGATCCTGCGCCGACATGTCGGACAAAATCACCTGATCGCCCACCTTCAATCCTTCCAGCACCTCGATGGTGTTGACCGAGCTGCGCCCCAGCTTCACCTGCGTGCGCGTGGCGCCCTTGCCATCCTCGTCGAGCTTAAACAGGCTCACCACGCTGTTTTCCTGGCCGAACACCGGACGGCCAACGTAAACCACGTTATCCAGCCGCGAAATTTCGATGGTGCCATCCACGCTTAAATCCGGCACGGCGCCCGGAGGCAGCGGACCATCCAATTTGCAATCCACCGTTCGAGTGCCATTCACAATAGACGCATCGATTCGAATTACGTGCCCTGGAACAATTCCGTTCCGTGTATCTATTTCCGCTTTCTGCCCCAGCGCGATATCCTTCGCCTGAGTTTCGGCTATTTGCAGCCGCGCCATCAATTTTTGCGGCGAAGCGACCTTGGCGAGCACGTCGCCAGGCTTCACTTTCTGCCCCACTTGCAGCGTCATTTCCTGAACTTTTCCGGAAATTCCCGCGCGAATGGTCAGCTCGTCGAACTGTTTTTTCTTCAAGGCGTACTGCGCTTTCAATTTTTCGATCGCGACCTGCTTCGATTCGATCTGGGCGTCGATTGAGTCCTTCATAATATCGAGTTTTTCCTTCTCGATTTTGTACTTCGCCACCAGTTTCTCCCAATTCGCCTTGGAGATTTGCGCATCCATATCCGCTTTGAGATTGAGCTTGAGGAGCTGCTGATCACGGTCCTTGGTCAGTTCGGCCTGCTTCATATCGCTTTCCGTGCTCTCGACCACCGACTGCTGATCGAACTTCTGGCTTTCCAGCTTCACGCGCGTGTCCTGAAGATCGGCCTCGGCCTGCTTGATCTGCCATTCAAGATCGTTGGCGGCGACTTCCATATCCGGATTGGTTAATACCATGATGATCGTGTTGGGTTGCACCTCATCGCCGCCTTTTTTATCGATCCGCGCCACCTGGCTGTCGAATTGCGCAGGAATCCAGACGATATCCTCGGGAACCAGCGTTCCCAGGCCGCGGCGCTCGATCACGATCGGCCCGCGCTTCACCGAGTCAATCCAGACCGTTGCCCGCTCCACGGTAGGCGCGGCGGGTTTGAGCTTGGAAAGCTGCCAACTGATGGCTCCCACGGCGGCGAGTGTGATCACAACGATCACCGCCCGCTTGATCGCCTTTTTTCTCGCCACGCCTTCGCGCTTGACATCCATAGGAAAGCCCCCAGTCTGGTTAGAATTTCGTCCGTAAACGGCGAACGCACGCCTTCTGCCATCCTATGTTACTGCAATAAGGTGGGTTCGGAAGAAGTCACTGTTCGTTCATGGGACGGCCTTGTGCGGAGCCGCTGAACGAGAGTTGCCGAACTGGGCCCTTTGGAAATGGAGCGGGAGACGGGATTCGAACCCGCGACATCAACCTTGGCAAGGTTGCACTCTACCAGCTGAGTTACTCCCGCTCGGGTGGGCAGCAACCATTTTCGCGCTCCAGCCTGCGATTGTCAAAGGTTCCTGCCCTTCCGCCGGCCGCAATGAAACGTAATGTGACTGTAACGCCTTAAACGGATGAATTATAAAATGTTCTGACTTTGGGAGGCTCCTTGCAATTTAATGAAATAAAAGGAAAATTGATTCAAAACTTGTTGTTGCCCGAAAGGCGATTTGTGCTAAGCTGAAAACCGTCGCCTGCAATCGGAGGGCGGCTCGGTGGGGCGACAGCAGAGCATTCGCAGCAGAAACTCCAAATCAGAGTTGCAACGTAACTCACATATTTCCACAGCTTGTGGAAATCTTGTGGGAATTTTGTTGTCGGGGAGCGATTGAAAATGACGGAAAGCGTAACGACAGCGGCAGTGACGAATCCGGCCAATGAGTGGGAGCGCATTAAGACCATTCTGGCCCGGAAAATCAGCCCGCAATCGTATCAGAACTGGGTCGTGCGCACTTCTTTTGAAGGATTCGATTCGGGGGTGGTCCGGGTCAGCGTTCCGGACCAGGTGACCAAGGAGTTCATGGAGCAGGAGTACGCTGAAGAGGTGCGGTCGGCGGCGCGCGAGCTGAATCTGCACATCGAGTGTGTGCGGTACATCCCGAAACCGGCGCATTTTTCGGCGCCCGCCGAAAGCGCGGAACCGATTTTTGGCTCGGCCGTGAGCCACATCAATCCGCGATTTGACTTCAAGAATTTCGTCGTCGGTTCCTGCAATCAGTTTGCGCACGCGGCCGCCAAAGCCGTGGCGCACACTCCCTCGCGCAGTTATAACCCGCTGTTCCTTTATGGCGGAGTCGGCGTGGGAAAAACGCACTTGATGCATGCCATCGGACGCGAGCTGCTGGAGCGCTATCCGGCGATGCGAATCGTCTACACCTCGAGCGAGCGGTTTATGAACGAGATGATCACTTGCGTGAAATCTGAGCGGATGCCGGCCTTTCATCGGCATTACCGGTCGGCTGACGTGCTGCTGGTGGACGATATCCAGGTGCTCGCCGGCAAGGAGCGAACGCAAGAGGAGTTTTTTCATACCTTCAACGAGCTCTACGACCACCAGAAGCAGATCGTGATTTCAAGCGACTCCGCGCCGAAAAGCACGCCGGGATTGGTGGAGCGGCTGCGATCGCGCTTCGAATGGGGTCTGATGGTCGATATCCAGCCGCCGGATCTCGAAACCAAGATGGCGATCCTCGATAAAAAAGCAGAGCAGGAAGGGGTCCATCTGCCGGAGGATGTGCGAAACTACATCGCAACAAAAACGAAGTCGAATGTTCGGGAGCTTGAAGGAGCGCTGCTCAAGCTGGTCGCGTATTCGGAAGTAACCGGATCGGCGATTACGCTTCCGATGGCGCAGCAGGTGCTCAAATATCTGATTCCGACGGGAGAAAAACGAATCACCATGGATGCGGTGCTGCGCGCGGTGGCCGAAAAGTTCCAGTTGCAGCCGGCCATGCTGAAGCAAAAAACCAATGCGCGGCACATCGCTTATCCGCGGCAGGTGGCGATGTATTTGATTAAGGAGCTAACGCAATCCTCGCTGCCGGAAATCGGGCGTATGTTCGGCGGCAAACATCACACTACAGTGCTTCATTCGGTGCAGAAGATCGACCGGCTGCGCCGCGAGGACGCGGAAGTGAACAGACTCATCCACAGCGTAATCGATTCGATTCATTGAGCTTAGAATCGCGTCACACAACCGGATGTGGAGAATTGCTGTGAACCGCTGTGGATGGATTCCGCAAGGCGGAATCAGGCACCGTTTTCGGCTTAGGAACGCACAGGTTTTGGTGGTTTTAACCCCACGGTCTTGCTATAATTTAGGAAGAAATCAACTTTTCAACAGTCCCTATGAATCTTCTTCTTATCTAAAGATTATTTGGAACAGGATTAGAAGAGAAGAGCAGTCAAGGAATCGTCTAAATGGAATTCACCGTCAGCAGGGCCGATCTGGTACGTGAATTGAACCTTTCCCAGGGCGTGGTTGAGAAGAAGACCACGATTCCGATTCTGTCTAACGTGCTGGTGGAGGCGGATGGCGATCGGATTCATCTGACGGCGACTGACCTGGAACTAGGCATCCGTTGCTCGTGCGCGGCGCGGGTGAAGAAATCGGGAGGCGGGACGATTCCGGCGCGGAGGCTGCTCGATTACGTGCGGCTGCTGCCGGATGGCGACGTTCAGGTAAAAATTCAAGACAACCATTGGGCCAGCCTGGTCAGCGGGAGATCGCGCACGCGCATCGCCGGCATGTCGCGCGAGAGTTTTCCGGAGCTGCCGCGGATGCCGTCACAGCTCGCGGAAATTCCGATTGGTGTGATCGGTTCGATGATCGGCAAAACAATCTTCGCGATTTCCGCCGAGGAATCACGTTTTACGTTGAACGGCGCGCTGCTGGTATTGCGCAAGGGCGGGATCACGATGGTGGCGACCGACGGTCATCGTCTGGCGATGGTGGAGAGCGAAGGCGAGATCGAGGGAATCTCTGGCGAGTATCGGGCGCTGCTTCCGAAAAAGGCCATGCAGGAGCTGCAAAAACTGGCGGGCGAAGCGGACGCCGCATCGCTGGTGAAGTTTTCAGGCGATGAAAATCATCTGTTTTTCGAGCTCGGCGACAGGCTGCTGTTGAGTCGTAAGCTGACCGGAAATTTTCCGGATTACGCACGCGTGCTGCCTAAGGACCATCCCTACTCGGTTACGCTCGAACGGGATGAGTTTCGCGGTGCGATCGAGCGCGTGGCGCAATTTTCTGATGAGCGTTCGCGCGCCATCCGCGTTCGTGTCGCTCCGGGTGAAGTGAAGGTACATTCCTCGGTTTCCGATACCGGCGAGAGCGAGGAAAGCATTTTAGCGTCGTACGAGGGTCCGGCGGTGGAGATTGGATTCAACGCGCAATACCTGCTGGAATTTTTGCGTGCGTTGAATGAGCCGCGGGTGATGTTCCTGTTCAAGGATCCGAATAGCGCGGGCGAGATGCGTCCGGCCGAGACCGAAGGCGGGGGCGCGGCGTCCCAGACGTATCACTACCGCTACGTCATCATGCCGATGAGGATTTAAAAGGCGGTTCATGGTACGTAGTTCGTGGTGCGCGGAATCCACATGCTACGCGCCGAGAGCCGCCGGCCAAGTGAACCACAAACCATGTCAACCAAAGAAATAACGGCCGTTCAGACTTACGATTCTTCGAGCATCAAGGTGCTCGAAGGACTGGAGGCGGTGCGGTTGCGCCCGGCCATGTATATCGGCTCGACCGGCGAGGCGGGATTGCATCATCTGGTTTACGAAGTCGTCGACAACTCCGTCGACGAGGCGCTGGCCGGATACTGCACCGAAATCAACGTCACCATCCATGAGGACAACTCCATTACGGTGATTGATAACGGCCGCGGTATTCCCGTGGATCTGCACGAGGAAGAAGGCGTTTCCGCGGCCGAAGTGGTGATGACCAAACTGCATGCCGGCGGAAAATTCGACTCCAATTCCTACAAAGTCTCCGGCGGGCTGCACGGCGTGGGCGTAAGCTGCGTGAACGCGCTTTCCGAGGAGCTCAGTCTGGAGATCTGGCGCGATGGCGGTACCTGGGTTCAGGAATACTCGCGCGGGATTCCTAAAGCGCCGCTGGCGAAAACCGGAACGGCGCGGCGCAAAACCGGAACGAAAATCACCTTCAAGCCGGACGCCTCGATCATGACCGAGACGAAGTTCAACTTCGACACGCTTTCGCAACGGCTGCGCGAGCTGGCGTTCCTGAACAAAGGCCTGAAAATCACGTTGACTGATGAGCGCGAGGAGCCGGCGAAATCGGCCGAATTTCAGTTCGTTGGCGGCATCGCGGAGTTTATCAAGCATCTCAACAAGGGCAAACAGGTACTGCACGATAAGCCGATCGCCTTCGAGGGCGAGCGCGAACTGCCCAACGGCGGCATCCTCAGCATGGAGGTCGCGCTTCAGTACAACGATTCCTACAGCGAATCGGTTTTCAGCTTCGCTAACAACATCAATACGGTGGACGGCGGCACGCATCTTACGGCGTTCCGCAGCGCGCTGACCCGGACCATCAACGCGGCCGGGCAGTCCGCCGGCCTGTTCAAGGACGTAAAGGAAAACCTGACCGGCGATGACGTGCGCGAGGGTCTGACCGCGGTAGTCAGCGTGAAGCTGCCGCAGCCGCAGTTTGAAGGGCAGACCAAGGGCAAGCTTAATTCCGACATCGGCGGCTTCGTTGTCCAGTTCATCAACGAAAAACTGGGCGAGTACTTCGATAAGAATCCGAGCGTGATGAAGAAGATCGTTTCCAAGGCGATCGACGCGGCGCGGGCTCGCGAGGCCGCGCGCAAGGCTCGCGATCTGACGCGGCGCAAGGGCGCGCTGGATGGCGGCGGGCTCCCTGGAAAGCTGGCTGACTGCCAGGAAAAGGATCCGGAGCGCTGCGAGCTGTTCCTGGTGGAGGGCGAATCAGCCGGCGGGACGGCCAAGGGCGGCCGCGACCGGCGCTACCAGGCGATTTTGCCGCTGCGCGGAAAAATTCTGAACGTCGAAAAGGCCCGCTACGACAAGATGCTGGGCCACGAGGAAATTCGGGCGATGATCACCGCCATCGGCACCGGAATCGGCAAGGACGATTTCGATATCTCGCGATTGCGCTACGGCAAGATTATCGTCATGACCGACGCCGACGTGGACGGATCGCACATCCGCACCTTGCTGCTGACGTTTTTCTTCCGGCACATGCAGGAACTGATCAAGCGCGGGCATATTTTCGTCGCGCAGCCGCCGCTGTATCGGATCAAGAAAGGCAAGACCGAAAAATACATCAAGGACGATAAGGAGTTCACGCGCGAGATTCTTCGCCGGGCGACGGAAAATCTGCGCGTGGAGCTTTCCAATAAAACATCGCTTGAAGGAACCGAGCTGCGGAATTACCTGATGCAGCTCGATGAGTTGCAGATCACCTGGCGGCGGCTGGAGCGCCGGCTGCGCGATCCGCGGGTGGTGGAGATTCTGGCGCGCGTCGAACTGGCGCTCGATACCAAGGCCGATTTCGCCGAAGAGAAGAATCTGCGCGCGGTTCTGGATGCTCTGAAGGCCCTGAAGATCGAATCGGAGTTGAAGTTTGAGGAAGAGCACTCCTCCTGGATGGTGGTCTACAAGGATCCGACCAACGCAGAGCGCGCGATCAACGTGGAACTGGCGGCGCAGCCCGAGTACCGGCGGCTGCGCTCGGTGGCCAAGCAGGTGGCCAGGTTCAATCATGCCCCGTTTGCCGCGGTGCGGGAGAACAGCCGCGAGTCGCTTCCCGGATGGCGGGAGCTGCTGGCCTATGTCAAGAACGAAGGCTCGCGCGAGGTGAACATCCAGCGTTACAAGGGGCTGGGCGAGATGAACGCCGAGCAGCTTTGGGAAACGACCATGAACGCGGAGACGCGGACGCTGTTGAAGGTTTCGCTCGAGGACCTGGTGAAGAGCGACGAAATTTTCACCACGCTCATGGGCGAGGATGTAGAAAGCCGTCGCAAGTTCATCGAAGAAAACGCGCTGGATGTACGGAATCTGGATGTGTGAAAAAGCACACCGCGCGATCTTCGAAGCATAGTTCGCGTTTCCGCCGAAGGTGGCCCAGAGATCCAGGCGGATGTGAAATTGCCCCTGGAGCAGATGGCTTCTGTTTTAGGGAACCGATCGCCATTCTTTCTTAGGTATTAGCTCCAGGAATTTGGCACGTAGGGCGGACAATTGGCCGATTTTTCAAGCTGGAAATCCGCGTGCTTTAATACGGTGTCAGGAGGTACACTACCATGCAGAGTCTACGCACGCTTTGGCGCGTGGCAGCAGTCACGTTTCTGCTTGCGGGTTTTTTTGGCCTTCAGTCGCACGTCCTGGAGGGCCGCATGACGGGAGGCGGCAATATCGTTTCCGGCGCTACTCTGGTAACGTTCGGAACAGAGCTACACTGCGATGTGAGTAAGACCCCCAATAATCTAGAGGTGAACTTTGGCGGGAACCGTTTTCATATGGACGATCTGGCGGGTGCAAGCTGCTCGCTGCTCGGCAATCCTGCGCCCCCGCCGGCGCCCTTTAATACCTATTTCGGTCACGGTTTCGGGACGTACAACGGCAATCCCGGATACCAGATCGACTGGGTTTTCCAGGATTTCGGCGAGCCGGGCGTGGGCACGGACACCGCCGATATCACGATCACCGCGCCCGGCGGCGCTGTGATTCTGAATGCGTCGGGAACACTGCAATCGGGAAATCTTCAAGCACACGCGGAAACGGGCCAGTAGTTTATGTAGACGTTCGGGCGAGAGCGCACCGAATCTCCGCTCTTCCAAAACTAGAGCGTCGATCCGGTGTAGGTGACGCGCTTGCGCAGAAAATGCGTCCGCTGCTCGATGGGCCTGTCCATCAGCCGCCGGATCATGTCGAGCAATTCGCGGTCACACTCTTTTTTTAACGCCGCGAGTTTTTGTTTTCTGCCGGCGCGCTTCTTCTTCATGCAGGGCCTTTTCCAGAATATCCAACACAGCCTTATCTCGCGGCCGGGCGGCGGCTCGTTTGCTCTTCACGATCGCGGCGAGATTGGCGATGAGCAGCGAGCAATCTCCGAGCTTCACCTCGTCGGCTTGAGCGCGTAAGGCGGCGAAGGAGCGCACTCCGTGAATGCTTCCCATGAAGTCCGCCTGAAGACCGGAATCTTCGCGCACCAGGCGGTACAGATCGGAAACCGGATAGTATGGCCGAAGTAAAACACCATTCAGGTCTCTTGCGAGCGTCTTCAATTTTTTAAGATTCCGCGGCGTTTTGCGAAAGAAAAAATCGAAATCGACGGTGGTGACGGGAGCGCCGCGAAGCGCCGCGGCGGCGTTGCCGATCAGAATCGCTTCGAGGCCGATCTTATTGAGCGCGCGCGCCAGTTCTTCGAGAAGCGGCCGCGCGTCCATGACGTTCACTCTAACATTTCAATCCACGTACACTCGCGTGACCCGGGCATGGATGCCGCACAGCACGCTATAGGAAATCGTCCCCGCCCAGCGCGCGATCTGCTGCGCGTCGATGGAAACCGAGCCTTCCGAGCCGAGCAGCGTCACGGCATCGCCCGCCCGCAGATCCGTATCCGTCGCATCGATGGTGGTCAGATCCATGGACACCGCGCCGATAATGGGAACCAGCTTCCCGCGGGCGATTACCTTGCCGCGATTCGACAAGCGGTGCGGGATGCCGTCGGCGTAACCGGCGGCCAGCACCGCGATGCGCATCGCGCGCGGGGCGCGATAAATTCCGCCATAGCCGACTAGCGCGCCCGCCTCGATATCCTTAACCGAGAGCACGGCCGCTTTCCAGGAGAGCGCCGGCCGGACCTCGAGCGCCGGCGGCGGCGCCGGTCCGCGGCCCGGCGAGACGTAACCATAAATCGCATGGCCGGGACGAACCAGGTTTCCCCAGGCCTCCGTGCGCCGGTAGGCGACCGGAATCGTGCTCGAAAGATGCACATAGGCCGGAGCGACGCCGCGAGCCCGAAACGCCGCGAGCACGGCCGCGAAGCGCGCGATCTGCTCCTCGGTCTGGCGGCTTTCATAATTGGCCGAAGAGGCGAAGTGCGTCATCAATCCTTCAAGCGGCGCGGGCGCGGCCAGAACGGCGCGCAGTATCTCGGCCGGCTCGGCTCGCGTGCCGAGCCGGCCCATGCCGCTGTCGATTTTCAGATGATAAGGCACGCGCACCGCGGCCAGATCTTCCAGCGAATGAACCACGGGAGTCAGGCTAAATGTTTCAAGCGCGGCGCGGTCTTCCGAAAGAAAATCCGCCATCACCAGAATTCGCGCGGCGATTCCGGCCTGGCGCAGCGCGATTCCTTCGCTGGTGTTTGAAACCGCCAGCCAGCGGACGCCTTCAGATTCGAGCACCCGGGAAATTTCGATCGCGCCGTGGCGATAGGCGTCGGCTTTGACCACCGCCATCACCTCGGCGCGTCCCTCGAGCACGCCGCGAACCGCGCGATAATTCTCGCGAATGCGCCCCAGCGACACCTCCACCCAGCTACGCATGGCGCGCCAAACTTATCAGCAGTTTTTCATAAGCATCAGTGACGGCGTCCCAACTGTATTGCGCCCGCACGCGATCGATAGCGCGCGCGCGAAGCCGGCTGCGCTCTGCTTCCGGCATTTCGAGCACACGCTGGATCTGCTGGGCGAGATCGGAGTGGCGGAACGGGACTCCCGCGCCGCCCGCGACCTCGCGATTTTCCGGATTGTCCAAATATAGAACGAGCGCCCCGCGGCCCATCGCCTCGATCAGCGCCGGATGCGTACCGCCAACTTCGGTGGCGTGAATATAAGCGAAGCAGTGCGAGCCGAGCTCGCGATAGCCCTGGCCGTAGATCGCGCCCGGAATCACAATTCGCCGATCTTGTGTATCCCGAACCTGGCGGATGTACTCCGCTGCGTACGGCGCATCTCCAATGAGCGCGAGCTTCATCGTGGTCCGCACTTTTTCGAAGGCCTGGCGCACCAGCAGAGGATTATTCTCCGGCTCCATCCGGCTGACGTAGAGAAAATATCGCTCCGGCTCCAAGCCCAGCCGGTCGAGCTCCGCAGTAGTTTGCACTTTTCCGGTTTCGGCGCCGTAGGGAATCATGATGGACTCCCGATGATAACGGTCGCGATAATATCGCGCGATGTGCGCGGCATCGGTGACCAGGGCGTTTGGCATCCAGGTGGCGAGCCACTCCGAGGCGCGATACCATGCTTTGGCCGCCGCGTTCCATTTCTTGCGGTTGCGCTCCAGGCCATCGACGTTCAGCGCGACCGGTATCGCCGCGGCGCGCGGGATCCAGGTGAAGATCGCGTTGGCGGCGTTGCAATAGAGAACGGCGTGCTGTCGAGCGAAGACGAGATGGAGCGTCGAAAAGAACGTGTGCGCGACCGTGTCCAAATATTTGTGGCGGATGGTTGGCAGGTATTTCAATGCAACGCCGCGATATTTCTTCTCAGTATGGCGATCGCGGCAATACACCGTCACCCGATGGCCGCGGGCGGCAAGGCGGGTTGAAAGCTCCTCGGCGAAGGTTTCAAAGCCGCCGTATCGTGCGGGGATGCCGCGAGTGCCCAGGATCGCAAAATTCACTTACTGCTTCTAATTATCCGCGTGTTTTCATTATCCGCGAGCGGCGCGGGCTTTTGCCAGCCCGCGCGCGGTGGGCCGCGGAGCCGGACGGCTCACCGGCTTATAGGAGAACCAACTGGCGATGTAATCGTCCTTGACCCGGCGGCGCTTCATGATTTCGGCGCGCTTGGCGAGCACCCGCCTCCAGTTGCGCGCCAGATACAGGAACGCCTTAAGCGAGGTGTGCTCGCGCAGCAGGCAGGCGCAGACCACGACGATGTCGCGCACGGTGATCGAGAACCAGTTGCGGCGGTAGAGATCCCCGGTCATGTTCTTGATGCGCATCAGGAACCGGTTCTTCACCGAGTGCATGTTGATTTCCGGCGGCAGCGCGCGGCGATTGCCGGGCAGCACGTTCCGGACATGATAACCGCGGGCCAGCGGCGTATAGATGCATCGCCAGCCCATCAACTGCGCGCGCCAGGCGACGTCGGCGTCTTCGCGATACACGAAAAAATCGGGATCGAAGAATTCGCCGTCAATCTGAATATCCTCGATCATCTGCCGCCGGTAGAGCGCGGCCGCCGCGGTCGCGCCGAAGACGTATTCAAAATTGACGTAGTGCCCGTTGTCCACTTCCTGGCTGCCGCGATCCAGATGCCGGAGCATCGGCGTGAAATAGATTCCCGTCGAATCGACAAGCTGCTTTTCCGGAAGATCGAACGTGGCCCGTATGGTGAGCAGCTTGCCGCATACGGTGCCGACTTTGGGATCCAACTGGCCCGCCTCCACCAGCGCCTGGATGAAGTTTTTCAGTAGCAAAACGTCAGGATTGAGCGTCAGGATCCACTCACCCCGGGATAGGGAGATCGCCTGATTTTGCGCCGCCGCGAACCCGATGTTCTGACTGTTGTAATGGATCCGGCAGCGGTCCTCGAAGCGCTCCAGAATATCCGTGGTGCCGTCGGTGGAGGCGTTGTCGATGACCACCACCTCCAGATTCGGATACTTTTGTTCCAGCACGGATTCCAGGCATCGTTTAATGAATCGGCCGCTATTGTAAGTGACGATTGTGACGGAGACTAAGTCGTTGTAGGCCATGCGAATGGTTTATAAATTCGGTGGTACTACGCCGCGCCCCCTTTGCGACATAAGGCACAGCCCGGCAATACGTACAATCCTTAAACCTGCAAGGATGGGGGCCAGAGTCCGTTGTTCCATCATCCCCGCGACCATCCGCGGGAAGGAGCTGACCAAAACCGCCATGCAAACCGCGCGGTAACCGAAGTCGCTGAAGTGCTTAGCGGCATACCTTAGAAGGCTAACACACCAGTACACGGCACGGCACCCGGGGGCGAGCTGGGCGATGGAGTGGGCGCCGCGATGCCTGGCCTGGACGTTCGGCAGATATTCGATCCGGTATCCGGCTTGCGCGGCCCGGCGGCAAAAATCGACGTCTTCAAACCATATGGGATAAAATTTTTCATCAAATCCACCCAATTTTTCCCACACATCCCGCCGGAACATGAGGAACGCCCCCGCGGGCTGCTCGACCGCGCCCGCTTGATCGAGCGGGCGATCCAGATAGCGGTATTTTCGATTCACCGGGTTCGATGGCCACAGCCGATTTACTCCGAAAAGCTCGAAGATGAGCGAAGCGGGTGTAGGAAAACGGCGAATTGTGAAGCCCGCTTGCGCCTGCCCGCCAGAATCGACCAATTGGCCGGCCGCGAGGCCATGAGCGCGGCTTGCCTCCACCAGCGCGTCAACCGAAGTGAGCAAAGCAACGTCGGGATTTAACAGGAGAAAAAATTCGGAATCGCTGGCGCGAACGCCCTGATTCACGGCCGCGGCGAATCCGCGGTTGTGAGGATTGGCGATGTGCCGCGCCCCAGCCTGCGGAAGCGTGCGGTCGCGCGAGGCGTTATCGACCACCAGCGGCGCGACGGAAGGAGCCATGTCAGCAAGGCTCTCCAGGCAGCATCCGATGACCTGCGCGGAGTTGTGCGTCACAATTATCGCCGTAACAGACAGAAGTAGACCCTCCAGTAACGGTCACAACCGGTCTGTCGTTGTATTTCAAAGATGTTATGCTCGCTCGCCTTAATGATGGTGCGCAACCGGTCCTGGAGCGCGCCGGCTAGTTCCCCATCCATCCGCCTCGCGCTTTTCAACCCATGGAGTTTGCCCCGAAACCACTCGTAACCCGCTCGGTGGCGAACCGCCAGCATTCCCCATAGCAACTGTCCCGCCACAATTCGCCACAGCGATTCGGCGCGGAAGTACTTTGCCGCCAATAAGACCTGATTCCGGGAAAGGAAGAACACCGTGTCCGAATTCCACGCCCCCAGCGTGGCGCTGCCGCGATGCCGCGCCACGCAGTCCGGCAGATACACGCCGCTTCGCCCGGCGGCGGCGCAGCGAAGTCCGAAATCGATATCTTCGTAGTAGGATTCGAACCGCTCATCGAGCAGCCCAATTTCTTCGAACAGCCGGCGTTGAAACAGGGCCGCGGTCATGGGCGCGAACCGGATGGCGCGCGCCTTGTTCCAATAAGCGGAATCGGGTTTTCCCGCTCCGCAGCGGTGCGGGCAGGCGGCGCGCGAAATTTCATCGAAAGCGCCGTCGATGATCGAGGGGTCCGACGCCCGCAGAATTTTTCCCGTCGCGAAAGAGGCGTCCCCCATGCCGGCGAGCATTCTATCCAGCCATTCGCCATCGAGCGTCACGTCATTGTTGAGGATCGCCACAACGTCGGCGCGCGCGGCTTCAATTCCGCGATTTACCGCCGCCGCGAAGCCCAGATTGCGTCCCAGCCGCAGCACCCTCGCGCCGGCGGATTCGGCGAACTCCGCCGAGCCGTCCGTCGAGCCGTTATCGGCCACGATCCACTCATCGAAGGGTCGCGTTTGCGCGGCGAGACTGGCGGCAAGCTCGCGCAGCAGATCAATGCGGTTGCAGTGCGGAACGACAGCGGCGGCGATCATGTCAGGTAAACCGCTTTTTCACCAGAAACCAGAGATTGTAGAATCCGTCGCGCCACGGATTCAGTTTGATCTCTCCCAACCGCGACGTATATAAAATCGAGATCTCGGCGAAGCGGACGCGATTGCTTTTGAGCGCCTCAATCTTGATCTCCTCGGAAAACGCCATGCCGTCGGAAACCAGTTTCATTCCCTTCAGAATCGAGCGGCGAAACACCCACATCCCCGATTGCGAATCGCGAACCCAGCGGAAATAGAGCGCGGACATGGCCATCGATAAAATCAGGTTGCCGAATTTGTGTTTGAAGCTCATCGCCTTCCGATCGCGCACCGGGAAGCGCGAGGCGTTCAGAAAATCGACATCCAGATGAAGAAATGCTTCGAGCAGATAAGAAATCGCGTCGGGAGGGTAGCTGTGATCGCCGTCGAGCGTCACGATCAGATCGCCGGTCGCCTTCGCGAATCCCGTTTTATAACTGCGGCCGTAGCCGCGCACGTTTTCGCGGATGACCTGGGCCCCCAGATTTTTCGCGACCTCCGAAGTTCGGTCCGTCGAGCCGTTATCGACCACGATGACCTGGTCGACAAATTCCGGCATACGTTTGAGCACGGACTCAATTCCTTGCTCTTCGTTCAGGCAGGGAATGATGACGGTGATGCGCTGACCTTTATACATCGCGCGGAAATAAATCCATAGAATAGCGTGCCGGACGTGTATCATGAGTTCTATGAAGTTGCTTCCAGCTTTGATGATCGCGGCGCTCGGCGCGCAGGCGGCGGGAATCGGCGAGGTGAAGACCGTGTATCTTTTGCCCATGTCCAGTTCGCTCGATCAGTACCTGGCGACGCATTTGACCTCCGGCAATGTGTTGCAGGTGGTGACCGATCCCAAGAAGGCCGACGCGATTTTGTGCGACCGCATCGGCGCGACGCTCGACGATAAGCTGAATGAACTTTACGGCAAGGCCAATCCCGAGCCCGATTCCAAGGATCTGGTCGACGCGTCGCGGCCGGTGGTGCAGTCGATTTCCCACGCGCGCGGGACCATATTTCTGATCGATCGCAAAACACGCAACGTTTTGTGGAGCGTCTACGATCCGCCGAAATCCACCTCGCCCGGCGATTTGAACCGGGCGGCGGGAAAAATCACCGCCAGGCTGGCCAAGGATTTAAAGGGCAAATAGGCGTGCTGACGGCGCGCTTTGAGGACGCACTTGTTTACGCCACTCGTCTGCACGCGGCCCAGAGGCGCAAGGGATCCACGATCCCGTATATCTCGCATCTGCTGGGCGTCGCCTCGCTGGTGCTTGAATACGGCGGCGGCGAGGATGAAGCGATCGCCGGGTTGTTACACGATGCCGTAGAGGACCAGGGCGGCGAGCGGGCTCGCGCCGAGATTTTGAAGCGATTCGGGCCGCGCGTCACCGCGATCGTCGACGGCTGCACCGATACGGATCAGGAGCCTAAGCCGCCGTGGCGGCCGCGCAAAGAAGTTTTTCTGGACCAGTTGCGCGCCGCGCCGGTGGCCGTTCGGCTGGTGGTCGCCTGCGACAAGCTGCATAATGCGCGAGCCATGGCCCGGGATTATCGTGTCTGTGGCGAAGCGGTCTGGTCGCGGTTCACGGGCGGGCGTGAAGGAACGCTGTGGTATTATCGCGCGCTGGTGGAAGTGTTGAGCGACCCTCCGGCTCCGCCGGTAGCGGAGCTGGCAAGAGCGGTGAGCGAGCTGGAGTCTCTGGCGGCGCCGCCCCTGTAGCAGAGGCGGGATGCGTTTCGGATTCAACCTCGCGCACGCATCCGCTCCAATTCCCGGCGATATGATTCGACAAGTTTCGCCGTCATCGCGCGCATGTCTCGCGTCGCAACCACATAGGCCCGGGCGCGATGCGCCAATTCCGCGGCTTTGGCGGGATGCTGCAATAATCGAACCACCCGCTCGGCGAATCCCTCCGGATCGTCGGCCAGAGCGCAGATCTCGCCATCTTCCGCCGCGAGCCCTTCGGCGCCCAGCCTGGTGGAAACGACCGGAATTCCGGCCGCAAAAGCTTCAAGCAGCTTCACCCGCACTCCCGATCCGCTGAGAATCGGGCAGACGAATGCGGAATAGCGCGAAAGCGGTTCCCGTACGTCTTCGACGAAACCGATCAGCTCCACCGCTTCCGCGCCGGGCAGCGAATGCCGCGGCGGAGGATCGCTGCCGATCACCACCAGCCGCGCGCGAGGCTCCGCCGCACGAATTTTCGGCAGCACGCGCCTCAGGAACCAATCGAGGGCCTCCACGTTCGGCACATGCCGGAAACTGCCGAGAAACAGCATCGTGAACGGCTCCCGGCCGGTGGGGCGAAATTCGTAGCGCGCGGTATCGATGCCGGCGCGGAACTGCCAATCGATCCGGCCGCGAAGCTCCGGCAGGAACGATTCGAGGTAATCCGCGTTTTCCTTACTGCAAACCTGGATTCGATCAGGATGCGGCAGCATGCGCAGCTCATAGCGGATCGCGCGTAGATACTCCCAGCGGGCCTGTAGCCGTTCGGCGGGAGACTTGATGAACGGAAGCCGCCGCGCGATCGATTGGAAGTAAACGTCGTGCTCGAAAAGAATGCTCGGGATGCGGCGGAACTTGCCCGCGTACTGCCCGAGCACGGTGTATTCAAGCTGCAAAACGTCGATTTGCTTCAGATAGATCTGGCGGTGAATCAGCCAGGCGAGATCGCGGGTGCGAAATTCGCGAACCGCGTGCGGCTCCGGCGATCCAATGGCCTTTTGCCGGGGCTCGCTTCGCTCGACATACTCGACGGAGGCGCAGATCTGTTCGAGCTCAGCGTGCGCTTTCTGCTCGCGGGCGTAGTCGAGCAGAACGATCAGATGGAGTTCGCATAGACGCGCCAGCTCGCGCACGGTTTGATACATGAACACGCCGCCGCCGTGAATCGGCGGGCAGATCGGGTACGGCGAAACGAAAAGCACGCGCAGCGGCTCGTGGTCAAGGGGTGCGAAGGTGTCTCGAAAATGCCCGCCGAGCGGCCGGCGAAAAGCTTCGGTATCAGAGATGATGGCGAGAGATCGCGCGCGGGCGCGGGCGCGAATCGCCGCGGGAAGCTGCAGCGCGGCGCGCGCGATGGCGGCGAAATTCGAGCGCTCTGGCGAATCCCCGCCAATCCAACTGATCATCGCGGTGGACCAGATGAAGAAGAAATTTGAAAGCAGCCGCGCGGGCTCGTGGATATTTTTCCAGGTGAAAAGAATAAAGTTCTTTTTGAGAACCGATTGAATATAAGCGTCGCCGAAGCGGCGGCCGATGGTACCGCGATGCTCGTGATAGACGACGCTCGCCGGCTGATATAGAACCTTCCAGCCGCGCTTCCAGGCCATATAGCCGAGGTCGGTGTCCTCCAGATAAAAAGGCCGCAGCAGTTCGTCGAAGCCGCCGAGTGAAAGGAATTTTTTGCGGTCGAACGCGCAGGAGCCGCCGCCCCCATAAAAGCATGGATATGGTTCGGTGATGCCAGGCTCAATGCGATGCGCCACGCGCAGCGCGCCCTGTTGCCACCATCCTTCGGTGAGTCCGGTTTCCTCGCGCTTTTTGTTGGGGTCGGAAAAATAGATCTGGCAGGAGACGGCGAAAACATCTTCGTCGGTGAAGCCGGCAAGCAGGGGTTTTAAAAAATCGCGCTCCACCCGCATGTCGTTATTGAGGAGAACCACGATATCGTGACGCGCGTGGCGGACGCCTTGGTTCGATCCTCCGCCAAAGCCCAGATTTCGTTCGAGCGCGATCAGCCGCACGGAAGGAAAACGTTCGAGCAGGAACGGCGCGCTGCCATCCGCGGATCCGTTATCTACGACGATGACTTCGCTGCCCGGGCACTGCTCCGCCGCGGCGAGAACCGAGGGCAGATATTTTTCGAGCAGGTCGCGGCCGTTCCAGTTGGGGATCACGATGCTCGCCGCGCGGGTGCTGGGGGCGGCGCCGGCGGGAAGAGGTTTGCGAGGGAAAAGCCGATGGATGAAATCAGCGCAAAAAAGCGCAATTCCGCTCAAAATCAGCAAAAATGGCGCAAAAAGCGCGATTGGCAGGTTTTTTAGGATGCGCCAGGCGGCCTGCAAGAACCGGCGCATTACTCCTTCACCCGCGGACCGACGCCGGCGATTCGACCCAGCCTGACCCATCGCGACTGGCGCACCATCGCAAGCTGCGTTTCAAGGAAATCGATCCGTTTTTGAAGATTTTGCGCCCATTCGGTTCGTTCGATGACGGTAGCTTCGGCGCGATCGAGCAGGCGGACGGCTTCACTGAGCTCGGCTGACTTCGCGGCGAGCCCGGCGCTCAGCCGCGTTTCCGTGTCGATAGCCCATTGCGCCCGGGCGCGATTTTCTTGCTCTAATTCACTGATTTTTGCGTTGTATTGGTCGACAATGCGGGCGGCGTTGGCCTGTTCGGATTTCAATTCGTCTTGAAGGGCGGTGACGCGATCCATGGCGGAGCGCCACTTCGCCTCGAGATCGAGAGCCCAGCGATTTTGCTCTTCAAGATGATGCGTTTGCTCCAGATGCGCGTCTTGCAGCGCTTTATGATCGGCGATTAACTCATCCAGCCATTTTTTGGTTTGGGCGAGCTCGCTCTGAAGCAGCGCGATGTGCTGCTCGCGTTCCCGCAAAAGATTGGCGGCGCGAGGAACATAGACGAATGGGCGCGCGTCGCCCGGCGGCGCAGCGGAACAGACGGCGACAAAGAAATTTGCTTCGTCCGCGCGCAGGGCGGCCAGCGGCAAATGCGCTTCGGGTCCGCTGGCGTCGGCCGCGGCCGGCGCGAAGGTGAAAGATTCCTGCCGGTTTTGCAGGAATATCACGACGTTGGGAAAAGACCGGGCAAGCACGTCGCGAAACTCTTCGAACTCGAATTCGTGGACGTGGAACGGATTCGGCCCGTGCTCGCCGCGCGATTGCGTGTAATAGAGCTTGTTCGGAGTCGAAACAAGAAATACGCCGTGGGCTTGGAGGACGCGAGCGGCTTCCTTCACGAGATCCGGCCATTCGGCAAGATGCTCGATCACTTCGAACGCCGTGATGAGTTCAAACGAGCGATCGGCGAACGGCAGGCTGGTCGCGGAGGCCTGAAGAAATCGGACGTTGGCGCGCTGATAGTGAGCCTGCGCATAGGCGACTGCTTCGTGCGAGGAATCAATTCCCACGGCGAAGCGGGCGCGTTTTGCGATTTCGGCAACGCCGTAGCCGGAGCCGCAGCCGAGGTCGAGCGCTCGCGAATGATGCGCATAGCGAAGCGCGAAAGCGTAGCGCGCGGCATGTTCCGCCCAGAGGTCGTCGTTCACCTCGCCGGGAATGACCCGCTCGCCCGTAAATTCGATCACAGCGCGGCGGCTCCGGCGGAGATTTTTGAGTTGATCTCCACGCGGCAGGGAAAGTGGAATTGCCCGTAGATGGGCGCGCCGGAACGGGCCATCTGGAGCACGACGGCGTTATCGATCCAATCGCACATCGAATAGTGCTCGAGGGTGCCGTCGGCGATGGCCGGGGAGAAAGAAAATGACGCGGCGTAAAGCGCGGGAAGCTCAATATAAAAATCGACGGTGCAGACTTCTCCGGCCGGCAGCGGCGGTAGCGAATAACCCTCGCGCTCCGTATTGGTGCCGGCGAAATCGACGCCCAGATGATTCCGGAACATGAAGCCGATGATAGGGCGATCTAGATTAGCCTTGGCTCGCGCGCTGATCCGGACCACCACCGTGGAAGAGGGTTGAAGCTCGGTGATTTTGCGGCCGGACTCGTCAAAAACGGCTATGCCCAGGATTTCGGCGCGGCCGTCGCCGAAGCGGTGATCGATATTGGGAATCTCCTCGACGATCTCGGGTGGTGGTTTGTAAGCGGCGGCGGAGGTGACCGGCGCGTGGTCTCGGTAACGGTCGTCTTTTGCCGCCATCGCCGCCATGTATTGAGCGACAACGAGGTCCGTTTTTCCGATGGCCATGACGCGGCCCCGCTCCAGCCACATTGCCCGGTCGCCCAGGGCTTTGACGTCGCCTGTCGAATGGGAAACGAACAAGATCGTGATGCCGCGCGAGCGAAGTTCGTGAACCTTTCTCATACAGCGCTGCCGGAAGTAGATGTCGCCCACCGAAAGAGCTTCATCGACGAGCAATATTTCGGGATCGAGGTGAATGGCGACCGCGAATGCCAGGCGGACCACCATTCCACTCGAATAAGTCTTGACGGGCTGGCGAATGAATTCGCCGATTTCGGCGAAGGCTTCGATTTGGGGAAATCTTCGATCCATCTCCTTAGTGGATAGACCAAGGATTGCGCCGTTGAGATAAACATTGTCGCGTCCGGAAAATTCGGGATCGAAGCCGGAGCCGAGTTCGAGCAGAGCGGCGACGCGGCCGTTCACTTTCACTTGTCCGGCGGTCGGTTGAAGAATACCGGCGCAAATTTGCAGAAGGGTGCTTTTTCCCGAACCGTTTTCTCCGACGATGCAAAACGTTGCGCCGGCTTCGACTTCAAAGGAGACGTCGCGTAGGGCCCAATAGTCCGTGTGGAACTGTCGGCGCTGGAAAGTGGCGAGTTCCTTGAGCCGGTCACCCGAGGAGGCATAGATCGAATAACTCTTCGAAACTTGGGCGAATTCGACGGCGGGCACTATTGCGATTGTAAGGCGTGAGGAGCGCGCCGGGCAATCGTAATATTCAGACCTTCTTATCTGTATACTTGACAGAATTCGGGCACGCTGCATACGCTGGTAGTTAACGCCGGTGTAGCTCAGGTGGTTAGAGCGACGGTCTCATAATCCGTAGGTCGCAGGTTCGACTCCTGCCGCCGGCACCAGCTTTTCAGTGATTTTCGCCGCTGATGTGCTGAAAGATCCTATCTAACTCAGCCTGAGAGTAATACTCGATTTCGATACGGCCGCGCTGCTCGGTCAACTCGACGATACGAACGCGCGTGCCTAAGACCCGTTCGAGTTGATCGGCCGCCGCTTTGACATTTGGGTCCTGTTGCGTAGTCGACTTGGCCCGGCCTTTGGTGGGCCGCTCGGCCGTAAGATTCTGAACGAGCGCTTCGACCTGCCGCACCGACATCCCCTGCGCGGCGGCCTTCTCGGCTACCTCGATTTGGCTTTCGGCTGTCGCCAAGCCTAAAATCGCCCGGGCATGCCCCATCGAGATTCGTTGAGCTACTAAAAGATTCTGAACATCTTGCGGGAGCTTCAGCAATCGAATCGTGTTTACCACTGACGTCCGGTCTTTTCCAGTGCGGCGCGCGATCTCTTCATGAGAGAGTCCCATCTCACGATGAAGACGGTCATAGGCGTGGGCGATTTCGAGAGGATTGAGGTCCTCGCGCTGGAGGTTTTCGATTAAAGCGAGCTCCAGAAGATTTGTGTCGGCAACGTCCTGCACGACAACGGGCACCTCGGTTAATCCTGCGAGCTGGGCGGCGCGCCATCGGCGCTCTCCGGCCACGATCTGGTATCCGGTCCCGGACCGGCGGACGATCAGCGGTTGAATGATGCCATTGGCGCGAATTGACGTGGCGAGTTCCTCAAGCCGGTCTCGTTGGAATATTGTCCGCGGTTGATCGGGATTTGGTTCAATTTCCGCGATAGGCAAGCTGGCCGCTTTCTGTTCCGACGGCTGCTGTTTCGGCGGCGGTGATGGGGCGCGCGCCGGAAGAAGCGCGGAAAGTCCCTTACCGAGCGCTTTGCGTTGCTTGTCGCCGACGGCGTTCATTCTCTAAGATCTCCTTCGCAAGTTTTATATAGCTTTCTGCCCCACGTGATCGGGGATCGTAAAGCAGGATGGGTTTGCCAAAGCTCGGTGCCTCAGCCAGCCGGATGCTGCGGGGGATAACGGTCGAAAGCACATCCCGCTCAAAAAATTCTTTGAGATCGTCCGCTACTTGACGCGTCAAATTCGTGCGATCGTCGTACATGGTTAAAAGAATTCCTTCGATCTGAATGGGATGTGAGAAGGATTCGCGCACGCGGTCGATGGTATCCATGAGTTGGGAGATTCCTTCGAGTGCGAAAAATTCGCATTGGATCGGAATAAGCACCGAATCGGCGGCTAACAAGGCATTGAGTGTCAAGAGATCGAGAGCTGGCGGACAGTCGATTAAGATGTAATCGTATTCGTCGAGCACTGGCCGAAGCGCTTTAGAGAGACGATATTCGCGGTCGTCCAGGTCCACTAGATCCAAGTTCGCCGCAACCAGATTCTTGTCTGCGGGAATAATTGAAAGGCCATCGTACTCAGTCGTCTGAATGGTTTCCGATGCGGCCACGCCATTTAATAGTGCCTGATAGAACGTCGGTTTCTCACTGGATTTCTCAATTCCCAGGCCGGTCGTGCAGTTGCCCTGCGGGTCGGAGTCGACAAGCAAAATTCGAAGGTCGTTAGCCGCGAGCGACGCTCCCAAATTGATCGCGGTAGTGGTTTTGCCTACGCCGCCTTTTTGATTCGTAATCGCGATAACCTTTGCCACTTCAGTGGATCTTATCACGTTCCACGTGAAACTGGGCAATGACCCGGTTCCGAGTACCGGGAACCGGAACAATCTGGAAGGGTTTGGGTAAACGTAGCAGCTCCTCAGCGGTCATGAAAATGGCGGAATGAAAAGCCACATTTAAAGAAAGTAAATCGGAAGGTCGAACGCCACGGCCGACCAGCCAATCGAACCCGCCCGCAATCTTCTCAGCTCGCCCCACAATGACAGAGATGTTTTCCAAGCCGCGAGCAGCCTCTCTCAAAAAAACGCCCTTGCGCTGATGCGCCTCGACCAATGTAACCTCGCACTCAGGCCGCGCGATTGCAAGGGGAATGCCCGGAAAACCGGCGCCAGAGCCTACGTCCACAATACGCAGATCGCCACGCGGCAGAACGGACCCAATAAAAAGGGACTCGCAGTAATGCAACTGAACCACCTCGAAAAAAGACGAGATGCTGGTCAGGTTCAAATTTCGATTCCACTTGTACAACAAGTCGTAGTGCCGTTCTAACTGAGTAAGTTGTACCGGACTGAGCTGAATCCAGGAGCACGTCCGAACCAGAGCATCCTGAAAAGTCATCGCATGACGTTGAGAAAAACGTCCAACAGGGCTACTGCGGCAGGCGTGACGCCAGGGATTCTTGCGGCTTGTTCAAGCGTTTCCGGGCGGACGCGCTGAAGCTTCTCGCGAATCTCATTGGAAAGGCCTGGCAGAGACGCATAGGTAAACTGATCCGGGATTCTGCGCTTTCCCGACGCCCGAAGCCGTTCAACCTGGCGCTCCTGCTGCGCAATGTATCCGGAGTACTTAATCTCCGTTTCCAAGGTATCGAGAACGCCACGCATCAGAGGTTCCGCAGCTTCGCGTTCCAGCATTCCGCGAACCTGCTCAATCCGCGCCTCGGGCCGGCGCAACCAACCCGCAATGGTCGGACGATCATCGATCGCCAAGCCTAAGTGCGACGGATCCACTATGACACGCTCCACTGCTTTCCGCAGTAATCGTTTTTGAGCCATTTTTTGCTCGAAAACCGCCCATCTGGTATCGGAAACCAAACCCGCAGCCCGGCCTAGAGGCGTTAGCCGCTCATCGGCATTGTCGATTCGCAGATTGAGGCGAAATTCGGCGCGCGAGGTGAACATTCGATACGGTTCGTCGGCGCCCTGGGTCACAAGATCGCTGACCAAAATTCCGATGTAACCTTCGGTTCGGTCGATAATAAGCGGAGGCAGATCTCCGCACCGTCGAGCCGCATTAAGCCCAGCTATTAAGCCTTGGCAAGCGGCTTCTTCGTAACCCGAGGTACCATTGATCTGGCCTGCAAGAAATAACCCACCGACAGACTTAAGTTCCAGAGAATGATTTAGCTCTCTAGGATCGATCGCATCATATTCGATAGCGTAACCCGGGCGAATCATTTCTGATCCTTCCAGCCCCGGAATCGACGCCACAACTCTCGCTTGTACATCAATGGGCATGCTCGTCGACATCCCGTTGACGTAGATCTCATTGGTGTCGAGGCCTTCCGGCTCCAGAAAAATCTGATGGCGACGTTTGTCTGGAAACTTTACAATCTTATCCTCGATTGAAGGACAGTATCTTGGCCCGAGCCCTTCAATCTGACCGCTATAAAGCGGCGATCGCGCAATATTCTCGCGCAAAATGCGGTGTGTCTCTTCCGTAGTATATGCCAGAAAACAAGGAACTTGCTCACGATCGATACGCTCCGTCAAAAAAGAAAACGGCGTCGGCTCCAAATCGCCGTATTGGGGCTCAAAACGCGACCACTCAATCGTACGGCCATCCAGCCGCGGCGGCGTTCCGGTCTTCAAGCGCTTCCACTCCAAGCCGAGCGTCCGTAACTGCTCACCAAGCAGGTTCGATGGCGCTTCGCCACTCCGCCCGCAACTGTATTTGTACTCGCCAACGTGCGCCAAACCATTCAAAAATGTACCGGTTGTTACCACCACCGCATCGGACTGTATAGTTCGGCCATCGCGCAGCAGAACACCTTCGACGCGCCGCTTGCCGGATCCGCAGCCACAAATCAAAAGCTGGGCGACCTCGGCTTGCAATATGCGGAGATTCGGCTCTTTTTCTAACGCTTCGCGCATGCGCAGCCGGTACAGCTTCTTGTCGCACTGGGCGCGCGGCGATCGCACCGCCGGACCGCGGCTGGTATTCAGCAGACGAAATTGGATGCCGGCCGCGTCCGTGATCTCGCCCATAATGCCGCCGAGCGCGTCAATTTCGCGCACCAGATGCCCTTTGGCGATTCCACCCACGGCCGGATTGCAGGACATTTGCGCGATGAGATCGAGATTCATCGTGACCATCGCGGTACTCAGACCCAATCGCGCGCAGGCGCGCGCCGCTTCGCATCCGGCGTGCCCGGCGCCTACAACGATCACGTCATAACGATTCGGCATTTCACCAACATTCTAACCCGCCGCGCTAAACTGGCATTTCAACGTGAAAATCCTCATTATCGGCGGCGGCGGCCGCGAACACGCCATCGCCTGGCGACTCGCGAAAGAAGGTCACAAGATCTACGCAGCGCCCGGAAATCCCGGCATCGCGGAAATCGGAACCAACCTTCACGCCACCGGCCTTGATGCAGCCAAAGCTGTCGATCCCGATTTGACCGTGGTCGGACCCGAGGCTCCCCTCGCCCAAGGAATCGTCGATCAGTTCCGCGCTGCCGGCCTGCCCATTGTTGGACCAACGCGCGAACTGGCGCGGCTTGAGGCAAGCAAGATTTATGCAAAAGTGCTCATGCAAAGGCTGGGCGTTCCCACCGCGCGATTTGTCCTGGTCGAAAACGTCGAAGCCGGAATCGAGGCGCTATCTCAATTCCATCCGCCGGTCGCCATCAAAGCGGACGGGCTCGCTACGGGCAAAGGCGTCATCATCGCGCGAACCATCGAGGAGGCCGAAGCCGCGGTGCGAACGCTCGGGCCGCGGCTCGTCATCGAGGAGTTTCTCAGCGGTGAAGAAGCCAGCTTCATCGTTCTATCCGACGGCCGGCGCTTCACCGCATTTGACGTCTCCCAAGACCACAAGACCCTCGGCGAGGGCGACACCGGGCCGAATACCGGCGGAATGGGCGCATATAGCGATGGCCGAATTCTTGGCTCAAGCGAAGTTCAGCGCGTCATCGACACCATCATCGAGCCGGTGATTTCCACCACTGGCTTCACTGGATTCCTCTACGCCGGGCTCATGATGACTTCGAGCGGTCCAAGGGTTCTCGAGTTCAACGTGCGGCTCGGGGACCCGGAGGCCCAGGCAATCCTACACCGGCTCGACGATTCGACCGACTTCGCGGGCGCGCTACTCCAGTCGGCCACCGGTTCTTTGAGGGAACAATTACGCTCCAAATTCGATCCGTCCGTTTGCGTCGTGCTGGCCGCCTCAGGTTATCCAGGCAAGCCGCGCACGGGTGATCCGATACAGGGCATTTCCGAGTGCCGCGCGCAGGTATTCCAGGCCGGCACGCGAATCGGCTCTCGCGGCATTGAAACGGCAGGCGGGCGCGTTCTTGGCATCACCGCCTCGGGCCGCGATCTTTCGTCGGCCATCAGCAACGCCTACGCCGGCGTGGAGGCGATCCACTTTGATAACATGCAGTATCGCCGCGACATCGGCCGAAAGGGCTTAAAGCGCTGGCCGCCTGCTACAATCGAGGCTACGGGGACGTAGCTCAGTTGGATAGAGCGGTCGCCTCCTAAGCGACAGGTCGGCGGTTCAAATCCGCCCGTCCCTACCAGCGCCGATCGCAAATACAGCATTGTGCGCGATTCAAAAATAGCTCCGGCAGTTCAAATCCGCCCCGTCCCGAACACCATTCAAACGCCGAAGTTACCATTAACTGCAATGCGCTTTATCCGGGCAGCCGCGATATGCTTAAATGAAATTTGCCCCAACCGGCCTGATTCCAGGCTACAAGCGGATATTCTTTATGGCTTATGTAATTGCAGAACCGTGCGTGGGAGTGAAAGACACGGCATGCGTCGATGCGTGCCCGGTCGATTGCATTCATCCCAAAAAAGACTCTGAGAAATTTCCGAACGAACAGATGTTGTACATCGATCCGGTCGAGTGCATCGATTGCGGCGCCTGCGTTCCGGTTTGCCCGGTTTCCGCGATTTTCGCTCTCGACGATCTTCCGGAAAAATGGGCCGATTACGCTCAGAAGAACGCCGCCTTCTTCGGACGCTGATTCCTAGATAAACAATTCTACTGAGAGTTGCCGTTCCCGCCGATCCACTGAAGTAGAGTATGTCCTCACCTCTGGCCGGAAAATTTCAGGACCACTATTCCATCCTCAACGTGGACGCCAAGGCCACTTCGGAAGTCATCCAACAGGCGTACTCAAAGCTTGCCGAAAAGTATCGCCCGGATAATCCGGAAACCGGAGATTTCGAAAAATTCGAATCCGTCAATCTGGCGTACGAAGTACTTTCCGATGGAAACCTCCGGCGCGAATTCGATAAACTCAAAGGCCTCGATCAGGACCCCGGGTTTAAGTTCACCGGATCCGATTTCTTCCCGGAGCTCAGCCGCGGCGTAAATTTACGCCTGGCACTGCTATGCGTGCTCTACGACCGCCGCCGGTTGCGGCCATTCACGCCCAGCCTTGCCATGCGGCAGCTTGAAAATATGCTCGAGACCACCAGCGATGAGTTGAACTTCGCCTTGTGGTACCTGAAACAGCGCGGCCTGGTGGCGATGGACGATAAAAGCAGCTTGCAGATCACGGTCGAAGGCATGGATTTTCTCGAAGCGAATCAGCCGTCTCCGGAATCCGTCCTGCCGCTGATCAAAGCGGACGCGATCGCCGCCGGCAAGGCGCCGACCCCCGTGAAAAAGGTGTCGAACGCGGTAGGGTCGGTTCGCAACGCCCTTCACAGCGCCGCGCTGCGGCGTTAACCGCGATACGCCGCGCTTTGAACGTCCGTTTCCCAGACCTTTACTTCGCGAATGCGAACCGGCACGGCGGACTTGAGCGTTTGCGAAATCTCCCGATAAAAATACTCCGCGATATTTTCAGCGGACGGATTCTTTACGTCGAAGGGCGCGATATCGTTCAGAAAAACGTGATCCAGGCGGTCGATAATCGACCGCATCGCGTCTCTTACGTCGATAAAATCGACCAGAAGGCCGGTTTCATCCAGGCGCTCGCCTTCGATGACCACCTGCACGCGAAAATTGTGCCCGTGCACGTTCTCGCATTTTCCTTTGTAATTTCGCAGCGCATGTCCGGCGGCGAAGGTCTGTTCGACGGCGACTTCAAACATTGAAGAATTTCTCCACGTCTTCCCGCTTCGTTGTGAATCCGTAATGAGGCAAACTGTCAAAAAAAACCTGCCCGTAGCGCATCCGCGTGATGCGATGATCGAGCAGCGCCAGAACGCCGCAATCGGCGCGGCCGCGGATCAGCCGGCCGAAGCCTTGCTTCAGCGCGATCGCCGCTTGCGGCAAATGATAGTCATGAAATGGCTCGCCGCCTTCGGCGCGAATCGCCGCGGCGCGAGCTTCCACAACCGGATCGCTCGGCACCGCAAAGGGAAGTTTATCAATGATCACGCAGCTCAACTGGTCGCCCGGCACATCTACACCTTGCCAGAAAGAAGCGGTCGCAAACAACACCGCGTTGGGAGTCGAGCGAAATTCATCGAGCAGCGCGCTGCGCGGGCCGGTTCCTTGCAGCAGGGTCTGAAACGGTACTTCGAGCGACACGCGATCGTAGATGAGGCGCATCTGCTGGTAGCTGGTGAATAAGACGAACGCGCGGCCGCGGCTGAGAAACAGCAGCTCGATGATTTCGCGCGCCGCGGCGGCAGGGAACGCCTGATCGCGCGGGTCGGGCAGGTTTTGTGGCACATAAAGCAACGCCTGGCGGCCGTAATCGAAATGGCTCGGCACCACCAGCGTGCGCGCGGCGCGCAAACCCAGGCGAGCCTTGGTGAACTCGAAATCGCCGGCGACAGCCAGCGTGGCCGAGGTCAAAATCACCGAATCGACGCGATCGAACAGCTTATCATCGAGAATCCGCGAAACGTCGATGGGCGTCGCTTGCAAAAAAGTTCCGCGCCCGCGCCGCTCGATCCAATATACGAAGCGCCGATCCTTGGCTTCCATCCAAAATTCCAGTCGCCGCGCCAGATCGCGAGCGCGGGCGGCAAGCGGAATCGCTTCCTCCGGCGCAACCTTGATCAGCTCGAGCTGAAGCGCAATCAGCTCCAGTCCGGCCAGCACGTCGCGATAAACCTCCTCGTGCTTCATCAGGAAAGCTTCGTGCGAGCGGAAACCGGTGCGGCCTTCGGCGGCTTCAAAAAGATTCAGAAAATGCATGGCGCGATCGCTCACCATCAGCAAAATGCGGTCCAGCTCCGCGCTTGAAAAATACTTGCGATGCGAAACGGAGGAAACGTCGCGAATCAACTCATCGAATTGATAGCTCGAAACGGAAACGCCGAAGTACTGCCCGGCGACATCCTCCATCTCGTGCGCTTCGTCGAAGATCACGGCGCCGTACTCGGGAATGATGCCGCCGCGATCGTCTTCCTTTACGGCGAGATCGGCGAAAAACAGATGATGATTGACGATAATCAGATCGCTTTCCTGCGCCTTCTGATGCATGCGCGTGATGAAACAGCGGTCAAACTGACGGCAGTTTTGTCCGGTGCAGCGGTCCGAGCGCGCGTCGATCTTGGCCCAAGCCGTGCTCGCTTCCGGAAGCGAGCGAATCTCGGCGCGATCGCCGGTTTCGGTTGTTTTTTCCCATTCGCGAATGATCTGGAAATCGGCGACCTCCTCCAGCCCTTCGAGCACCGGCTCTCTTTCGGCGTCGTAGATTTTCTGCCGGCAGGCGTAGTTGTTGCGGCCTTTCATGTAGCAGGCGCGCAGCGGGCCCATGTTCTTTTCAAGAAAAGGAATGTCCTTATAAAAAAGCTGCTCTTGAAGATTTTTCGTTCCCGTGGAGATCACTACGCGCCGGCCGGAAAGAATCGCCGGCACCAGATAGGCGAGAGTCTTGCCTGTGCCCGTTCCCGCTTCGACGATCAAATGCTTCTTCTCTCGAAGCGCCGCTTCCACCGCTTCCGCCATTTCAAGCTGTCCCGGGCGATACTCAAAGCTCGGACGCCATTCCGAAAGCAAGCCGCGCTTGGAAAAAAACTGCCGGACCGTGAGCGTTTTGGCGGGCACCTACCATCATGATAGTGGCCCGATTCAATTCTTTAAACGGCCGCTGGCGCAGGACCGGCGCCGCGGCGTCTCTGAATTGGCCTTGCAATGCGACACTACGCCGGCGCGTAGCGATACCATGGAGACTTATGAGCGAACTTGTAGCCTACGCGCGCCAGGGTGACATTGGCGTCATCACGATCAATAATCCGCCGGTGAACGCACTCAGTCCGGGAGTTCCGGAAGGCATAATCGCCGGGATCGAAAAGGCGGAAGCTGATCCGGAAGTCCGGGCAGTGGTGGTGATCGGCGGCGGGCGGACATTCATCGCCGGCGCCGATATTCGCGAATTTGGAAAGATCACGGCCGGACAAAAAGAGCGGATCGCGCTTTATCCGCTGATGAACAAAATCGAGGATTCGAAAAAGCCGGTGGTCATGGCGATTCATGGCACGGCCTTTGGCGGGGGACTGGAAACGGCGATGTCCGGGCATTACCGCATCGGGCTCGCGACCGCGCAGGTCGGACAGCCTGAAGTGAAACTCGGGATCATTCCCGGAGCGGGCGGGACGCAGCGGCTGCCGCGCCTGGCCGGTGTCGCCAAAGCGGTCGAGATGTGCGCTTTCGGCGAGCCGGTGGACGCCAAAGCCGCGCTCGCGGCCGGCATCCTCGATGAAATCATCGAAGGCGATCTGCTTCAGGGCGCAATGGAGTTTGCGCGGAGCATCGCCCAAAAGCCCGCGCCGAAAACTCGCGATCGCAATGAAAAGTTGCAGGACGCCGCTGGAAATACGGCCATTTTCGCGCTCGCGCGGGAACAGGCGCGCAAGATACGCCGCGGCCAGACGGCTCCGCTGGCCGCCATCGACGCCGTGGAAGCGGCCACCAAGCTGCCGTTCGACAAAGGCATCGAACGCGAGGCGGAGATTTTCCGGGCCTGTCTGTTTTCGACGCAATCAAAGGCCTTGATTCACGCCTTTTTCGGAGAGCGGACCGTCGCCAAAATCCCTGATATTCCCAAGGAGACGAAAACCTACGACATTCGCCGCGCGGCGGTGATCGGCGCCGGCACCATGGGCGGCGGCATCGCGATGAATTACGCCAACGCCGGCATTCCGGTGATCGTCAAGGAGGCGTCCCGGGAAGCGCTCGACCGCGGGCTCGCCATTATCCGCAAGAATTACGAAAATTCCGTGAAAAAGGGCCGGTTTTCCCAGGCCATCATGGATCAGCGGATGGCGCTGATCACCCCGCAGTTGACCTACGACGGCTTCGAGCAGGCCGACATCATCGTCGAGGCAGTATTCGAGGGGATGGCGCTGAAGAAGCAGATTTTTTCGGAAATAGACAAAATCGCCAAGCCGGATTGCGTGTTGGCGACCAACACCTCGACGCTGTCGATCGATGAGATCGCCTCCGCCACCCGCCGGCCGCAGATGGTGATCGGCCATCATTTTTTCAGCCCGGCGAACGTGATGAAGCTGCTTGAAATCGTGCGCGGCAAGGCGACTTCGAAGGAGGTCATCGCCACCTCCATGAATCTCGCCAAAAAGCTGGGGAAAATCGGCGTATTGGCGGGAAACTGCAAGGGATTTATCGGCAACCGCATGATCCACTGCTACGCGCGGGAAGCCGTTTTTCTGGTCGAGGAAGGAGCGGCCCCGGAGCAGGTGGATGGCGCGCTGTACGACTTCGGCATGGCGATGGGTCCGTTGGCGATGGGCGATCTGGCCGGCCTCGACGTGGGCTGGCGCATCCGCCAGGAATTCAAGCATCTGGAAAAACCGGGCGTCCGCAAAACGATGATGATCCCCGATCTGCTCTGCGAAATGGGCCGCTATGGCCAGAAGACCGGCAAGGGGTGGTACATTTACGACGCGGACCGGAAGCCGTCGCCCGATCCCGAGGTCGCGGCGCTGATTGAGAAAGCCGCGCGCGAGGCCGGCATCGAGCGCCGCAAGATCAGCAACGAGGAAATCATCGAACGGACGATTTACGCGCTGGTGAACGAAGGCGCGCGGATCCTGGAAGAAGGAATCGCGCTGCGCGCCGTCGATATCGATATCGTTTATCTCAACGGCTACGGCTTCCCGGCCTGGCGCGGCGGTCCGATGTTTTATGCCGATACAATCGGTTTAAAGAATGTCTTGGCGAAGATCGAGGAGTTCGAAAAGCGCCACGGCGCGGAGTTTTGGGCTCCGGCGCCGCTGCTTCAAAGGCTCGCGCGGGAAGGCAAGACCTTTGAAGCCTACGACAAGGAAAAAGAAGCGATGCAGGCCGGCGCGCGCGCGTAGAGAAGCTCGATTTCAGGCCGCGGGCGGGCGGCGCTTGTGCCAATCCGTCCGCGACTGAAACTCCACGCCCAGCGCGATGAGCTGGTTTTCAAACCACGGGCGGCCCACGAAACTGATCGCCACCGGGAGTTTTTCCGCAAACCCGCACGGCAGCGAAATCGCGGGATAGCCGACCAAATTGCCCATCGGAATCATTCCGTTCAATCCGCGCGACTTCGGCCGCTCCCGAGCGGGCGGCGCATCCAGCCGATCTGTAATTTTCGGCGCTGGTCCCGTCCGGGAGGGCGCAAGCAATAAATCGACGTCGAAAAACATGCGCCGGATTGCGTCCTGAACCAGCGCGCGCGCCCGCATCGCCTTCAGATATTCGCTCGCCGGCAAATCGAGCGATGCTTTCAGTCCCGCGATCTGCCGTTTGTCGGCCAGCTCGTTCACGCGCCCGCTGCGAATCAGTTCCTCGAAAATCGCCCCCATCTCGCCATTGAGAACGGTTGAAAGAATCGCGCCGTACGGAAAATCCGGCAGCTCGACTTCCTTCATCCGCGCGCCCATGGATTTCACCGCGGCGAGCGCGCCCTGCAAATCCGGACGCGCCGAAGGCTCGGCCCATTCTTCAAAGTCGGCCGGCGCGTATCCGATCACCAGATCTTTGGCCGGCCTGGCGAAGCGCGGCGAATAGTAAAAGCTCTTATTGCCCGACTCCGGATCCTCGTAATCGCCGCCGGAAATGGCCTGCAAAACCAGGCCGCAATCCTCGGCGGACCTGCACATCGGCCCGATTTTATCCAGCGTCCACGATAGCGCCATGCATCCGTGGCGGCTTACCAGACCGTAAGTCGGGCGCAGTCCCGTGACGCCGCAGAAAGCGCTCGGAGTCAAAATCGAGCCCGAGGTTTCCGAACCGAGCGCGAACGTCACCAGTCCCGCGGCGACGGCGATTCCCGATCCGCTCGACGATCCGCCGCTCCAGCGCGTTCGATCCCACGGGTTCAGCCCCGGTCCGGTAATCGAAGCCGAAGGATAACGATATCCGCCGCCGCCGGCCAGCTCCACCATGGCCAGTTTTCCGATACAAACCGCGCCCGCCTTGTTCAGCTTGTTTACTACGGTCGCATTCTCATCGAACATCTGGCCGGCGTAGGGCCGGGCGCCCCACGCCGTCGGATATTTCGCCACCGCGATCAGATCCTTCACGCCATAGGGAATGCCTTGCAGCGGGCGGTAGCGCTCGCGCTGGATCTCCTCATCGGCGTCCTTGGCCTTGCGAATGGCTTCCTTTTTGAGCGAGTAGGCGAGCGCGTTGTAGGTTGGCCCGAGCTTCTCGAGACGTTTGCAGAAGGCCCGCGCCAGCTCCACGGCGGAAAACTCCCGGGCGCGAAGTGCTTTCGTCAGATCGGCGATTCCGGCGAAAAAGACGTCCTCGTTGACGATCGCCATGGCTAGGGTTTGAAGGAGAAGGCCGGCTCAACCGCCATGGGCATCGGAATCCGGTCAAGCTGCCGCGCGTTCTGCTCCATCGACTCCCGCGCCGAGCGTGTCTCCTCATCCGCCTGCTGGGGCGCTCCCGCTGCTGCCGCCGCCGCAAGAATCCCAGCCAACTCGCGCCGTGTCACCGCCATGCACAAATTATAACGGCCCAACAACGGCGGTCAGAGCCGCACGATCTTCGGCGAAACGCAGCCCTTGAGCGCATTTCGCGTATCCACGATCAGGCGCGAGCGCTCCACAATCGAGGCGTAATCGAACGATTTGTGATCGGTAACGATCACCACGCAATCGGCTTGAGAACATGCCTGCCCGGCGTCGAGGGCTTCCATGGCGTGAGGAAGGAATCCATCGGCGCGCAGGCGCGGAACAAACGGATCGCTATAGCTTACCTTGGCGCCGCGTTTTTCGAGCAAATGAATGATATCCAGCGCGGGCGACTCGCGAACGTCGTCGATATCGCGCTTGTAGGCGACGCCCAGCACGTGCACGTGGGAACCCTTCAAGGGCTTGCAATGATCGTTCAGCGCGTTCTGAATTTTGTCGACCACGAAATGCGGCATCTGGCCGTTGATATATCCGGCAAGCTCGATGAATCGCGCCTCGATGCCGCTCTGTTTCGTTTTCCAGGAAAGATAAAACGGATCGATTGGAATGCAGTGGCCGCCCAGGCCGGGGCCGGGATAGAAGGGCATGAAGCCGAACGGTTTTGTCGCGGCGGCCTCGATCACTTCCCACACGTTGATATCCATGCGGTCGCACATCAGCGCGATCTCGTTCACCAGTCCGATATTGATCATGCGGAAGGTGTTTTCAAGCAGCTTCACCATCTCGGCCACGCGCGTGGAGCTTACCGGCACCACGTGCTCCAGCGCCTGCGAATAAAACAGCGCGCCCAGTTCGGTGCAGGCCGCCGTAATTCCGCCGACAACCTTGGGTATATTTTTCGTTTGAAATTTTGGATTGCCGGGGTCCACGCGTTCGGGCGAAAAACACAGGAAAAAGTCCTCCCCGACCTTCAGCTCCGGCTTTTCGAACATCGGCAGCATCAACTCATCGGTGGTGCCCGGATACGTCGTCGATTCCAAAATCATCAACAAGCCGGGGTGGAAGTGTTTGGCGATCTCCTGGCAGGCGCTGACGATGTAGCTCATGTCCGGATCCTTGGTTTTGCGCAGCGGCGTCGGCACGGCGATATTAATCGTGTCGAGCGTTTTCACCGCCGAAAAATCCGTGGTGGCGCGAAATTTTCCAGACTGCACCATGGGCGCGAGCGCGGCAGCAGGCACGTCCTGCACGTAGGAGACGCCGCGGTTGAGCGTCTCGACTTTACTCTCATCGATATCGATGCCGGTGACGCAGAAACCGGCGTGGGCAAACTCCATCGCCAGCGGCAATCCGACGTAGCCGAGTCCCACGACGCCGACGCGCGCCTGGCGCGCCTCGATCTTGCGCCGCAGTTCCGTTTGATAATTCAACTCGATCCTCCTTCCGCAAAAAACTCCCCGCGGGCGACGATCTCCGCCGGGCCGGCGAGAAAGATTTCGTCGTTTTCCCATCGGACCGTAAGAGAGCCAGCCGGCGTGCGCACTTCCACCGGGCTGCGCACCAGGCCGCGAGCGGCGGACGCCGCGGCGGCGCCCGTCGAGCCGGTGCCAGAACTCATTGTCTCACCCGCGCCCCGCTCCCAAAACCGTACTTCAATCATATGTGGGTCCAGTACCAGGACAAAAGAAACGTTGGTGCGATCGGGAAAACGAGCGTGGCGCTCGATTTTTTGCCCCAGCGCGCGCCAGTCGAGGTCGAAATCGGGAACGAAAACGGCGCATTGAGGATTGCCGACGTTGACCAGGGTCGCGTCCGCGGATTCAATGTTTGCCCGCAATTCTTCGATGCGCGCGCGGCCCATGTTCATCTCGAAGATGTGCCGGCGATCGCGCTTTTCCAGAAAACGCAAGCTCTTCAGACCCGCGCCGGTCAGGATGCGAAGCGTTTCGGCCGGGCGCTGGTCCAAAAGATAAAGCGCCACGCAGCGGGTGCCGTTGCCGGAAAGCTCGCTGCGGCTGCCGTCCGAATTGTAGAGCTCTATGGCGGCATCGGCTTCGGCCGATCGCGAGACCAGGATCCAGCCGTCCGCGCCTACCCCGGTGTGGCGGTCACAAATGGCGATCGACAAAGCGGCGCAATCGGCATCGGCGGGGATGTCTTCGCGCCGCGTAATCAGAAAATCGTTGCGGTCGCCGTGGGCTTTGGTGAAGGGAATTTTCATGGGCGCTGGTAAATTTCGATGATGGCTCCCGTTGTCGCGATCTGCTTTCGCAATCGGTAATGGGCGCGCCGCGCGGCGCTCGCAACCTCATCGCCCGCGAAGGCAAGCGCCCATTCCTCCCGCAGGAACAGGTCGGGACGGACGACGGCTGCGTTCCAGGCTGGTCCGTTTCCTGAATGAAGACCTTCGCGCAGCGGGATGCCGGCCTGGCGCAAAGCTCCCGTCAGATCGCCGAAGGAAAACAGGATTCCCGAGCCGTGGCGGTAATGCACTTTGAGAAATTCGGCGGTCTGCCGCGTCCAATCGCGCCGGGCAACGGAGTTGTGTTCAGCTTCCTCCAGGCAGACCGGACGGTGCGAAATCCAGAAGACAAGCGGAGCGAGCCCGCACAGGATCGCAACAAGAATCGCGCCCGGGCTCTTCGGCCGAAAAATCTCCAGCAGCGTCACGATCGCGCCTGCCGCGAACGCCGCGAGCATCACCACCGCCAGCGCGTAGCGCGTATTGTAAAAACTGTTCGGCCAAAGACCCGGCACGAAGATCGGCGTGCCGGAAGAGTGCATGCTCAAAATAAAAAAAATCGGAGCAAGCGATAAAAACAACAGCGGCCCAACCACCTTGCGCAACAAGGCGATAATCGCGCCGATCGCTCCCAGCACGAGGGCGATGGGGCCGGCGACAAGCCACGCGGCGGCAAAGTAATATTCGCAGGCCTTGCGCCAATCGTGATCGCCGGGATAAGGGCTCATTCCGGCCGCAAGCTGCCGCCGGTAAATCGCCAGCGCGGACCACGGTCCATTATAAAATTCGAGCGCGTTGCCGTAATAAAATCGATTGTGAGCCAGCCAGGCCAGCGGCCCGAGCAAGGCAATCGCGCCGAACAGCACGGCGTGCCATTTCTGTTTGGCAATCCATAGAAAATAGACCGCGATGAAGGGGATGAAAAACCATCCTTCATAACGCGTCAGGGAAGCGGCGAAAGCGGCGATTCCGGCGGCAAAAATCGCAAAAATCGATTGCGAATCGCGGAACCAGATAATCGACCAGAGCAGCGCGGCGGAGCAGGCGGCAAACGGCAGCTCCGTCATCGCGGTCGACTCCAGATACAGCACGTTCGGATTCAACGCAAAGATCAGTACCACGGCGAACGCCGCCGCCGCGGAAAGATAAACGCGCCGCGCGGCCGCGAACAGAAAGGCTCCAGCCAGAACGAACGACACCGGCGAAACGATCGCGCCGGCGACTCCGGTTTGCCACCATCCGCCGTGCATCGCGGCGGCGATCATCAGGATGTGCGGCAGGGGCAGCCACACCGTGCCGATCTGCTCCGGGCCCGGCGTGCGCGAATCGAGAATCCGGCGCGCGATGTTCAGATGCGCCTCGGCGTCGCCATCGTAGAGCGTGTAGCCGCGGGCCAGCGAATAGCGCGCCGCGGCGGCCCCGGCCAGCGTCAAGAACGCAACGACGCCCGCCAGCTCGAAAAATCGGCGCATGGCATCAGACCATCGACTGGATGCGCGCGAAATCTTCGCAGGAAATATTTCCGCCGCAGAAAACCAGCACGACGTGACGTTCGGAGGAAAAATTGTCCTTCAGGCGCTCGGCGGCGGCCAAAGTGCATGAGGCCGCCGGCTCGGTGAGCACCTTCATCCGTTCCAGGATCAGCTTCATGGCCGCGACCGCCTCCCGATCCGGGACCACCGTGACGCTTTCCAGAAGCCGCTTGGCCATCTCCAGCGTGCGCTCGGTCGGCGACGGCGCGCCCAGCGTCCGGGCCACCGATGCGATCGTATCCAGTGTGACGATCTGGCCGGCTGCCAACGATTTTGACATGCAATCGGCGCCTTCCGTCTCGACGCCCCACACGCGAACCGCGGGCTTGAGCGATTTTATCGCGGTGGCGACGCCTCCCATGAATCCGCCGCCGCCGATGCTGACGATCACGTCCGTCACCTGCGGCGCGTCCTCCAGAATCTCCAGCCCGGCCGTGCCTTGTCCCGCCATCACCAGCAAATCGTCGAAGGGATGAATATAGGCCCAGCCGTCTTTTTCGTATTCGCTCACGGCGGCGAAAGCTGCGCTCGCGTTCGCCGCGAATTTCACCTCCGCGCCGTAACCGCGCGTGGCGTCGACGTAGTTTCGCGGCGTCGATTCCGGCATCAGCAGCAGCGCCTTCAGTCCCAGGGCGCGCGCCACATAGGCGACGGCCTGCGCGTGATTGCCGCCGCTGACCCCGACGAGGCCGCGCCCGCGCTCTTCCGGCCGCAGGCTCAGCGCTTTGTTAAACGCGCCGCGAACTTTAAACGATCCGGTTTTTTGAAACAGCTCGAGTTTTACGTAGACGTTGGTGCGCAGCCGTTCGCTTAAAGTCGCGCTGGGCGTAAGCGGAGTTCGGCGGACGCAGGGCGCGATCCGCTGCCGCGCCGCCTGAATCTGCGCGAGAGAAAGGGCTTCATACATGGACTCTTCAGTTTAAACCAGCTACTTTAAAGGAATGAAACGTGATTTTGCCACCGTGCAGTACGCCGGAAACGACTACTTCGTGGCCGTTCCCCCGCGTGGGCACGCAATTCCCCTGGATATAGACGGCGCGCGGAGCGATGCTTCCAGCCCGCTGGAGCTGTTGCTGGTCGCCCTGGGCGGATGCACCGGCGCCGACGTTATTTCGATTCTGAGAAAAAAACGCGAGCGCGTCACCGAATACCGCGTCGAAGTGCGCGGCGAGCGGCGCGAGGAATATCCCAAGAGCTTCCGCCGCATGGAAGTGCGCCACATCCTGCGCGGCCATGCGCTTTCGCGCGCGGCGGTGGAGCAGGCGATCGAGTTATCGAATACGAAGTACTGCGGAGTATCGGCGTCCCTGCGCCCCACGGTGGAAATTGTGAATTCGTACGAAATCCACGAAGCGGAGGCGCCGTCCAAAAACGGCGCGGCGGCCGAGGAAGCTATTTCGCCTTCTTCTGCTTCTGCTGGCCAACGCGAATCTTGAACTGTTTCTGCTGCGATTCCTGGTACGCTTTCCAGTCAAAGCGCTGCGCCGCTTCGGAAAGATACTGATTCACGTCGACATTTTTCGGCAGCACCGCCATCAGCGTGGCCGTCATGGACCCGTCCGGGCTGCTGATGCGATACCGTTTCACGTTCGGAATGGCCATACATCGTCAAGATAACATAGATTCAGAATGTCTTCCATTGCGGTAGGGACGCGCGGCGAGCATCGGCTTGTGGTGACCCCCGAGCTGGCGATAAATTTTCTTGGACTCGAAGCCGCGCGCGTGCTGGCGACGCCGGCGCTGATCATGCAGCTTGAAATGACCGCTCGCGATTCCATCGTGCCCCTCCTCGATGCGGGTTTCGATTCGGTGGGCACGGAGGTTCACGTGCGGCATCTGGCGGCCACGCCCGTTGGGATGCAGGTCACCCTTCACAGCGAAGTCGTGGAGGTCAATGGCCGCGCCGTCCGCTTCAAAGTGGAGGCGTTCGATGAAAAGGAAAAGATCGCCGACGGAACCCACGACCGCTACATCGTAAACATCGAACGCTTCGCCCAGCGCCTGGCCGAAAAACGAGCGTAGTTTTGCGGCCGGAGGCTGAAAGACATCCCGGCCTCCGCTTAATGCCCGAGATACTGGCCCGTGCTCGCGTCCACAAAAACAGACCACTCCGCCGCCGATACCGATTGCCCCCACATCACCCGCCAGGCCGGATCGGGGAAGCGCGGCGTGAACTCGCACAAAAAAGTCACCTGCGGCTTTTCGCCCGGCTTTTTCAAATACTCCGCGCTTTTGGCCACCGCGGTCTGATACGCCTCCGGCGTGTCGATTTGCAGCGCCGCCACCGAAAACGGCTTTTCCTGACCCTGCGGACCACGCCAGGCATCCTCAAGTCCCGCAAAAACCCCTTTATGCAGATTACCTTCGGACTCCACCGCGGACCAGGTGTAAATCCGCTGCCGGCCTTTGGCCGCCGAGACCCATAAAATTTCCCACGCGCCGGCTTTGCCGTCGGCCGACTTGGGTTCCGGCAAATTGAAACTCCGGATGCGCATCGGCTGGCAATCCGCCGCCCAACTGCGAGCCTGCGGATACGTCATTTGAAACGCCTGCCGTCCGGTGATCGGCGCAACCGCCGGCTCCGCTGCTTTTTTCGCGGTGGGAGCGGGGGTTTCCGAGCACGCGGCCAGCAACAGCGCGGCGCACACAGCCATCGAGAGTCTCATCTCTTTCACTGTGTCGTTTCACGCCGCGCCGTGTCAACCATCGCCGAATCGAAACCGCCGATAATAGAAACCGCTATGCCCTTCGATCCCTCGCCAAAATCCCTGGACCTGCAATCCCGCCTCCACGCCTTCATGCGCGACTACATCTATCCGAATGAGCGCCTCTACCACGCCCAAATCCAGGAAGACCGCTGGCGCCCCGTTCCCATCGTCGAAGAGCTCAAGGCCAAGGCCCGCGCCGCCGGACTCTGGAATCTGTTTCTCGATCTCAGCAATCTCGACTATGCTCCGCTGTGCGAAATCATGGGCCGGTCGGCGATGGCGCCGGAGGTGTTCAACTGCTCGGCGCCGGATACCGGCAACATGGAAGTTCTGCATCGCTACGGCACCGAAGAGCAAAAGGAAAAATGGCTGAAGCCGCTGCTGGCGGGCGAAATCCGCTCGTGTTTTTCGATGACCGAAAAAGACGTCGCCTCCTCCGACGCCACCAATATCCGGGCGAGCATCGTTCGCGACGGCGATCATTACGTCATCAACGGCCGCAAATGGTGGTCAAGCGGCGCGGGCGATCCGCGCTGCAAAATCTCCATTTTCATGGGCCAAACCGATCCCGCCGCCCCAAAACATAAACAGCAGTCGATGATTTTAGTGCCGCTCGATACCCCCGGCGTCAAAATCGAGCGTATGCTCACCGTTTTCGGCTACGATCATGCCCCGCACGGCCACGCGGAAATGACCTTCACCGACGTCCGCGTACCCGTCTCCAATATCCTGCTGGGCGAAGGCCGCGGCTTCGAAATCGCGCAGGGCCGCCTGGGTCCGGGCCGCATTCATCACTGCATGCGCCTGATCGGCCAGGCCGAGCGGGCCCTCGAAGCGATGTGCCGCCGCGTGCAGTGCCGCGCCGCTTTTGGCAAAAAAATCGCCGAAATGGGCACGATTCGCGCCGATATCGCGCATTCCCGCATGGAAATCGAGCAGGCCCGGCTGCTGGTCCTGAAGGCCGCGCATATGATGGATACGGCCGGCAACAAAGCCGCCCGCGCCGAAATCGCGATGATCAAAGTGATCGCGCCCAACATGGCGCTGCGCGTAATCGATCGCGCCATTCAAGCCCACGGCGGCGCCGGCGTCAGCCAGGATTTCGAGCTGGCCGCCATGTGGGCCAACAGCCGCACGCTGCGCCTGGCCGACGGTCCCGACGAAGTTCATACGGAAACCGTCGCCAAACTCGAATTAGCCAAATACGAAGGACAGAACGTGAACACGTCCGCTCCGCCGGAAACGCCTCTTTCATGACGGTTGGCTGGCGCAAAACCTGACTTCGCGCCTTCGGCCCGGATCGTGGAGCTTTTTTAAAATGAAACGCAGTGCCCGAGCTGCCCGACATTACGGTGTACATTGAAGCGCTGGAGCCCCGCATTCTGGGTCGCACTCTTCAAAAAATTCAAATCGCCGGACCCTTTCTGCTGCGCACCGCCGATCCACCGCCTGAGGCTGCCTTCGGCCGCAAGGTAGTCGAGCTGCGGCGCGTCGGAAAGCGCATTGCCATCGGCCTCGATCCCGACCTGTGGATCGTTCTGCACCTGATGATCGCCGGGCGGCTCCACTGGAGCACGCAGCGAAAAACCCCCGATGGACGCCGCGTGCTTGCCGCCTTTGATTTCGATTGCGGCTCGATCACGCTGACCGAAGCCGGGTCGCGCAAACGCGCGTCCCTGCACATTGTTCAGGGCGAAGACGCGCTGGCCGCGCTCGATCCGGGCGGCATCGATGTTTTTCACGCGCCGCCGCAAGACTTCGCCTCCGCACTCACGCGCGAAAATCACACGCTCAAGCGCGCGCTTACCGATCCGCGAACGTTCAGCGGCATCGGCAACGCCTATTCCGACGAAATTCTGTTTCGCGCGCGGCTCTCGCCCGTTCAGCTTACGCAAAAAATGACGCCCGGCGAAATCGAACGCCTGCGCGAGGCCGTTCAAGAAACACTCAGCGACTGGACACAGCGCCTTCGCGCCGAATCGCGCGGCAAATTTCCCGAAAAAGTGACGGCGTTCCGCGAAGGCATGGCCGTTCACGGACGCTACGGCGAACCCTGCCCGCGCTGCGGGACGGAGGTGCAGCGTATCCGCTACGCATCGAACGAAACCAATTATTGCGCGCGCTGCCAGACCGGCGGAAAACTCCTCGCCGATCGCGCGCTCAGCCGCCTGCTTCGCCGGGACTGGCCGCGAACGCTTGAAGAGCTCGAAGAGCGCCGCAAATAGCTACGGCGCCGCGGCCGGCGGCGCGCGGCGCCTGGTCGCCTGCTCGAAGGAATAGGCCAGCTCGATCAGCCGCGGCTCGCTGCACGCCATCCCGGTGAATCCCACCCCGAACGGCTGGGGCTTGGCGTTGAACCCTTCCGGCAGCGGCGGATCGGGCGCGTTCGGCACCATCCCGAACGGCACGATCACGGTCGGATAGCCGGGTTTGGCGGCAATCGCGGCGCTATTGGCGCCCGGAAACAAAAGTGCGTCCAAATGATTTTCCTTCATCGTTGCGTCGATGCCGCGCGTCCCCGCCAGATCGATGTCCTTGGCGCGATCGGCTTCGTAGCGCTGCTTGTCGCGCACCACATCCATTTCGTCGGAAATATCCAGGTTGGACTGGCCGTAGCGAATCGCGCCGGATTGCGTGTGCCGCAAGTTCCACTCGCGCAGCTCGGTGAGCGTCTTCACCGGCGCCCCCGGACCCAGCGTCTTCAGCCACGCGTTGAAATCGCGTTTCATCCCGTACTTCAAAACAACCGAGCAGTTCGCGTCACGACCCTTGCCCTCGTTCCAGCCCGAACAGATATTCCACTCCTCCAGGTCCTTGGCGGTGGCGATATTGGCCGGATCGACAATCACCGCGCCCCTCTCTTTCAACACCGCGATCGCCTCCGCCATCACCTTGGCCTGCTCCGGATTCAATCCGCCGCGCCCATTCAGTTTGTCGTAATAAAACTGGCGCGGGATGCCGATGCGCGCGCCGCGCAGCGCGTCCGCCTTCAAGTGCGGCGTGTAATCGCGATTCGGCGGTGGAGCGCAGCGCGAGGTCGCCGCGTCGTTCGGATCGGGCGAGGCGCTTTCCATCGCGCCCAGCAGGATCGCCGCATCGGCGACGTACTTGGCCATCGGACCCGCCGTGTCCTGATCGGCCGTGATCGGAATCACGCCATAGCGGCTCACGCGGCCCACCGTGGGCTTGATCCCGGCGAGCATGTTCTGGTTCGACGGCCCCAGAATGGACCCCGACGTTTCAGTCCCGACGTTGGCCGCCCAGAAGTTCGCTGCGGTGCCGATCCCGGAGCTCGATCCGGCGGGGCTCATTACGCCGCGGCCGTCGTCGAAGCCGGGCCGCGGGTCGCGGCGCGGATCGTAGGGATTAAAACCCCACAAGCGAATCGCGTTGTAGTTGCCGACCATCGGGGTCGGCGCGCCCGCGACCCAGTTCGCCAGCTCGGTCAATGTCGTTTTGGCGATGATGATCGCGCCCGCGGCTTTGAGATTTTTCGCCAGCGTGGCTTCGTAGGGCGGCGTGTATCCGGCGAAGGCCAGCGCGCCGCCGGTGGTCGGCATTTCGGTGGTCTGGATGTTGTCTTTGAGCGCGATCGGAATGCCGTGCAGCGGCCCGCGAATGCGCCCCTGCGCGCGTTCGCGATCCAACTCCTCGGCGTCGCGCAGGGCGTTGCGGTTCACCGTGATCGCCGAATGCAGGACATCCTCATACATCCCGATCCGGGCCAGATACTGCATCACCAGCTCGCGCGAGGTGACGCGATGCTGCTCCAGCGCCGCGCGCATCTGGGGAATGCTCGCCTCCACCACGGAAAATCCCGCGTCCTGCCGGCTTTGCGCGCAAAGGATCGCCGCCGCCATCGCGAGCGCCGCAAAAACCAACCATTTTTTCATGAAAGTCATCTTAACAAGCGCTTGGGCCGCCGCGGTTCGTTCCGGCCTAACGGAACCGCGCTTCGCGCGTCCAAGGACTACATCAGGGGCTCGTGATATAATCTGGACAATTCTCGCATGTCGTAATGCGGTTGAAAGGGAGTTCGCTATGAAAAATGGAATGTGGAAGTGCGCCGCGGTTCTGTTTTCGCTCGTTTCTCTCTCGTTTGGGCAGAACATTCGCGGCACCATTCTGGGAACGGTCCGCGACGCCACCGGCGCGGTAGTCAGCGGCGCGAAAGTTACGGTGAAGCAGCCCGCCACCGGCCTGACGCAAACCAAAACCACCAGCGACACCGGCGACTACGTGTTCACGGAGCTTCCCGTCGGCACTTACACGGTCACTGCTGAGCAGAGCGGCTTTAAAACAGAGACGCGTGAAAATGTTTTGCTCGAGGTGGACGCCCGCGTGCGCGAGGATTTCACGCTCACGGTCGGTCAGGTGACCGAAACGCTGGCTGTGGAAGCCTCGGCGCCGGTGATCAGCACGGATTCAGCGACCGTCGGCAATGTTATCGACAACAAGCAGGTCACCGAGCTTCCGCTGAACGGCCGCAATCCCCTGCAACTGACGCTGCTGGTGCCGGGAGCCAATTACGGCGTCAAGGGATCGCAGAACCAGACCCAGGGCGGGTCCATTTCGGTGAACGGCGCTCGCGAGCAGTCCAATAACTTCCTGCTCGACGGCGTCGATAACAACGATCTGGCGATCAACCAGTATTCCGTCGCCATTTCCACGGAAGCGATGATGGAGTTCAAGGTCGGCGAGAGCACCTACACGGCGGAGTACGGCCGCAGCGGCGGCGCGCAGATCAACTATATCACCCGCAGCGGCAGCAACAATTTTCATGGGGTGCTCTACGAATACCTGCGCAACGCCGACGTGGACGCGAAGAATTTTTTCGACAAGCCCGGGCCGATCCCGCCTTATAAGCGCAACCAGTTCGGCGCCTCTCTCGGCGGCCCGATAAAGAAGGACAAGACGTTTTTCTTTTTCAACTGGGAAAGCACGCGCATCCGCCAGTCGATCACCAAGGTCGGCACGGTGCCCACGGCGGCGATGCACAACGGCGACTTCTCCGCGCTTCTGCCCAATACCGTGATCTACGATCCGAATTCGATCAACAGCGCGGGCCAGCGGTCGCCGTTCAACGGCAACATCATCCCGAAAACGGATTTCAACAGCGTGGGCGTGGCGGTGCTGAATCTTTATCCGCTGCCCAACGCGCCCAACAACGCCGCCAGCGGCCTGTTCACCTCCACGCAGCCCCTCAAGGATGACTTCAATCAGTACACGGGCCGCATCGATCATCGCTTCAACGACGCCGACAGCCTGTTTGGCCGCTACACCTTCAGCGATGAAAATCGCTTTAATACCTTCGATCCTTTCTGCGCCGGTTCGCACAACCTGCCCGGCTACGGCTGCAACACGCTGAACGGCGGCCAGGGATTTTTGCTCGGCGAAATTCACCTGTTCGGCGCCAATAAGATTAATGAGCTGCGCCTCGGCTACAATCGCACGCGCGGCGGAATCTTCCAGCAGGATCAGGGCACCGACAACTCCACCGCGCTGGGAATCCTGGGCACCTCGCGTTATCCGCTCGACTTCGGCACGCCGCTGATTACGCCTTCCGGCTATGACAGCGAAGGCGATGCCACCAACCTGCCGCAGGATCGCAAGGACAACACCTATCAGGTGACGGAAACGTTTTCCTGGACGCGCGGCAAGCACAATTTCAAGTTCGGCGAGGATTTCCGTGCCTTCCAGTTGAACATTCTCTTCGACACCACTTCGCGCGGCAGCCTGGCCTTCCAGCCGTTCTACACCACCGCCGCGGCGAATTCGAACTCGGGAGGAAGCTCCATCGCCGAACTTCTGCTCGGCTACCCGACCACCGCTTCGGTCAGCCGGTCGCTTGCCGGGCTTAATGCTCCCGACATCGGCGCGCAGCGAACCAAGTCACTCGACTTCTTCGGCCAGGACGACTGGCGAGTCACCTCACATCTTACGTTGAATCTCGGCCTGCGCTGGGAGTACAACACCCCCATCACCGAAAAGTACAACCACCTGGCGACGTTTGATCCCACCGTTCCCGGCGACATCCGCACCGCGACGCCGCAACAGCCGAATCTTTACTCGGCGCCCAAGGCTCAGTTCGCGCCGCGCTTCGGATTCGCCTACACGCCGTTCAACGAAAAGACCGTGTTCCGCGGCGGCTACGGCGTGTATTGGGATGAGCGGCTGCTCAATGTTCTCTTAGGTCCCACGCTGAGCCCGCCCTTTGTCGTGCCGCTGACCTTCCCGCAGTCCAGCAATGGCATTCCGAACATCAGCATTGCCAATCCCTTCGGCGGCCAGGCCGGCAGCAGCTTTCCCAGCGCAACCTGGCTTGAAACTCCGTTCCGCAACGGCTATCTCCAGCAGTGGAGCTTCAACGTGCAGCGCCAGCTTCCGACCGACATGGGCGTCACCGTCGGCTATGTCGGATCGAAGGGCACGCATTTGGACCACTCCTATAACGACAACCTGCCTCATCCCTCGCCGCTGTTCAGCCAAGCCAACCGCCCTTGGCCGAACTTCACCAATGTCACGGTCGATTCCGCTTCCGCCGTTTCCAACTACAATGCCTTGCAGGCTTCGGTAGAGAAGAAGTATTCGCACGGCCTCAGCTACCTGATCGCTTATACTTTTTCCAAATCGATCGACACCGATTCGGCCTGGAGCTCATCCATCGTCAATCCATTCAATTTCCACACGGAGCGGGGCCTGTCGAGCTTCGATACGCGTAATCGCTTCGTCGCCAGCTACACCTACGATCTGCCGGTCGGAAAAGGGCACGCGCTCGGTTCGCACATGAACGGGGTCGGGCAGGCTCTGTTGGGCGGATGGCAGACCAACGGAATTCTGACGATTCAATCGGGCAATCCGCTCGATCCGCTGGTCGGCCTGACGACGCTGACGGGAACCAATTCCAACACGCGTCCGGATGTGGTCGCCGGCTGCAACCCGAACAACTTCCCGCACGATCCCTCGGATTGGTTTAATACTGCCTGCTTCACGCGCAACTTCCTTGGTCGCTTCGGCGATTCCGGCCGCAACGTGATCATCGGTCCGGACACCAAGGATTTCGACGTTTCGCTGCTAAAAAATTTCCCGCTGTTCCACGAAGGCCGCTACGTGCAGTTCCGCGGCGAATTCTTCAACGTGTTGAATCGTCCCAACTTCGACAACCCGACGGTGACCCAAACCAGCGCGACCTTCGGGCGCGTCACCTCGGCCGGGGTACAGGACCCGCGCCTGACCTCGCGCCAGATCCAGTTCGCGCTGCGGCTGGTCTTCTAAACCCCGGGCACGAATGCCGGGGGTTTCGAACGGTAAATCGACGGGGGCCTCAGGCGGCGCGCCAGAGATTTTCGGCGAATGGCCATTCTCGGTCGATCCATTGCGCTTCCGGCTCGAATCCCGCCTGCCGCGCGATCTCCGGAATTTCGGCGGCATCGAATTTGTGCGACGATTCGGTCCAAATCGTTTCTCCCGCGCGGAAAAAGCATTCAAATTCGGCGTCGCGGATCGTCACCCGCTGATCGATTCGCGAACGCAGATGCATTTCGATACGGTTCAAGGAATGATCGTAGCGAGCCTCGTGCGCGAAGGCGCGAAGGTCGAAATCGCCGCCCAGCTCGCGATCGATGCGTCCCAATAAATTCAGATTGAACGATGCCGTGACGCCGCACGGATCGTCGTAGGCCTCAAGCATCGTGTCGAGCGGCTTGATCAGATCGAAGCCGATCAGCAGCGCGTCGCCCGGCCGCAGCCGCGAGCGTAGCTGCCGCAAGAAATCGCCGCGGCAGCGCGGATCGAAATTGCCGATCGTGCTGCCAAGAAAAAGAATCAGCAGCGCGCCGTCATCGCGCGGAATCCGGTCGAGGCCGTTCAGATACGAGGCTTCGATCGGCTCGATTTGCGCGAGGCCCTGCAATTCGCGCCGGCAGCGTTCGAGCGCCGCAGCCGAAAAATCGATGGGGTAATAGCGATCCGGCGCGAGCGCTTCAACAATCACGCGCGCCTTGCGCCCGGATCCGCTGCCGAACTCGGCGATCACCGGGAAAGCCGGCGCGATTTCCGGCGCACATTTTTCCAGCACGCGCTGATCGGCGCGCGTGAGGCCGTATTCGGGCAGCACGGTAATGGCCTCGAACAGCGCGCTGCCGAGCTCGTCATAAAGATACTTCGACGGCAGCTCTTTCCGCGGTTTTCTCAGACCGTTGCGGACTTCACATGCAAATTCGTTCATGATGCCTCCGAAAGCGAATCCACCAGCCGGAATCCGGCGTATACGTGCGGGTAATCGGGGCGGAACCAGTTGCGAAAGCTCTCGCGCAACATGCGCCGCGCCGTACGCGGCGATCCGCCCTTCAGCACAAAGTGCTTGCCGTCGAAAAAATCGGCCGAGTAGCCGGGATAGAATGGAAAAGGCCTGAATCCGGCGAAAGGGCCGAAAACCGTCGAGGTCCATTCCCATCCGTTGCCGATCATTTGCGAAACGCCGTAGCGGCTGGGCGGCCCGGCGTCGACGCGAACCGGATCCCAACGTTCGAAATCCGCGTTCACCGGAACCGCGCCGGAGGCGGCGCGGTGAAACTGAGCCTCGCTCGGCAGCGCCGCGTTGCGCCACTTCGCGTAGCGCGATGCTTCCTGGTGCGTCACGTATACCGGCCAGTCGAGCGGCAGCGGAATTTCACCGAACATCGCGCGCAGAAACCAGCACCCATCGCGCTCAACCCAAAAATGCGGTGCGGGCGCGCCGGCGCGAACGTATTCGAGATACTCGCCGTTGGTCACTTTAAAACGCGAGATGCGAAACGCGGGCACGGGAACCTCGTGCCGGTCGAATTCGTTATCCCATCCGAAGCCGTCGTTGCGAGGACGGCCGAGAACGGCTGTGCCGGCGGGAATCTGGATCATCGTGTTTTCGATTCGATGCGGCTTTCCGGCAAAGGGCGCAGGCCCGCGCTTGGCCTCATAGGGCAGATTGTGAAACAGATACGCCAGGGTTTCAGCGTGCATCAATCGATGCTCAATGGCGACATTAAGCAATGCATCGGGAATCCGGTCCGCGGCGGCGTCGATCTCCCGGCGAACGCGCGCGCCGTATTCGCGCACTTCCCGCTCCGACGGCCAATCCGTTGGGCGATCGGCGGGCGCGCCGCCCGGCTCGGGATCGATGCCGAACGCGAAGAGCTGGTCAAAGCTCGGATGAAACGACGGTTTGTCCAGCGCGTGCCGGGAAATCAGATTCCAGTCGAAAGCTTCGACGTGGCCCAGATAAAAAATCAGGCGATGACGCTCGGCGACCGGCCGCTGGTACAAGGCGGCGGGATCGAGGAGATTGAAAAGCGCATCGGTTCGGATACGCGCGGCTTCAAGAGCGTTCATCCTATCCTCCGCCGGATCGCCGCCCGTCAAGAGCGGGCGGCGTACACCACGTGCATCATAGCGCATACCTTCTTACCTTGCTATTCTGAAACGTGCACGGAGATCGATGTCGTTTCAGATTCGTCCTTTGAGGGAGTTCCTCGTTCGTCCGGCGCTGCCGGAGAAGCTTTCGAGACTTTCGGAAATCGGCTACAACCTGCTGTGGAGTTGGGATCACACGATCCGCAGTCTGTTCCGGCGGCTGGATCCCCAAATCTGGAAGCAATCCAACCACAATCCGGTGGTGATGCTGGGGCGGATTCCGCAGGCCACGCTGGAGCGCGCGGCGAACGATCCGCGGTTTCTGGCGCTTTATCGCCGCGCCTGCGAAATTCACGACAATTATCTGAGCGCGCGCGGCAACGCCCCGTCCAACATGTTGATCGCGTATTTTTCGATGGAGTACGGCCTGCTGGACTGCATGCCGATCTACTCCGGCGGCCTGGGCGTGCTTTCCGGCGATCACCTGAAGGCCTCAAGCGACGCGATGTTGCCGTTAGTGGGCATCGGGCTGTTGTATCAGAAAGGGTATTTGCAACAAACGCTGGGTCCGGATGGCTGGCAACAGGAGCGAACGCCGGTCAACGATTTTTACTCCCTTCCCGTAACACCGGAAACGCGCGCCGACGGCAGCGAGCTCCTGGTGTCTGTGACGCTGGCAGGCACGCCGGTGTTTCTCAAGGTCTGGCGGATCGACGTGGGCCGCGTGAAATTGTATCTGTTAGACAGCAACATCCCGCAAAACGCCAACGCCGAGCATCGCGAGATCACCAGCCAGCTTTACGGCGGCGACCGTCACCACCGTATCCGCCAGGAAATCGCCCTGGGAATCGGCGGCTTACGGGCTTTGAAGGAGCTGGGACTCCATCCGACCGTATATCACATGAACGAGGGTCATTCGGCGTTTCTGGCGCTCGAACGGATTCGCGTTTTGATGACGGAACATCATTTAAGCTTCGCCGAAGCCCTGGACGCAGCGAGGATGAATAATATTTTCACCACACACACGTCCGTACCGGCGGGAATCGACCTGTTTGATTCGGGAATGATGTACGTGTACTTTCAGGATTACGCCAGCGAACTGGGGATCGGCTTCGACGAGCTGCTCGCGCTGGGACGGCGCGAGCCGGCCGATCCGCAGGAGCCGTTTTCGATGGCCATTGCGGCGTTTAAAACATCAGCCTACCGCAACGCCGTGAGCCGCCTGCATCGCCGCGTTTCGCAGCAGATGTGGGAAGGACTGTGGCCCAATCTGCCGGTGTGGGAAGTTCCAATTACATCGATCACCAACGGCGTGCATCTCACAAGCTGGGTGAATGGTGACCTGGCCGGAATTTACGACCAGTATCTGGCCCCCGACTGGCGCGAGGGACACGCCGAGCCGAAGATGTGGGATCAGATCGCGGAAATTCCCGACGCGGAGCTGTGGGAAGCGCACCGCCGGCGGAAACGGCGGCTCATCAGCTTCATTCGCGAACGCGCGGCCGCGGCGGCCATGGAGCGCAACGCGCCCTCGCCCGAGGTGCGGCGCTTACAGGAAATTCTCGATCCGGAGACGCTGACGCTCGGCTTCGCGCGGCGTTTCGCGACGTATAAACGCGCGACGCTGATATTCCGTGATCTGGAGCGGCTGAAAAAAATTCTGACCAATCCGCGCATGCCGGTACAAATTGTCATTGCCGGCAAAGCTCATCCCCAGGATGTTCCGGGAAAGGCGCTGATTCGCGAGATCGTCCAGTTTTCGAAGTCCCCGGAGCTGGCGGGCCATATTTTTTTCGTCGAGGATTACGGGATTCAAGTCGCGCGGGAGCTGGTGCAGGCCGTCGACGTGTGGCTGAACACGCCGCGGCGCGGCGAGGAGGCTTGCGGCACCAGCGGGATGAAAGCCGGCATCAACGGCGTGCTGAACATGAGCATTCTGGACGGCTGGTTCGACGAAGCCGCCGAAAGAACGGGCGGATGGGTCATCGGCGATCGCGAGCCGTACTCGCCCGAGCGCGACGACGCGCACGCCTCCGCGATCTATTCTCTGCTGGAGAGCGAAGTGGCGCCGCTGTACTACGAAGGGCGCGAACAGAGTGTACCTGTCGAATGGATGCGGCGCGTCAAAAAGTCGCTGAGGTTCGTAAGCGCGCATTTCAACTGCCAGAGGATGGTCCATGAATACCGTTCGCAGTTGTATGAGCCGGCGCATCGCGCCTACGAAGGCATCATGCGGGATCAGTTCCATCCAGCGCGGGAGCGCGCCAAATGGCAGCGCAAGGTGAACGAAAGCTGGGAGCGGGTGGCGTTTGTCGATTCGACGCTCGAATCGGCCGGAGCGGTGGTCACCGGATCGCCGGTGCCGCTGCGCGCCCGCGTGGATCTAGCCGGTCTAGATCCGCAGGACGTTCGAGTGGAAGCGGTGGTGGGCCGGGTGGGCGCCCATGGAGAATTAGAAGAAACGCAGGTGCTGACGCTCGCGCCGCTGGAACAACAAGGAACGATATTTCTGTTTGGAAGGGATTTTGCTCCGTTCACCACCGGGAGGTTGGGCTATTCGCTGCGGGTAAGTCCGAATCATTATGACGATCCGTTAAACAGGCCGTGTAATTCTCCGATGAAATGGGCCGGGGCGGCGTCTAACTAAAGTAACAGTGGAAAATCACCGATTATAGATCAGGCCCGTGAAGATTTCACTGGATTCCGCGGCCAGTTCGTGGTACATAGTGGTTTAGACACTCGCGGGCGCCTCTTGAACCGCTTGCGAAGGCGCCTGGCGGTCTCCCGAAATCTCTCGAAGCACCTCCCGAAGGGTTGCACGGTAACCGTTTCAACAAAGGAGCAGATCCGCTTCAGTTACAACTTTATGGAAGGCGATCGCAAGTACCGGCAACGCGGCTACATGGACTCCGGCCGCGACTATTCCGGAAACGGCGGGCCACGGCGCGAGGAGCGTCCACGCCCGCAGGGTCCACGGCCTCCAATCGATGTCACCGGCCCGCGGCTGCCGCGCATGGTCCAGGCGGTGGCGGCGGCGCGATGCTACAACTGCGCCACCACGCTGCCCTCCGACATCGACTGGCGGGGAAACTGCCCGAAATGCGGAGCCGCGCTGCACTGCTGTAAGCAGTGCGCGCACTTCGAGCCGTCGACGCGCTTCCAATGCCTGAAGCCCGTGCCGGTGCGCATTTCCCCCAAGGATCAGGCCAACACCTGCGATCTGTTCAACCCGCGCGTAACGGTCGCCCGCGACGCCCCGCCGGCGGGCAACGGCTACGGTCTCGGGAACGGCAACGGGCACGGCAATGGCAACGGCGGCTCCGCGCTGCCAAACGTGCCGGCTCCGAAAAGCGCCACTGACGCACGGGCTATTTTCGATAGCCTGTTCAAGAAGCCAGAATAGCGGCGCCCCACAGGACGCTATCGTCTCCCAGCGCCGCCGGTTGTACGTCCAGGCGGGCGCGCGACCACGCCGTGACCTGCCGCCGCAATTCCGCGCGCAGCGGAACGAAAAGAGCATCGCCGGATTTGGCAATCCCGCCCCCGATGACGATCCGCGCCGGATTCAGGAGCATGACGGCGGCTTTCAGTCCCGCGGCGAGATCGGCGGCGTAACGGCGGGTGAAGGAAGCGTCGCCGAGCAGCTCGCGCACGGGCTTACCGTAGTCGCGCTCCAGCCAAAGGCCGCAGCAAATTCTCTCGAAACATCCGCGAGCGCCGCACAGGCATTCGGGACCATCCGGGCGTATCGCGATGTGCCCCAGCTCGCCCGCCCAGGAGTCGGCGCCGCGATAGAGCTCGCCGCTTTCGAGAACGATTCCGCCGCCGATGCCGGTGGAAAGAGTCATATAGAACATCGGCAGATGATCGCGACCCGCGCCGAATCGAGCCTCGCCGAGCGCGCCGGCATTGGCGTCATTATCGATGACCACCGGCACGCCGAGGGCGGATTGAAGACGCTCGGCCAGCGGAAAATCGGTCCAGCCGCCGGCGTGTGTGGAGAGAGCAACGCGCTGGCGAGCGAAATCGACCGGACCGCCGAAGCCCACGCCGCAGCGTTCAAACCGCCAGCGGCGCGCGATCGCAATCAGTTCGGCGATCATCGGTTCGGGCCCGGCGGCGCGGTCGGTGAAGCGCGTCTCTTTCGCGACGATGCGGTTGTTTTCAAACAGCGCGGCCTGGAATTTCGTTCCGCCGATGTCGATGGCGAGCAGGCGCATGGGCGGCGCGTGTCAAAAATTGGCGATTCGCCGTTCGGCGAAAAGCGTCGCGATCAGCTCGTCCCCGCACAAATAATTCGGCACGATGTAGTCCGCACCGACCCCGATCAGGCGCTGTCGCTTCCAATCGTCGACCATCCGGCACTCCGGCTCGGCGGTCGCCACGCCGACCGCGACTCCGCCGACCTGCTTCACTTCCTCGATCTCCACGTAGCCGTCCCCGAAGCCCAAAATTTCGCCGCCTCCGACGCCGGTGGTGGTGATGATCCGCTGGATCAGAATTTTTTTCGAAAAGCTTTTATAGTCGTCCTGCGCGCCATAGACCCCGCCATCGAAATAGCGCGCCACATCGAGCAGCCGCGCCTCTTCCTTCATATAAATCTCGTCGGTGCCGCTGGCCAGATACAGGGTCAAGCCGCGCGATTTGAGAGATTCGAGCAAAGCGCGCGCGCCGGGCACCAGATACTGCTCCGGCGAAACGCGCCCTTGCTGCAAATCCTCGATGCGGCCGTGAATGCGCGTCCACAGCCGGTCGAGATACATTTTCTTATACTCCAGCGGATCGAGCGCCCGCCCGCCGCGTTTGCGGACGTGTTCGGCGAACTCCATCATCTGGTAAATCGTCTCCTTTCCGGTGAGACGCCAGACGAAATCCTCGACGATCGAGCGCAGCTCGGATTCACTCTCCCCGCTGTTGAGATCGAGGAGAATCTCCACCATCATCGGCACCATCACCTCGACCCAGCCGGAGCGGATCAGGGATAAGGTGCCGTCAAAGTCGAATAAAACGGCGCGCGCGCGGGCGGCGGAAACGGAGCGGATGGATTCAATCATTCGGCAAGCGGGCGTGGGGCGATTCCCCACTCACAACCAATACTCCCATTTTCCGGCCGCGATCACATAGGCGCTGAGGCAGGCGTTGGTGACGGCGTGCGCGAAAATCAAATCGCCCAGGCTGCGCGTTCGCATCATCCACCAGTTGTAGAGGATGCCGGCGGCGAGCCCCACGTCCCAATACGGACCGTGTTCGGAGGCGAAAAGCACGGCGACGGTCCAGAAGGAAAGCGGCGCATAGGCGCCGAGCGGGATTTTCTGGAAGTGGGGTGAAATGATCCAGCGCATCAGCCACGCGCGCCAGAAAAGTTCTTCAACGACGGGCACGATAATCACCGCGCGAACCGTACGCAGCGCCAGCAGCGAGACACTGAGCCGCGCCGCCGCCGGAAACGTTGACTGCATGGTTCCCGTGATCGAATTCTCCAGATGATGGCGATACCCGGGGAACAGCAGATCCGGCGCGATCCAGAGAACGAACACCACAACGCCGGCCAGAGCGCTCGCCGCCGGCGCGCGCATCGAAAGATCCAGCGCCGGCCGCGCCACCGCGGCAATCAGCGCGAGCATCACCGCGAGAAACATCACCTCCAGCAGCAGCGGGGCGATCGGAACCAACTTGCGCAGCGAGAGAATCGCCACGAAGACGGCAAACGGCGCGACATATGGCGCCGATCCAACATCCGCGGCGCGGCGGCAAAAGGCGGTCAATCGCTGTGCTGGAGCAAGTCCTGAATCTTACTTTTTTCGTCCGTCGAAGGATTGTCTTTGAGCGCGGTCTCGAACTCGCGTTTGGCGCCCGATCGGTCGCCTTTCTGAAGCAGCGCCATTCCGTAATGGAAATGGAACGTGGGATTGTGCGGGTCCTTCTGAACCAGATCCGTGAACACGCGCACGGCGTCCTCGCTCATATTTTTCTTGATGTAGATCCAGCCGAGCGTATCGGCGATATCGAACGACGTCGGCGCCTTCTGCCGCGCGCGCTGCGCCATCGTCAAAGCCTGATCGAGATCATTGCCCTCCTCGGCTTTAATAAAGGCCAGGTTGTTCAGAGCCACCGGATGGTCGGGCTCGATTTTGAGGATCTGCTCGTAAATCGGCTTGGCCTGCTCGCGCTTTCCCGTGCCGTCCATCAGCAGTCCCAGTTGCAGCAGACACGCGGTGCTATTCGGCGCTTCCTGCGCGCAGCGGCGGAATGAATCGATGGACGCGTTCAGGTCGCCCTTCCGGCGCTCGGTCTCGCCCAACTGGAACAGCAGGCTGGGCGATTTCGGCTCCTTGGCGAGCAGATCTTTATAAATCGCGATCGCGTCGTCGTAGCGTTCGGCACGGACGTCCAGATGAGCCAGGAACAGCTTCAGATCGCTGCGCTGCGGCTCCTTGTTGACGGCGTTCTGCGCTTCCTTGATGGCGTCCGCCATGCGCCCTTCGCTCACCAGCGCCTCGGTGAGACCGCCCAAACCGCGATGATCGTTGGGATTGGATTTATTCAACTCGGCGAAAATCTGCTCGGCGCGTTTGTAATCCCTGTCCTGCCAGGCCAGGTAGCCGGCCTGATAGCGAGCTTCCGCGTTCTGCGGAAACACCTTACCGATGTAATCGATTTCCTGCCGCGCTTTGTCCTTATCGCCCATGATCAGCAGCGCGCTCGACCGCAGCAGGTGAGCTTGCAAATTGTTTTGGTCGATGGCCAGAATGTCGTCGGCGGCCTTGAGCGCCTTGCCGGAGTCGTTCTTGGAAAGATAAATTTTTGCGAGCAATTCTCTTCCGGCGATGAAATCGGGCCTGATCTTGATCGCCTCTTCCAGTTGAAGCCGGGCCGCGTCGATATCAGGCGGCGTTTTGGCGATCAGAGCCCGCGCGTAATTGAAGCGGTACAGATGATTCTGCGGCGACTTCGAAACCAGCGATTGCAAATCGTTGGCGGCGATGTTGATCTGCTCGCGGTCGCCGGTGGTCAGCATCAGCGCCGCGCGCATGGCGATCGCATCCACATCCTTGGGATTATCCTTGAGCACCGTGTTCAGCATTGACCGCGCGTCCTGATTGTCGCCGTGCGCCGCGTACAGCTCCACCATGCGTTTCTGGTACAGCGCCTTGTCCTTGGGGAAATCCTTCATCGCGATCTGATACTGTTCCTTGGCGCGATCGTATTCGCGCGCGCGGAACAGAAAAAAGTCGCCGGCAAGCAGATGGCCTTCGGGAAATTTCTTCTCATCGCTCAGCCGCTGGATCACCGCGTCCAGCTCCGGCCGGCGCTGGAGAAGGTAATAATGCTGCGCCAGTTGCAGCAGGTACTGCGCCTGGTTCGGATTGGCGTCGATCTTCTGCTTCAGCACCTGTTCGGCTTCGTCCGTCTTGTTCTGGCGCATGTACTGGATGTACAGCAGATCGTACATCGGCGAAAAATTCTTGTGGCTGGCGATCACATCGTGCGCCAGCTTTTCGGCTTCCGGCATCCGGTTGGTGAACGCCAGCGCCTCGAAGTAGGAGATCACCAGCTCCGGCGCAAGCGGCTTTGCGGCATTGGCCTTTTCGAACTCCGGCACCGCGTCGGCCGGCTTTCCCGAAATCAGGGCCAACTGCCCCTTGATCCGATGGCCATCGAAGGAGTTCGGGTCCTTCTTGAGAAGCTTCCCCGTCAGGTCGTCCAGATCGGTGGCGATCTGCGAACGGTGCTTCGGGTCCTGCGCCGCCGCGACCAGATAAATGTCGCAGAGCTTGATCATCGCGTCGGTATTATCGGGCTGCAACGATACCGCGCGCTGAAGCTGATGGACGGCATCGCCATAGTTGGCCAGCTTCAGATCCGTCAGGCCCAACCGGTAATACGCTTCGCCGAAGCGCAGGTCCTTTTGCAGAGCCTTGCGATACATGATCGACGCTTCCTTGTACTTGCCCTTGGCGAAAAACTTGTTTCCGTTTTCAAGGTAGCGTTGCGCCTGTGCCTTCGGGTCCCGGCTGCACGACGCCAAAATTACGACTAGAGGCAGTAGCCTCAGTAATTTACGGCTTAACATCACTCTTAAGTAAAGCACAATCGCGGGACGGTGAAAAGGTACTAACGTTCTGGCCCGTGAAGCGTCAAATCGCGTCCGGCAGGCTGATAAATGATCGCGATGACGTCGCGAACATATTGTTCATCTGAAATTTGTTCCGCCACTTCTTCCGGATAGGGCGCGGCGGCCCGAAAGCGGCGGGCCAAATCGGCGAAAAAGGTTAGCCGCGCGGCGGGATCCAGGCGATCGCGCCGGATTAGCGCCTCCAGACCGATCCGCGCCAGCTCCGGCGTGACTTTCTGGCGCAGCCGGGCCGCCAAATGCCGCGATTCGGCGAGCGTATTGTACTTTCCCGGCGCAATCCGGTCCAGATCCGGCGCCACGACCTGGGGAGTC
>Ga0209062_1000938_pt1 | contig 63375 bp, 44 predicted proteins | sample Coa_R2_2_FD_187158 | JGI IMG/M metagenome (GOLD analysis project Ga0209062, IMG submission 187158) | Surface soil microbial communities from Centralia Pennsylvania, which are recovering from an underground coalmine fire - Coalmine... | ecosystem: Environmental > Terrestrial > Soil > Unclassified... | reverse complement strand
AGCTGTCGACCCAGCAGGCTGGCCGACATGCTGTAACTTCCGAATGCCTCTCGTCGGCATCTCGGTTAATCCTTGCACATACGACTGGTGGGCCCTATGAATAACAATTATAAGGAGAAGGCTAGATGGAAGACTGTTGATACTTATGGGATATGGCACCGCGGAGAGGTGCCGGCCTTGATGGGTTGTGATTGGGCGTACTTAGAAACGATGGTGTTTGAAAAAGTCGAACAATTTGAACCAGTATGGTTGGGGATCAGGTTTGAAAGCTCCAGCGGGGCAGGTTGGTTGCGTGAATACGAGAAGAAAGGCCTATTTTGGGTCCGAGTAAGGGAGACCAGCTTTTTACCACGATCTGACGCGGCATTACTCCTTGTTTATAAGTTTGTTTTCATTCCTTTGTTCATATTCATTGTGCTGACATTCCTGGTAATTTTGGCTTTCATGTTGGTGTAGTCCTGACAGCTCAATCTGGTTTATCCCAAGTGGCCGCTCCTTCCGAGTTGCCCCTTTCTTAGGGGAGGATGGTGTATCAATGCGTATTGATGCTGTGGCCTCTACGGAATGATGGCCACTTGGCTCTCGTTCCCACGCTCCGCGTGGGAACGCACGTTGGCGACGCTCCGCGTCGCGTCCAGTCCCCACCCCGCAGAGAGAGTCGGGCCGCAGAGCGGCCGGGCGTGCGTTCCCACGCGGAGCGTGGGAACGAGAAAATCACGCTGTCCCGGACTTTTCCGGGGCAGGCCCCCTTTCCTATGTTCTCCGGGCTTGACTGCTGGGTCTTCAATTTCTCAGGTAGCCGTTCACGGCCTGAACTTATCCTACTCGTATCATCAAAAAGCAACGATGCCGTTGGAGGGGTGAGAAAGTCCACCCACGGCGTTCACGCTCATGCTGTTCGACAGGTCGGCAGGTCAGCGCTTCCCGATAACATTCGGATGCCGATACTCGGGTGGAGGTCAAACTTACTTTCCTGGTGGTTTTTGCTTGAGCCTCCCCTTGGAGTCTCCCTTCGTCACACTCGGGCCGTGAATGGATACCTTCAGGAGTATTTCGCAATCTTCAACATTTCCCATCGTGACATATTTAACGACTCTTGGGAAGGCAGCGAGAACATTATTGAAAAAAACATTAACTAGTCCCTGTCTACATTTACTATTCAACCCGTAGGTGCCATGTTATAGAGTACTGACGCAAACAACTCTGCTGCTCATTTCTGCGATATACTGTGGGAGGAAAAGAAATGTACAGTGTAGTGGTGATGGCTGCTTTGACGGCGGGTAGTACCGTGCCGGATTGGCATCCCTGCGGCGCTTGCGGCCACAACGGCGGTGGTGCAGGACACCAAGGTTTCTACGGTGGTGGCTACGAGGGTTGCGGCTGTTGGGGCGGCTACAGCCAGTGGAGCTATTGCAACATGCCCCCTCCGAATCCGCTTGTGACGGGCGGCTACGGCGTGGCGGGCGGAACGGCGGTCCCAGGAACTGGCACGGCGCTCCCAGGGAGCGGCAACAGCCAAGAAGAACTTGAAAGACCGAAGAAGAACAAGACTGGCGTCAAGGAGACGATGGATCCGACACGCGCCAAACTTCTCATCGAACTGCCAGCCAAGGCCAAGTTGTTCATTGACGATCTGCCTGTAAAGACCGCATTGGGCATGCAGTTCTTGGATACACCCGCCCTTGAGCCGGATAAGGTCTACTTCTACACGGTGCGCATCGAGGTGATGCGTGACGGCAAGCCGCTGTCCGAGACGCGCCGCATTCTTATTCGCGCCGGTCAGGTTGCTCGCATGGAGTTCAAAGAATTGGAGCCTGAGGCGTCGAAGACTGCGCGGGCGAAGTAGAAGCAACAACTGTCGTCCTCGCCGAAATTCTGGCGTCTGGCAAACCAGAAATGGGTGAAGTAATTCATCCCTTTCAGACGGGGAAGGTGTTGCATGAAGGCGGACGCCTTTTATTCCTATGGTCCCCGGATACCTCTGCAACTGCCGCCCGTCATTGGGTGTATGCCTGGACGTGTATCACCCTCAACCCGTGAACGGTTACCCTTCAGCTAACCCACCAACTTCCTTGTAGCTCTTTCTGCAGAAAGAACAATATCCCGGATATCGTGGGAAAGTAGGAGGCACAATCGAAGCCTTTTCGCTTTCTGTCATCTTGTTAAGCCTCATCAAATGAGTAGTGGTTACGGAGGTTGAGGGACCCACGCTTGTCACCCTCAACCCGCGAACAGTAATCCCCCATCGATACGAATCTCACTCTCCTCCCAGCTCCTGACGGATGCGGTCGCCATCAGCATTCAGCTCGGGCGCGGGCCGCCGCGTCGGTGCATCGGCGAACCCTGCGCTCTTGATGGGGTTGCCGGCCATGAGCAGAGCGCCGGCGCGGACGATCATGTTGCGAGCCTGGGTTTGTGGATGGGCGACCGCCTCGGCCACGTTTTGAATCAAGCTGCACGGCACTCCCGCCGCGTCGAGAACGGCGATCCAGTGCCCGGCCGGTTGACTGCGCAGCACAGCTTCCAGGTCGGCCTTCAACTCTTCCGCGTGAAGAGTGCGTCCGCTGTTGCTGGCGTAACGCGGATCGGCGGCGAGATCGGCTCGGCCCAGTGCCGCGCACAGCCGGCCGAAAAGCGCGTCGTTGCCGGCCGCGACGACGAGCGGGCGATCCGCCGCGGCATACGACTCGAACGGCGTGATGGACGGATGGCGATTGCCCAGCGGCCCCGGCACCTGGCCGGTGGCGGCATAGCGCAGGATCGCGCTTTCGAGAATGGCGAGCTGGCCATCGAGCATGGCCACATCCACGAGCCGGCCCGCGCCGGTTTTCTCGCGGTGATACAAAGCGGCGGCGATGCCGGCGAGCAGAAACAGACCACCGGTGATGTCGCCGATGGACGTTCCGGCCTTCGTCGGCGGTCCGTCCGGCTGACCGGTGACACTCATCATGCCGCCGAGCGCCTGCACGATGAGGTCATACGCCGGCTTGCGGCTCCACGGACCCGTTTGCCCAAAACCGGACACGGCCGCGTAGATGAGGCGCGGATTGACCGCCCGCAACGATTCGTAGCCCAGGCCCAAACCTTCCATCGTGCCGGGGCGAAAATTCTCCACCAGCACATCGGCGCGGCCAACCAGTTTCAGGAACACGGCACGATCCGCTTCGTCCTTGAGGTCCAGGGCGATGCTCTCCTTGCCGCGATTGAGCGAGGCGAAGTACGCGGATTGGCCCTGAAAAAAGGGGGTGAAGTGGCGGGAATCATCGCCGCCTCGCGGATTTTCCACTTTGATAACGCGAGCGCCCAGCTCGGCCAGCATCATCGTGCAAAACGGGCCGGCCAGGACGCGGGTCAGATCGATGACCAGCAGACCGGAGAAGAAACCGTCAGGCATGGGTAGTCCGACGAAAACGGAAGCGGAACCCTTGTGTCTCACCTCGTTTCGATTGTATGTATCCGAGCCTGAAGCGTGAGCGAAGACTGCTTTCGAAGGCAGTCTTCACTCACGCTTCAGGCTTGAAAAATAGGGATTTGAGGCATTCTCAGCTATTGCCCGTCGAGAAGTTCATGCCGGCGCCGAACGTGCTGTTCAGGGAGGTAGCGACGTCACCTCCCAGGCCGCCGAAGCCGTTCAGCTCTGCCAAAAGCAGATCGAATGCAAAACCTTGTATCAACGCTGGGTTGCCTCCAACAATGGCGGGCACGGAGCCGCCGGGCACAGTGCTCGCCACCATACTGGCAAGAAATGTGGCTTCCTGAGCGAGGTTGCCGGATAGAGCACCCAGGGCGAAGACAGCCGAGTTGGCGAGCGGAGATATAGAGGCATTGCCGTTCTGCGAACCGGCGGCACCGGCGTTCAAGCTCGCCGCAATCAGCGTGGACGTCGAGAATGGGAAGGTGGGGACAGCGGCCGGGACCATCCGGTCCTCCAGGGCTTCGAGGCCCAAAGGCACGGGCCGCGCCTTCGCCCTGGTGGGCTGGCGGACAGGGGCTTTGCACGCACCCCATGAGCGGAACAAGTGACGGATCTTCATGCGGAATCCCCCTCTTTGGGTGATCAAGCGCCCCACACGATGGGCTACCGACGCGGCATCCTCCGGCGTGGGGCAGGAACAGTGCTCCCCGATAACGACGGGGAACGAATGGTTGGATGGAAGCGAGACGGAGGCGCTAGCGTAGCGCCGGCCGCCCCAATTTAGGAGCAGGACAGGCCATCCCTACTTGGGAGCCGGTGAGAGGAAGGGGAGTGAATAATGACTTCCTTTCCTCCTGCGAGCCACTAACCGTGTGCAGATCCAGTGCCAAACCGTCTCGTGCAAACAGCAAAGCCATCGCTTCTTTGCGGATTTCTGGACTCTGTATTAGCAAACCGTTATTATACAAGGACTTAGGAAATACAATAAAATGACGAGATATGTCCCTGATCAGCTAGCAAGGGACAGGGATTGAGGTAGACAGAGGAGTACGAGAAGCATGAGCCTGCGCAAGCAGAAAATATCTTCCCAACCCGTTTGTTTCCGAGCTTGAGGCGTAAGCGAAGGCGTCTTCGCTTACCAATCGTTTCAAAAGCTCGGCGAGCGGGGCGTGTGAACGCCCCGGTTGCTTGTTCCACCGGGGCGTTCACACGCCCCGCTCGCCGAATCTTGCCCATCTGCTGCAAGAATATCTTTGTCGCCACGCCGTCGTTCGGCTACGCTAACGTCCGGTGAAGTCGCCGACGGAGGACAAGGTATGCGTTTCCTATCCAATTGGCTGGCCCTCCTGCTCAGCGTAGTCTCGTGTGCTCCGGCCTACGCCGAGTTGGTCGCGCTCGACATCCTGCACCGCGAACCGTTCGCGGGCGGCCGTTCGTTCGGCAAGGTCGGGCCGTACGATCAGATAACGGCCATCGCGCGTTTCGCCATCGATCCGCAAGACGCGCACAATCGCGATATCATCGATCTCGATCTCGCGCCGCGGAACACGGACGGCAAGGTCGAGTTCGCTGCCGATGTCGTGATCCTAACGCCGCACGACCCGGCCAAGGGCAACGGCGCCATCTTCTACGACGTGAACAACCGCGGCAACAAGCTCGCGCTGGGCATGTTCAACACTGCTCCCGGTGGACCTGGCCCCGACAGCAAGAACCCTGCCGGCAGCGGCTTTCTCATGCGGCGCGGCTACACGGTCGTCTGGAGCGGCTGGATCGGCGAATTGCTCGCCGGCAACGGCCGACTTCTCTTGCAAGCGCCACAAGCCCGCATCGACGGCAAGCTGGTGCGCGGCATGGTGCGCTATGAGATGAGTACCGATACACCGGCGAAGTCCTTGCCGTTGTCCCGACGCGAAGGCCACGGCTCATACCCGCCGACGGAGAAAGGGGAAGAGAAGGGCGTTTTGACGAAGCGTCTGCATGAAACAGATAAACGCATCGCTATTCCTCGCTCGCAGTGGCATCTCGAACGCCAACCCATCCCGGATGCCAAGAGCGGCGTCCCCGGCACCCTGCCGCAGGTCCGCCTTGTCCTCGAAGGCGGTTTCGAGCCAGGCTGGCTGTACGAGCTAATTTGCGAGGCGGAAGGCTCGCTCGTGCAGGGGACCGGCTTCGCGTCGGTGCGCGATCTGATCTCGTTCCTGCGCTACGATGCGACCGCCAAGAACCCGCTCCGCCGCGGCGACGGCAAGCCGGCCATCAATCGCGCTTTGGCGTTTGGTGTCTCGCAGAGCGGGCGCTTCCTGCGGCATTTCCTTTATCTCGGATTCGACGAGGACGAACGGGGCCGCATTGTTTTCGAGGGTCTGATGCCCCACGTCGCGGGCGGCGCCCTCGGCTTCTTCAACCACCGTTTCGCTCAGCCGACGCGCTTCAACGCCCAGCACGAGGATCACCTTTATCCGACCGATGTCTTTCCGTTTACCTACGGCCCGAGCATCGACCCGTTCACAAAGCGCACCGACAACATCCTCGGACGCTATGCCAAGGGCAACGTGCATCCCAAGGTGATGCACACGCAAACGTCCGCCGAATACTGGCACCGCAGCGGTTCCCTGATGCATACGACGCCCGACGGCAAGGCGGACGCCGAGGTCCCCGCGGATGTGCGCATTTACGCGCTGGGCGGGTTCCAACATGGAGCGGGCAATGGCCGCATCCCCAGCCCCGGCACGCCGGCCAAGGGCATCACCGAGAACCCGCCCAATCCCGGCGACTATCGGCCATTCCTGCGCGCGCTGCTGGTGGCGCTGGACGATTGGATCAAGGAGGGCAAGGCGCCGCCGCCAAGCGTCTATCCGAAGATTGCCGACGGCACGCTCGTGGACTGGCACCAGGACAAGACCGGCTTCCCGAAGATTCCCGGGGTGCACTATCCGGCGGTCATCCAGCAGCCGCCGGTCGCTGACTATGGCCCCAAGTTTCTGACGCACGGCATCCTCACGATCGAGCCGCCCACGGTGCGCGGGAGCTACCCCGTGCTGGTGCCGAAGTCGGCGGACCAGATCGGCAACGATGCAGGCACCCTGTTGGTGCTCGATCACACACTAGCCACCTTCACGGGCTGGAACACGCGCCGCAAGGAAGCCGGCGCGGAGGGCGAGCTGGCGAGTCTCACCGGATCATGTCTCCCGCTGCCGCGCACGAGAGCCGAGCGGCAGAAGGCCGGTGATCCACGACCGTCCATCGAGGAAATCCATCCTTCTTTCGCCCATTATCGAGACAGCTATTGTGCCTTGCTGAAGAAACATCAGACGTCGCGCACGCTATTGCCGGAAGATGTTGAGGTGCTCGCGAAGGAGTTGGAAAAGCGGCGCGACATGTTCGCTGCCGCTGGTGGCGAAGAATAAGACGCGCTCGCTGATTGACCTGGGGGCGACTGAGCTAACTCGCGATTCGCAATTGAGCATATCCTACTCCCCGTGCCACGACTGGCATCTGGCGAGAGGTTCCGGGATGAGCGTAAACACGGTAATTTCGGGACGGACGTTAAAGCGAACCCGCCGCCTCGTTCTCTGGGGCGGGCTAGGGTCCGGCGCTTCTTCCCAAGCCCAGCTCTAGCCGCTCCAACGCCTCCCGGGCCGCGGACGTTTGGGGGGCCATCGCCGCAGACGCAAGCTTCTGCAACAGCTGCCGCGCTTCGACCGTGCCGATTCGTTCCAGCACCCAGATGGCCCGTAACCCCTGCAGAACCTCGCCGGGCGGCACGCGCCGCGGCGCCAGCAGTCCTTCCAGACGCTTGCGCACCTCGAGTGACGGCCGGTCTTTCAACGCCTGACGCAGAGCCGGCTCGGCCCGCTCGCCCAGTGCCGCCAGCTCTTTAGTCGCCGCCTCGCGCATGGCGAATTCCTCGCTGTCCAGGTCGGCGATCCTCTGCGCCACACGCCTGGGGTCCAGCTCCGGGACGGGGCGGAGATGCTGCTTCAGATACGCGATCGTCCGGGCGGGCGATGCTGCTAGGGCATGTACGGCACGGTACGCCTTGCGGGCATCGTCGTCGGCCAGGTCGTTCCACAGGCGCTCAGGCTTGTTGGTCGCCGGGGCTTCCGGCGTGATGTCCCACACCAGGATCGTGCCGTCCACTAGCCCGGTAAGCAGGCCGCGGCCGCCGGGCAGGAAAGCCACGGAGCTTACTTCGCCATACCTCCGCTGGGCGCAGATCTCCTTGCCCGTGGCAACCTCCCACAGGCGGACAATCCCATAACGGGCCGTTGCCAGCACGCGCCCGTCCGGTGAAAAGACGAATTCATCGACCTCCCCGATCTCGAGCTGCAGGATCTCCTTCCCCGTCGCCACGTCCGCCAGACTGACGCCCGTTACGTCGCCTTTTGGCACGAGGCCCGGCCGGCCGCCGATCATGGGCTCGTTCTCGTTCACGGGCCCGCGGCGCACCGCCGCCACCAGCTTGCCGCCCGGAGAAAAGGCAATGGGCAGCAGGTCCTCGACATGCGGAAAGGTGACGAGTCTCTTGCCGGTGGCAGCTTCCTCGATGGCCAGCTTGCCGCGCACGAGCACCGTTACGCCGCCGGCGTCGGGAGTCAAGGATGATTCCCCCCCCTTTCCCTCAAATTGCCGGTGCTTCAGGAGCTTGCCGCCGGCCGTGTCCCAGACACCAATGTGGCATTCAGTTCGGCCGCCCGCGCGGATGAGGACCGCCAGTCGTTTGCCGTCCGGAGAGAGGCGGACGCTCTGAACGCTTGCCGCGACCCCATCCGACTGGAAGTCCCGGTAGCAAAAGCGGCCCCGCTCCTTGCCGGTGGCTGTTTCCCACAGATGCACAAAGCCATCATGGCCAGACGCCACCAGCCGGCCGTCCGAGGATAGGGATGTCGCCGCGCTGGCGTAATCGATTCCCGGAGGTTGATGAAGCAGCCGGCCCGTGTGGCTATCCCAGAGGCAGAGCGTGCCGTCGGACGAGGTGGAGGCCACGATGCGGCCATCGGGTGAGACGGTGAGGGAATTCACCCAGGCCTCGTGGCCGGGGCGGTGAAGCAGCTCCTTGCCGCCGGCCACGTCCCAGAGCCGGATGGAGCTTTCCCCCCAGGCGGCCAGGGTCTTGCCGTCCGGCGCGAGCCTCAGCGAGTGGACCCATTGATCCGCGAACCACAGGAGCCCATGTTGGTCATTGCCCGAACGATACTTGGACATGGGATCTTTGCGGTACTGTTCTTTCCGCGCCGCCACGTCCCAGAGGCCCAGACCGATCCGGCCTCCCGCGGCGATTAGCTTGCCATCGGGCGAAAAGGCCAGGGCGTTGATGTTGCTGATGCTTCCTCCGCGGATCGCAGCCTGCTCCTTCCCTGTGGCCACATCCCAGAACTGTACTGTCCCGTAGTTGCCGCCCGAAGCCACCATTTTGCCGTCGGGAGAAAACGCGAGGCATTGGGCCTGGGCCTCCGAAGGCAGAACGTGGAGCAGCTTGCCTGCGGCCACGTCCCAGATACGCAGAACACCATCCCGCTTGACCGCGCCCAGGAGCTTGCCGTCGGGCGAGAAGGCGAGATCGGCTTCAAACTCGTCATGCTCCAGGAGTTGCCGCTCTCTCCCTGTGGCAAGGTCCCAGAGGCGGATGACACGCTTGCCTCTGCCCAGGTCGTTGAGCGCCGCTGCCACGACCTTGCCACCGGGCGCCAGTGCGGCTCTGCCCAGCTGGAGCTTAGAGCCCACTGAGATGCTGCGGAGCTGTTTACCCGTGGGCATCTCGTAGACGCACAGCGAATTGTGCTTGTATTCCCACCCGACCAGGGCCTTGCCGTCGGGAGCAAAGGCGAGGTTGGACAGGGCCAGGTCTTGCGGTCCCTCGAGCTGCTTCTCGCGTAGGGGCTTGCCCGTGCCCAGGTCCCAGGTGCGGAGAGGGTGGTTGGGCCGGACGGAAAGCAAGGTCTTGCCATCGGGCGAGAACGCCACCTGCGGGTAAGACTGCCGCAAGCGCACCGTCCCCAAGCGAACCAGGGCCCCGGGCGGCAAGGGATCGCCGAAGAGGTCGGTTTTGGGTGGCTGGCTTGCAGATGCCGGCTTGGGAGCCGCCGCCTGTGCTTCCCGTTGAGGGCCACTCGCCGACAACCGATAGCCCAACGCTCCCGCGGTGAGGACGGCGAGTGCCAGGCCCGTCATCGCCGTGAGCTTGGTGATGCGCATGGCCAGAAGAACGGCTTGCGCCAGCGCAATCGCGGGACTGCCGGCCGTCGCTTCGCCAAGAGCGCACACCGCCGCCAGCCGCAGTGCCGCCGCAACCACGGTAGGTGGTGCCCCCGCCTGGTTGGCCAGCGCCGTTGTCAGGGCAGCCACGGACAGCACAACGCCCCGGCCAGCAAGGCGCGTGCGCAGCTTCCCCAGCGCTCGCGCCAGCCGGCCGCTGACCGTCCCCTCGGGCCAACCCAGCCGTCGTGCCGCCTCGGCGTAGGTCAACCCTTCGAGGTGGCAGAGCACTACCGGCGCCCGGTACTTCGCCGGCAGTCGGCCAAGCTCCTCGTCCAGCACTTGCCGCAGGTCATTCCACTCGACGGCCGCGAACGGGTCGCTCCCAGGTCGAACTTGCGCCTGGCTCTCATGAAAGCGCCGGCGGTCTACTGCGATCCGTGCTTTGCGAGCCACGCGGCAAGCGACGGCATGCAGCCAGCCCGCCACCGATTCCTGAAAGCGGACCGCTCCCGCTTTGCGGAGCAGCACCAGGAAGGTGGCCTGAAAGGCGTCCTCGGCATCTTGCTCCTGCGCCAGCAGCCGCCGGCACACGCCCCAGACCAGAGCGGCGTGTCGCCGCACCAGCACCTCGAACACCGCCTCATCGCGAGAGACGGCATAGTGTTGGAGCAGCTGCCGGTCGCTCGGCTCAGGTCCCATCCGGGTGGCCGCGAAGCGGTGCAGATAACGGAGGAGGCTGTCGGAAGCGCGGGCCATGATACGAAATCTCCGGAACGCGGGCGACTATCTTATAATGCCCGGAGACAGGGCCGTTCGTACAGTCTCTCTCAAAAAAACTGGCACGGACAGCGTTCCGTTGGTAGTGTCAGTCCCGGGGCGTTGGCTTCTACGAGCGAGGGTCTTCCGGCTTTGGTTTCAGTTCGCTCACGAGCTTGTGGACGAACCGGTCCAGTATCTTCTCGGCGTAGCCTTTGATCTCAGAGCGTTGGAACGAGAAATCGGGGAATATAACCTTCGTTGCCGCGAACCGCAAGATTCGTAGCGGAGCGCGCGCTGGAGATAGGATTGTACTGCAAGGAACCACTTGAGCATATCCTACGCCCCGTGCCACGACTGGCATCAGGCGAGAGGTTCCGGGATGAGCGTAAACACGGTAATTTCGGGACGGACGTTAAAGCGAACCCGCCGCAGATGCCCCAGGCCACGGTTGATGTACAGGCGGCGGCCATCGTGAAGATCGATCTCGCCGGCAACATAGCGCGGGTTGCGAACCGGCAGCAAGGGCGGCGGCAAGAACGGAGGCTTGCACTGCCCGCCGTGCGTGTGACCTGACAAGATCCAGCCGCGATAACCGTACCAATTTCGTTCGTCGGCCGCGTCGGGATTGTGACAGAGTACCAGACTCGCGCGCTCCGGTTGCAGCGACGGAAGCACCTCCTCCGGGGCGAAACGACGGCTCCAGAGATCATCCAGCCCCACGATGGTCAGTCCCCCCAGATCGCGGGAGGAGTTCCGTAGCAGATGGATTCCCATATTGTGAAGCCGTTTCGCCAGGAGATCGGCCACCTCGACGTTTTGGAACGAGCGGGCATAATCGTGATTGCCCAGGACGCCGAGCGTGCCTAATCGTGCGGGGCGCAAGTGGGATAGAACGCGCGCTACATGATCCACTTGCTCGTCGAGGCGGCACGTCATGAAGTCGCCGGTGAGAGCATGAATGTCGGCATTGAGTTCGGAGACGAATTTCAAGTTGCGGATAAGGTACTCGTCATCAACCTCGGGTCCGACATGGAGGTCGCTGAGCTGAACCAAAGTCCGTCCGACGAGCGAGGCCGGTAAATGTGCGATAGGTAAATCGCGGCGAACCACCTCGACCCAGTGCGGCTCAATCCGCCAGGTGTAGGCGGCAGCGCCCGTCGCGGCAAGGAAGGTGCTGATTGCTGTTTTGCGGAGAAAACGACGTCGTGTCGGCAGTGTGTTTTTTTCCATACTACCCCTATCGAGCGCTGGCAGCCCCGCGCCTGATTCGAGCTATATCGGGGGCGTATGGAGAAAGTGTAGTCTGTCCGTGGCAAGTCGGTCAAGCCAAGGGTTGAAGTAATGAGCCGGCCTGTGCCAACGAATGCCGCCACAGCGCCACTTCGCCACCGCACCCCTCCGCCGTCGCGACACGTCGTGCCGTCCCATGCTAACCGATGCCGCCCTGTCGCTCGGAGAGCGTGCCTCGGCCAGCCAAGTCGTGCAGTCCCGTGCCAACGAATGCCGCCACTCCGCCAACGCGTAGCCTAGAAACTCGTTGCGGAGGTCTCGCTGCGCACCGTCAGCCTCACACCCGGAGCTACTTCTTCCCGCCATCGTAACCGGACGTGGTGGAGGGTAGCGAACTCTTTGGCGGCGTCACGCCGGCCGCGAGCAGCACGCGATTCAGCGCGGCAACGGTCTCCGGCGACGGCCTGAAGTTGAGGCCCGGTCGATGGCCTTCGGCGATCCTCAGGGGCGTCAGCCCCGTTTTGTTCGCTTTGTTCCAAACCGCGATCTTGGTTCCCTTCTCAGCGAGGAGTTGCACCACCTTGGGGTGGTTCCGGTAAGCGGCGCCGTGCATCGCGGTTTCGTCGTTTTTATCCACCGCGTTCAGGTCCGCACCTAGCTTCAAGAGTAGCTTCACGGACTCCAACACTTCGGACTCGGTGCCGGGCGCTTCCTCGGGTGCGCCGACGCCGACGCCGGCCGCGGCCAGCAACGGACTGGTGCCTTGCGAGTTGGCCAGCAGCGGATCGGCACCCAGTTTGATGAGTAGTTCCATGAGTTGAACATCCGCGGTGGAAGCCGCCGCCAGAAAGGGCGTCGCGCCGGGCTTGCTCAAGATGCCGCGACCCGGCACACCCGCTTTCGACTGCAAATTCACCTTGGCACCGTGGGCGGCCATCTCCTTGACGAATTCCAGACTGGTGAGCTTCCCCGATCCAATCGGCGGAGGATCGCCTTCTTCATCGTCGCCGCGGCTTGGCTTGCGGACCCAGGAAATCATGTGCAACGCACCGTAGCCCGCGCGCTGATCGTTCGGATCGGCGCCGGCTTTCACCAGTTCGATCGCCAGCTCAAAATGGCCGTTCTCGACCGCCATCAGCAGCGCGCCGGTTCCGGGTCTCGGGCCGCGGGGTATCCTTTTCTTGGCCGGGATCGCATCGTTGATGCTGGCACCCGCCTTCAAGAGGACGCGGACGACGTCGATATGGCCTTCGCGGGCGGCAAAAAGCAGAGGGGTAAAGCCGATAGGCGACGCACACTTGAAGTCCGCCTTGGCCGCCAGTAAGAGCGACACGACTTCGTCGTGACCCTCAGCCGCCGCCCACATCAGGGCGGTTTGCCCCTTCTGGTCCTTGGCATTCACCTGGGCGCCATGAGAGAGCAGCGCCTTGACCGGTCCTGCTTTGCCCGTGCGGGCGGCGGTCATCAAAACCGTCTCGCCGCCGCGCCGTGTGGCATTGGCATCCGCGCCGGCTTCAAGCAGCAATACCACGATCTCGTCATTTCCGTTGGTGCAAGCCACCGAGAGCGGCGTCACGCCGTAGCGATTGGCGGCCTTGGCATGGGCACCCGCTTTGAGGAGCTGCCTCACGAAAGATACATCCTCGTGATAAGCGGCCCAATGCAGGGCCGTCATGCCGTCCGCCTGGGAGGCGTTGACATCGGCGGCTTGCTTGAGCAGGGCGGCAGCCTTCGCACGATCCTTCTTCTCCGCGGCGTCGGCCAATGGGGCCACGGCTTGCGCACGCGCCCAACCGCCGGCGAGCCACAGCATGGCTACCAACCCGAAGCGTAAGCGAGGGTTGCTAAAACAATTCATCCACCTTCCCCCGGCTGTCGCCAAACGAGTCGAGACGCACGCCCACTTTGTTGAGCAGTGTAAGGTGCAGGTTGGCCAACGGCGTCGCTTTCGCGAAGTGAATGTGCCGGCCGCCCTTCATCTTGCCCGCGGCCCCGCCGGCGACAAGGATCGGCAGATTGTCGTGGTCGTGCCGGTTGGGGTTGCCCATGCCGCTGCCATACAAGAGGAGCGAATGGTCCAGAAGCGTACCGTCGCCTTCGGGCGTCTCCCGCAATTTCTTCAGGAACTCCGCGAACAGCGAGATATGGAAGCGATTGATCCGGGCCACTTTCTCGATCTTCTTTGGATCGTTGCCGTGATGCGTCAGAGGATGATGCGGATCGGAAACGCCGATCTCGGGGTAGGTCCGGTTGCTGGTTTCGCGCGCAAGCTGGAACGTGATGACGCGGGTGACATCGGCCTGGAAAGCCAGGACCTGTAAGTCGAACATCAAGCGGGCGTGGTCGGCATACGAGGCGGGCACGCCGACAGGCCGCTCCACGTCGCGGACGGGGTTGGCGGCGGCGTTGGCTTCCGCGCGCTCGATGCGACGTTCCACTTCACGGATAGCATCCAGATACTGGCTCACCCGTGCGCGATCGGCTGGGCCGAGCTGTTTGTTGAGTTGGGCAAACTCATCCATCACCGAATCGAGAAGACTGGCTCGCTTTTTTAGAGAGGCCCGGCGCTCCGCCGTGGTCGCCCCATCGCCGAAAAGCCGCTCGAACACGATCCGGGGATGAGCCTCGCTGGGCAGCGGCGTCGTCGGCGAGGACCACGAGAGGCAGTTGTGATAGACGCAGGCATAGCCGTTATCGCACTGGCCGGCGAGCGTCATCAGATCCATCGACAGTTCAAGCGACGGCAATTGCGTGTCCCGGCCGAGTTGCCGGGCGGCGAGCTGATCGGCCGTGGTGCCCAGGTAGTAGTCCGCGCTTTCGGTGAGTTTGGCTCGGGCGGCGCTCAGGAAGGCGGAGTTGGAGGTCGCGTGCGTGCCGGGGTAGGCATTCCGCAATTCCAGGTTGCCGAGGACGGTGACGTGCTTCTTCACGGGGGCGAGCGGGGCGAGGATGAAACTCAGCTCATCGAGCCGCTCGCCGCCTGGCGGCGTCCAGCGAGAACCGTCGCAGCCCATCGGGATGTAGACGTAACCGAGCCGGCGCAGACGCTCAGGCGCGGCCGGTGTTTCGGCCAGCGCGGTCATGCTCGGTATCATGGCATCCAGAAGCGGCAATGCCAGTGTCGTTCCGGCCCCGCGCAGAAAGGTCCGCCGCGATAACGCTTTCTTGGTAAGAATCACTGCGACCTCCTCATTTGAAACGGCACGCTGGTCGTGAGTCCCACGATCAGCGAGGAGAAGCGGTAGTTATTCGCCCGCGCCGCGCGGACAATTTTGCGGATGGCCGGCGCGTCGGATTCGTCGGGCGCCCGGCCCAGGGCGAAGATAAAGAGCTTTTCCGTCAGCGTGCGGACGAACAACTCCGGCCGCTGGAGCAGCGCCTTTTCGAGTCCGGCAACTCCTTCAAATTCGCTGCCGTCCGGCAGCCCGCCGGCCGCATCGACCGGCCTGCCCTCGTCCCGCGTTCGCCAGCGGCCCACGGCATCGAATTGTTCCAGCGGGAAGCCGACCGGATCGATCAGGCGATGGCAGCTCGCGCAGCTTGCGTTGGAACGATGCTCCGCCAATCGCTCCCGGATAGGCAGACTCGCGGCCACGGTGGTTTCCTTCAAGGAGGGCACGCTGGCCGGCGGTGGCGGCGGCGGCGTGCCGAGCATGTTCTCAAGCACCCACTTGCCGCGAAGTACCGGCGATGTCCGGGTCGCATAGGAAGTCACGGTCAAAATGCTCCCCTGTCGCAGCAGACCTCCCCTTCGCCGATCGGCGCCCAGATCAACGCGGCGAAATCGGCTGCCATAGACATGAGGGACTCCATAGTGCTTGGCAAGCCGCTCGTTGAGGAACGTGTAGTCCGCCTGGAGCAGATCGAGCACGCTGCGATCGTCGCGGAAGACGCTCTCGGCGAACAGCTCCGTTTCCTGGCGAAACGCTTTCCGCAGATTATCGTCGAAGTCGGGGAACAGGCGCAGGTCCGGTGTGATCGATTCCAGGTTGCGCAGATGCAGCCATTGCGCGGCGAAATTCGTCGCCAGGTTTCGCGACCGCTCATCCGCGAGCATTCGCCGCACCTGCTTCTCAAACACGGCTGGTTCGTGGAGTTCGTCGCGAGCGGCCAGGTCCAGGAGTTCATCGTCCGGGATGCTGCTCCACAGGAAGAAGGACAGGCGCGATGCGAGGTCGATGTCGCTGACTCGATAGGCGGTTTTCGGAGCGAGGCCTTTCGGTTCCTGCTCGACGCGGAACAAGAACTGAGGATTTACCAGAATGGCGCTGAGGGCCATTTCGATTCCCGCGTCGAAATCTCCCTCCTTGCGTCCCGGCGAACGGCCGGCGTCAGCCGGCTGGTCCAGCTCCACCAGCCGGCTGACGCCGGCCGTTCGCCGTCCTTGCCGATAGAACTTCATCGCCTTTTCGAGGTCGGCAGGAGTGACCGGCCGCCGGTAGGCGCGGCGCAGCAGGTCGGAGAGGATTTTCTTGGCACATGCTTCTTCCTCCGCCGGCCCGGTAGGTTCGCGGCTAAAAATGCGCTGCCGGCTCGGTGTTGTGCCGTGGTCTTTCGCGTTGTAGGGGCCTGTGATTGTTACCTGGTAGATCGCCGGCGACGGACGCGGATGGCGGTGCAAGTTCCAGTGCGCTTCGTAGGGCTGACGCTTGGTTTCGAGCACGTCGGGCGGGTTTCGCAAAAATGTCACGCCGAGATCGTGCGGTCCCGCCGTCACCTTGATGCGGGCTTTCAGATGCGCGTCTACCTTGTCATGGCCCTCGCCTTTCCCGGGCGGCTTGACGGTGAATGCAGCCAGCCGTTTTCGGTCGAGAAGGACTTCCAATTCGTGGGCTTCGTGAAGGCCCTCGACATGCTCGTCGCGATCCCGTGTAAGCCAGACCTGGATGTCGTATTCGCCGTCCTGCGGCGCAGTGTACGGAATCAGCAGGCCGCCGCGCGTTCCCAGCGGAAGCCCCTCGATGTGTCCTTCCTGAGTCAGATCGGGCCGGGTGCGGAAAGTATCGTTACCCGGCGACGTTGGCGCCTTGCCGATTGCCGACCGGCTAATTTTCTGAGCCGCCGTGAGATAGCGGTCCAGAAGCGTCGGTGTGAGATCGCCCAGGGGGGCGCTGTCAAATCCATGATTGGCCTCGTCCGCCGGCAACAGGGCCGCGGCATCCACATTCAGGGTCAGGAGATCGCGGATGGCATTCTGGTATTCCGTGCGATTCAGTCGCCGCAAGGTAGGAGTTCGGCCAGGGTCGGGCCGCACAGCCGCCATGCGGTCCAGCTCGGCTTCGAGCGCGGCAACAAATGTCTCGTAGTTCCGCTCGTCCGGGCGCGGCTTGCCGAGGGGAGGCATTTGCCGCGCGGCCAACTTGCGTGCTACGTTCTCCCACTCCTTCGGGTGGGCATCCAGGTCTTCGCCCCGGAGGGCGTCGAGATCTAATCCGGCTTTCTTTGCGTCCCCGTCATGGCAACGGGTGCAATGTTGCGTGACAAACTGATTGACGGTGGCGCGATCGAGCCTCGCCCCCGGCGTGGACAGGGGTTTGGGAGGCTGTCCTGCCCAGTGCATGCTGGCCAATCCACCCGTCAGGAACAGAGCGGACGCCCAAAAGTATGCAGAGATCCGCAAGGCACGCATGACAGCAGACTCCGGCAAGGAAAAAGCGTGCGACACGGTGGGATGAACGCGAGCCGGCGCAACCTACTTCTTCTTCGGCTCTTCGGGCGGCAACTCCATGTCTTTGGATACGAGGGCGATCGGTGCCCCCTTCTCCGGTATGTCCATGTGCGCCGTCCATAGAATACCATTCACGACAGCTTGTCGAAAGTCCCTGATGCCGAAGTTGTCGTGAAAATGGCCGCCGACGAAGCCGAAGGATCGTCCCCCTTTCGCATTTCGCCGTTCGTAAACCCAGCCGATCGGATAATCCTTGCCTTCGATAATCGTGCTCATGACCGGCTGCGCATCAGGGAGAAAACAGAGCTTAAAATAGAACTCCTCGCGCAGATCGAAATCGTTCCAGCCGCGGCAGACCGGGTGCTTCGGGTCGGCCTGGCGCAGTTTGGAAGCCTGCACCAGGTACCTTGAGAAGCCATCGCCTTCGGCGTTGAACCAGCCGCCCATTGCTTGCAGCCACGGCCCGCCTTCGGGCGTTTCGGCGCCAGTGCCCCAATGAATCGCGGTGATGCCGACCCCCTGCTTCAACATCTCTTCCACCTGGCGGCGCTGTGGCCCGCGGAAAAGCACGGTACCGCCGAGGCGGGTATGCAAGACGATTGCCGTCACACCTTGGACAACCGCCGGGTCTTTCGGCCAGCCGTTGGAGACGACCGTTTCGACGCCGTCGGTCTGGCGCAGACACTTGGCCAAAAGCGTGCAATCGCTCATGTAAGTGTGCGTATTGCGGGGATGGTCGAGGTCCTTGCCGATGAGCAGGATCTTGGCTTTCTTGTCGGCCGCGACGAGTGCGGTGGATGCCAAGAGCCAGACGACGATCGTAACGAGGGTTTTGCGAAGCATGGCCTGATTCTCCGGAGTAAGCGAGCAGCTCGGTTTATTCTACAAGACAGTGTGCGGATAGGCTGGGGCGAAATTGTGTTGGGTGTGCCTGTGAAAATAGCTAAAGCATGTCCGAGCCGCGCACGCAGCATGTCCGAGCCGCTCGCTAACTCTGCTTGTTCGTGGTGTGCTGGTGAGGTACGATTCATATCGATGTCCTGAAGTCAAGTAGCAGCGAACGGATGGTGGAGGGTGAGCTATATTTATCTCATCACTCACCACTCAGGAGTTGCTGTGTCGGATTCTTCCACTTCTTCTTCCGCCGTCTCCGCCGATGTGTCGCCGCCCTTGCTCCGTTGGCTTGTGCTCGTCAGTTTGCTGATTGGTGAAGTGCTGCTGCTGACGCTTCGTTTCGATACGGGAACCCTGCGCGACCAGAGTGGATGGTGGGTCGTGCTGTTGGGTGAGTCGCCGCTTCTCTTGCAGCTCATCATCGCAATCACCGCGGCTACCCTGCTTTTGGGGGGCGTCGGCCTGTGGCACGAGGCGCGGCGACTCCCTGTCCCACCTGTCTCGTTCCGCACTACGGGCTTGCCCTTGCTCGGCCATTTGGCCGCCTTCGCGGCTTTCGCCGGCGTCACCGCCCTGCTCCTGGAAGGGAACGCTGCTCCGGACACTCGGTCCGTGTGGACCGTCGTGTGGCTCGTCCTGGGATTGGCGGTCGCCGGATTGTGGGCGCTGACTTTGCTCCCCGCCCGTCTTTGGTTCCAGTTCATTCACCGTACCCGTCTCATCTTGTTGGCCGGACTCGGCGTCGGCGCACTGGCCTGGGTTGCCGGCCTGCTCTTGCGATATTGCTGGCTTCCACTCGCGAACGGAACCTTGTGGATCGTTCACGCCCTCCTCAGGCTGGGTTATGTCGATGTCGTGTGCGATCCAAACGAGCGGATCGTGGGCACCTCGACCTTTGCAGTCGAAATCGCCCCGGGCTGTTCCGGCTATGAAGGCATCGGACTGATTTCAATCTTTGTAGCGGCGTATCTGTGGCTGTTCCGTCGCGATCTCCGGTTCCCTCATGCGCTCTTGTTATGGCCGGCCGGCGTGGCGATCCTGTGGCTGAGCAATGCCGTCCGCATCGCTGCTCTGGTTGCTATCGGCACGGCAGGCTGGCCGGAGGTAGCGATGGGTGGCTTTCACTCGCAGGCAGGCTGGTTGGCCTTCAACGTCGTGGCGTTGGGGCTGGCCGTCGTTGCCCGTCGCTCGCGCTTCTTCACCGCGGAATCCGTGCGTGCGACACGCGCGATCGAGGACGCGCGTTCTCACGAGGAGCCTGGAAACGGCGAAGTCCATCCCACCACGGCCTACCTGGCGCCCTTCCTCGCCATCCTTGCGACAACGATGTTGACCGCCGCGTTCACAACGGGATTCGACTTGCTGTATCCCTTGCGCGTGCTGGTGGCGGGCATCGTCCTGTGGGGGTGTCGCCGCGCTTACCAGGAGCTGCGCTGGTCGTGGTCGTGGCAACCGTTCGCTCTGGGTACGGCCGTGTTTGTGCTATGGATCGCTCTGGTGCCCTCGGGCATCGGTGAGCCGTCGCTGCTGCGGGATGGACTGGCACGGCTATCGCCTGGTTGGGCTGCGATCTGGGTGATTTTCCGCATCGTTGGTGCTACCGTTACCGTCCCCCTCGCCGAAGAGTTGGCTTTTCGTGGCTATTTGCTGCGGCGCTTGCAGTCGGCCGATTGGCGCGAGCTGCCGCCGGGCCGATTCTCCTGGATGTCGTTGCTGGTTTCCTCGATCGTATTCGGTCTGATGCACGGCTCGTGGCTGGCTGGCACGCTGGCAGGCCTGGCCTATGCCTTTGCCGTTTATCGTCGTGGCAAACTCCTGGACGCGGTTCTGGCTCACGCCACGACCAACGGCTTGTTGGCCGGCTACGTGCTGGCCACGGGAGCCTGGGCGTTGTGGTCCTAACGCGACATCGGCAATCGCCATGACGCGCGCAAGGAAACGGGCCGAGAGTCGTTTGGGCTAACGACTCCCGGCCCGTTTGACTTGCACCGCTCCCGCACGATTGCGGCTCGGCTTGATACTTTAGGAGATGTCCCCCTTCGTATTGATGCCGTTGAGCACGTTGTTCAAGTCACTCGTGAGCGTTTGGTCGCCACCGTAGAAGAGGTGCGTCGTCGGGTTGTAATTCGCGTTCGCGACCGCGAGGATCTGGAAGACCGTGAGCGAAGTATTGTTGGGCACGCCGAAAGCCGCCCCGTTGGATCCGATGTTGAAGGTCAAGTTTCCGCCGCCTCCCGAGACGGATTTGAAACCGAATTTGGCTGCGGTTGGATTGTAGCCCAACGATGGCGAGTCGGCGTAAACACCCAGGGCCACGGCAAAGGCCTGGACATACGTGTTGCCTTGCACCCCACCCACATTGCCGAAGGCGGTCAGATAGTCGGCTGCAATCTGCGCGTTCGTTTGGCCTTTAAGACTGCCGAACAGGTTCGGGAAGTTGGCGGCCAGCCAGTTGCCCAGCGCCGTGGACGTGGACGAGCCGTTGAAGCTATCGATGACGGCCTGGCCGTTCTTGTTGTGCCAGAAACCGATGGTCGCGAAGTCCCCCGCCCCAACGGGCGTAGAAGCCGTGACGACCACCTGCTCGTTGGCATTGTCGTTATCGCTGGCGCCGCTGTTGTTGCCGTCGCCGCTATAGCTGGCGTCCCACTGATAGGTACCCGTCAGCGCATTGGTCGCCAACGTGTAGCCGGTCGGCGTCGTGTAATTGCCGTTGCCGCTGACCGTCACCGTTTCCGTATCCACTAACTTGCCGTTCGGATCATACAGCGTGAAGGTGATGGTGCCCGTTGGATGGAAATCACCTCCCAGCGTGGCCTTATCCGTCAGGACCACCGAGGTGTTGCTCAACGTGACACTGGTCGGGCTGGGGGTGGTGAAGAATATCCCCACGCCCGGGGAGACCGGCTTGATCGTGACCTGCTCCTTGGGGTCGTTGTTGTCGATAGCGAGGTTATTGTTGCCGTCGCCGGTGTAGGTGGCATCCCACTGGTAGGTGCCCGTCACCGTGCCCGTGCTCGGCAGCGTGTAGCCGGTCGGCGTCGTGTACTTGCCGTCGCCGTTGACCGTCACCGTTTCCGTATCCACCAAGGTGTTGTTGTAATACAGCGTGAAGGTGATGCTGCCGGTCCCGCTGTAGCTGCCTGACACCGTGGCCGTATCTTTCAACGTGAATCCTTGAGAGGTCAGAGTGACGTTGGTAGAGTTGGGCGTGGTGGTGATGGACGGTGTCGCCGGGCTGACCGTCGTTTGCTCGGCGGCATTGTTATTTTCGCTGACGCTGTTATTGTTGCCGTCGCCGGAGTAGGTGGCGTCCCACTGGTAGGTGCCTGTCACCGTTTTGTTGGTCGGCAGTGTGTAGCCGGTCGGCGTCGAATAAGTGCCGTCGCCGCTGACCGTCGCCATTTCCGTATCCACCAAGTTGCCGTTGTAATACAGCGTGAAGGTGATGGTGCCGGTGGGGTTGGAGCCGCCCGACAACACGGCGGTATCCTTCAGGGTCTCGGAGGAATTGGTCAAGGTTATGCTGCTCGCGCTGGGCGTCGTCGAGATGGTTGGACTGGCCTTGGGCACATCGGAGAAGTTATAGCTGCCCGGCGGAGCAATCATGCCCTGCGGAGCGCCCGACGCGACACTGCCGGTCGGAGCGAGGAAGAGCGCTTGCCCGCTGTTACCTGTCGCGTCATTCACATAGGTCTCCGCCTGTGCGACGACGGCTTTGTAGGTAGTCGGGTCAATGAATCCGTTCGGGCCTGTCAAATAGAAAAAGTTGCCCGCTGGGATCGTTTGGGTCGTCGAGTCTAAGATCGAAGGATTCGCGTTGTATTCGAGCGACCAGATGGCAACCTGGAACGCGGCCGCATCAACGTCTGCATTGGGGCCTGTGAAGGTGCTGGTGCCGAAATTATCATAAAGATAGGCTATTTCAGCCGAGTGGCCTACCTGTACGTTGGCCCCTCCGATCCCGGTGAGGTCGGTCTGCGGTTGGACTGTGTATACATTCGAACCCGTCGTTAGCTGCTCGCCAGGACCAAGGTCAATGCAATAGGTGTTAAACGGCGTCCCTCCGTTGACTGTCGCGGTAATTTGCCCAGCGTAGGTCAACATCGATGTGCCGTTGATGTTGTAAGACAGAATCTCGGTAGGGGCCGTGCTCCCGAATTGACCGCCATCAACGGACAATTGAGCGGTCTGTGGGACCGTGACCTGAATCGTAGCCGGATCGATCTGCGAGGCCGTTTCCACGGGGGATGCAGTGATTTCCGTGGAGTCGTTCTTATACCCCGCGGGAGGAGTCTCGGCGAGTTGGTATGTGCCAGGTGCGACCGTAAACGAGTAACTACCATCCGCCCCGGTCGTCACGGTCTGCGGAGTGAAGCTATTGTTGCCCGGCTGAGTCAACGTGACCACTGCTCCTGCCAGCGGCGCGTGGTTATTGGAGTCGTCAACTACAGTTCCTTGGAGCGTTGCGCCGACGCTGAGCAGATATCGGTCCTCAAGCGCTTCGAGAAAGGGCTTGAAAGAGGAGCCGCGTTTCCCCGTCGGACGCCGATAATTCTTACCTTTGGAGCGTAACATGGCCATGTACCTTTTGGTTTGGAGGGAGTGAACAAAATCCAGAACACCGTCCCCACCGCGACCTTCGAGGCGCGGACAGTTGACATTTCCCATCTCTCCTGGACGTTCGCGGCGCGGATGCGGTCGGCGTCGCGACCGTTAGGGACGGACAGGATTGAACGGTTGCAATCGATTCCATCCGTGGCGATTGGCCTTTGGTTCCGGAGGGCATCGTGGTGAGCGACCTGCCATGCGGCGCTCCGTTGTTCTGACTGCCATGCGCGAAACCGTCCGACCCGGCATCCACAGGAAGCCGGGTCGGACTGTTGGCCTTAACGCGAGCGCCGGCGGAAGCGATCCGCCACCAGCAGAACGCCGCCGCTCAGAAGCATCAGCGCGGCCTGCATCGAACTCGGATCAATTTCGGGCGCGGGGCCAGGGGGAGCAGCCGAAACTACTCCGCTACAGGCTGCCAGCACCAGGGCCAGTCCACAGGCTTGTCGGCCAAGCCGGAGGAATGTCGTTCGCATGTAAAGATCCTTTCGAAAAAAAGGGACACAATGGGGTAGTACAAGCCAACCAGTCTCGTCGCTCCGAACAGGTCGTCGCCGCAACTCGGTTGGCGGTAGTTGCTCGATCTTGCCAGGAGGGAGCCTCTCCTCCGTTCCGTGTTGTTTCTGTTCCGTAACGCGAATCAGGAGATTGAGGTTCGTTCTGCCTCAGTGCGCGTCTACTCAGGTAGCGCGGGGCGGATGCCATGGAACGGAGGCAACCGAGAATGGAGGAACTTCTCCCTTTTGCGGAGGAAGGAGAAACGCGAAAACCGGTGATGATACGAATGAAGGCTGCGGGTTATCCGGCGGAGGGGTGGAAGAGGAGTTGCCGGAACCGGGACGGGATGGATTGCCGGCGCAGGTATGGCCGAGGGTGGAGGTTTTCTGTGGCAGTTTCGGCGAGGGAGACGACGGCAATGCGGGAGCGTCTGGGCCGCCCCTTTCAGTGGGCAGACAGGCCGTGTTGCCGGCATCCGCCATGCCGCTGGATGCCTCGTGCACGCCCCCAAGCTGCTCCAGCGAACTTACACCGCCTTGCGAGGACAGCGTCGCAACCGAGACGTAGCCGGCCTGTGCCTTTGCACCACCAAGCACCATCGCGATGGTGAGTGCAAACGAAGCCAGCAGAAATCGTCGGTGAAACGCTTGCACGGGCGTACCGCTCAAGAGTACAGAGAAAAAAGCCACAAAGGAGGAGTCGTGCAACGTTACACGAGCTTGCCTTTTCAGGGATTACCCTGAGGATTCGTGCCCATAAAAATTGCAATACTTGTGCCATTCGCTCTATGGCGGTCAAGTGTCGCTGGTGCGGTGTCGCAAGTTGTGATCTATTTGCGACTTGCGTCGATTTTCTCCAAGATGACAGCAGGTGCGTGAGGGAGCGATGTTTCCATTTGGCAACACACGTAAAGCTAACACTGTTGCTAAAAGTTAACGAGCTGCGTGGCGAAGTAAAGGTTCACAATCCAGACAAGAGTGGGAGCGCATTTGCCAGCCAACCCGCGAATTCGCCGCGTGATCTGGAGGAGGGGTGGATGATGTCATCACAGAGCCGGCGCGTGCTGCTGGAAGTGCCGGTCGCCTCGGTGCAAGATGTTCTGGCTGCCCAGGAAGGCGGCGCGGACCGGCTCGAACTCAATGCCGCCCTTTCCCTCGGCGGGTTGACTCCTTCGCTGGGAACGCTGATCGAAGTAAAGGCGGCCGTCGCACTGCCGGTGCTTGTCATGATCCGGCCCCGGCCAGGCGGGTTTGCCTACGAGGAGGCGGACTTCAAGGTCATGCAGCGGGACGTGGACCTCGCCTTGCAGCATGGCGCGGATGGAATCGTTTTCGGCATTCTGACCGATGACGGCGCGGTGGACGTGGACCGCTGCCGACGGATGCTGCGACAAATGGAAAATCATACGGCGATCTTCCACCGGGCCTTCGATGTCACCCCGGACCCGATGGCGGCGCTGGAGCAGTTAATCGATCTGGGCTTCCGGCGCGTGATGACCAGCGGCCAGGAGCAGACTGCCTACAACGGGGTCAAGTTGATCACCGCACTGATCTGCCATGCAGCTGGGCGCATCGAGATCCTCCCCGCAGGGGGGATCAATCGGTTCACGGTCGCCGACGTGCTGGCGCGCACGGGCTGCAACCAGGTCCATGCCTCGCTCCGAGTCCAGCGTGAGGACCGTTCGGTGATGTCCCGCCCCCACGTGTCGTTTGGTAGTGCGGTGAAGCTCCCGGAGGATCGCTACGAGGCCACCAGCGCTGAAGCCGTCGCCGAATTGCGTGGGATGCTGGATATGGTTGTCTAACCCCGGATTTCTCAGATGGCTTTGTCGTTTCGGCATGGCGCTTGCGCCTTTTCCCCGGAAAACCCGGCTTTGTTGCCAATTCTCTTCTTGTTGCAAAACCTGCTCTTCCTTACGTGCTGCCGCAACCCTGGCTTCACCGAAATGTTGCCAGTGTGGTAATGTGTGGTAATTTCCGTCAATCCTTTCGCCCGGTCAGGAGGACACATGAAGAGCCACCGTTTCTCTCTCACTATTGCCGTCGCCATCTCGCTATCTCTCGTCTTTGCCTTTGTTTTGTCTTCGCTGACGAAAACTAGCATCGCCGCCCCTGCTCCGACTCAAAACGATCATTTCAAAGGAAAGGTTGTATTTGTCACTTTGGCGTCACAGCATTGCCTCCTCCTGGACCATGTTTGTGTCAGGAAGATTGGAGAACAAAACTTTCTGGTTGGTATAGCTAACAAGGAAGGGCTTCCTGGTAATTGGATTAAAGGTAGGACGGAATGGATACCCATGAGACAGGTTGAGCTAATCGTCGAATTCGATAGCGTGGAGCAAATGAAGAAAGCATCGGAGGACTTTGATAAGTTATTGCCGAAGGATGCTCCTCCAAACCATGCTCCGAAACAGGCACAGTGAGTAGCGGAATCGATATTTGCACAAAAAAGAGCTCTCTCTTACGATGAGCAGATCGCCTTGCTAAATAGGTCCACGCTCCCGTTGTGGTGGCGTCTCCCGACCCGCCACGGCCTGTGACCAAAGGCCTCCGCTCCTACACCGGGTTGGAGACCTTCGGTCCCAGCCGATGGCCCGGTCGGGAGACCGGGCCACAACACGGGAGCCACCAGCGCCCTAGCCGTCGCCGAATTGCGAGGGATAGTGGATATGATTGCCTAGACGCTCGGCCGGACAATGATCCTTCCGCCGTCATCCGGTCCCAAGACGATCCCATACCGCCGCGCCCGGGAGCGTGCCCCTGCCGGGCGGCTCAGCCGGACTTCGCTCAAGAGGGTGGCGAGCAGAACCTTCATCTCGTAGAGCGCGAACGGCATCCCGACACAGACGCGATTGCCGCCCCCGAAGGGGAACCACTCGTGCGGCCCAAACTTTCTCTCTAGAAAGCGCTCGGGCCGGAATCGCTCGGGGTCTGGGTAAAGATCTTCATGGCGATGCACCAGGTACGAGCACGGGCAGAGGACAACCCCAGCTGGGTACTCCCGTCCGCCCACCGCGAACGGCTGTACGCATTTCCGCACCACGAACGGCGCGACGGGGCGAAGTCGCAGGCCCTCGCGGATCGCTCCGTCCAGGTATTCCAGGGCCGGTAGGTGCCCGACCTCGGGCGGTCCCCCGCCGGTCACACGGCGCAGCTCGTCCGCAAGGCGATCGATCACCTCCGGGTGGTCTGCGATCTCGGCTAGCGCCCAGGAGAGGGCAAGGGCGGTCGTGTCGTGGCCGGCGATGAGGATCGTGATGAGCGCGTCCCGCACCTCGCGGTCTCCCAGTGGTCTGCCGTCCTCGTGCATCGCGGCGAGTAGGTCGTCGAGCACGTTCTGGCCGGTCGGTGTGTGGACGCCCTTCCGCCTTGCCGCGATGAAGGCGAAGAGGTCGTCGTCGAGGTCGCTTAACAGTCGAAACAGCGGCACCCACCGCGATCCGCTAAGCCGCTGGATCGGGATGATCGTCATGAGCACCAGAGCGTACCGCTGCCGGCCGTTGGATAGGAACCTTTCCATCTTCCATTCGAAGCGGTCCATCTCCGGGCCGGGGGCAAGGCCTAGCCCGGTCCGGAGGATGACGCGAAGCGTGATTCGCCGCATCGTCGGGAGGGTAGGGAAGGCTGCGCCCCTCGGCCACGCCCGCACGGCGTCGAGCGTTTCCAGCCGCATGGCGTCGAAGAATGCACGCATCCGCTCGCCTTTCAACGGCGGGACCACGACGCGGCGCTGCCGGGCGTGCGCGGCGCCATCGAGCACCAGGACCGAGTTCCGGCCGACGGTGGCGATGAAGAGCGAGTTGGCCTCGCCCGAGTGGAGCACGTCGGGGTCGGCGCGAAATACCTCGCGGACGATGTCCGGGTCGGAGAGCATCACGAATCGGCCATTGCCGGCGATATGGAGCGTGAAGGCGTCGCCGAAACGTCGGTGGCACTCGTCGAGGAGGCCGAGTGGGTCTCCGGCGAAGCGGACCAGTTGCCACCAGGCCGGGGCGCTCGGCCCTTGGGGGAGCGCGGACTTCGGAGGCGACATCGTCTGGGACATTGGGCAGACTCCGGAATGTATATTTCTGAGTCTGAAGCGTCAGCGAAGGCTATCCGAGTCGTCATCGCTGACGCTTCAGACTCAGAAATAAAGAATCCCTCCCTCAGGATAGCCGCCCATAAGCGCCCACGTCCATCCTAGAACTCTGCTTCTTGCGGACAGGAGGCCAACAGCGGCTTCGTTGTCGCCAAGGGGATGAGCTTCCACCTGAAATCAGCGTCGTGCAGCCGCGGCGACGCGCTCCGCCGCAAGTTCGCGCGGATGGCGTTTCTCCGCGCGGCTTGGCAGTGATGTGAGCACGACACAAATGGTTTCGCTCGCCGGGTCAGCCCAGCAGAGCGTGCCCGTTGACCCGGTATGGCCGAAAGTTCGCTCCGAACATCCGGGACTGCCGGCCCTTTTGCCCACGCCAAATCCCAACCCGCGCGGTGCGAATCCCTTCGGATTGTGGTTCTGGATCATCCGCCGCGCCGTCTCGGGTTTAACGACCTGGCCGCGGGCGCCCAGGAACTCGCCGAGAAAAGTGGCCACGTCCGGCGCGGAAGCGTGCGTTCCGCCCCAGGGAGCGCCCAGCTTCCGCCAGTAGGAACTGTTCCAATTCCACTCCTTGGCCTCGGGATCGCCGCTCCCCGATTCCGGCGCGGCGCCTTTCATTTGGCACAGGACCATCTCTTCCAGCTTGAACCGTCCCAGTCCCTGGGCCGAGTGCTTCATGCTCAGGGGTTGAAAGACCGTGCGGTTAACGAGCGTGCGAATATCTGACCCGCTGATAAGCTCCGCGATTCGCGCGGCGAGCAAGATTCCCATACTTGAGTATTGGTACTTGGTGCCGGGGGCGAAATCGAGGCGTGTGCGAATCGTCTGTTCGGCAAACTCTGTCAGCGGCGCATGCTTCTTGCGCAGCTCGTTGTTGTTGGCCAGTTGATCGGGCAAGCCGGAGACGTGCGTCAGCAGGTGGCGAATCGTCACCTTGTCGCGCCCATCGCCCGTGAAGGCGGGGAAGAACTTCTTCACGCGGTCCTGGAGCTGAAATTTCCCTTGATCGAACAGCGTCATGATCGCCGTCACATTGATCGGCTTGGAAATGGAGCCGAGCAAGAACATGGCATTGTCCGAGGCCGCCTTGCCGAAATGGCGGGTAAATGACTCGTTTCGATGAACCACCTGCAGCACGGCGGTATCCACTTGCTTCGCCGCCGTGGCGTCCTCAAGAACTTTGGCCGCGTCATCCCACCGCCCTTCGCGCACGGCTGCGAACAAGGGTGGAGCCGTTGTAACTGCCAAGGCCGTCCCAAGAAATGTGCGCCGCTGCATCGCACCAGCTCCTCCACGAACGGAACATTGAACAAGACCGCCGAGACAGCTAATCTATTCATGAGCGGCTACGCCGCCTCCGTGCCTCCCCTTGTATTCGCCGATAACCCACGCCAAAGAAGAACGAGATAGCGTGCATGAATCCCTCGCCGCGAATTCTGGTTTGCGTTGTTCTCGCGGCCGCTCTGGTTTGCGTGGCCCCCGTCGCCGCTGACCCCCAACCATCCGACGGGCACCCCCTGTTTCAACCGTTGCTTCGCCCAACGCCGCCTGAGGTTCGTGGTGTCGCTCGCACCGCCGTGGATCGATTCATCCTCGCCGCGCTCGAAGCGAAGCGCCTAACACTGAGTCCGGAGGCCGACCGAGCGACACTGATCCGCCGCGTCTGTTTCGATTTGACTGGTCTGCCGCCGACAATCGCGGAGATCGATGCCTTCGAGCGGGACAAGGCTCCGGACGCCTATGAGCGTATGGTCGAGCGCTACCTTCGCTCTCCCCACTACGGCGAGCGCTGGGGGAAATTCTGGCTGGATGCCGCCGGCTACGCCGACAGCAACGGCTACTTCGACGCCGACAGCGACCGGCCTCTTGCCTGGAAATACCGGGATTATGTCATCCGCAGCTTCAACAACGACAAGCCCTACGACCAGTTCGTGCGGGAACAACTTGCCGGCGATGAACTCGCCGGCTACCAGCCCGACGGCGATGTGACTCCGGACATGATCGAGGGGTTGATCGCGACGCATTTCCTTCGCAACGCACCGGACGGCACCGGCGAGAGCGACGGCAACCCCGACGAAGTGCGGACGGATCGGATCACCGTTCTCGAAGGGAACGTTCAGAACGTCCTCAACTGCCTCCTCGGACTGACGGTTCAGTGCGCTCGGTGTCATGACCACAAGTTCGAGCCGATCAGCCAGAAGGAATACTACAGCCTTCAGGCCCTCCTCTTTCCGGTCTACAACCCAGACCGGTGGTCGAAGCCGAACGAGCGTGTGGTCCTGGTCGGCACCCGGTCCGAGCTCGCGGCTCGTCAACGCCTTAACGATCAGATCGATCGTCAAGTCAAGGCGGTGCAGGCCAGTCTGGTAGCCTTCGCCGGCTCGCTGCGAGAACAATTGCTCGACGAACGACTGAAAAACCTCGATGCCGCGACACGTTCCGCAGTCCAGGGCGCTCTGAGTACCCCGAAGGAGAAGCGGACCAGGGCACAGGCTGATCTCCTCAAGACACACGCCAAGTTGGTCGAGATCACGGACGACATGCTCGCGGCGCGGTTCCCAAAATATGGGCGCCTCCGCGAGCAAGTGAACCGGACGGTCGCCCAGCGGCAGAAGGACCGGCCCAGGCCCGCCGAGAAAATCGCGGCCTATGTTGAGACGGATCCCAAACCGCCGCCGCATCACCTTTTGAAGCGGGGGCAGCACGGCAAACCAGGAGCCGAAGTGCAGCCGGGCGTGCTGGAAGTGCTGTGTACGCCAAGAAACCGTTTCCAGATCGAGCCGCCCTTGACGACGCGCCTATCGACGGGCCGCCGGACCGCGTTCGCGAAATGGGTCACGTCGCCGGAGGACCCGCTTTTCGCGCGCGTCATGGTGAATCGCATCTGGCAGCACCACTTTGGCACCGGCATCGTATCGACCGCCGACAACCTCGGCGCTTCGGGAGCCAAACCCTCTCACCCCGAGCTGCTCGACTACCTTGCCGCGGAGTTCGTGCGCTCGCGGTGGAGCGTGAAGGCACTCCACCGACTCATCGTGACGTCGGCCGTGTACCGGCAGCGCAGCGAGCCACGGAAGAAGTTCGATATTCTCGATCCCAATAATCGACTGCTCGCGCGATTCCCCCTTCGCCGGCTCGATGCCGAAGCGGTTCGTGACGCAATGCTCCACATCGCCGGCGAACTCGACACCCGCACCGGCGGGCCGTATGTCCCCAGCAAGCGCGCCGCGGAAGGCACCGTCGAAATCGCGGAGAACACCGACGGCGCACACAAACGCTCGATCTATCTCCAGCAGCGCCGCACGCAAGTGGTCACGTTCCTCCAGCTTTTCGATGCGCCGTCGATCGTGACGACCTGTGGAAAGAGGTCTCCCTCAACCGTGCCGCTCCAGTCCCTTGTGTTGCTCAACTCGGAGTTCGCACGGGAACGGAGCAAAGCCTTCGCCGGACGCCTGAGACGCGAGGCCGGAGACGATGGCGCCCGGCGTCTCGACCTTGCGTTTCGTCTCACTTGCGGCCGCCCGCCCCGCCACGAGCAGCAAACCCTGTGCGAGACGTTCCTTGCCAGGCAGTCCGCGGTTTACGCCAAGGAGAAGGACGCCGACCTTCGCACATGGGCCGATCTGTGCCAGATGCTGTTCGCGAGTAACGCCTTCCTGTATGTGGAATGAGGTCCGTCATGCTGTCTCCGTCCGAATTCACACTCAACCGCCGGGCATTCCTCGGCCACTATGCCGGCGCGCTCGGTTCGCTCGCACTGACGCACCTTGTCTCCGCGGAAGAGCGTCGCCCGGTCCATGCGGACCCGCTGGCACCGAAGAAACCTCACCACACCGCGAAGGCCAAGGCTGTCATCTGCCTGTTCCAGCACGGCGGCCCAAGTCAAATGGACCTGTTCGATCCCAAGCCCGAGCTGACCCGGCATCACGGCAAGCCGCACCCCGACAAGCTGGAGGTTCACTTCCACACGCAGCAGGGCAAACTGCTGGCATCGCCCTTCAAATTCGCCAAGCGTGGCCAGTCCGGGGTGGAGTTATCCGAACTCCTGCCGCACACGGCCCGGATTGTGGACGACATCACCCTGGTGCGTTCGATGCGAACCGACTCCGTCGATCACGAGGCGGCGCTGCGTGTGATTCACACGGGCAAGATCTTCGCCGGCCGGCCGACGTGGGGATCGTGGGTGCTTTACGGCTTGGGGACGGAGCGGAAAGAGCTGCCGGCCTACGTCGTCCTCTCCGACCCCGGCGGCCTTCCCGTGGACGGGACGAACAACTGGTCCTCCGGCTTCCTCCCCTCAGTCTATCAGGGAACTCCATTTCGCGCCCGAGGCACGCCGGTCGCCCACCTCGCCACGCCTGCTGATCTGCCGATCGCGGCACGCCGTAACCAGCTCGACCTCCTGAGCGGCCTCAACGCGGCCCACCTCCGCAGGCATCCGGGGGACGCCGACCTGGAAGCCCGCCTGGGACACTATGAACTCGCCGCCCGGATGCAGACCGCGGTACCGGACGTGCTCGACCTGTCGAAAGAGACCGAGGCAACCCGGAAACTGTATGGCATCGATAACCCTCAGTCCGCGGAATACGGCAAACGCTGCCTACTGGCCCGTCGCCTCGTCGAACGCGGCGTGCGGTTCGTTCAGATTTATCTCCACGGGCAACCCTGGGACACGCACAGCAAGAACGCCGAGAGCCTGAAGAAGCTCTGCGCAATGACGGACCAACCGAGTGCCGGATTGGTGCTCGATCTCAAAAGCCGGGGGTTGCTCGATTCGACAATCGTGATGTGGACGGGAGAGTTTGGCCGTTTGCCGATCTCCCAAGGCTCCGATGGACGCGACCATAACCGCCACGCTTTCTCGCTCTGGCTCGCGGGCGGCGGCTTCAAGAGGGGGTATGTCCACGGGGCGACCGACGATTTCGGCTACATGGCGACCGAGAAGGTCGTCCGTGTCTCGTCCTTGCACGCCACGTTGCTTCATGCGCTTGGCCTGGATCACACGCGCTTGACCTTCCCCCACGAGGGCCGCGACGACACCCTCACGGATGTCGCGGTGAGTCGTGCTGAAGTCGTCCGAGAACTGTTGGCGTAATTTAGCCGCGTGGTGCGGCGTCGAACGCTGTGCGAAGGTTGGCCCGGTCGTTTATAGCATGTCACCAAAGTAAATCGCGTTTTCCTGGTTCCCAAACTCCGTTTGGGAACCGATGTTCGCGAAACTCTGTTTCGCGGCTGCCCCCGGCGTCCGAGAGGGAGGCGCGGAGCATAGTTTCGCGGACGGCGTTCCCAAACAGAGTTTGGGAACGAGAAAAAGAGTTACTAAGCCCGATATTTATACAAATCAGACCTCTGTAAAGAATATCTCATTTCTTTCTCATATTCTATTGTCCCTTCTCATTTATGAAGATTAAGTGAAACCACATGATTCACGTCATTTCTACGGCCTCCATGCTTGATATTGGGGATTCGAGGCGGTACTTTGGAGCCATCTTCGGTTGTGCTTCCGCTTCTCTTCGCTCGGCTGCCTCCGCCGAGCCGGAGTCCACCGGGGATCACTTCCACAGGGGCGGTTGGATGCTCCTCTAATCCTTATCAGTCGGGAGAGGGGGGGGCCTCCCCGTTGGGACATCTCTCCCCACGACGAGAATTCTAGCTCGCTGGGAGAGGATGGAATCGCAACAGTCGTAGCACCTTTTGCACAGGAGAATGTCCATGTTTACTCAGCTCAAGCACCGTTTCTTTGGTGGCAAGAAGGTCGTTCGCAAGCCGATTCGCCGGGATTCGGTGAAGTTGAACTTGGAGGCATTGGAGGAGCGGTGGTGTCCAGCTACGGATATCTGGCAAGCACATAGCGCCGGCACCTGGAGCAATGGTTCGGATTGGTCATTAGGAGCGCCTCCGAGTTCCGGGGATACGGCTGTCTTTGATAGCAACTACTCCTATTTCTCCTGCACGGTGAACGAGAACACGCCAGAAGTGAATATCCAAATCGCGAATAGCTGGGGGTCGCAACTAATCGTGAATCCAGGCTACACATTGAATGTGAATAACTTCACGGATGGTAACCCTGGGTACGATAGTTTTGATGTGCAATATAACACGAGCGGAGGGTCAGGCGGGCAGATGATTATCAACGGAACGGCGAAGTTCTACAATCTTGGAATCAGCGATTCCACTCCGAGCGCGCCGGCGGGTAGCACGACGTTCGCGAGTACGGCAACGGTGACGATGGGAGACGGAGGTGGATACAATATCAACGTTGAGGATGCGATTACTGATCAAGGGACGTGGAATATTGGGGCCACCAGCGGCGGTTACGCCTCAACTATTATCGCCAATGACCAAGTTGACCCCCCGTGGACGATAGACCACAAACTGAACATAAATAGTGCGAACCAAGCTGCGACTCTTGCGAATGCAAAGAATGGAATGACATATATCAATGTCGTTGCCGGCGGAGAAGCTGATTTTTGGAATGTAGGAGCATTTAAGCAAACTATGAAGATTGGCCTTTTGGAGAAGGGAGGAACTGTAAAGTTCACGGGCGGTACCTGGGACTTTACTCAGGCGATACCAGCAGCCACACTTACCGCCAATGGCGCAACGCGGCCCGACGACGACATCTATGTAATTGGCGGAACATTCCAATTGGGGAGTACCACTCAAAAGGCTAATGTTACCGTGTCTTATGCCGACGACTCTGAAGTGCAGGGGAGTGCTGCTTCTGGGGCGTCAGTCAAAGTGAGTGGCGGCAACGGCACCATCCAAACTCTAATTCCTGACAACGCTAGCGCTGGAGCTTACTTCGAATATGGTAGCATACAATTCGACGATTACAACGAACAGCTAAAGCTGGGTTATAGCCTCTTCGCGCCGAATAACGGCAATACGTTCCAAATAAATATGTATGCGAACTGTGGCCAAGGCAAAGCCCAAGACGAAATCGTTGCCGTTACGACCAATGGCAACTGGGGAGACCTTCATTTCTACAAAGGAGCGACGGTGAATATGTACCTTAAGAATCCTGGGACTGACACCGAAGCAAAAGGTACCTTCGACATAATCGACGACAGTGCCTTCGGCATTTTGGACTGGGAGGGTACATTCAATCCGGTAAACTCTAACGATACAAACAACGGCGGTGCGGGCGGTATATTCACCTACACGCACTGATCCCTAGGGCTTAATGGCTGATTACAAGGGCACGGATGCCCTTTCTTTACTATCCGTTTACTTTCTTCGTTTTATCGCGACGGGCGGAGTGCCACCATGAGCGACGTTCGTGGGCAATACGTCTACAACTCCCTTTTTTGCCTTCAGCTGATTCAGCTTGTCGGAATTGAAATCTTTGGGCGTAACGCAAATAACACAAGTTGGTCCTTCGTTCCGCCCTCCCCAATTCTTTACTTCGTAGCCCCTAGTAAAGTTGCGAACCGCCTGCCGAGATTCTTTAGTTAGCCCCTTATTCGCCATGTCCGGAATGTCTAGAGGATTCAATGTGATGTACAAATAGAGATACTCTCGGTAATAATTTGAACTATTCTCCAAGTACAGCCTCTTCGCCCGCATACTGATCTCTGGGTTCTTATCCACGCGTGCTTTCTTCACCGCCAGTAATAGCGAATAGTTCCTGCATCCATCGGTATCCTGCAACACCTTCGCTAGAAACCGCGTCGCCGCCTCGCGTTTGGCGAAGTCGTCGTCGCCAAGCTGGCGGATCATGGCATCTTCGATGAGCGGTAGGAACGGTAAGAATGCGGCAACCGTGAACATTGGGATGACTCCATGCTGAGCACCGTTGGAGTATTTCGAGGGGCTGGCCTCTCGATTCTTATTCGGCCATTTTACTGTGAAGTTAGCAAAGAGCAAATGCAAGCGGCGGTTATCCGGCGATTCGAGGAGAGCGTCGTCCGGCTGGCCTCCGAAGGCGTGGTCCTCCGAGTCGAGCGCCATCGGAATCAGATTAGCTCGCGTATCGGCTCGCCGCGATCCAGCAGATGCTGAGGCCGGCCGTTGGGGTCGCTCAGGGTGGTGGTTGACGGATCGATGCCAAGCGTGTGGTAGAGAGTGGCGAAGACATCCTGGAACCGCACCGGACGCGATACCACCCGTCCTCCTTGCCGATCCGTTGCCCCGATCACCTGGCCCCCTTTCAGGCCGCCGCCCGCGAGAAAAGCAGGGCTTACTTCCGGCCAGTGATCGCGGCCGGCATTCTTGTTGATCTTCGGTGTCCTCCCAAACTCACCCCACACCACAATCACCACTTCCCCCAATAGTCCCCGCTCGTCCAGGTCGGTAACAAAGGCATGCAGCGCGTGATCGACAATGGGCAGAAGTTGTCGCATGCGGCCGAAGTTATTGGCGTGGGTGTCGAAATCGCTGAACGACACGCTCACGCACCGCACTCCCGCCTCGATCAGCCGTCGAGCGAGAAGCAGCTTGAGGGCCGCCGTCCCGTCCTCGCTGGTATAGAACCGTTTCCCGTTGGATGCGACCGGGGGCGTGTACCGCTCCCGTATTTTTGCTGGCTCTTTGCTCAGGTCCATCGCTGCCGCAAACCGTCCCGAGGTGAGGATGCTGGCCGCCTGCTGGGTGAAGCGATCCATGGCCTCCATACTGCCGCTGGCATCCAGGCCGCGCCGGGCGGAGTCGAACGCGGTGCGAAGGCGGGCTTGGTCGTTCAGCCGCTCCGGTGTCAGACCGTCTATCAGCGTCAGCTGGATCGCGTGATTTCCGCCGCGGGCGGCGAGTTCCTTCTTCATCCCGGGTTCTAGCTCCCGCGCGAACATTTTCGAGATGTCAGGCCGGAATGGATTGTAGGTCGGTCCGAGGAATCCCGGCCGGGCGCTGTTGCGGACGAACGGCCGGCCTTGCATCAAGTCTACGAACGGCGGGGCGGTGTCCGCGGACGAGCCACAGAGCTTGGCCACCACCGAGCCGAGCGCCGGTCGCCCGCCGAGAGAGCGCAGGTCGCTGGCCGGGAAACCCGACTGGCACTGAAAGGCGTCGTGGGCGCCGGCGGACCCGACAAGCGTGCGGATGAAGGCGAACTTGTCGGCGATGCCGGCAAGTTTCGGCATCAGCTCACCGATTTGCAGACCGGGAATCTTCGTGGGGATCGGCTTGAATTCTCCGCGGACCTCGATCGGTGCGTCGGGTTTCAGGTCGATCATGTCCAGGTGCGGCGGGCCGCCGTCAAGATGGATGTTGATGATCGCCTTGCCGGAGGTCCCTTTTCCCGCGGCGGCCTCCGCACGCAGGATGTCGGCCAAGGTTAATCCGCCCATCCCCAACGCACCGGCCGTGAGAAAGTGCCGCCGGGTGATACCGTCGCAGTGGCGATAGGGTTTGCCGAAGAAGGTAAACATGATCATCTCTTCGCTGGCTTTGGCGAGAATGACAGCAATCGTCATTATAAAGCAACGGCCCTGTCTCATGAAACCAACGAATCAGAATACGAAACGCTTGAGCCGCCCTTCGTCTCAGAATATAGTCAAACATGTACAGCCCGCCTTTTTGCTTCCTGCCTCGGGGGTCTGTGATGTCGCGGCGAAGCCACTTGCAATTGCTTGTCCTGCCGGCTGCTCTGCTGTCGGTGCTGCTCCTGCCTGCCGGTCTGAACGCTAAGCCCGCTCATAAGAAAGCCCTCGTCGATTTTTTCGGCCCCGCCCTGCCGAAAAAGCTGCAAGACTGTCGCACCTGTCACTTGGCCGACCAGCCCGGCGCTGACGAGGACGCCAAGCCACACAACGTCTTCGGCGCTCGCCTGGCCGCCCTGCGCAAGCAGTTTCAGAAAGCCGGCAAAAGAACAGACATCCTCAGCCGCCTCGAAGCGATTGCGGACGAGGATAGCGATGGCGACGGCGTGAGCAATTATCTGGAGCTGTTCAGCGGCCACGCTCCCGGTGATTCCAAGGACAAACCGGCAGCAGCCGAGCTGACAATCGCTCGTCAAAAGCTGACCGATTTCCGCGCTCGGCCGCGCGAGGCGTATGAATGGCGGCCATTCGAGCCAGTGAAGCGGCCGCTGGTGCCGGCGCTTCCCATGCTCGTACACGATGGAGAGGGGAAGGGGGGAGCGGGCGGGCTGCTCAACCCCATTGATGCGTTTCTCGCCGTCGATCACAGACGTCTTGGATTGGAGCCACGGCCCGAAGCGTCGAAGCCCATCTTGCTGCGGCGCGTTTATCTTGATCTCATCGGTCTGCCGCCCACGACCGAGGAACTGCACGCTTTCCTTAACGATCGCTCGCCGGACGCTTACGAGAAGGTGGTCGATCGTCTCCTGGCCAGCCCGTGCTACGGCGAACGTTGGGGGCGGCACTGGATGGATGTCTGGCGCTACGCCGATTGGGCCGGCTACGGCGCCGAGGTCCGCGATAGCCAACCGCACATCTGGCATTGGCGCGACTGGATCATCGAATCGCTCAACGCGGATAGGGGTTACGATCGCATGGTGCAGGAGATGCTCGCCGCGGATGAATTGGCGCCGGGCGACGCCGATGCCATCCGCGCCACCGGCTTCCTCGTGCGCAACTGGTACAAGTTCAATCGCAACGTTTGGATGGAACGCACCGTCGAGCACACCGCCAAGGCGTTCCTGGGCATCACGCTCAACTGCGCCCGCTGCCACGATCATTTCTTCGACCCCTTTACGCAGAAGGAGTTCTACGCCTTTCGCGCCATCTTTGAGCCAGAGCAAATTCGCACCGACCGCATCCCGAATGTCGCTGATATCAACAAGGACGGCATCCCGCGCATCTACGATGCCAAGGCGGATGCCCCGACATACCTGTTCCACCGTGGCGACGAACGAAACCCCGATAAAAGCAAGGTGATCCCACCCACGGTTCCCGCTGCTTTGGGCGGCTCGTTCGAGATCAAGCCGGTGGCGCTGCCTCGTTCGGAGATTGTCCCCGATCGCCGCGCTTTTGTTCTCAGCGACACGCGGGCGGCCGGCGAGACCGCCACCCAGCAGGCCCGGCAGAAACTGGCGATAACTCGCCGCAACGCCGTCGTCGCGGTCGCGCGAAACGTGCTGGATTCATCGCTGTCCTCGGCTACTCGAACTCCGGCCCTGCATCGCGCTTTAGAGACTTTCGCTGTGGCAGAGTTGGAGGAGCAGTCCGCCTGTGCTCGACAAGCTGCCCTCAAGACCGTCCTGCGCGTCGAGCAGATCGAGGAGGATGGCCGCAAGGATTCCCCCGAATGGAAACAGGCGGCGATCGAGACAACGCGAGCGCAACGCGAGGCCGCACTGCTCGAAGCCCGGCGGCAAGAGCGAGCGGCTCGCCTGGAGCATTTCTTCGCCTCGGACAAGACAAAGGCGATTACAAAGAAGAAGTTGGCCGATGCCCAGAATCATCTGGCCAAGATCGATGCCGAGGCGCGACAGCCGATCACGACCAACTATGTGAAGCGTGGCCTGCCGATCTATCCGGCGACGAGTACAGGACGGCGGCTCGCCCTGGCGCGCTGGATCACCGACCGAAACAATCCGTTGGCGGCGCGTGTGGCGATGAATCACATTTGGCTGCGGCATTTCGGCAAGGGCATTGTGCCGACCGAGTTCGACTTCGGACGCAACGGCAAGCCGCCGACCCATCCCGCCCTGCTCGATTGGCTCGCCGACGAGTTCATGCGTTGCGGTTGGAGCATGAAGCACATGCACCGGCTGATTGTGACCAGTCGCGCTTATCAAATGGATTCGCAAGCGAGTCCCGCCAATCTGGCTCGCGATCCGGACAACCGCTATCTATGGCGCATGAACGTCCGGCGCATGGAGGGCGAGGTCTTGCGCGATAGTTTGTTGCACGTCGCGGGGCGGCTCGATCTGACGATGGGTGGTCCCGATATCGATCATCATCTCGGACTGACCACACGACGGCGCAGCCTTTATTACCGCCACGCCGCCGAAAAACAGATGGAGTTTCTCGGCCTGTTCGACGCTGCCAGCGTCACCGAGTGCTATCGCCGCAGCGAGAGCCTTGTACCTCAACAGGCCCTCGCCCTGGCCAACAGCTCGCTCGCCCTGGGGCAATCGCGTCTTCTCGCCCGTTCCCTCTCTCACAAGATTGGAACAAGCGATGCGGCCGCATTCGTCAAAGCCGGCTTCGAGCAGGTGCTGAGCCGGCCGCCGACCGCTGAGGAATCCGCCGCATGCGTGCAGTTTCTGCGCGAACAAACGGCACTCTTGGCCGGCGGCAACAAGCTGAGTGCCTCGGAGGGGGCTTCGGTCAGCCCAGTGCCCGCGGCTGCCGACCCCGCGCAGAGGGCGAAGGAAAATCTTATTCATGTGCTCATGAATCACAATGATTTCGTGACGATCCGGTAACGATCGACAACGCGAGGGTGGAGTTGCAAATGGATTCTCAACATTATCCGGGCATAAATCGGCGGTCCTTCCTGGCGGATCTCGGAATGGGATTCACCGGGATTGCGCTCGGGGCGATGCTGCATCGTGATGGCGTGGCCCGCGCCGATGCGTCTGGTTGGTCGCCGCCGGACGGCAAGCCGCACTTCATTCCGAAGGCCAAGAGCGTCATTTGGTTCTTCATGGTCGGCGGGACCAGCCACATGGAGAGCTTCGATCCCAAGCCGGCCTTGAACAAATATGCCGGCAAAACCATCGCTGAGACACCGTACAAGGATGCCCTCAACAAATCCTTCTTGAAGGACAATCTCCGTGTCGTCGTGCCCAATGACGCCAACGGTCAAATGCGCCTGAAACTCTATCCCCTGCAGGTCGGCTACCGCAAACGCGGTCAAAGCGGCATCGAGATCAGCGATTGGTGGCCGCACCTCGGTGACTGCATCGACGACATCGCCATTGTTCGCTCGATGTGGACGACCGACAACAACCACGGCGCCCAGCTGCAATACCACACCGGCCGGCACAACCTGGAGGGCGTGTTCCCCACCCTCGGCGCGTGGGTGCATTATGGACTTGGCTCGCTCAACGACAACCTGCCGCAGTTCGTTGTCCTGGGCACTCCCTTGGCCGACTGCTGCGCCGGCGTCAATGGCCACGGCGCCGACTACCTGGGGCCGGAGCACCAGGGGGTATTACTTAAAGTCGATCCGAAAAATCCCCTTCCGTTCGCCTCGCCGGGTGCCGATAAGTTTCGCGAGGAGCAGAAGGCTGAGTTCGATCTGCTCGGCCGGCTCAACCGCTTAGCCAGCATCGAGTATCCCGACGATTCCTCGCTGCGGGCGCGCATCAAGTCTTATGAGCTGGCGTTCCGCATGCAGGCGGCACTTCCGGAGGTGTTCCGTCTCGAGAGCGAAAGCGAGGCGACCCGACGATTGTATGGCCTGGATCAGCCGGCGACGCGCAGCTTCGGCCAGTTGTGCCTGGCAGCCCGGCGGCTGATCGAGCGAGGTGTGCGCTTCATCCAGGTTTTTCACGGCAGCAACGGCGGGGCCGGCGCCTGGGACGCCCACGGCGGACTGAGGGCGAATCATTCCTCGCTCTGCGGCCAGGTCGATCGGCCAATCGCCGCGCTGCTCAAAGACCTCAAACGGCGCGGCCTCCTGGATGAGACTCTGGTGTGCTGGGGCACCGAGTTCGGTCGGACGCCGGGCGCCCAGAGCGGCGATGGACGCGACCATCACCCGTTCGGCTTCTCCGCTTGGTTGGCAGGCGGCGGCATAAAGGGCGGCATCGTCCACGGCGCGACCGACGAGGTCGGCTTTCATGCCGTCGAGGATCGCCACTATATCACCGACCTCCACGCGACCGTCCTGCACCAACTCGGCCTCGATTCGCGGCGTCTGAACGTGCCCGGCCGAAAGCGGCTGGAGATCGACTACGGCAAGCCAATCCGGGAGATCATCGCCTAACAAGTGGCTGGTCCGCCGCTTACCCTTTGGACCGTCCTTATTTCGTCAAACGATCCAACACATTGCGTGTGATCCGCTCCACGACCTTGTCGCCGCCGCGTAGGCCATGCGCCCAGTCGGTGGTGCCCGCCGTCACCACGGTGCCGCCGCGCGTGTACGTGCCCAGGACAGCGTGGCCGGTGCGTCCCTTCTCCCAGCGCTCGTACCACTCGCAGTCGTTGGGGTGCCAGCGGGCCGGGGCCGTCGCCACGATCACAAAGTCGCGGGGCGTGCCATCGCGGCCCGTCGGCACGGGCAACCCGTCCTTCCGCTCGAACTGACAACCATCGCACTCATAGCCGACGATGGTGTCCTTGCCCCCGAAGGCTTCGCCGTGTTTTAGCCCGGTGCCGGCTAACAGCCAGTGGTCGGGACGCTCAACCGTGAAGGCGCCCGGGCCGTCCATGAACTGACCGTGGCTGAGATGATAGCCGCCCCACAAAAAGCCGACGCCGGTCAACTGATTCTCCGGCCGACCCACTAAATGATGGCCCCAGAGCGTGCTGAGCAAGCGATGCTTGGAGCGATCTTTGTAATAGGGATCGTCGCCGAAGGACTGTTTCCAGCAGGTGAAGGCGCGGCCGCCGTCCTCATTGCGGATCTGCCAGCAGCAAACGTTGCCGCTGAAAAAGGCGACATTGCCTCCCGCGGCGATGAACGCTTCCAAGTGATCGCGCATCGGACTGGACCAGTATTCGTCGTGGCCGACCGAGAGCACCAGTTTATAGGCCTTGAGCAATTCCGGACGAAACTCCAGGTCGTTGTTGACCGCGAAATCGAGCGCGTAGCCGTTCTTCTCGGCCCAGGCGATGAAGGGATGTTCCCAGGTGGAGAACTGACTGACCTGGGGTCGCTGGAAGGAGACGCGGCGGCCCTGCACTTGATCGCGGCCCTGGTAGGCGTAGACACTATAGCCGCCGTAGCTGGTGTAGGCGTTGTAGGTGTTGGTAGAGAGCTGGAGCAAGATACGAGAATCGCGGCCGGGTCGAGCGGGCCGCACCACAAAGAACAATTCGGGCGTGCCGCTGTTGGGTATGCGCCGCGCGCTGCCGGGTTGGTAGTTGCCATCCTTGCCGGCCAGCCGCACACGAGCGGCGTAATAACCGCTCTTCCACTCTGGCAGCACCTTGAGTGTGAGCGCGACCGGCCAACGGCAGCCGCGTGCCGAGGCGTCATCCGGCACGGGATACTCGGTTCCAGGTAGGTTCTCCTTGCTCCACACCACTTCGCGGGAGGCGCCGAGCCGAGCAAATTCGAGGGCATAGCGGCTGGCATTGGTCGAGACGTGGATTTGCACCTCGTCGCCGGGCTGGTAGGAAGAGCGATCGGTATAGGCTTCGAGGTAAAGTTTCGTGCTGGTATCCGGGGCGGCATCGGAGGGCATGGTTGAGAGAGAAAGTCCTAGCAAGCTCAGGCTGCTGACTTGCAGGGCTTCGCGTCGAGTGGCGCCTTGGCGGCGTGGCCGGGGCGGTCGAGGGGTTTGCGGCATGGTGAAAACCTCGGTCGATGGTGTTGGGCTTGAGTCAGGGGTGATTCTACCGAGTCCTGCGTTGCGAATGACACCGGCGAACGGGGTTGCGTGAGCGCCCCAAGGACATCTCTCGGGGCGCTCACGCAACCCCGCTCGCTCTTATCGATCATTTCTCCTCAAGAACATCTCTCGGGGCGCTCACGCAACCCCGCTCGCTCTTATCGATCATTTCTCCTCGTTGACTTCCGACTTCCAGACCGGACGATGACAATCGATCTCCGCCTTGAAGTCTCCCAGGCTCACCCATTTGGTGCGCTTGCCAAGGTCAACTTCGGCGACCGCCACCGTCCCCCATTCTTTGGCGCAAGCAATCGTCTCACCTGCATGGTCGAAGACGGCGGAGAGCATCCAATTGCGGCTGATGTCCTCGTAGGTGCTACTGACAACGTAGACGTGGTTCTCGCAAGCGCGCGCTCGGGCCAACTGCGGATTGCACCCCCAGACCGGCCAGGCGATGACTTCGGCGCCGCGGATGGTCAGCTGCCGAGCCACCTCCGGGAAGAAGCCATCGTAGCAAATCATGATCCCTAACCGGCCGAAGCGCGTTTCAAACACCGGGTACTCGTCGCCGGGACAGATCCCTCCCTCAATCTCCCCCCTCGGCAGAGTCACCTTGCGATATTTGCCCTGGACTTTCCCGTCCGGGCCGAGCAACACGGCCGTGTTGTAGATCAGATGGCCGGCTCGCTCCACCAATCCGGCGACGATGTAAAGGTTGTGCTTCTTCGCCAACTCACCGAAATACGCCGTCGAGGGGCCTGGGATCGGCTCCGCAACGTCGGCGAGCGGCTTGCCCAGGCCGTAGTAGGTCAGCGTCTCCCCGAGGACTACCAGGTCGGCCTTCTGGCGAGCGGCCTCGGCGATCATGGGTTCATACAACCGGCAGTTGCCTTCCGGCGACTTGCCGTTGCGAGGCTGGAAGTGGACCGTGGCCAGTCGGACTTTGCGCGGCCTGGGCGCTTCGGTCTCGTGCAACGTCGCCTCACTCCAGCGAACCTCGCCGCCCGGCGCCCAGCGCAGGTGAAGTTCGACAACAGCCCGCGCCGCCTTCGACGGCGCCCGATAGGTCCCCGACACTTCCATCCAGCCAGCCGCGTCCGCCCCCTTGGTGGCGGGGAACTCGGTTTCCGCCTGGGGCGTCGCGCCGCGCAGGTAGCTGATCACGGCCGGCTCATCCAGCACGACTTTGTTGCCATTCCCGTCCCGCCAATCCAGCTGGGCGACGATACTGCGTCGCGGCAAGGCAACCCCTCGCGCCTGGTAGCGGACTTCAAAACGGTAGTATCTGCCGCCGTGGACGGGGAACGTCTTGGTCCAGCAGCCGTCAAGTCCCGCGCGCTGGTCGTGCTTGATTCCAAAGACGCCCTTGTGCCCCACCCCGCCGGAAGGCTCGTACGAAAATGCGGGCCGGATTTCGTCGCGCGGGGAAGCGGTCGTCCATCCGTCAGGAATTCGAGAGGTACCCGATCCCTTCGGCTCCGTGTTCGATGCGGCCAAGGCCAGCCAGCCCACGGTCGCCAGAAGCAACGATCCGGCAAAATATCGACGGCACATGATTCTCTCCTACGTAGGATTCACAGGTCCCCAGCAAGGAGAGTACGAGAGACATTGTGAATCGCATGGTTTTCGACTGTTTGTTTTTCTATTCCGAGGCAGCTCGTTCCGAAGCGAGCTTCTTCAAAGCCTTCAGCGAACCCTCGGCCAGACGTTGGCCCGCATCGATGGCAAACCTGCGTCCACGAGGCTCATAGCCGCCGCTGACGCAGGCTTGGGCGGTGGGAACGTAGCCCAGCGAATCGTTGGCCAATGTCACCACCCAGGTCGAAGGGAACGGCGAGCACTTCTTGATGCGCAGGCCATCCTCGCAGAAAAACTCTGCACCATTCGTCACCAGGGCCAGCGGGCCGATGCGGATGCCCTGGACTTCGGTGGGTATCCGAGGAGTTTTGCGACGCAATTCCTCAAGATCCTTGCGCCGCCGCGCGTAATTCTCTTCCACCCGTTCGCCGCTGCCCAGCCCGAACGCCGGCCGCTCTCGGTCCACGTCGAATTCCTCGCGCACGGGAAGTATCACGGTTTCGGTGCAAACCGCGAGGCTTGTTGCCTTGAGCCACTTCAATCGATCGATAGTCCGACTCGTCTCCGCCGCGAGCTTGCTGCCCATCATGTCCGCATGCTCGGGACCGAATTCGCGCGCGGTTGATCGATTATCCACCTGCGTGATGTCGCCGCACGGTCCCAGCAAGAACACGACCGGCGCGGACTCTCCATAAACACGATGCAAGTGCTTGCGAAGCTGGCCCGCGTAGTCGGCGGAAAACCGGTCGCCGTCCATCACGGTGTTATGACAGGCGAAGTTTACCACGATGCCAATTAGCTTCCTGTCGGCGCCGCGGAAAGCCAGCACGCCGACGTCTGGGTCGATCGGTCCAGCCGGGCAGACTATGTCCTGGTGGTGGGAAGTGCCCGGTTTACCCGGATGCGTAATTACTCGACCGTCTCGCATGAGAAAACGTCGATTGAACGTGATGCTCTCCTCTTTGCCCACACCGATACCGACCTCCGTGGATCGCAGTCCCTTCCAGGCCTCGCTCACGGCCGCGGCGATTGCCTTGGGGAGCTTGTCAAGATAACCCGCCTCGCGATCGTTCTCCGGCTCGCTGCCGAGGTAACCACCATGATGCGTATGACTGGCGCCAATCAGAACCTGCTCGGCCGGAATACCGGTTTCTTTTTGGATGAGACGCCGAGCGTGTTCGGCGATCATCTTGGGCATGAAAAGGGTATCCGTGCCTACCAAGGCCACGGTCGTAGTGCCATCGGTGGCCACGCAAGCGACCGCCCACAGCTTGTCATGCACTCCCTTGGCCATGAGCCGATTGAAGCCGCCCAGGATGCGCGTGTCCAGCGGCGGTGTAATGTCCACGGCGCCGAATCCCACGCGCAATCCGGCACTCTTTTCCGATGCAAGCGCTCGAGGAACGAGGGAAATCATGCCGCTGAGCAGAACCAGCGAGAACACCAGCCCCGCCCGGAGATCCCTGCCCCGCCTTTGTCCTTGTGTCTTCCTTTGGTTGGCGTACTTTCTTGATAAGTCGCATTGAGAATTCACGGCGGTAACCTCCTCCACTTCCAAAGAGCTTCGGTTCGGGACACCCTCACGACAGTGCGCGGAGCGGCGTTTCTCTGGGTGAGTATTCGTGGCTTCCATCAATGCTGCTATGGTAAATGTCTGCGCACGGGGAGGCAATTAACTTCTGGTAGACCCGCCACCAAAAGGATACGATGTGTGCATGAATCGTTACTGGGTGTTCGGCGGTATCCCGCGCCGCTTCTCGTTCCCACGCTCCGCGTGGGAACGCACGTCCGGCCGCTCTGCGGCCCGATTCTCTCCGAATAGGTGGGGACTGGCCGCGGAGCGTCGCAAAATTGCGTTCCCACGCGGAGCGTGGGAACGAGAGCTACCAACAGAATCCGCGCATGCACTCGGATACGATCCTGGCCGGGAAATTGTTTGAATTCGCTCTCGCGAGGATATACTTTCATTCCTGGGATCGAAGTCGAGACCTCTCAGGAAGACATCAGGCTAGTCCGCCCAACTGGAACGCAAAGGCGCGGGCAGAACTTCGAGGATCTCCCTGTTAAGCCGGCACTTCGGAATCTATCCGTGTAGGGGAACGAAAAGCATGAGCGCCAGCGATGCAAAATCCGCGGAAAGCGCGTCCGATCCGAGGATTGGCCCTCTGCTTTCTCGTGAGCCTAGAACCTCCTCTTCCACTGAATTTGAACTGCGTTGTTTGCGCCGGATGGCGGCCCTCCGGAGTCAGTTCCGTGAGGGCCGAGATATGGCCAAGGTGCTCCGCGCAACCTTGCGGTCCAGCCTCGAGTTACTCGGCGCCAAGGAAGGCTGTGTGGCGATCCTCGATGCGAGCAAGCAGCAGGCCGAAACGATCTTCGCGATACCCCAGAATAGTAGCTGGAACAGGGAGTTCTTGACCTCCTTTATCCGAGGAGGAGAGCATCCCATCCCGGCGGACCTGGCGCTGGGACGGCTGCGGCGACGCCGACGAATGTGGGGAGTCCTGGCGGTGCGCAGTTCGGGGGCTCGGTTTAGCTGGGATCATCGAGAAGCCCTGTCCGCTCTCGCTGCCCTGGTTAGCGAGGTCCTGGAGCGAATCGACCAGGAGCGAATCCGCGACGTGCGCGCGCGGATCGATTACAAAATACTGGAGCAGCTTCGACCCAAGGACCTCTTTTACCAAATCCTCCACGGACTGCAATCGCTCACTCAATACGATCATTCGGCCACGCTTTTGATTCAGGAAGGCAGCACACTGGAAGTGGCCGCGGAAACCATCACCTGGAAGAAGGGCAAGAGCGACCGCATTGGTCAGAAATATCCCTTGTCGGAATCGCTCCTTGGCCTTCTGCGCCCCGGAGTTGTCTATGGCTTCGATCGCCCCGCTCAAGCTTGGGAAGAATGGACCGATGCCGGGGGCGTGAGATTGGCCCAACTTCTGGACATGCACGGACCCGAGGCGCAGTCCGCCGTGCCGCGGGACCGGAGCATGCTCTGTGCTCCGCTGGCAACCAGCGAGCGGAGCCTGGGATTGCTTAAAATCGCATCCAAGCAATGCGGCTCCTTTGCCGACTATGAGGCCGAGCTTGTCAGTCAGTTTCTGCCCCATGCCTCGATCGCGGTGCAAAACTCCCAGCGAACCGAATCGCTGGAGCTGAACTTGATCCAGGCCGAACGCAAACATGCGATGGCCGAGCTGGCGCGCGGCGTGGCCCACGATATTAACAACGCCCTGGGAGCTGTCCTACCTCTGGTCCAGCAGATGCGCGCCGAACTGGAAGTGGGACAGGTCGATATGGCGACCCTGGGCGAAGATCTGCGTCAGATTGAAGGCTCCATCCTCACGTCACGGCGAATTTTCGGCGGAATGTTGAGCTTTGCCCGCGGCGCCGTTCACGACACCGGCGGAGCGAGTATCCGGCAGGCGATCGACAATACACGGGCCATCCTCAAGGAAGGATTATGCCGTCGCGGCATTGAGGTAGTGGGCGATGTGGACGACCACCTGCCGTTGCTCCACGGTTCGCAAGGCGATCTGGAGCAATTACTGCTCAACCTGTTGTCCAATGCGCGCGATGCCATGCCCAAAGGCGGGCGGCTCTCGATCGTGGCGCGGCGGCGTAATTCCGATCTTCAACTTGTTGTTGAGGATACCGGCATTGGGATTCCCGTTGAGCATCTTCCCCGGGTGCTTGAGCCGTTCTTTTCTACCAAGCCCAATGGCAATGGACTGGGTTTGTCAATTTGCCGATCTATTGTGTGGCAAATGCAGGGCAAGCTGGAAATCAGCAGCACACCCGATGTGGGTACCCGCGTCACTGTCCTTCTTCCCCTGCCGGAGCGACCTACCTTCGATGCACTATCAAAATGAACCGCCAAGGCGCCAAGAACGCCAAGATAAGAGAGAGAAAGAGAATGAAAACGGAATAAGCAGGCTTTCGGTGATTCTTGGTTCGTTCTTTGTTTTCTCTCTTTCTGATCTTGGCGTTCTTGGCGCCTTGGCGGTTCATTTGATTAGAGGTTCTTATGAATCTGCGATCCGGGCCAGCGCGAATTCTGACAGTCGATGACGATCCGGGCGTGCTCCACGCCGTCAAGCGGATACTCGGGGGCCAGTATGAGTTGGCCAGTACCTCCTCGCCGATCGAGGCTTTGACCCTGGCTGGAGGTTTTCGTCCCGACCTGGCTCTACTGGACATTCGCATGCCGGCCATGGATGGCTTCGAGCTGATGCAAAAGCTGCGCGCCGAGCAGCCGGATGTGGACATCATCTTTGTTACGGGCAGCATGAGCGACCCAGACGCTCACCTGATCCGCGCCATTCAGCAGGGCGCCTTTTACTTCATTCAGAAGCCGTTCGATCGGCAAGTTCTTCAAACCCTGATCCAGCGCTGCCTGGAGCTGCGGCGTCTGCGCTCGCAGGCTAACCAGGAACTCGAACAGCTGCGTGTGGCTCAGAGCCGGCTCTTGCCCCAGGTGCCGCCCTCGCATGGGGAGTATCAAATCGCCTTTCGGTATCGAGCCTTCTACTTCGCCACGGGGGATTACCACGACTTTTTCCCGCAACCGGATGGAAGCATGGCCGTGTTCGTCGGCGACAGCTGCGGGCACGGCCCCTCGGCCTGCATGCTGATGGCGACCATGCGCACGCTGTTGTACACGCATCCCGAGATTCATGGCGATCCAGGCCAAGCCCTGTCCCGTTTGACGGGGATGTTTCACGCCTTGATTCCCTCTGATCTTTTCATGACAGCACTTTTATTGCGTTTGGGAAGCGATGGCCGGATTGACTGGGCGGCCGCGGGACAGCATCCGCCCCTTCACATCAAGGGCGATCAAGTCGCTCGGCTCGACCAGGCTCGCACGGGATTACCCCTGGGAATTTTCCCCGATGAACGCTACGAAACCGGCAGTTGCCAGATGTCTCCGGGAGAAAAGTTGATCGCGTTCACAGACGGCATTTTCGAGGCATCCAATCGCCAGGGCAAACAGTTTGGCACATCGGGAATCAAAAACAGCCTGGCGAAGCGGGCGAACACGGCTTCCACGTCGGAGGCACTCCTGGATGCGGTGATCGAGGACGTGAAAGGACACATGGAGGGCCTGGATTTCGAGGATGATTTTACTTTGATCGCCATCGAGCGACGGATCGGTTGAAGGGCGGCCTGGCCCGATGCCCTCGGCGCGCTGATTTGTCTCCGAGCGTGAAGCGTTAGCGAAGGCGACTTCCCTTCGCGAACGCTTCTTGCTCGGATACGAAACAGCTATTTCAGCTCCTTGATAAAAATGTTGCGGAACTGCACAAGGCTGGGAGGACTTGTCCACCGCTTGGCATTGTCGTCCCAGCTGCCGTGATGTTGTAGCGCGATGGGGCCTTCGCGGGGCACGTCGGGAAGCTGGGCGTTGGCGATAACTTCCTCGCCGTTGAGCTTCACCCAGAGACGATCGCCTTTCATGGTGATCTCAAAGGTGTTCCACTCGCCACGGGGTTTGTCCGCTCGCTTCTTCGGCGTGACGGCGGCGCGGACCTCGGCCGGCATCTGCCGATTGGTACGGTAGCCGTAAACCTCCCCCGATCCGATGGGCCACATCCAGATGTTGATCTGGCTCCGTGGACTCCCACGGAGATAAATGCCCGAATCAGCATCTTCAATCTCCACCATTTCCGGCTTGCCGTCCGCGCTCTTCTTTTCCGCGCCGTCCGGCCCAATCACCGGCACCTTCCATCGGCAGCCCGGCTCGGTCTTGAGACGCCAATCGACGAGCAAGACGAAGTCCTTGAACGATTTCGTGCTCCACAAGCTTTTGTCCCGCTGCTTGGATTCGCTCCGCGCGTCGCAGTCGATGACACCGTCCTTCACTTTCCAGTGGCCATTGTCGCCTTCCGGCACTTTCCAGCCGGAGAGATCCGTACCGTTAAACAGCGAGGTAAAGCCTTCCGGCGGCGTGCTCTTTTCCGCGCACAAACCCATACCCAACAGCAACACCATGCCGGCCACGCCCGAAATCCACTGCCAAGGTTTCATGGGTTTCTCCTTTCTGATGTTAAGCGAACGGCCGGCGTCAGCCGGCTGGTAGTCTCCACCTGCCGGGCGGTAGTCCTCACCAGCCGGCTGACGCCGGCCGTTCGCCGCGACTACAACGACCAGCCCGTGCGGCGCTCCGGGCGAATGTATTGCTGTGCCGAGGCCGCGTTGACGGCCCTCAAACTGGCTTGGTCCCATAGCAACCTCTGGCCCATGCGCAAGGCTACATTGCCGAGCAAGAGGGCTTCGGTGACAACGCCGGAAAACGCGAAGTCGGCGCCGGGTTTGATCTTCTCGCCCTTACAGGCGTCGAGCCATTCCCGCTGGTGGCCCGGTGAGCGCGGCAACGTCTTGGGCGGTCGCTTGTAGGACTTTTCCCTGTCCTCAGGAAACAGTTTCAGACCGCGGCCATTGAAGCCGCACAGGATCGCTCCGCGGTCGCCGACGAACAGCAGTCCTTCCTCCTTGAGGTCTTGATCGTCCTTCAGTCCGTCGGGACGGGGCGGTTTAAGCCCGCCGTCGTACCAGGTCAGGCGCACCGGCGCCATGTCGCCTCGTGCCGGGAAGTTGAAATGGATGACCGAGGAGCGCGGGAACGTCTCGGAGTAACGCTCGGTGGAACTCGCCTCGACGCTCGTCGGCGCGCCCAGCTTCAATGCCCGGAAAATGGTGTCGAAACTGTAGCAGCCCATGTCGCCCAGCGCGCCGCAGCCGAAATCGTACCAGCCGCGCCAGACGAACGGGAGATAGGCGTGATGGAAGGGCCGCTCCGGCGCCGGACCCAGCCACAAATCCCAATCCAGTCCCTCCGGAACTTGCTGCGACGCCTGGGGACGTTCGAGTCCCTGGGGCCAAAACGGACGGCTCGACCAATTGTGGACTTGCCGCACGGAACCGATGGCACCATCGGCGATCCACTCGCACAAGAGGCGCGTGTCTTCGGAGGCCGCGTTCATGACCGCGACCTGGGTGGCCACGCGTTTCTGTTGTGCCACTTCAGCCATCCGCCTTGCCTCATAAATGGTATGAGACATCGGCTTTTGGCAATACACATGTTTGCCCTTCTCCATGGCCGCCACGGCGACCGCCGCGTGCAGGTTGTCCGTGGTGCCGATGACGATGGCATCCACGTCTTTCTCCTTGTCCAGAAGCTCGCGGAAGTCGCTGTAGGCTTTGCAGCCACGGTACTGACCGGAGCGTTTGCCGTTGCCGTAATAGGCCTCCACGATCTTCTGACAGGGTTCGCGTCCGGCCATGCCGCCCGTCGCCTTGAGCGTGCGCGTCAAGGGGATCGACTGATTGGGGCTTAACCACTCCCAGCCAGATTTGGTGCCGAGCAAGTCGCGAACACCATTGCGGAACTCATTTTGGCCCCATTGGGGGTAATCGGCGCTGCCTTTGTTGGGATCGCAGACTGCCACGGCTTGCACATCGCTATTGCGCAGAAAGCTGAGCATGACGCGCAACCCCTGCGAGCCGACGCCGATGAAGGCGATGTTGATTTTGCCGCTGGGCGGGACCTGTCCAGGCCCGCCCAGCACATTGCGGGGCACGATGGTACAAGCGGCGGCTGTGGCTGTGGCGAGGAACCGGCGCCGGGAAATCGCCGGCGCCCTAGAGGGAGTTGATGCAGCAGGCTTTTTCATGGGAGCTGTCCTCTGGGTCCTGTGGGCGTTTCACCGAGTGACTCGATTGTACTCCTTCCTGAACCGGTTGCAATAATCCTGAAAGTTCAAGAGGCGGACGGGAGGCCCGCGCTCCGAATCAGATTTCGACAAAGCCGAACTACGTCTAAAGTGCCTTCGCCTTCTGCTCCTTGGCATCCCAGCCGTATACTTTCCGTTCCCGATACGACCTGACTCCCAGCGTAATGGCGATGTTGGTCCGTAAGCCCAGGCTGACCGGACAATACAGCTCGACCTTGGGGTCTCGGATCGCCTTCACCAGGTTCGCCCGATGCTTGGCCTGGTCGCCGCGTTCGCCCTTGAGCACCACCTTCTCCTTGATCCGGCCGGTACCCTGCGGCTCCACGACAGCCTGCATTGGTTCCTCGGGGTCGTCGGAACTTATGCGGATGGTGGCGTCGTGGCCGGCGATGATGACAGGCAGCGGCGTCTCGTTGTCCATGCAACTGACCAGCGTCACCGTCGGTCCGCCGGGGTAGTCCAGGGTGGTGGTGTACATGTCGGGGACTTCACGGTCGTCCGGGCCGCCGCCGCGTTCGGCCGGGATCGTATGGCCGCGGTTGAAGACCCAGATGCCCCCGGAGGAGACGACGCGCTCGGGGTACTCCAGGCCCGTGGCCTTGATGAGCTGAGTCAGCGTGTGGAAGAGCAGATCAGTCGCCACGCCGCCTGAGTAGTCCCAGTAGCAGCGGAATTGGAAGAATCGCTTAGGCTCCCATTCCCTTTTGCGGGCGAGTTGCTGGCCGGCACAGGTGAACTTGTGCCCCAGCCATTTGTCCCAATCCAAATGGGCGGCGGTGGGATCCTTGATGTCCTCCCAATCGCCGAAGTCGCGCCACGGGCCGGCCGTGTTGTTGCGGTTGTAACTGGAGAGGATCATAACCACCTTGCCGATGCCGTTTTTGCGAATGTGGTCGTGGATTTTGTCGAGAAGCTCGAAGCTGGTGGCCTGGACGCCGACTTGCACGCGGACCTTGTCCTTGTTCTCCCGCTCCACCTTGGCCAACTCCAGGGCTTGCTCGATGGTATGGCACATCGGCTTTTCCAGATAGACGTGTTTGCCGGCCTTGATGGCGTCGATGGCCAGGCGGGCGTGCCAGTGGTCGGGGGTGGCGATAAGCACGGCATCGACCTTCGGATTGCCGAGCACGTCCTCATGCTGCTGGATGGCGACGGCCGGCGCGCCGATGAAGTTTGCGGCCTTCTCGGCGCGCTTGCGGTAAACATCGCAGGTCTGGAGAACGTCGAGGTTCAGGGTTTTCTGTTGGTCCTTCAACCCCTCCAGGTGCCCGCTGCCCATGACACCCAGACCGATGACCCCGAAATGAATGCGGTCGTTGGCGCCCAAGACGCGGGCATAGGCCCGGGGCGCCAGGGCGGCTACGCCGGCCGTGGCCGCGGATGTTTTCAAGAAATCGCGACGGGAATAATGCACTCTTCGGCTCATGGGGAGCCCCCTTTCTGGTCGCCTGGGAGGAGGTGAGGAAAAGATAGCCGCACGTGCTGGACATCCTAGCCGGGGCGGAAAGCGCCGTCCAGAAAGTTTTCGCCCATTGTATTAGAGCGCTTCCGCGGTTCGTGTAGCGTCTCCGCTGTAGGAGTGCCTTCCAAGGCCATCCTACAAGAAGCATCCGCTACGCATGGCCGCCGGAAGCCAAATCCGATTCGTCGAACTCACGCTAACCGAGTAGGATCCAACTGAGACTTCTCTCTTCCGTGTCCGACGCACCCAAGCAGGAGCGGCCATGTCCTCTACGATCTCCAACGTTCGACCTAACCCCGACAAGGTCCTCGTCGATATCGCCGACTATGTGACACGCTACCAAATCGACTCCTCGGAAGCGTATCAGACGGCGCGGCTGTGTCTGATGGACACGCTCGGCTGCGGCTTGGAAGCTCTTGGCTATCCCGCCTGCACCAAGCTGCTTGGACCGATTGTGCCGGGAACCGTTGTCCCAAACGGTGCGAGAGTCCCGGGCACCCAATTCCAACTGGACCCCGTGCAGGCCGCGTTCAACATCGGCGCCATGATCCGCTGGCTCGACTTCAATGACACCTGGCTTGCCGCGGAATGGGGCCATCCCTCGGACAATCTCGGCGGCATTCTCGCCGCCGCGGATTGGCTGGCGCGCACGGCCGTCGCGCGGGGCAAGCCTCCGCCGCGGATGCGCGATGTCCTCACGGCGATGATTAAAGCGCACGAGATCCAGGGCGTTCTGGCGTTGGAGAACGCCTTCAACCGGGTTGGACTCGATCACGTTGTACTGGTCAAGGTGGCCTCGACGGCCGTGGTATCCTGGCTTATGGGACTGACCCACGAGGAGATCATCAACGCTCTCTCGCTCGCCTGGATCGATGGGCAATCGCTGCGCACGTATCGCCATGCGCCGAATACCGGCTCGCGCAAGAGTTGGGCGGCCGGAGACGCCACCAGCCGGGCGGTTCGCCTCGCCTTGATCGCCCGGACAGGCGAGATGGGCTACCCTTCGGCCCTGACCGCCAAGACCTGGGGGTTCTACGATGTGCTGTTCAAGGGCAACGCCTTCAAGTTGTCGCGTCCCTATGGCTCGTATGTCATGGAGAACGTACTGTTCAAGATCTCCTTCCCGGCGGAGTTCCACGCCCAGACCGCCGTGGAATGCGCCATGCGCTTACACCCGCTCGTCAAGGACCGCCTCTCCGAAATCAAGAAGATAACCATCCGCACGCACGAATCGGCCCTTCGCATCATCGATAAAAAAGGTCCGCTTCACAATACGGCCGACCGCGATCACTGCATCCAGTACATGGTGGCGGTGCCGCTGATCCACGGCCGACTGACCGCGGCGGACTATGAGGACGAAATCGCGGCCGATCCGCGGATTGATGAACTCCGCGGCAAGATGGAATGCGTCGAAGACAAGCAGTTTAGCAAGGATTATCTCGATCCCGAAAAACGCTCGATCGCGAACGGCATCACGATCGAATTCACCGACGGCCGAAAGACCGATGAGGCGGTCGTGGAATATCCGATCGGCCATCGCCGTCGTCGAACAGAGGGCATTCCGTTGCTTGTGGAAAAATTCAAAAGGAACCTGGCCCGGCGCTTCCCACCCAAGCAGCAAGAGGCGATCCTGAATGTGTGCGCCGATCAGAAGAAGCTCGAAGAGATACCGGTAAACGAGTTCGTGGATCGGTTCGTTATCTGACCCAGAGTGTGCGATTTTGAACCAGCTGATCTGAATCCGAGCCAGAAGCGTAAGCGAAGAGACGCCTTCGCTTACGCTTCCGGCTCGGATACATACGATTGAACCGCCATCAAGGATTCGTGGCTCGGTTCCTCAGAGGGTTCCAGGTACTTCAAGGAGAATTCGGCACGATCCAGCCAATCCTCCACTTTGCGATAATCACTGGCGAAAATCTCTTCGCTATCCTGATAGACACACCAGCGAGACCCGTGCAGTTCAACGTGGGGAGACATGAGACTACCACCTTAACTAGAGCAAGTTTACCAACTCAACCATCCGTCACGAGGTAAGGGAGGCAAACGCTGTGCCGGCATGACCGGTCGCTTAGCCTGGCACACGAATTGCCCATAAAGCTGGGGACTCGCGATAAGATCCCGATCTCAGGCGGGTGTTCCAGAGGTGGATTCCCCGCCCATCGGATCTCCTTGAGGAGGAGACGTCCATGGATATACCACGAGACCGAATGGCCTGGTTTTGCGGCGGAGAATCTCAGTGCGAACCCCCGACGCCCCACACCGGGAAAGCCTACCGGTTGGTCCTTCTGGGACCACCTGGGGTGGGCAAGGGCACCCAGGCGGAACTCCTCTGTGAAGCTCTTGGAACGTGCCATCTCTCTACGGGAGACATTTTCCGGGCGGCGCAGTGCGAGCGGGAGCCTAGCCCCGCATTGAAACAGGCGCTGGCGGCCATGCGGCGCGGCGAGTTGGTTTCCGATGACGTGGTGGTGGCGATCGTGCGCGAGCGCGCCGGCTGCCTCCGCTGCCGCGGTGGGTTCCTGCTGGACGGCTTCCCGCGAACCTGCGCCCAGGCGGAGGCACTGGATACCTTGCTGGATGACCAAGATGTGAGCCTGGACGCCGTGCTGAGTTATGAACTACCCTTGGAGGAGATCGTCGCCCGCCTGAGCGGTCGGCGTACGTGTGTCGCTTGCAAGGCGGTCTATCACATCGTGATGCGGCCCCCGAAGGTTAGGGGCGTCTGCGATCATTGTGGCGGCGAGCTGATACAGCGGGAAGACGATCGGCCGGAGTCTGTCCGAACCCGCATGCGCGCTTACGAGAAGTGTACGCGGCCCTTAATGGACTATTACGCGAGCCGTGGATACCTTGTGCCGGTCCTGGCGTCCGGTACTCCGGAGGAGATTCTCAAGCGTTCTCTGTGTTTGCTGAACAAACGCTTTGTCCGCTCGAGCGTAAATGAGAGGGGCGAGTGAATCGCCCCTTCGGTCAATCGAGGTCGAGTCCGTACGAATCCATGGGACGCAGATTCAGGCGGACTTCGATCTCATTGGCTACGATCGGCAAACCGAGGATGCTCATCGCGCCATGCTGGACGAGCTGCTTGTCATAGTAACAGTAGACGGTTCCCTGTAACGCGATGCCCGCCTCGTGAATCACCACGCGCAAACCAACCACCCGCGCGCCGAACCGCTGTTTGAGGAGTGCCTCAGCCTCCTCTGAAGTCATCTTGGGAGGGTTGTTGACGCTCATGACTCGCCTCCTGTCCCCCTTCTCCCGTCCGGCAACTTGGAACCACTCTAGAACCACTGGGCGATGTGCCAAGCGGGACCAGCGGATGATTCACTTCCGCACATCCGAGAGATCCCGCTCGATGGATTAATTCCGTCTATCTGACTAGCTAAAACGGAAAAGACGCCTTTTTTCCGTTCCTGCAGAGGTTATCACCAGCGAAATAGGGGGCAATTGCAGTGCCAAGTAGAGATCTTCAGCGAGCAGGGGCGTGTATGATGGGTTGGCATATTTATTGCCCATCTAAACTCCGAAAAATCACTTAACCTTTCCAGCAGGGAGGGATGCCATGAACGGGATCATCGACGGTGTGCGAAAGACCGCGGAGTCATCCGTGGCCATGCAACAGGAACTGTTCCGCAGGTGGGTCAATTTGTGGCCGGGGGCGTCGGTATCGGTTATTCCCTTTGGCGAACTACAAAATGTTCGTAGGAAATGGGTCGAGATGGTGGGTGAACTCTTCCAACAGGAGAATGACACGCTGGAGGTCCAGATCAAGACGGGATGTGGAATCATCGAGAACCTGTTCCGTCTGTCCGAGGTGAAAGATCCGGAACAGCTCCGCACCAAGACGGTAGAGTTTTGGCAGAAAACGTTCGACGATCTGAGGATGATCTTTGAGACGCAGCTGCACAGTCTGCAGAACGCCGTGGCCAAGTTTACCGAGCCGGTGTATCAACACCCCCGAATTCCAGTGGCTAACGAGACGAAATCCAGGTGGAAACAAACAGCCAAGGCAGCGGCGAAGCCCAAGAGCGATCTGGAGGAGATGAAAGAAGCCCTGGAGGAGTATGAAACAACCAAGGGCGACTGGTCCAAGAGCCACTGAAGACAATGAATCGAGCCGAGCGCTCCTCCCAAGCGCTCGGCCCAAGCGGAGGGCTGCCGGGGTGGTCCGAATACCACTCCGTTGACTCGAGAGTCACGCAGAGGGATGCCATCCAGCATCAGCCCAGAGTTCACCACTGACCGCAGAATTCGAGATCAGAAAACAGATGGCATCGGCGATCTCCTCGGGCCGGATGAGGCGCCGCAACTGGGTGTACGGCAAGACGTGCTTGTCGATGTACTCCTTCCCCAAGGCCCGAACCATCGGCGTATCCGTGAAGCCCGGATGGATGACGCAGCAACGAACACCGTGAAAAATCGACTCCTTCGTGAGCGTGGCTGCTGCCCCTTCCAATCCCGCCTTGCTGGTCGCATAGGCGATCTGCCCCTTGTTCCCCTGCGACGAAACCGACCCAATAAAGACGACGGTCCCCCACAGTTTTTCCTCCGCCGGCTCCCAGCGTCCCAGGCCGCGCACTCGCCGGGCCTCGGCAATATGGGCTACCATCTCCAGCGCCCAATAGATAGGGGCGATCAGATTGACCTCAATTACCTCGCGGAATGTCTGGATCGGATAGACATTCGGCCGGCCGGTCTCCTTGTCGATCTTCACCGCCAGCGCATCCCGCGTGATGCCGGCGGCGGGAACGCAGATGTTTACCACCCCATGACGGTCAATGACCTGCTCGAACACCTTGGCGCGAAACGCCGCGTCACTCGCGTCCCCGACCATCGCCTCGGCGACCGCCTGTCCGGTCAAGTCGTTGATCGACCGGGCCGTTTGCACAACAGCGGGGCTGCGATCGACCAGGCAAACCGCTTTCACTTCGCGACAGGCTAATTCTTTGGCAACCGCCTCACCGATTCCGCTGGCAGCTCCCGTCACCAGCGCAACCTTTCCTTCTATTTTCATGATTTTCCTCCTTCCACGAATCAGGAGACAGGAATCAGGAGTCAGGAATCAGGGATCAGGAGACAGGGATCAGGAGTCAGGAGACGACTTATAAGTATCGATTCCTTCGATGCCCCCCTCTTTCCTGACTCCTGCCCCCTGACTCCTGATTCCTGTCTCCTGCCCCCTGACTCCTGATTCCTGTCTCCTGTTCCCTGATGACAGGAATCAGGCCACTCCTTTCGTCATCAATTCGGCCCACTTGCTCACGGCATGCTGAAAATCGCGCATGTGGGTCTCCGAGGACTGCCGCAAGTAGTCGAATGTCTTTTGCCATAATTCCACGATCTTGGCGCGCAGCAGCTCGGGATCTTTGATCTCCGTGAGGTGGAACGCCTCCTCGATGTTTTGCAGACCCTCTTTGAACTGGGTTTGTAGCGATTCATTTTGCTTCTTTACCAGTTCGCCAACCACCTCGACCCACTTTTTCTGGAATTTCTGCAGCTCGCTAAACGGAAAAGTGGACACCGGGATTCCGGGCCACAGGCTCATCCATTTGCGAAACATCTCTTGCTGCAGCGCGACTGATGACTCCGTGGCCTTCCGCAGGCTCTCGAACGCTTGATCGAACATGACTCGTTCCTCCAAGTGTAATCTAGGTCGTGGCCCGAGGACCGCTCAGGGTGCCTATCTGGGCGTTCAGGCCGATTTGCTGCAATTGCAGCAAACGTGCCGTTTCAATGCAAGAGGGAAAAATGAGCATCCTGTCCCGCAATTGGTTCTTAAATTGCTGCAAACGCAAGAGTTCGGGGATAGAATCACGGATAAGCCCAGATCGCGGAGCGCGGCTCCGGACGCCGGTAGCTAGGGCGAATCCGCACAGGGCCGGGACGCTACGTTCGTTTATCGCACACCCGAGGTGAGGAATGACGACAGAAGAGCAGGGACCCCAAGAGGTCGTGACGATCATTCGCTATCCGAATCGGCGGCTGTACGATCGGAGTCGAGGGGCCTACGTGACGCTGCAAGATGTCGAGGACACGGTGCGGCGCGGCGGCAATGTGAGCGTTCGGGACAGCAAGACCGGGGAAGACCTGACGCGGTCGCTTCTGACGCAGATCATCATGGAACGACACCCCGAGCGAATGGACCTTTTTCCACTGTCGCTTCTGCACTCGATCATTCGGACGGACGGAATCATGTTTGCCTTCCTCCGGGATTCCGTGCGCCAGGCCTTGCAATACGTCGAAATTCTCCAGCGTGCCGCTCCGTTCAATCCGCTCCTTTCCGCGCAGGAATGGCTGCGGGCCTTTCTCCCGGAGGGCCGGTCCAGACACGGCTCTGAGAGTGATGCCGGCGCACTCCTCCGGCGAATCGGCGAGCTGGAGCGCCGCCTTGACGAGCTTCGTAACGCGGCGCAAGAGCGCCCGCCGCGGTCGAGTCCCCGAAAGAAAAAGCGAGACGAGCGTCGCCGGCCTCCCAAAGAGGAGCGGCAATGAGCGATTCCGTTACGGCCGCGCGCCAATGAGGGCGAAAACGCACACAGATCTCGTTCCCACGCTTCGGGTCGCGGTTCCACGCGACACAACACTCCGTTCTAGCAGACACGGGCCGCGGAGCGGCCGGACATGCGTTCCCACGCGGAGCGTGGGAACGAGAAGCTACCAGCAGTGGCAAAATGTGGACGTGCATGCCGTGTTGGTACAAGGGTTGCGTACCCGCTTCGCGAGAGAACAGTCCCGCAGTCGGTGAAGCGAAGGCAGCGGCACGGACGGGGACGAGCCAATCCATAAAGGCATGACAGACCTGTATTGGCTGCTTTTATAAGGGAGAGAGCAACATGGTCCTCCTGGAAGAATTGGAAGAAATGGACTTGCTGCAAAAGTTTTCGTGCGTGTGCCGCAAGCAGCTTGCTTCGCTGGCCAATCCGAAGGTTTTTCTACCCGGCGCCTGCATTTTCCAGGAAGGGGACCACGAGCGCTGCGTCTATGTGGTGGTCGAGGGAAAGGCGGTCCTGGAGATCAAGGTGCCGAGCATCGGAGTCGTGCAAGTGCATCAGGTCGGCCCCGGGGATCTGTTGGGCTGGTCGCCCATACTCGGCCGCGGTTGGATGACTGCCACCGCCCGTGCCGTGACCCCCTGCCGGCTTATCGCTTTCGATGCCGAACAGGTCTGCACACTGGCGGAGCGCGATGCGCGCTTCGGCATGGAGTTCTTCCGCTCGATGGCCAGCGCCCTGGCGGATCGCTTGCGTGCCACGCGCCTCCAGCTGCCGGACCCCCGTAACCGCCAGATGCTCGGCATTTGCGAAGGTGCGGACTAAGCTTGAGCGCGCTTTGCTTTATCGGCGCGGGATGTGCTGAGGGGTGGGGCATTACATCCTCCGGACACGGCAGCGACTGGAGATGTGGGACGGGCTTGCTAGCCCGTCCGATGCTTGGACGGCCTGGGAAGGCCGTCCTACGAGATGGCTTTGGAGTTTTTTCGATGGAGTGCAACATGAGCACGTTGGAAAGGGACATCCTTATCCGGATACAGGAGCATGGCATCCCGAATCGCCTCTTGGCGCATGTCAACGGAGCCGTGAAAGGGCCGGGGGAGGATGGAAAAATTGGCGCCGAGGTGAGCACCTACAACCGTTTGTGGACGTTGGCTCGCAATCTCTGGTGGACCTGGCAGCCGGAGGTCGCTCGCCTGTTCCGCGAATTGGACCCTATACGCTGGCGCCAGTTGGCCCACAATCCGGTTGCCTTGCTGTCCGAGTTCTCCCTGGAGCGTCTGGATCAGCGGGTCAACGAGCTGGTCCTTCGCAGCCAGATCAACTACGCCTTCAGGCGTCTGAAGGAATATCTCGGCTCCGACGCGACCTGGGGCGCTATCCATGCCAGCGTCCTGCGCGTTCGTCCGGTTGCCTATTTTTCGGCGGAGTTTGGACTGCACGAATCGCTGCCGATTTATTCCGGCGGCCTGGGTGTCTTGGCAGGCGACCACGTCAAAAGCGCCTCGGACCTTGGCGTCCCCCTGGTGGGTGTCGGCCTGTTCTACTCCAAGGGTTACTTCCTGCAACGGCTAAACAAGGAGGGCTGGCAGCATGAGGAGTCGCTGGCGGTTGATGCCGCGCAGCTCCCCCTAGAACCGGCCTTCGGGCCAAACGGCGAGCCGTTGGTGATCAAGATTGAAACGCGGCAAGGCAGCATTGCCGCCCGCATTTGGGAACTGCACGTCGGACGGTGCCGGCTCTTGTTGCTTGACTCGAACGTGGAAGGGAACCAACCCGAAGACCGAAAATTGACCGCTCATCTGTACGATGGCGATAACCGAATGCGCATCCGTCAGGAGCTGCTTTTGGCCGTCGGGGGAGTGCGTGCCTTGCGAGCGCTCAGTATCGATCCGGGTGTTTTTCATCTCAACGAAGGCCATAGCGCTTTCGTTCCGCTGGAAATAATCCGGGAGCGGATGAATCGCGAAGGGTTGTCCTTCGCGTCGGCCCGGAGTCAGGTTGCCGGCCAGACGGTTTTCACAACCCACACGCCCGTGCTGGCCGGGCACGATCGCTTTAGCCCCGAATTGGTCGAGGAGAATCTGGGGCCTTTACGCGACGCCCTGGGGCTGTCGCGCGAGCAGCTCCTGGGACTGGGGAAGGTTCGGTCTGAAGATCAGTCCGAGCTATTCTGCATGACGGTGCTGGCCTTGAAGCTCTCGCGGTGGGCCAACGCGGTGTCGGCGTTGCACGGCCGTGTCAGCCGCGATATGTGGTCCGGCCTCTGGCCGGGGCGCGCTGCGGAAGAGGTGCCCATCGGCCACATCACCAACGGCGTCCACGCCCCCTCGTGGATCGCGCCGGCGATGCACGAGCTTTATGACCGCAACCTGGGACCGGATTGGGAACGGCGCAGCGGCGAGCCGGAAGTGTGGGCAGGCATCTCGCGCGTCGTGGACGGCGAATTGTGGGAGACGCACCAAGTTCTGAAGGGGAGGCTGATTGACTTCGTGCGTCGCCGGCTGGCTCGCCAATCCGAGCGGCGGGGGGACCGGTCAGCGGTTGAGGCGGCCCGGCAAGCCCTCAGCCCGGAGGCGCTGACCATCGGCTTCGCCCGCCGCTCTGCCACTTACAAGCGCTCCACCCTCCTGCTCCGCATGCTCGATCGTCTGGATGGCCTCGTCAACGACCCGGTTCGTCCCGTGCAGATCATCTTCGCCGGCAAGGCGCATCCCCGTGATGAGCAGGGCAAAACTTTGCTGCGCGAGATCGTCCAGCTAACGATGGACCCGCGCTTCGCCGGCCGAGTGGTTTTCATCGAGGATTATGACATCGATGTGGGACGCCATTTGGTTCAAGGTGTGGACGTGTGGCTGAACACGCCGCGCCGACCCTTCGAGGCTTCCGGTACCAGCGGCATGAAGGTCGTCCTCAACGGCGGCTTGAATCTGTCGGTGATCGACGGCTGGTGGGCCGAGGCTTACGATGGCTCCAACGGCTTCGCCATCGGCCGCGGCGAGGCGCACCGCGACCCAGAAGTTCAGGACGCGCGCGATGCCGAAGACCTGTATCGCACTCTGGGGCAGGAAGTGATTCCTCTCTACTACGAGCGGGACATCGACGGCTTGCCTCGCGCCTGGATCGCGCGCATGAAATGGGCGATCCGTACTCTGGGTTGGCGTTTCAACTCAGATCGCATGGTCATGGATTACCTGGGCCAGTGCTACCAGCCGGCCGCGGGCGGGCTTTCCTGCGACATGAACCGCGGCGCCAGCCTGGTATCGCGCTGGTGAGAATGGGTCTTCAACCAACACGCTGAGATTGTCCAAGAGGTATTCCCCATGCTCGTACTCGACAAACTCGA
>Ga0209062_1000935_pt1 | contig 63581 bp, 63 predicted proteins | sample Coa_R2_2_FD_187158 | JGI IMG/M metagenome (GOLD analysis project Ga0209062, IMG submission 187158) | Surface soil microbial communities from Centralia Pennsylvania, which are recovering from an underground coalmine fire - Coalmine... | ecosystem: Environmental > Terrestrial > Soil > Unclassified... | reverse complement strand
GCGCCAATCGCCGCTTAAGCGGTCGAGACCCTTGACCGGCTGCCATCCGATCTCGGGTTCACCCGAGATCGGGAAATTGAAGATACGCACATCGGCAACAGCCGATGTGCGCCCGCGACAAAGAGCAGCCAAGCGATCAAGGCCGCGAGTGATCGCGGGTTGGCCGCTTTTCACGTCCTGCCCCACTCGAAATTCAAAAGAGCCGCAAATTGGCAGTTCCGGGGATCTCGGTCATCATTTCTCCGTGAGAGAGCCTTGGCCGCACGACCTACAACTCCGCTTGCAGCGCGCGCACGAAGGCCGAGAGCCCGGTCTGCCGCTCGCGCTTGAGGCGCTCGGCGGCGAGGATCGCGCAGACATCGTCGAAGGCGCGCCAGACGTCGCGGTTGATCACGACGTAATCGTATTCTGCCCAGTGGCTCATCTCATTGGCGGCTTTGGACATGCGGGCGCGGATGACGTCGTCGGCATCCTGGGCGCGCGTGCGCAGGCGCGCCTCGAGATCCGGAATCGACGGCGGCAAGACGAAAACGCTGACGAGATCGTCGCGGCCCTTCTCGCGCAGTTGCTGCGTGCCTTGCCAATCGATGTCGAACAGCACGTCACGGCCCATCGCCAGCGCCTGCTCGACCGGCTTGCGCGGCGTGCCATAGCGGCTCCCGAATACCTCGGCCCATTCGAGGAGGTCGCCGCGCGCCACCATGGCGTCGAAGGTCCTCCCATCGATGAAATGGTAGTCCCGGCCCTCCACCTCGCCTGGCCGCGGCTTGCGCGTCGTCACCGAGATCGACAGCTCGAGTGCGGGGTCGCGTTCCAGAAGCATCCGCGACAGCGTCGTCTTGCCGGCGCCGGACGGCGATGACAGCACAAGCATGAGACCGCGCCGGGCCACATCGCTGCCGTCCTGCTGACGCTGCCTCTCCTGGTCCGGCAAATCTGCCCCCAACGTGTGCTCCGCAAGCGCCTTGGTCTTCCCTGTGTCAGGGATCAGTAATCATGAGCCGGGATTTTGCGCCCTGCCGGTGCTCGGAGGACATCACGGGCATGATCCTCTTATTCATGATTAATGATACCTGGGACCGCGTTTCGGTGGAATCGAATCGCTTCCCTCCTCGTCATGCCCGCGCTTGTCCCGGCCATGGCTCCGGAGCGGTCCAATGTCACTGGAACATGCTTTAATCCCTGATTCCTGGTCACTCCAAATTCTGGACCTGCTCGCGGAACTGCTCGACGACGCCCTTCAACTCAAGCCCGATATTGGTGAGTTCGAGATCGTTCGACTTTGCACAAAGCGTGTTGGCTTCGCGGTTGAATTCCTGCGACAGGAAATCGAGCCGCCGTCCCACCGCTCCGCCTTTCTGCACCGTCTTTTGCGCCTGCTCCACGTGGGCGGCGAGCCGGTCAAGTTCCTCGCGCACATCCGCCTTGGCGGCGATCAGAACCGCCTCCTGGTGCAAGCGGTCGGCATCGAAGCGGTCCGACGCTTCCAGGAGAGCCGCGACCTGATCGGCAATGCGTTGCCTGACGGCGTCGGGACGACGGGCGGCGGCAGCCTCGGCGCGATCGATCAAGACCGCAATCTCATCGAGACGCCCGCAAAGGATGCGCGCGAGCGCGTCACCCTCGCGCCGCCGGTTCTCGATCAGGCTCGCAAGCACCGCGCCAAAGCCCGACACGACGTCGGCCTCCACGGCGCGCCGCTCCTCTTCGCCTTCCTCGGCATCGACCACCTCAATGACGCCCTTGACAGCAAGAATGCCGTCGAGGCGCGGACGATCCGCATCGACGCGGCCGGAGAGCGACTTAACCGTGCCGAGCACCGCGTTAAGCACATCCTCGTTGAGGCGCACCACCGGCGACTTGCCATGGCGCTCGATATTGAGGGTAGCGTACACGGTGCCGCGGCTGAGCAACTCGCTGGTTTTCGCCCGCACCGGCGGCTCAACGGCGTCCCAGCCGGGCGGCATGCGCAGGCGCAGGTCGAGCCCCTTGGCGTTGACGGATTTGATTTCCCACGTCCATGCGTATCCACGGGATTCCCCGTGGCCGCGGGCAAATCCCGTCATGCTCGATAGCGCCATTGCGAATGCTTTCAGTTCACGAACAACGGTATCGCTTGAGAACTTAGCGACGGCGGCCGGGCCTCTCAAGCGCCCGCCGCGGGGTCAGCGCCCAGCGGCATGCTGTTTTTGTCTATCGTGAAAAAATTTGTCTATCGTGAAAAAAAGCTCTTTTTGCGTGTACAGCCGTCTCGCCATGAGACGCTTTGCCTCCCTCCGCCGCATGGGCGGGCAGGCATTAACGCGGCGCCGTTGGCGGCGGCTGCAGCAACGGGCGCACCGGCGCCGCACGCACCGGGCCCGCGATCGGGGACGCCGGCTGGGCGGCGGCCGGCGCCGTGCCGTCCCGCAGCCCCTGCTCAAGCGCGCGCAGGCGGGCGACGTTGCGCTGGTGCTGTTCGAGCGTCTCTGAAAAGGCATGGCCGCCGGTCCCGTCGGCGACGAAGTAAAGTTCCTTGGTGCGCGCCGGATTGGCGACCGCTTCAAGCGCCGCGCGGCCGGGATTGGAGATTGGCCCTGGAGGGAGGCCCTCGATCACGTAAGTATTGTAGGGCGTATGCTGCTCGATCTCGCTTTTCAGGATGGGCCGGCCCAGCGTGCCCTTGCCGCCCACCAGTCCGTAGATGATGGTGGGGTCTGACTGCAGCTTCATGTGCTGCTTGAGGCGATTGATGAAGACAGCAGCGATGCGGGTGCGTTCGTCGGGGCGGCCGGTTTCCTTCTCGACGATCGAGGCCAGGACGACCAGCTGCTGGGGCGTGCGCAAAGGCAGGTCCGGCATCCGGCGATCCCAGATCTCCTGGACGACGCGGGCCTGCGCCTGCTGCATTCGCTGGATCACCTGCTCGCGCAACGCGCCGCGCGGATAGCGATAGCTCTCCGGCAGCATTGAGCCCTCGCGCGGGATCTCTTTGATGCTGCCGGACAGGATGTCCGTTTCCAAGAGACGCTGCACGATTTGCTCGGATGTCAATCCTTCCGGGATGGTGATCTGATGCTGCACCACCTTGCCGTCGATGATCGTATTGATCACGTCGTGCAGGCTCGCCTGCCTGGGGAACTGATACTCGCCGAACCTCAATTCGTCATGCGTCTTCGCCAGCAGGGCGCTCATGACGAAGGTCCAGGGCGAATCAATCACCCCTTCGCGGACCAGAAGATCCGCAATATCGCGAATGCCGAGGCGCGGCGGGATATTGACTATCTTGTCCTGCTCAAGGGGGCCGGGAGCTTCGAAGCGCTGCTTTGCCATCACGAAGAGAATTCCCCCCGTGATCGCGAGAAGGATCAGCGCCGTGAAGACCGCGTTGCCGACCATGACGAGCGGATGCCGCGCGCTTTCCGACCAGCGCGCCGGCATTGGAACCTGCTCAGGCTCCAGCGCAGCGCGTGGACTGCGCGGCATTCGCTTCATCTCGTTAGGTCGTTCGCCCGACGTCATACCTCTGCGTCCATCCGGCGTTCCGTCGCGTGATGGAGCGCGCACGGCCGTCTCCCGCCTGACCCCCACGGCGCCCCGCCGCATCAGTTCGGAGGCTGCATCACGAGAATCGGCCATGGATGTATCCGCCCGGAGAACTAACGAGACCAACGCTACCCAAAGTCAAAGGCCCCTCCCCACCGTCTCCGCCTGCGGAGGTGGATGGGGAAGATCAGCGATGAATTATGGCCTTTTGTCGATTACCGAGGCGGTTCCATGCTCTAACCCTGCTCTGTCCTGCGGCGTGTCCGATTGGGATTGCATCGCCTCCTTCGTCGTCTTGTCCTCGCTTGTCGCCGCTTGTCGCAGGGCCTCCGTGGATGGCCGGGACAAGCCCTGGGACAAGCCCAACCATGATTTCAAGTCAGTGGCTCAATATGAACCGGATCTGCTCTCGCCGGCAAGGGCAAGGGAGTCTCAATCGTGTGCCTCAATCGTGCAGGCGTCGAAACACGAGCGACGCATTGGTGCCGCCAAAACCGAACGAGTTCGACAAAACGACATCGATTTCGCGTTCCCGCGCGCGGTGCGGCACCAGGTCGACGGCAGCTTTGACGGATGGATTGTCGAGGTTGAGCGTTGGCGGTGCGATTCTGTCGCGCATCGCCAAAATCGAGAAAATGGCCTCGACGGCGCCGGCCGCCCCGAGCAGATGACCGATCGAGGACTTGGTGGAAGACATGGCGATGTGCCGCGCCTCGTCGCCAACGAGCCGTTGCACCGCATTGAGCTCGATCTCGTCGCCGAGCGGCGTCGAAGTGCCATGCGCGTTGATGTAGTCGATTTCGCCCGGCGTGATGCCGGCGCGTCGGATCGCCGCGGTCATGCAGCGGAAGGCGCCGTCGCCGTCCTCTGCGGGCGCCGTGATATGGTAGGCGTCGCCCGACAGGCCATAGCCGATCAATTCGGCGTAAATCCTGGCGCCGCGCGCCCTCGCGTGCTCGAGCTCTTCCAGCACCACCACGCCCGCCCCCTCTCCCATGACAAAGCCATCCCGATCGCGGTCATAGGGCCGCGATGCCCGCGTCGGCTCGTCATTGAAGGAGGTGGACAGCGCCCGACAGGCCGCAAAGCCTGCCATGGACAGACGGTCGAGCGGCGATTCGGCTCCTCCCGCCACCATCAGATCAGCATCGCCCAGCGCGATCAGGCGCGCGGCGTCGCCGATCGCGTGCGCCCCGGTCGAGCAGGCGGTGACGACCGCGTGATTCGGCCCCTTCAGCCTGTGGGCGATCGACACATAGCCAGAGGCGAGGTTGATAAGGCGTCCTGGAATGAAGAACGGAGAGACCCGCCGCGGACCTCGCTCCCTGAGCAGCAGAGCGGTTTCCGCGATTCCGGCGACGCCGCCGATGCCGGAGCCGATCATCACCCCGATGGCGATCTCGTCTTCATAGGTTCGGGGCGCGCAATCTGCATCCCGGATCGCCTGCGTCGCCGCGCACATCGCATAGGCGATGAAGTCGTCGACCTTGCGCTGCTCCTTGGGCTCCATCCAATCGGAGGGATTGTACGTGCCGTCCGTGCCGTCGCCGCGCGGAATCGTGCAGGCGATCCGCGCCGGCAGATCGGACACGTCGAAGGTGTCGACCTTGCGGGCGCCGCTTTCGCCCGCGATAAGCCGCCGCCACGTGGCTTCAACGCCGCAGCCAAGCGGCGTCACCATTCCCATGCCTGTAACGACAACCCGCCTCATGGGTTCGCCCGTGCGGCCTGCAAAACGCTCTCTTGCATCGACGGCTCTACGCCAACGCTGCGGCTCGGCCAATCAAGCCGGTCGCCGCCGAATCTGGGACGCATCGATTGCCGGTCAAGAGAGAACCGGAAATCGAGACATCCCGTCCCGCGCTCAAACACGATTGGCTTTAGGGCTCGCAACGGTCGACCGAGGTCGCGGCGATCAGCTTTTGGCGTTCTTCTCGAGGAATTTCACCGCATCGCCAACGGTCAGGATCGTTTCGGCGGCGTCGTCAGGGATTTCGCAGCCAAACTCCTCTTCGAACGCCATGACAAGCTCGACGGTGTCGAGACTGTCGGCGCCCAGGTCGTCAATGAAACTAGCAGCGTCCGTCACCTTCTCGGGCTCAACGCCAAGGTGCTCCACGACGATCTTCTTTACCCGCTCGCCAATGTCATCCATTTTCCAAAACCTCGTGCGTCTCTCTTGATTGCCTTGGCCGGTCCTCGCGATCTCGCGATCGCCGGATGCGGCATCGTCGTGGTCGACGGCTGCTGGCAACCCCCCATTCGCATTTTCTGAGCGCCCCCGCCATATCGTCCAGTCGTTTCGGGGGTTACCACACTTCAATTCCCTTGACCAGCATCGCCGGGGCTCGCGGAGCGGTCGATTTGCGTTGCCAACACGTCAAATCATTGCCAGTCCGCCGTTCACGTGGAGTGTCTGTCCGGTCACGTAGGCGCCCTCGAGCGAGGCAAGGTAGAGCGCGGCAGCGGCCACATCGTCGGGCGTCCCGAGCCGGCCGGCCGGCACCCGCGCCAGAATGGCGTCCCTTTGTTTGTCGGTGAGCGCGCCGGTCATGGCCGTCTCGATGAATCCTGGAGCGATGGCGTTCACGGTGATGCCGCGCGACGCCACCTCCTGGGCCAGCGATTTGGTCATGCCGATCATTCCGGCCTTGGCGGCGGCATAGTTGGCCTGCCCGGCGTTGCCGGTCAGGCCAACTACCGACGTGATCCCGATGATGCGGCCGAAGCGGCGACGGATCATCCCCCGCACGGCGGCGCGGACGAGCCGGAAAGCCGCCGTGAGGTCCACGGCAAGGACCTCATCCCAATCCTCGTCCTTCAATCGCACGAGGACATTGTCCCGCGTGATGGCGGCGTTGTTGACCAGAATATCGACGTGGCCCATTGCCGCTTCGGCGGCTGGAACGAGGTTTTCCGCATCGTCGCGATCGGCGAGGTTGCAGCGCACAACGTGGACGCGGCCGCCAAGCTGACCGGCCAGCGAATCGAGCTTTTCGATCCGCGTGCCCGAAATTGTTACGGTTGCCCCGTTGGCGTGAAGCGTGTGCGCGATGGCTCCGCCGATGCTGCCGGTTGCCCCGGTCACCAGCGCGGTCCTTCCGGTGAGATCGAACATGGCCGTCTTCACGCCGTCAGCGCCGGGCCGAACGCATGGACATCCTCCGGCGTCCCGATCGCGGCGGCGCTGGCCCCGCCGGCGATGCGCTTAACGAGGCCGCTCAGCACCTTGCCGGCGCCGATCTCATAGAACCTGGTCACGCCCTCCTGCGCCATATAGGCGACGCATTCGCGCCAGCGCACGGTTCCGGTCACCTGCTCGACCAGGCGGCGGACGATCTCGGGCGGGTCCGAGATGGCGTGCGCCACCACATTGGCGACCAGCGGCGGCGAGGGCTTGGTGATCGTCACCTGGGCGAGCGCCTGCGCCATCGCGTCAGCGGCGGGCCGCATCAGCGCGCAGTGGAACGGCGCTGACACCGGCAGCATCATGGCCCGTTTGGCGCCTTTGCTCTTGGCGATTTCGACGGCGCGCTCGACCGCCGCCTTGTCGCCCGACACCACCACTTGGCCGCCGCCGTTGTCGTTTGCGGCTTCGCACACCTGCCCTTGCGCAGCTTCGGCGGCGACTGCCTTCGCGGCATCGAATTCGAGGCCCAGCAGAGCCGCCATGCCGCCCGCCCCGACCGGCACTGCCTTCTGCATCGCCTGGCCGCGCAGGCGTAAGAGCCGCGCTGTATCAGCGATGGAGATCGCGCCCGCCGCGGCCAGCGCCGAATATTCTCCAAGCGAATGGCCGGCCACGAAACGCACGTCGCGCGCCGGGTTAAGACCCGTCTCGCTTTCCAGGGCGCGCACCGTGGCGAGCGAAACCGCCATCAGGGCGGGCTGGGCATTTTCCGTCAGAGTGAGTTCCTCGGCAGGGCCTTCCCAGATGAGATTTGAGAGGCGCGCCCCAAGGGCTGCATCGACTTCGTCGAAGACCCGTCGCGCCGTCGGATAGGCTTGGGCCAACGCCTTGCCCATGCCGACCGTTTGGCTGCCCTGGCCCGGAAACAACAATGCTATCGACATTCCTTCAGTTACCCTCCGGATCGAACTGGGCCGGCTGTCTCCTTCCTGCTCTCCCGCGGATACGGTCTCCCACGCGGGGAAAGTAGGAAGACGGACTCATCGGGTGGGGAAAGCCGCGACACGCATCGCAGGCTCGGGCGGGAAAGACACGCCTGCCGGGTCAGTGTCAAGTCTGCGCCTGCACTGGAGTATCCAGCGCAGGGCAACGAGTCGAGGTTAACAAAATCAGCTTTGGCATCCGTGGATAGATTCTGGCAGTTGCATCCCGCGACAGCAAGACTCGCAGCGCGTGCAGCTTCCACTCGTATTTGCCCCCTCTGGAGGTACCTGATTCCGCAATTGATGCGCTAGAATGGCCGACGTTAACCTCAACTCGTTGCCCTGGTATCCAGCGGTATCCGGCGGCGCCCACCGCCATCGAAAGGCCGAGCGCTGGCGGGCAGGGCGCTTCGCGCCTTTGCGCCCCGCCCTGCGAGTGATTCCAGGTCAACCGGGAACCGCGATAAACGGGCCAGGAGCCTGTTTTGCTTGCAGTGCGCCGCGAACGACGGCGTCCGGATTGGCCGTCAATGCTCGCCGTCCAGTCCCGACGTCACATTCGGCGAAAGTCGCGCATGGTGTTGATCGGGCCGGGTCTGAGCCCGGCCCGACCGTTGTCACCGCGCGCGCTGTCAGTGCGCGAGCGGGTCAGGGCGAATCTGGATCTTGACCACCTTGGGCAAAGTCCCCTTGCCGGTTTCCCGATGGAATGGCGTGCGGTTGCCGTCAGTCGTCCACAGCGCACGGCCCTTCCAGCCCGCGTTCGGATCGTCGATGCGGCCGTCGATGTACTTGGCGAAGAAGCCAAGCGGATACGGCACCCGCATGTTGACCCACTTGCCGTCAACCAGCGCCATGATCGACTCGTTCGCGTTGCCGGTCGCCATCGGCGTGTTGGCGCCAAGGCCCGACGTGTTGAACTGGTCGACCCAGGTGTAGTAGCTCGCCTCAGCGCTGCCGCTCTCGGCGACGCCACGGAATTGCGGTCCCGGGAACGGCGTCAAAGTCCAGCCTTCCGGGCAAAGTCTGCCCTCAGCGGCCTGCGGGCCATTGAGGGGACCTTTGCATTTGCGACGGTCGAAGGCTCCGAGATGGCCGCTTGACAGCGGCACGTAGGCAACCCCGTTGCGGTCGATATCGAAGCCACGCGGCCCGAAGCCCGGGAACGGCACCTCATAGACTTCCGACAGCCTGGTCTTCGGATCAAACCGAAGAACGAAGCCTGGAAAGCCAAGCACGGAGCCCCACACCGTACCGTCGGTTGGATTGACGCCGACGCCGTAGATGCCCGCGTTGAGCCGCTTGTCCTTGGCCGGATCAACCGGCTGATTGGGCTCAACGTAGCCGTCGACCTTGCCGTTGCCGTTGGTGTCGATGACTACCGGGGCCCAGCCTTGCGCCTTCGCCTCGTCGCCGGTCTCTTCCCAGATGCGGCGGTTGACCCAGCCGATGGCGCCTTGGGCCGGCCCGCCGGCGCTTGTCCACACCGTGTTGTCGGGGTCTTCCCCAAGCACCACGTGGTGGGTGTTGAAGCACGTGCGGATCAGCCTGGTCGTGTTGCTCCTGGGATCGTAGACGGCGAGACCCCGGTTCGCCGTCTTGAGCGGAAAGACCTTGGCGTATGGGTTATCTGGAGATTGGCAGAAAGCGGGATTATCCGGCTTGCTCACCCGCGAGGTGAACCACACGTCGCCGCGCTCGTCCATGATCAGGCTGTGCGTGCTGGTGCGGGCATCCCAGATCGGCTCGTCACCCCAATAGACCGAGGGGGCCATGGTGGCTTCCTTGGAGGACTCCATGCCCTCGGGATTGCGCACCGGCATCGCGACCGTGGTCGCCCTGTTATCCTTCGGATCGAGCACCGGAAAATATTCCCGGCTCTCTTCCGTCGCCCCGTAATGCCTGCCGTAGGCATTGACGGTGGGGTTTCGTTTGTCGGTTGAGACCTGGTCGTGCAGATAGGCCTTCGGGTCGGCCCAGTCCCACTGCGTGATGACCACATTGCGCTCAACGCCCTGCGGGCGCTCGGGCTTGGCAAACGGCAGTTCGCCTGCTGCGATTCTGTCGGTCCATTTTGCAAAATTGGCCAGTGTGAATTTGGGGCCTTCCCGGCCGATCGCGCCGGCCATCGCCGTCATTGCCTGCCCGGACTGAATCCGGCGTTCCCAGGCCTCTTCCGAACTCTTGAAAGTTCCCAGCGTGGGCGAGATCGTACGAGTCGCCTTGTTGCCGAGCTGGTGGCAGCCGTAGCAGCCATTGGTCTTGATTTGATCGAGCCACTGCCCCTGCGTCTTCATCGTCGGTGAAATGCCGTTGCCGGTGCTGCCCGTGCCAGGGAACATATTTTTGTTTGGAATATCGAGCATCGCGTACCAATAGATGGCCGGGTAATACTCCGCCGCGGCTGCCTCGCTCGGCGCCGGAATGGCCGTGATGTTGACGATCTTGCCGGGCTCGCTCTGCGTCCTGGCGGAATCGACAAGCCCGTAGCCGCGCGCCCATACGACGTAGTTCGCCTTGGGCAGGTCAGGAATGACGTAGCGGCCCTGATCGTCCGTCACCACGGACTTGATCATCCTGGTGGGCAGATCGGTCGTCTCGGCAATCACCCACACGCCGGCTTCCGGACCCTTCGGCCCGGTGACGACGCCACCGATGTCGGTTGCACCGATGCTGACTGCGGCGGGAGTTTGAGCGTTTGCCGGCGCGTGGGCGCCAACCGCGAGCGCGACGGCAATCGCCGCCACGCCCAGGTACAGATTATCCCTGATCATCATGCGTAATCCTCCACTCTCGGCCTCTGAGGTCCCGGTGGGCCAGCGAAGCGTAAAATGATAGGCTATTCGGCAACCTCGCGGGCTGATCTTAATTTTGCGTCCTCGATGCCTCTCCGTGCAGAGCCGCCCCGAAGCAACGGCCGGCTGCAACTCGGCAAATCAATGATATCACGGATCGCGGCGGGCATCGACGGCAACCGGCAAGCAGGAAGAACGAACGCCGGCGCGCGAAATGGACTTGAGGAACCCTCGGCTGCGGCGCGTCCCGACGAGATGGAATCTCTGCGTCGTCATGCCCGTCCCCGGACTTGATCCGGGGATTGTCGCGGGCATCCACGCCTTTCTTGCAGCGCCTCAGCAAGTAAGACGCGGATGGCCGGGACAAGCCCTGCCATGACTCTGGAGAAGTGGTTCCATATGACCGGGACACGCTCTAGCCGCCGCGGATCAATTCGTGGCGGCGATGCCAGGTTTCTCGGATCTGGTTCTCAACATCATGCTGTGTGACAGGCGCCGCGCCCGGATAGGCTTCACGAAGCCAATCCAGTAACTGCTCCGCAAACTGGCCAAGAGTATCCGGCGCCATCCCGGACATGATCCGGCGGTAAGCTTCGCCCTCGATCATATGCAGCGCGGTTTGGAGGCCCGGGGCATTCATCGCGTTTGCAGCCCAAGTGCGGCGGCGCGCCCCACTTCCTACACGCGGCTTGTCAGCCCAGGCAGTTCCGTCCAGTCGAGGCCGAGCTCTTCGCAGGCCCGACGCACGATCCGCGGATCGAGAATCTGCCGCGAGCCCCCAAGCGGCACCTCGGACCTCCTTCCCTCCCGATGCACAGTCACCATGACCGGACCTGCGTGCCGCTGCTCATGCTCGTGCCGATCGAAACGGCATCCCCGCTCCGCAAGCCATTTCCGAAAGGTGGCGCTTTCCATATCGCTGCTCCTGTCGATGATGGTATGATCACGATTGGCGTTCGATCTTCGTAAGGAACGATGCGATCTCGTCCTTCAGCCTCAGACGCTGCTTCTTGAGTTCTTCGACTGCAGTGTATGCGGCCGGTTCCTCTTCAGATTCGATGCGATAGATGTTGCGATTGACTTCTCGTAGCGGGAAGCAAGCCGCGCGAAGTCATAATTCGTCTTCCTCAGCCGCGCGATCAGCGACGCCTCGTCAGAAAGCTCGTCCTCCAGTTCATGAGGGATGCGCATGACGCCAGACTCTTTTCAGAAAGGCCGATCACTCAAAGTGCTCATCAGAGAAGTCGAAGTCCATCAGTCTAAGTGCTCAACGGCATTGCGCTTGATCAACCGGCGTCGTTGGTTTGTGCTGACCGCTGTTGTCCTCGCCTGCGACGGACGGAAAACATCCGCGGTTGCGGCGGCGGACGATGCGTTCTCGGGCGAGAGCCCCGCGTGTTTCCGTGACGATGGCTTGCTGCGCTTCGCCGTCACAATGGAAACAGGGAACCGCCCGATCCTGTTCCTTGCAGAGCCGGCGGCGCGTTTCGGCGAGTCGCCGTTGGTGAAAAGGACCTGGTCTCCATCGCATGCCAGACGCGCCTCGAGGTCGCGCTCGCGCCCGAGACGCCGCAGCACGGCGTTCAGCCGACGGGCATCGCCGCCCACGACTTGCGAACCGCAATGGGTGAACATGGCTTGCCGGACATCTGCCTCCCGGCACCAGGAGAGCTGCGTCGCCACGGCCGCGTGGCCGATCAGGGCGCCGGCGCGCTGCCGAATTAACCGCCGCGTGACGGTCGCGCCGTCGCCGATATAAACATCTGTTCCGCGCAGCACATGCGCGGCGTCTGGCAGCCAGGCAACATCCGGAACATAGAACAGGGACCTCCCTTCGGCGGCTATGCGGTAGCCGACCGCCGGCGCACGGAGGGAATGCTGAACCGCATAAGCCTTGAAACTCACGCCATCGATCAGGACGCGTTTTCCAAGCGGCACGCAGCGCCAGTCGCGAACCGGAAAGCCGCGAAGCAGATCCGATGTCTCGCGCGTCGCGTAGACCGGGCATTGAGCACCTCGCGCCAGGCCCCAGGCGTGGTCCGGATGGGCGTGTGTGAGGACGATCGCAGTGGGCGCGATGGCAGGAAGCAGCCGCAGCCAGTCCGAGCCGCAATCGATCATGATACGTGCGTCATTGTGCCGGATGAGCAGCGCAGCGTGGCGCCGGTGGCGCCGCGAACGAATTTTGATCTCGCCGCGGGTGCCAAGGAATACCAGCTCAAATCTCCGAATTCTTGCAGGCGTTTCTCTCACTGGCGCTCCAGTTCTGAGGATATCTGGCAGCAGGAATGACCCGGGCCTTGCTTCGTGGGCAGCGATTCCGCGCGGCAGCCGGCCCCAGCAGGGCGGCGCCGGTTCATGATGCGACTTTCCGGTCCCCGAACCAGAATCGTGTCGTCGTCAATGACATCGTCTTCTGGATGTTCGGGCCTCACCTTCATCCGGCCGATCACCTCGCCGAGACGGGGGCGCGGGTTGCGGTGGAAGCACGGACTTCGGTGTTAAATAATGCGGTCGCGTTGATATGAAAGAAGGCGCGCAGCGCGCCTGGAGCAATGATCGATCCGACCAGGATTGAATTGAGACCTGCGTACACCGAGGATTGACGGAACAGGTTCTGCGGTGGTTCATTACTGTCCTCGGTGGGGAAAAGGAGCGACAGAAATGACGCACCAGCTCACCGGAAAACGCGTCCTGGTCGTAGAGGACGACAGCATCCTCGCCATAAATCTCGCAGATGAGCTTGCTGCCGAAGGCGCCCAGGTCCTGGGGCCGGCGGCGAGCGTGACCGATGCACTCGCCGTCATTGCAAGTGCGGACCTGGATGGCGCCGTTCTCGACGTCAACCTGGGCGGCAAAGCGGCTTTCCCGGTCGCCGATGCTCTGGCTGACCGCCATATCCCGTTCATCTTCGTGACAGGGTATTTGATCGCCCATCACGTGCCGCCTCGCCACGCGAACGTGCGCCGCTTCGAAAAACCTGCTGCGGCTGGCGTGATCTGTCGCGCACTCGCAGAGGCTATGTCCTGAAACTTCTGATCGAGGTAAAGAAGACCGGCAGCCTCTGCGAAGTCAGGGCGCTACCTGCTGACCAGAACGCGCCCGGCTTGATTGATCCTCAGATCCATCGCCGCGCGCAATCCCGAGACGCCTCGGCGGAACTCCTCCCAAAACTGCTCCGTCGCGTCCCGGGGAACGGACGGCGCCCTGGCTGCGTTCAGTGGACGACTCTTCCGGCGAAAAGCGAGGAGCAGGCTTTCGCGGTTTGCCTGGAACGGCGGTTCTATGCAGCGCGACACCCCCGCAATTGGAGGAATGATAATGTCAAATCGGACACTGTCCGTCCTGGTCGTGAGCGCGGTTGCTGCCGGCGTCGGGCCGCTTGCGGCCACGGCTGCCGGCGCGCAGGGGACGAGCAAAGCCGACATGGAAAAAATGCAGCAGGAGAAGCAGCAGCAAACGATGAACCGGGTGCGGACCGGCAAGTTCGAGAAATGCTACGGCGTGGCCTTGAAAGGGCAAAACGACTGTTATGCCGGGGCCGGCACCACCTGCGCCGGAACCAGCACGGTGGACTACCAGGGCAATGCCTATAAACTGGTGCCAAAGGGCACGTGCGTGGCAATGCAGACCCCGAAGGGGCCCGGCAGCTTGACGCCGAAGGGCGCATGAAGCTCGACCAATCCGGATCCGTTCCGGCGACCACTTGCGGGCAGAGCCTTCGACCCGCCAGCGGCGTGCGCTCGGCGCCCCCGGCCGGTTAGCCAACGGACGAGAGATCATCATGGCGTGCCGGGCCGGACAATCGCGCGCTGGCGCGATCCCGGCCCGCGCGGGGGTCGGTTTGAAGCCCGAGCATTACAGAACGATTTTGAAATCCTGCCCCGACATCGGGTTCTTCGAGGTTCATGCGGAGAACTACATGGGCGCGGGCGGCCCCCCGCACCGCTATCTCACCGCGATCCGTAACCGCTATCCGCTCTCGCTGCATGGCGTGAGCCTGTCGATCGGGGCCGACCGAATGCTTGATCGCGATCACCTCAAGCGGCTCAAAGAGCTCATTGAGCGCTATCAACCCGGCTTGTTTTCGGAACATCTCGCCTGGTCGACACACGAAACGGCGTTTTTCAACGACCTGCTGCCGGTCCCCTACACGGCGGAGACGCTGACCCGCGTCGTCGAGCATATTGACGATGTGCAGGAAACGCTCGGACGGCAGATGCTCTTGGAAAATCCTGCGACCTACCTGGCCTTTGCCGAGAGCAGCTATTCGGAGATCGACTTCATCGCCGAGATTGTGCGGCGAACCGGCTGCGGCCTGCTGCTGGACATTAATAACGTCTATGTTGCGTCGACCAATCAGTCTTGGGACCCCGTCCGTTACATCGACGCGTATCCGCTTGCGCAGGTGCAGGAGGTTCATCTCGCCGGCTTTGCGCGCGAGGCAGACGACAAGAGCCGGCCCCTCCTGATCGACGCTCATGACCGGCCGGTCGACGATGCGGTCTGGGGCCTGTTCGCGCATGCCATAAGGCGTCTCGGGCCGATGCCGACATTGATCGAAAGGGACGCCAAGGTGCCGCGTTGGCCGGAACTCAAAGCCGAAGCGGATCGGGCCGAAGCGATCATGTCCGGCTGCGGGCGAAAGGATCCGGGCCATGCCGCGTCTGGCTGAACGGCTTGGCAGCTTCGCCGCGGCGCTGCGTGACCCCGCCCGCCCCGTGCCGCGCGGGCTCGTCGGACCCGACGGGAAGCCGAGCGCGAAGAGATTTGCGGTCTACCGAAACAACGTCATGGTGGGATTGACGGAGGCGCTCCGCGCCAATTTCCCGGCCGTTTGCCGCATCGTGGGCGAGGAGTTCTTCCAGGCTATGGCTCGCGCCTATATCGTATACGAGCCGCCGGCGTCGCCGATCCTTCTCGATTACGGCGCCGGATTTGCGAATTTCATAGCCGAATTCGAGCCCGCCGCGTCATTGCCGTATTTGCCGGATGTGGCGCGGCTTGAGCGCGCATGGACGGAAGCCTACCACGCAAAAGAAGGGCAGCCCTTGGCTGCCGAAGCATTGGCAAAGATCCGTGCCCATCGGATTCATGCTGCCCGGCTCCACGTCCATCCTTCCGTGCGCGTCGCACAATCCCGATTTCCGGCACTGACCATATGGCGGATGAATGTCGACGACAGAGCGCCGGGGCCGGTGGATCTTAAATCCGGCGGGGAAGACGCATTGGTGATGCGGCCGCAGGCCGCCGTCGAGGTTCGCTCGATGCCGCCTGGAGCAGCAGACTTCCTGGCCGCCCTTGGCGGCGGAGCAACGCTCGCGCAAGCGAGCAAGTCTGCGCTGCGCGCTGATGCGCATTTCGATCTGTCGGCCAATCTTGCCGCGCTCATCGGCGCGGGCGCTTTCATCGATTACTCCCTGCCTACGGATGCGGGCGCGGTTGGTTTGACGCCGCCGGACGATGGCCGAGGAGAAATCTAACATGGCGGTCATAGTCCAGGGCATCCGCTCGGTCATCCGCCTGTTGGCGCGAGCCGCATCGGTCCTCGCGCCGCCATTGCTTCGCATCGCCTTGGCGGCGCCGTTTTTCAAATCAGGGCTGACCAAGTGGGATGGTTTCCTGTCGCTGTCGCCCGCCGCCGTCTTTCTGTTCGAGGACGAATTCAAGTTGCACATCTTCGGCCACGTTTACGATTTCCCTGCGCCGGCCGCCGTCGCCTTGATTGACGCAATCGCCGAAATCGTATTGCCCGTCCTCCTCGTCATCGGGTTGGCGACCAGGTTCAGCGCGCTTGCGCTGCTTGCGATGACCGCGGTGATTCAGTTGGCGGTGCCAGAAGGCTGGGCGAATTTCCATCTTCCCTGGGCCGCGCTGGCGGTTGCGATCGTCGCCTTTGGGCCCGGTGCGCTATCGCTGGATCGCGCGATCGATCGATGGCTTGCGGCGCGCGAAAAGTAGGCCAATCTTCCGGCGCGGTGCGCGGCCGCGCTGATTCATGGGGCGCAAAACGTCGAGGGGCGGCTGCGGCCGCATGCGGCCCGTTCAGGCGCGGGTTCAAACTTCATCCGCTTGCGCTATCATTTTTCGGCGCTATCGGTTGTGGCGTCACAGACGCGCCGCGTCTGCGCGGCGCACCCGAGATTACAGGGAGGAGCCCATGGGTTTTCGCAACTCGCTCGGTGCAGCCGCGGCTGCTTTGGCCGCGCTGCTGATGAGCAGCGGCGCCGCCACGGCGTCCGATGATTCCAAATTTCCCGATTTGAGGGGCCAATGGCGAACCACGAACCGCGGCCTGATCGCGGGCGGCGCAGGAGGTTTCCGCTGGGACGAGAGCAAGCCGCCCGCCGTCACGCCCGATCTCGGACAGAAACCGCCGTTGACGCCGGAGTACCAGGCGCTCTACGAGGCGAACCTGACCGACATGGCGGCAGGCGGCCAGGGCATTGACCCGACCTACAGGTGCGTCTCTCCCGGCATGCCGCGCGTAATGATCGCCTATTCCACCCTGGAATTCGTCGTCACGCCGGAGACCACCTACGTTCTGATGTCGCGCGACCACGACTTCAATCGCCACATCTATACGGACGGACGCGACTTTCCCGCCAACATGGCGCTGGAACCGCGATTCCTGGGCTATTCCATCGGCAGGTGGCTCGATGAGGATGGCGACGGCCGCTATGACACCCTCGTGGTCGAGACCCGCGGCATGAAGGGTCCCCGCGTTTTTGACGCCACCGGCATCCCATTGCATGAGGACAATGAGACCATCGTCCAGGAGCGCATTTATCTCGACCATTCCGATCGGAATCTGCTGCATGACGACATCACCACCATCGACCATGCGCTGATTCGACCGTGGACCGTCAACAAGACCTACCGGCGGATCGCTAGCGACAGGCCGCTCTGGTTCGGTCACGCCGTTTGCGGCGAAGGCAATGCTCATGTCGGCATTGGCAATGAGGTCTATTACCTCAGCAGCGACGGCTACCTGATGCCAACCAAGAAGGACCAGCCGCCGCCCGACCTGCGCTATTTCAAGAGCTACAACCGCTAAGATCAGGCCCGCAAACCGGCTGCGAGCTTGCTGGGCTACACGCCTGTTCCAATGCTACATTGCAGCACTATCCTAGCTTAGCTTAGCTAAGCTAGCGAGTAAGACGTGGATGGCCCCGGATCAAGTCCGGAGCCAACGAGCCCGGCCATGACGCCGGAGAAGCGGTTCAATTTGACTGGGACACGCTGTGGCGAGCGCTTCCGAAGAGAGAGACGTTCCGTTATCCTGTGCCTTAAACGACAGGCCACATGCCGATCGGCATCGGTGCAGTTTGCGCCATAGCGAGGAACGTTCCATGTCCAAAGTCGCGCCAACAGAGCATTTCATCTCAATCGCGTTCAATCGCGCCGCTTTGGCGATGATGCCCCGCATCACTGCCGTCGCATGCGGCATCCTCGCGGTGACAAGCCTTCAGGCGCTGGCTGAGCCGCCTGCGGCGGGCGCGATCCCGGCGCTGGCCGGGCAAGGCCTTGGCTGGATCAGCGCCGGCGGCTTTCTCGATCCGCCGCCTGGAACCGGGCATGGCCCCATCAGGCAGCACCCGGCCTACCCGTTTCACGGCAACCTCGACGGCCCCGGGCAGGTGACGCCGACGATCGGCAATTTCGAAGATCCGGTCCTCAAGCCGTGGGCGGCTGCGCAGATGCAGGCTTCCAACGAGGAAGTGCTCAGCGGCAAGCGCGGCCTGCCGTTCTCCGCCCAGGGACGGTGCTATCCGGGCGGCGTTCCCGGGCAACTGCTCTATCCGATCGAGCCGATGTACTTCATCCAGACGCCGAAAGAGGTGTGGATGATCTGGCAGCGCGATCACATGGTCCGCCGCATCTATCTCACGGATCAGCATTCGGAAACCGTCAAACCGTCATGGTTCGGGGAATCGATCGGCCGCTATGAGAACGGCGAACTGGTGGTCGACACCATCGGCCTTTCCACCCATCTCAGCTTCATTGACAATTACCGCACGCCGCACTCTGAGAAGGAGCATGTGGTCGAGCGCTACAAGATATCCGGGGACGGCAACATGCTGGAAGCGAGCGTGACGGTCGAGGACCCGGACGCCTTCAACGCGCCGCTCCACATGATCAAGCGCTGGCGCCGCGCGGCCAATCCGAATTTGGAGACGGTCTGCGCGGAGAACAACGGGGATCATTTCAGCAAGAATCTGTTCCCGATCCCGGAGGCGAAGACGCCGGATTTTTAGCGCGGCTGCGACGCCAGCGACATCATCGCGAACACAATCGCTTCTCCTGCACGCACGAGATCGTTGAGGCGGAGCGCGCGGCGCTTGCGCGTTCGCCGCCGGTCTGAAGGCTCCGTGAGAAATCTCTTCAAAGGCCGCTTGAAAGGTTTCTTCGGCACCCCTTTCAAGGCGACCGGCGGCACGTGGATGAAAATCACCATATTCGGACCGTCCGGCCTGGCCGCGGCCTCAAGAGCGCGCCAATAGACATAGTTGCAAAGGTACGTGCCGGCGTTGCGCGAAGACGCAGCGGCCACGCCGGCCGTGCGCGCGGCATTCACGAGGCGCGCGACAGGCAAGGGATTGCGCATCGCGTCGCGCTGGGGCGCAATGGTAAGCGCCGCCGGACGATAGCCGCCGGCATCCGGAAACAGCGCGATGCGATTGCGCGCACGCTGTTCGACCCGCACTGCCCGTGCGCGCGCAGCGACGCCGAACATCACGACGATATCAGGCTTCTCGCGCTTGAGCAGGGCCGGCAGCTCGCTGTCGACCGCGTCGTAGCGGGTCGCAAACACATGAGCGACGCGCCGCGTTCCGGCAAACGCCGGGCGACGGCGGCGAGCGAGGCGCGCCACAACGAGGCCGCTTGGGTTGACAGGCGCGCCCGGAAAGCGGCCAAAGCCGGTGATGAGGATGGTGCGCAAGGGCTACAGTCCCAGCGTCGCCACGATATCGTCGACCGCGAGCGTAGGCGACAGCGTTCCTTCGGCGACGGCGCGCTCCAACTCCGGCAGCTTGGCTTTGAGCTTGGGGTCAGCGGCAAGCCGGGAGCGCAGGCGGTCTTCCAACAGCGCCCACATCCATTTGACCTGTTGCTCGCGCCGCCGGGCCGCAAACGCGCCGGTGGCAGAGAGGCGGCGATGGTGGTCGAGAATGTGCTCCCACAACTCCGCGATGCCTGCGCCCGTAAGTGCCGAACAGGTCACGACCGGCGGTTTCCATTCGGCGAGCCGCGGAGTGAGAATGTGCAGCGCCGCGCGGTATTCGGCCGCCGCCGCCTTGGCGCGGGCGAGATTGTCGCCGTCCGCCTTGTTGATGGCGATCATGTCGGCGAGCTCCACCAGCCCTTTCTTGAGGCCCTGCAGCTCGTCTCCCGCCCCCGGAAGCATCAGGGCGAGGAAGAAATCCGTCATATCGGCGACGGCGGTTTCCGACTGGCCGGCGCCGACGGTTTCGACCAGGATGACGTCATACCCGGCCGCCTCGCAGATGAGCATGGTTTCGCGCGTCTTTGCCGCAACGCCGCCGAGCGTGCCGGCCGCCGGCGACGGCCGGATGAAGGCGCGAGCATCCGTGGCGAGCCTTGCCATCCGGGTCTTGTCGGCCAGGATCGAGCCGCCGGTGCGGGCGGAGGACGGATCAACCGCCAGAACCGCAACCTTATGGCCGAGCCCGGTGAGATGGCTGCCCAGCCTGTCGATCGTGGTCGACTTGCCGACCCCCGGCGCCCCGGTGATGCCGACGCGGCGCGCCGCCCCTGTGTGCGGAAGCAGGCTTTGCACCATGAGGCGCGCTGCACGCTGATGGTCGGGGCGCCGCGACTCGACGAGCGTGATGGCGCGCGCCAATGCGGCGCGCGCGCCTGCGCGCAGGCCGCCGATCAGCGAAGCGCTATCCGCGGGCGGCGGGACGCGATCCGGGATATGAGAAGAGACGCGAGTCATGGGCTTGAGGTTAAGATATGGTCGCCCCGCGCCGAAAGGCTACGTGTTTGTAACCGGTAGCCCGGATTGAGCGCAGCGGAATCCGGGGCCACCCTGTCGGCTCGGCAAGGCCGACCCCGGGTTTCGCTGTCGCTCAACCCGGGCTACATCACCGCATCGCTACGTTGCGGTTATCCGCCGCGTTAAGGAGAAGGCCATGTTCGACAGCGTCCGCGCCGCGCGGGGCGTGATCCGGTCGCTGCGCATCTATTATGGCAACAGGCAGCGGCGCGACGCGCTCGACCGGCACTACGCCCGGTTTGTCGCCAAGGACGATCTGGTGTTCGACATTGGCAGCCACGTCGGCGACCGGGTGGCGGCCTTCCGGCGGCTCGGGGCCCGGGTCATCGCGGTCGAACCCCAGCCGGCGCTCGCCAAGGCGCTGCGGCTTATCTATGGCCGCGACAAACGGGTGAGCATCGTGGAAAGCGCGGTCGGCCGTGAGCCCGGCAAGGTCGCCTTGAAACTCAATCTCGATAACCCGACCGTTTCGACTGCCTCGGAAGCTTTCATCGCAGCGGCCCATGATGCGCCCGGTTGGGAAGGGCAGCAGTGGATAAGAACGGTCGAGGTGCCGGTCACGACCCTCGATGCGCTGATCGCGCGCCATGGGCTGCCGCGCTTCATCAAGATTGATGTCGAGGGCTATGAGGCTGAAGTCCTGGCCGGGCTTTCCCTGCCGGCGCCGGCGCTGTCGTTCGAATTCACCACCATCCAGCGCGATATCGCCTGCGCCTGTGTGGCGCGTTGCGCCGCGATCGGCTATCGGGGATTCGAAGCCTCGCTTGGCGAGAGCCTCGCTTTTGTGCACGGACGTAAGCTTGATGCCGGCGAGATCGCCGATTGGCTGATCGGATTGCCGGGGCGCGCCAATTCGGGAGACATCTATGCGACGCTGGCTTAGGCTCCGCCGGAAAATACGCGCGTTGATTGGCGCGGCTTGGGCGGCGGTGTTTCTCCTCCCCCGCTTGCGGGGGAGGGTTAGGGAGGGGGCCCACTCCACGGCGTCGACTTGCGGCAAAGGCGCCCTCTTCAGCCTTCCCCCGCAAGCGGGGGAGGGGGAAGAAAAAGGCGTGGTCGCTTATTGTCGTTTCGTTGACTGCGTGTGCTCAACAGCCGTGCTCGCCCTGCTGGTGGCGCCCGTCTTCTCGCTTGCCGCCGGCCCGCTTGCCGTGGCGGTCGAGAACGCCAGCACGCCGACGCTGTGCGCCGAGACCGACAACGTCTACCTCAAGTTCACCTCGGCCGCGGTTCGCCAATTCGCCATCGAGGCCATCCATCCGGCCTATGCGGGCACCATCGTGGCCGACCGCACCGCCCCGGATTTCCGAAACTGCAATATGTCGGCCGATCCGGCGTATCGCGCCGAGCCGCGCCGGGTCACGATCTACGAGACCGGCGATTTGCAGCTCATCGGCCACACCTTCACGTCGTTCTGGCGGCCCGCCAACGTTCCGGTCCGGATCGGCGCGCGGGTAGAGACCGGGCTGCACCTCCTGCAGCTCTTCACGAAATTCAGGGAGCGCACCGAGGAAGTGCTGGTGCTCTATCCGGCCGACGGCTACTGGCGCGCGCGCCCGCTGCCGCCGGAGCATTTGTCCTACAGCGCCTACGGCTCGTCGTTCCTGATCGGGCCGGTCGAAACGGCGGGACGACCCTTTGTCGACATCCGCGATGTCGACTTCGATCCGGCGACGTTGAGCTTCCGCCTCGCCTTTGCGCGCGGCGGCGAGGCGACGCTGCGGCTTGACGCCGTCGATCGGGAGCACATCGCGCTCGACGTGAAACTCGATCGCGCCATAGCTGCACGCCCGTTCGCGGCGCTGCGCTCGATGTTCGTCACCGAAACCAATGCCGATGTGGCGCGGGTTGCCTGGCGCACGGCAGGCGGCAAAGCCTATGAAGGCGCGCCGATCATGTCGTTCGGCCATGCCGACGCGGAAGAGCTGTGGGCCGGACGGCGCCTGCCCTCGCGCCACAATACCAGCGCTCCCGACATGATTTTCCGCTCGTTCACGGGCGGCGAGTGAATGATCGAAAGCCGCAGGGCGCAATGAGCCGGCGCATTGCGCCCCACGGTCGGCAAGCCCCTCGCTTGTGAGGCGATATCGCGCTATCCTGATCAATCATGAGACCCGCGCCATGCCTTCGCCTGCCGATTGCCGCGATCACCGCCGCGATGCTCATCGCATGCCCGTCGGGCCGCGCGTATGCCGACCAGCGCGACGACTTTCTCGCCGGCCGCGTCAAGGAATGTCCCGGCTGCGACCTCACCGGCGCTAATTTCAAGCGCCGCGATCTCGGCGGCGCCAATCTCGCCGGGGCTATCCTTAAGGACGTAAATTTCCACGACGCCCGGCTCGTCGGCGCCAAGCTCGCTGGCGCGGATCTCACCGGCGCCAATCTCAACAAGGCCAATTTGAGCCGCGCCGATGCCGCCGGCGCCAGGCTCAACCAAGCGATGCTCTATGGCGCGATCCTCGATGCCGCCAAGCTGACAGGAGCCGATTTCAGCGAAGCCTTGATGGGCACCGCGCGGTTCCTGCGCTGCGATCTCACCAAGGCAACGCTGCGCAATGCCGATATGCGCAAGACGCGCCTCGACGCCGCGGTGTTGACCGGCGCGGACCTCACCGGTGCGGCGCTCGACCAAGCCATGCTGCGCGACGCCACGCTTGAGCGCGCGGTGCTCGCCGAAACGCGCCTGATGGGCGCCGATCTCACCGGCGCGAAGCTCAGCGGCGCTGACCTCACGGATGCCGACGCGCTGCATGCGAATTTACGCGGCGCCGATCTCTCAGGCGCGAACTTGGCCGAAACCAATCTGCGCCAAGCCAATCTCTACGAGGCGAGGCTCGACGGCGCGACCTACCGCGAAACCATCATGCCGGATGGGACGAAGGAGCCGTAGCGCGAGCGTCCTGTAGCCCGGATTGACCGCAGCGAAATCCGGGCTCGGCCTATCAACACGGCAACGCCGCTCCCGGGTTTTGCCTTCGCTCAACCCGGGCTACCCTTTCAAGCTCATTGACCAAGCTGATAAATCTCCAACCGCGCGGAGCTCTCGAACTGCCCTTGCGTCAGTTGGGTCGGCAGTTGCGGATTGTAGGCGCTCTGGCCCGGCTTACGGTACAAGTTGGTGCGGAGCACGATGCGGCGCGCGGCGGCGGGGTCGTTGCGCTCACAGGCAAGCTTGATGAACAACGAGCCGACCGGGGTTTCGCCCTCGGCAGGCGGCAGGGCCTGGCAATCTTTCGCCGGATTAATGTTGAAGCGCGAGGCCATGACGGCGCCGAGCGTGTAGGCTTCCTCGCGCTTCTTGCGATCCGCCTCGGTGATGTCGTTGCGGTGCTCTGGCCGCGCATCGGTCACCATGCGGATGCCTTTGAGGATGCCGGCATCATCGAAGAGTGCGCTGACGATCACCGGAAACGTCACCTCGTGCGTGCCGGCCCAGCGCGAGATTTCACGGTCGTTATCGTGGGCGCGCGCGATGTATTCCAGCTCGTCGTCGTATTCGAAATAGACCTCATGCAGGCCGTCGGGCTCGGCGGCGCAACGCTTGAAATCGGCCCAGCCTTTCAGCGGCGCGCGCGGCGGCCCGCCGTTGGAGCCGCAGGCGAAGCCGCGGAACTCGCTCGGGCTTGGCTGCTCGGCGATCGGCGCGCCGATCTTGAGGTCCCAGATGGTTAAGCGGCTCAAGGGCTGCGTTTCGGCCGGCGACGCGGTCCAAACCGCCATGCCAAGGATCAGGGGGATGCAATATCGACCTGACACTCCAACCTCCGCGGACTGTACGGTGGGCAACGGCGCGTCGCTAACCGCGCCACCTGCACGGCGTTTCCTGCGCCTTTGCCCCGCCCTGTCGGATCTTGCCGTTTGACGGGGTGGGCAAAGCCGCGCAAAGCCAAGTGCGCGATATCATAGGCTGTTGCGGGCGCCTTTGCCCACCCTGCCGGACCGGATCTTTCGGTCGTAGGATGAGTTGAGCGATCGCCAACCCATCGAGGCCTAGCAGCGGAGGAGGCCGTCGGCGGGTTTCGCTGCGCTCAAACCCTTCCTGCCGGGAGGACAGGGCTCACGGCTTGGAATCCTTCGCCGCCAGGCAGTATGATGCCGCCAATCAATCGATCCATGTGCCGGGAGGCAATCGCGTGCGTCAGCCATTTCAGCCTGTTCACCCACCGCGCGGGCGGCGCGCCGTTTTCGTCTTCGCAGCGCTTGCAGGCGCGCTGTTGGTCGCGCCCGCGCATCTCGCCGCGCAGGCTCCCGACCCCAGCGACATTGCGGAGGGCGCCCGACTGTTCCGGCAAAAGGGCAACTGCCAATCATGCCACGGCTGGGCCGGCGACGGCCGCAAGATGGATACCCAGATGCCCGACGGCGCCAATCTGCGCGAAACCCGCCTCGACCGCGCCGCCCTGATCATGACGATCAAGTGCGGCCTGCCCGGAACCGGGATGCCGCCGTTCGACAAATTCGCCTACAGCGACGGCCGCTGCTACGGACTCAAGCAGGCCGACTTGAGAAAGGCCGGCCAGCGCATGTCCGACCCGCCGGCCACCCTGCAGAACCGGGAAATCGAGTACATCGCGGACTTCCTGTACGCCAAGGTCATCGGTAAGGGCCCGATGAACCACGAAAAATGCATCGAGTTTTGGGGTCAGGAAACCGAGGCCTGCGCAGAGTTCCCGAAGTAGCCAGCGGCGAAGGCGGCAAGGCTATGTCATGGCGTAAGCGCGGGCGCGCAGGAGTTTCTCACAAGTGGCATTCACCCCAACGCGCGAACGCCCGGCAATGCGAGAGCGTTCCGGCCGGATATCCGGTGCGCTTTAGCGGCGCCCGTGGTAGGTTCCGGGATTGAACAGCGCCGACGATACGGTCGCAATTGGCAATCACACGAGCCGTTATGGAGGGAAGTTGTCATGAATGCATGGTCGAGGGTCGTCGCCGTTGCAATCGCGGGCTCTTTGAGCGCGCTCGTTGCCGGCGCCAGCGCAAACGCCGCCGAAATCACTGTTGTCGCCAGCGGCGGCCCGCTGCCGGATGTCATGGGAACGCTGGTGCCGATGTTCGAAAAAGCCACCGGAAACAAGGTGAAGATCACCTTCAAGGGCGGACCTGCGATCGCTGCCGACGTCAAACAGGGCGCCGCGGACCTCGTCGTCACCAACACGGAGGTTGTCGACGCACTTGCCAAGGCCGGCGATGTGGTCGCGGACGGCAAGACCTTGCTGATGATTTCGAAGGTGGGCGTCGCCGTGAAAGCCGGCGCGCCGAAGCCGGACATCAGCACGCCGGACAAGCTCAAGGCGGCGCTGCTGGCGGCGAAGACCGTCGGTTACAGCCAGGGCGCCAGCGGCCAGCACTTCCTGACCGTGATCGAGAAGCTCGGCATCGCCGACGCAGTCAAGGGCAAGGCCGTGATTGCGCAAGGTCGCCCGGTCGGCGCCGCAATCGCGTCGGGCGAAGCGGAGATCGGCGTGCAGCAGGTGGCCGAACTGCGGCCGGTCGCCGGCACTGAGGTGATTGGCGAGATGCCAGCCGAACTGCAGAAGCAGATTCCCTATTCGGCCGGGATCGTGGCGAAGGGGAAGGACGCGCAGACCGCGCGGGCGCTCGTGAGCTTCCTGCGATCCGAACCGGCGTTGGATGTCCTCAAGCGCAAGGGCATGGACCTGCCCTGACCCGCGCTCTGCGGGGGCGCGGGTTTTCTGCGGCCACGGGGTCGTAGAGAGGTTGAGCGATAGCGAAACCCAGCCAGGGGCTTCCGGGGGGAAGCCGGTGGCGGGTCTCGCGGAGTTTGTCATCCAGGCCGGCCAGGGCCGGACCGGGAGCTCAACCTACGCTGCCGGCGCCCAGGCCAGTTCGGGCCGCAAAATGCCAGTAGCGATTCCGGGTCACCGGCACTACATTCGCGACGCGGGGCTGCTGAGTGCGTCAGGAGCCTTATCCCCGGGGCCTTATCGATCCTGAAGGGAGCTGTCCCTGACCGGGCTCGTGGGCTCGGACATATGGCGCCCACCTACTTTCGTAGGGAACCCGGGATCGTCGCTCCAACGGCTCAAGTGGCTCCGCACCGTTCCGGATGGCAAACAGCGTCGAATCTCCCGAGCAATTGAAGGCGGATCTGCGCAGGGCCGCTCTGGCGCGACGGGACGCGTTGCCGCCGGCCGAGCGGATGGCGGCGGCGTTCGCCATCGCGGAGCGCGGATTGCCGGTCGACGTCACGCCTGGAATTGTTGTATCGGGCTTCTCGCCCCTGAAGAGCGAAATCAGCCCTTTGCCGCTCCTGCGGTGCCTCGCCGGCGCGGGCGCACGTCTGGCGCTGCCGGTTGTGGTCGGACGGGGCAAGCCGCTCATCATGCGGGCATGGTCGTTCGGTGCGCCGCTCGTGGCCGGCGTCTGGGGCATCCGCGAGCCGCCGGCCGACGCGCCGGAATTATTTCCTGACATCTTGATTGTGCCGCTGCTTGCGTTCGATCGGCGCGGCCATCGCATCGGCTACGGCGCTGGATATTACGACATGACGATCGCACGGCTCCGCGCCATGAAGACCGTCACCGCGATCGGCGTCGCGTTTGCGATGCAAGAAATTGCCGCGGTGCCGGCGACCCCCCGCGACGCACGCCTCGATCTCGTGCTAACGGAACGCGAAGCCATCGATTTCAGGACGTGACCGAGTGCGGATTCTGTTTATTGGCGACATCGTGGGGCGCAGCGGGCGCAGCATCGTGATGGAGCGCCTGCCTGGGCTGATGCAGGACTGGCGGCTCGATTTCGTCGTCATCAACGGCGAGAACGCCGCGGGCGGTTTCGGCATCACGGAAACGATCTACCAAGACCTTGTCGGCGCCGGCGCCGACGCCATTACGCTTGGCAATCATGCCTGGGACCAGAAAGAAGCGCTGGTGTTCATCGCCCGCGCGCCGCGGCTCATCCGCCCGGTCAACTATCCGAAAGGCACGCCGGGACGGGGCGTCGCGCTGATCGACGCGCGCAACGGCGCCCGCGTGCTTGTCATCAACGCCATGGGCCGCATTTTCATGGACCCGCTGGATGATCCTTTCGCGGCGCTGGAGCGCGAGGTCGCCGCGTGCCCGCTCAAGACCGGCGCGGACGCCATCATCGTCGACATGCATGCGGAAGCCTCCAGCGAAAAGCAGGCGATGGCGCACTTTCTCGACAGCAAGGTGAGCCTTGTGGTCGGCACCCATACCCATGTGCCCACCGCCGATCATCAGGTGCTCCCGGGCGGCACCGCCTTCGTAACCGACGTGGGCATGACGGGCGACTACAATTCGTGCATCGGGATGATGAAGGACGAACCGCTGTCCCGGTTCATCCGGCGCATTCCGGGCGCCAAGTTCGAGCCGGCGCTCGGGCCCGCCACGCTGTGCGGCCTTGCGGTTGAGACCGATGATGGTACCGGCCTCGCGCGGCGCGTCGCCGCCGTCCGCCTGGGCGGCCGGCTTGAAGAAGCGCGCCCGATCTTCTGGGATTGAAATGATGAGCGGATTCCGCTGACATTCTTCTGTCGTCATTGCCGGGCTTGAACAGGCTTGACCCGGCAATCCATCTCCATGCGAAGAATCCATCTCCATGCGAAGAAGGTGGACCCGCGGGTCAAGCCGCGGGTGACGGAAACAGGGGTGCGCTTCACTTATCAAACGCAAGGAGTCGTTCATGGGGTCTGGGGTCGGCATCCGCCAGGTCGGTTACTTCGATTGCGCTGGCGGCGGGCAGGTCGTGGTGCAGGACAACATCGCTTATGTGGCGCATATGAAGAGCCCGCACGGCACCTCCATCATCGACGTCAGCGATCCCAAGAGCCCCAGGGAGCTGGCGACGCTTGGCATGCCCCAGGGGGCGCATTCCCACAAAGTCCGCGTCGGCAATGGGCTGATGGTGGTCAACCACGAGATCAATCACGCGGACACGCGGCCGCTGCCTGCGGATTTCCGCGGCGGCATAGGCATCTACGACGTCAGCAAGCCGGGTTCGCCGCATCTCCTGAGGCGCTGGGAGACCGCCGGTTCAGGCGTGCATCGCTTCGATTTTGATGGCCGCTACGTCTACATGTCGCCGACGCTCGAAGGCTATGTCGGCAATATCGCGATGATCATGGACTTGAAAGACCCGGCGCACCCCGCCGAGGTCGCCCGCTGGTGGATGCCCGGCCAGTGGATCGAGGGCGGCGAGAAGCCGACCTGGGCCAAGACCGCGCATCGTTGTCATCACCCGCTGCGGCTCGGCAACCGGCTCTACACCAGTTATTGGTTCGGCGGCTTCGTCATTCTCGACATCGACGACCTCGCGAAGCCCAAGCTCGTTTCCGGCCTTGACTGGTCGCCGCCGTTCGCCTGCCCCACCCACACCGCATTGCCGATCCCCTTCGACATCCGCGGCCGCCGTTATCTCCTGGTGGCCGACGAGGACGTGCAGCGGCCGGTCGACGCGATGCCGGCTTTCGTCTGGATCGTCGACATCACCGACGAGGGGCGGCCGGTGCCGGTCGGCAGCTTTCAGGTCGACGGCATCGAGGACAAACCGCAGCAGCCGCTTATGACGGGGTGCCACCAGCCCTGCGAGAAGGTCACCGGCACGGAGATCCCTTGCGCATGGTTCTCCCACGGCTTGCGGATCATCGATATTTCCAATCCCCACGCGATCCGCGAGGTTGCGCACTTCATGCCGGACCTGCCGCCGGGATCAGACCGCGTGCAGAGCAATGACGTGACGGTCGATGCGCGGGGGTTGATCTATCTGATCGATCGCCTACGCGGACTGACGATTTTGGAGCGGGTGTAGCGGATGAAGGCGTCTCCACGATGCCGTTGAGTTGCGTGATCCGGCCAATATGAAATGATCCTCCCGGAAGATCACGGGAATGAAACAGGGAGGAGCAACAATGTGCGCATTCATCCTTGAACGGAGAGTCACCGCAGCCCTGATGGCGGCCTGCTGGGCGATGGCGGCGCTGATCATTCCGACGTGGGCACAGCAAACGGCGGGGCCGCCGGACTTTTCATCAAATCTGGCCGGCTGGGTCGGGCTCAACGGCGGCGGTCCGTCCTACGAGGCGGTTCCCGGCCGCTTGCCGCCCGTCGTCAGCGATCCGGCGCATCCGTTCACCCCCAACGGCGTCGGCAAGCAGCCGACTTTCCGGATTGCCGATCTTTCCAACCCGAACCTGAAGCCCTGGGTGAAGGAGCACATGCAGAAGGACATCGACGAGGTGCTTGAGGGCAAGAAAAGCGCCTTTACGCCGCAGTCAAGCTGCGTGCCTGCGGGCGTTCCGTTCTTCATGGGCTATGGCGGACCGGACCCTCTGGTATTCCTGCAGACGCCCAAGGAAGTCTGGATCCTCTGGCGGGAGGACAATCAGGTCCGCCGCATCTACATGGACACACCGCACTCGGCAAACCTGAAGCCGTCATGGTATGGCGAATCTGTCGGCCATTACGAGGGAGATACCCTTGTCGTCGACACTATAGGCCTGAATGACAAGACGGTCGTCGACGTCTACCGAACCCCGCACACCGAGAAGCTGCACGTCGTCGAGCGCTGGCGCATGGTTGACGGCGGCAAGGGGATGCAAGTCATCTTTACGGTCGAGGACCCTGACGCCTTCTATGAACCTTGGACCGCAATGCGGCGCTATCGGCGCGTGGAGCAGGAGCCCTACGAAAAGATCTGCGCCGAGAACAATACCAATCTCTTCGACTATCATATGCCGATGGCGGAGAAGCCGGATTTTTGAGAGGCTTGTATTCCACGCCGTAGCGGCTGCTTTTGACCCCAAACGGTCATTAACTGGCCGGTAAATTCCAAATGAGCATCGAAGCTGTTCGGCAAGTGAGGGGAAACGACAACCGACAATCTCGTGTTGCAGGCTCTCTGCCGGAGCGCGAAGCGCTAACCCTTTACGTCTCGACCGACGCCCAGGACCTCACCAGCCGGCTTGCCCAACTGAAGGCGGCCGGATGCGAACGCGTGTTGCGGAAGAAGATCAGCCGATCGCCACGCTCCCCTTCACCGTTCGCCAACACCAGCCGCGACGGCCGTCGGCCCGACGTACCGGCAGGTGCATGCGCGCCGCAACGGGCGCCATCGACCTGACGGAGAAAATCGGGTCGGCTTGAGGGGAAATTCGGCGGGTCTCGCGATGCGAGATCAGTCAAGCTGGCCGAGACGCTCTCGCCTGGGCACGTTTCAGCTTCCGGGCACGTTTCAGCTTCTTGGCCCATCCGGCAGGATCGCGCAAGTATGGCGGCGGGTCATGCAATCCGTCGGTGCTGCGCTCGTACTTTAGGCCGGCCTGGCGCGCTTCGGCGGACATGGTGAGGCAGCCTGGCGCGGTCAGGAGGACACGGGGGGCACGCGTGCCGCATTCCGGGCAGGCGGACGGTAACTCGCATTCCGCCATTGGCCGCTGCTGTGTGAAGGGCCCACACTTCTTGCACATATATTCGTAGGTCGGCATCGACTACCTGCCTCCGGCCGAAACGCATCCTGCGGCCGGACTAAGGGAAACATGAACTAGCCCGTCGCGATTGTAGGAAACTATACCAGTTGACAGCCCGGCTGTGAACGTCAATCGGTCGCAAATGCGGAGAAGAGCGTCGATGGAGCAGCCCTGAAATCCCGCCGCCAGGGACGTGGTATATTATTTGCTGGTGCTCGCGCCTGCTCCTGGCCCTGAGCAGACAAACCAGAGCGACTCTTGCGGCCAAGGCGATCACTCGCGCGCGCAATGACCGGGGTATCCGGCCGGAAACGTCGCCGCGGGAGTAATTCAGACGGTTGAGCGACGCCGGGCAGCCCCTGCAGGTCCGGGCCCGCGCAAAGAGCGCGGCGGCACCTTCAGGATGACCACTCATCGTGCGGCGCCGTGAATATGATTTGAATTAAGGAAACGCTGCTCTGTCTCCCCATGGATCGAGAAAGCTGCCATATCGGCGGGCAATCCTGTTATCGCGTCCTAAGCTCATTGCTGAGGGCATCAGGCAGCCTCCACCCATCGGTGAAGTCGAATGATTGCTGGAATCGGATGGCGTCCGCGGTCGAACCGCCAGCGGGCACCGTCCCCTCGATCTGATAAAGCCGCCGATTGTGAAAGAAAACGGAAGCATAAATCTGGCTGCCGTCCACGCCGTCGATGCTGGCTTGCCGGCCAATGATCCGACGCGTGCTATGGGGAATGTCGATCTTTACCTCACCCCGTCGCGAGAGCATCAATACCGCATAGGCCATGACGTTGCCTTCTGACATCTCGGTATGCGGCAGATCGGCGACCGTGACCTTGAACTCGCCGCCCCCTTGCAGAACGGAATAGACGCGCGCTTCGACCAAGCGGCCGCCGGAGGCTTGGTAAGACGTGGTTTCGACCTTGGGCTCAGCGGGAAAGGCGACCGTAAAGCCCTCGTTCGGGTACTCGTATTCCCTCCAGCCCTGCGCACCAGCCGGCGTGCTTGCGGCAATCATGGCGACGATGAAGGCAATGAGGCGCATTTTTGATGTTCTCAGGCGAGAGCTGTCGCTTGCAGCCGCGAACATCGTACCGCAGTTGCCCGCGCGATTGGAAGCACGGAGAGGGCGGATCCCTCGCCTGCGTGACGCATCGATCAAAGCACAATCAAAACGACGTTTGCCGGATTGAGGTTGGCCGTTGCTTTCGTCTTGGTCCGCCGTTGGCCCAAGGCAGAGGTTCCGGAGTGCGGTCCAGAGGTTTCTTTCGGAAGTCGGCGCGCGGTCGGGGGCGTCGGGCCGAGGCCACGAGACTCAGGTCGCCCATCGGACGATAAGCCCGCAATGTTGCCGCTTTCCTAAGTTCAGGCACGCGCGAACGCGCGCCTGAACCGTGCCATTGCAACCTCACCTCTCCGGCAGCGCAAAGACCCACAACGTCGACCCGCCGTCCGGGTTCTTCATCTCCGGAACGAGCGTGGACAGTGAACGCCCGAGCCCCGATCCGCTGCCGGCTGCGACCGCCACATATTGCTTGCCGTTGACGCTGTAGGTGACCGGGAACGAGTTCACCATGTTGTTGGTGCGCACCTGCCACAGCACCTTGCCGGTCGCATCGTCGAAAGCCTTGAAATAGCGGTCGATGTCGCCCGAGAACACGAGGCCGCCGCCGGTCGGCAGCACTGCGCTGGTGTTGGGCGCGTGCTGCCGATAGGACCACACCTGCGAGCGGTCCGCGAGCCTGATGGCGTCAACACGCCCGATATTGCCGTCGCTGCCCGGAACCTTTGTGCGGGCGAAGACGGCGCGGCCGCCGCCCGTATAGGCCTGGCCCGGATCGAGCGGCGTCGGCGTGGTGTTCGAGCAGTACTCGTTGAGCGGCATGTAGAGGATGCCGGTTTGCGGATTGTAGGCGGTCGCCGGCCAGCCGCGGCCGCCCGGATCGGACGGACAGTTGACGGTGGTCTGACCGATATGCGGGATCGCTGCGACGTTGATGGTCTTCTCGCCGGTCTTCGGATCGATTGCAGCCACCACGTTCTGCGGCACCGTCTCCTTGTGCCACAGCCATTGGCCGTTGGTGCGGTCAAGCGCCTCGATGATTCCGAGCTTGCCGCTGGTCACCACGGCTTTGCGCGTTTCGCCATTGACCGGAAGGTCGACCAGCATGCGCTCATAGACGTAGTCGAGATCCCAGGTGTCGTCCTCGAGATGCTGGTGGTACCACTGCATCTTCCCGGTATCAGGATTGATCGCGAGGGTCGAATCCGAATACATCGCATTGGTCTTCAGGCCCGGCTTTTTCGGCAGCGTGCCGCGCATTTCTGCGATCCACGGATAGGGTTGGCCAGTGCCGTAGAACACGAGGTTCTGCTCGGGATCGTAGCTGCCGGTAATCCACGCCGAGGCGCCGAAGCGGCTTTCGAGCGGCAGGCCGTTCCAGGTGTCGAAGTTCGGGTCGCCGGGATGCGCGATCGTGTGCACGCGCCACAGCTCGGCGCCGGTCTTGGCGTCGTGCCCGGTGATGAAGCAGCCGCCCGGCTCTGCGTTGCCGCAGCCGGTCATGCCCTGGATGATCTTGCCATTAACAATGAAAGGGCCGCCCGTATAGCGCCAGCCCTTGGTCCAGTCGGCCGTGGCGTGCTCCCACACCAGCTTGCCGGTTTTGGCGTCGAGCGCAATCAGGTTGGCGTCGGAGGTCGCAGCGATCAGCATGCCTTCATAGATCGCCATGTTGCGCGAGGAGAGATTGATGGTGTCGGCGATCAGCTTGGCCGGCAAATCGCGCTTGTATTCCCAGATCAGGTCGCCGGTCGCGGCGTTGAGCGCCTGAATCTTGTTGCCGTAGTTGAAGATATAGAGCACGCCGTCGTGTACGATCGGCGTCGTCTCCGTGGCGCCCGGGACCAGCGACCACGTCCACGCCACCTGGAGATCCTTGACGTTGCTTTTGTTGATCTGGTCGAGCGGGCTGTAACCATAACCGTCAAACGTGCGCCGCCACATCAGCCAGTCGGGGGCCGGCGGATTGCGCAGCATCGCGTCGGTCACCGGCGTCAGGTTTCGTGTCGGATCGACGCCCTGCGCGAATGCCGAAGCGCCGGCGAGCAGCAGCGACGCCAGGGCAAACATTGATGACTTGGCATAGCGATGTGCGGACATGTGCTCCTTCCCCTTGTATGTGCTCATCGTCTTGTATGTGCTCATCGTCTTGTATGTGCCCATCATCCCGAACCACTGCTCCTCAGTCAAACCACTTTTCCCTCACGAGTTCAGGAGTGCAAGGGCCGCCGCGGGAGCGCATTGCGATGCGGCGGCGCGGGCCTGCGGCATCGCGTCCAGAAGCGCATCGAAGCCCACATAGCTGCGGCCTAAGCGCCGCGTGATCTCGCTCACAACATGCGCGCCGATCCCGGCGCCGACCACCGGCGCGTTGGCCGGGAGCAGATGTTCCGAGTCGGCCAGCATGACGGCGTCGATGACGCGGCGCATCTGCATCTCCGCAAACCACTGCGCCAGCGCCATCCAAGCCCGATCGTCGGCGTCGGCATCGTCAGCGCCGACCATGCGGGCGAGCCGCGCCTGGGAGCCTTCGCGCGTCTTCTCGCGGCCGTCCGCCGTCGCCATCAGGTCGGCCTCCGCGGGCAAAGTGCCGAGAATGCGGTAGACGTCGGCCATATTGGCGAAATTCTCGTTGATCAACGGCGTCCAGGCCCCTTTGAACGGCGCGCGGTCGGCGCAGGCCATGATGAAGCTTCGCACCAGCCCGGCGTACACAAGCTCGCCCGTGCCAAGCCGCTGTGCGTCCGTGTAGCCGCGCGCCGCCACTTTGCCGTCGATGACCGGCACAATGTCAGTCGTGGTCGAGCCCATATCGATCAGGAGGGCATTGGGGCAGCGGGAGGCGATAAAGGAGGCGCAGGCGTGCCAATTGGCCGATGCCACCAGGCCTGCGTGCTCGCGCGCCTCCTCGGGGCGAACATATCCGGCCGGTCCTGCATAGATGGATACCGGCGTTCCGTTGAGCTTGTGCGCCGCGAGCATGGCAAGATGCTCAACGCCTTCGGGGCGCGAGGGGAAGGTGTCGGCGAGTTCGCCCGTCATCGTGACGACGTGGCGCTCGGCCGCACCCAGGTCGGCTCTTGCCCGGTTGAACGCCTCAGCGAGGCGCTCCACCCCGCCGCGCAGCGGGGATGCGACTTGGACCGCCTTGACGATGCGGCCGGACTCGGCGCGCGCAGCTTTGAGGTGGACGCCGCCGATGTCCCAACCAATCACAATGCTCATGTTGCCTCGCGCGCCGTCCGAATCTACTGAAATCACCTGCGGCGGAGAGGTTCGATGGATATCATTCCGGTGCTCGATCTGCGAGGCGGAATCGTCGTGCGCGCCCGCAGGGGTGAGCGCGACCAATATCGGCCGCTCGAATCGGCTCTGTCCCCCACCAGCGACCCTGTCGACGTGATGCGGGGCTTCTGCTCGGTTTATCCTTTCAAAACCTTCTACATTGCCGATCTCGATGCCATCATGGACACGGGAGACAATGACGTGACGCTGCGGCGCCTGAAAGCCGCATTTCCAGCGGCGGCGTTCTGGGTGGATAACGGCGTTGCCGACCTGTCCGCGGCCTTAAGCTGGCTCGAAGCAGGGTTGGGTCACCTGGTTGTTGGCAGCGAGAGCCAGCGAGACACAAGGCTGGCGCAGGGCGTGTCCGCACACGACCGCGTCGTGCTGTCGCTTGATTTTCGCGAACAGGCGTTTCAGGGGCCGCCGGCGCTGCTCACCGAGGTTAAGTCCTGGCCCCAAAGGCTGATCGTCATGACGCTGGGGCGGGTCGGCAGCGGCGCCGGGCCCGATCTTGATCGGCTGCGCGCAGTTCGCGACATCGCGCAGGCTCGACAGATCTATGCCGCTGGCGGCGTCCGCGACCGCGCCGATCTCCTTGCGCTCAAGCGCGAAGGAATTGCCGGCGCGCTTATCGCCAGCAGTCTTCATGACGGCCGCCTTCGCGGCGACGATCTCGCATGCTTCAAGGGGAAGGACTTCAAGGGGAAGGACGTGGACGGCCCCCGGATCAACTCCGGGGGCGACAAGCCCGGCCATGACTCCGAATAAATGGCTGCAAGTGGCTCGGTATGGCCGAAACGCGCCCTTGTCCGGATATGCGCCCTAGGCCGCAAACGGATGCTTCACCTGGTCGCGTTTCGCCACCACTTCCGCAGCTTTCGGCTCTCCTCTGACGGCGCGGGCGATCGCCTCCTTGGTCGCCCGGTAGTTGAAGTCCTGGATCTTCTTGTCGTCGGCCGCCTCCCAATGGATGAACACGCCGACGCAGATGAAGAGATCGTCCGCCTCGGACTGCGGAATGATTCCTTCCGCGACGCTATCCGCCACCGCCTTGGCGACCGCATGCTGGGCCGGCCCGAACATCTGCACTGCCTGCTTGGCGCCTTTGATTGTCACCTTGTTGAAGAGGACGGTTGCGGGTTTGCACAGCAGGTTTGGCGCCACCACCGCCAAAAGCGACGTGAAACCATCCTTATTGTTGGTCAGACAATTTGCGAACGCCTGCTCGGCGGCGCTGCCGCGCGGACCCATGATAAGGTCGATGTGGGCAACCTCGTTGCCTTCCCCCACGAGTGACTCACCGACGCAGAGCCCATTGATTACTGGCATGGCCATCTCTCCCTTGCGAGGAATTTTGTGACGTTACCGCGCCGGAGGTCCGGCCGGCGTACCTCGTCTATCCTTGTTGTCAGCGCCCGGCAGAAAGCGCCGGACCGGTTAGCCAGATAGCGGCGGAAACTTACTCCCGCTGGTGTCAGTCAACCACTCTTGCGATCGGACGGCAAGGCAGATTGCAGGCGGCGGCCGAACAGGGTCGCGACTGTCAGGTCGGCGCTGGCGCCGGGATTTATGCCGCGCGCCTTGAGGGCGGCGTCCCATTCCAGGAGTTTGTCAAGCAGATCGGCCGGTTCTTGCGCCGACCACAGCAAGGCGTCAAATTTCATCGCATCCCGACAGACGTCCGCCGCAGCCTCGGCGCCCTGTTTGCGGACGATATGGCTGTCGGGAAACTTCGACAGAAAGCCGAGATAAACCGCAACGGCGGCCCACTTCGGGTCGGACCAGCGCGCCGCGGCGGCGGCGTGACGCGCCATGCCGAGATCGAAGACATCGGCGAATGCGGTCGCATATTGCCGGGCGATCCGATCGCGATCGGCGGCTTCGCTCATCGCCTGCTTCAGAGTGGCCTGCGCCGGCGCAAAAACGTCGTGCCTTTCCGCGCGTCCGAGGCCCGCGGGAGACGCCCGCCGAATGGCCGCAAAGGCATCGTCGGCATCCCGAATATCGAGGCCATCGAGCACGCGAACGAGCGCGGCGCGCAGCTCAAGGTCCTCAAACTCGGCCGCAGCCGCCAACGGCGCGCAAAGCAGCGCGATGCCGAGATTGGTGTTGGCGCCGACGGCGTTAATGGTCGCCTCGACTGCGCCTCGAATGCGCGCCCCGACGCGCGCGGCGGGCGCACACAGCGGATCGGCCGCCGCCGCGGCGCTGTCGATGAATTGCGCCGCCGTCATGCCGTGGCCGCCCGCGTAAATGTGAACGTTGCCCGGCTTCGGCGCGTCAAGTTCGTCGCGGCATGCGGCGATAAACGCCTCAGCGACGATTCGCCGCGATATCACGCGCCCAATCCTTGCGTCATGCGTTCCGCCATCGCGGCCACCATGTCGCGCGCAAGGGCGGCGGCAATATCGAACGATGTCACCTTTTGCAGACCGGACCACGCCGGCATGCTGTTGACCTCGAGCACCGTGGGGCGGTTGTCGAAATCATAGAGAATATCCACGCCCGCAAATGCAGTCCCTACCGCGGCGGCGGCGCGCAGCGCGAGATCCCGCATTTCCTCGTTGGCGACGACCGGCACAGGCCGCGCGCCGCGCTTGACATTGGTGATCCAATCGGACGAATGCCGCGCCATTGCGGCAATGACGCGGCCCTGTGACACCAGCAGGCGAAAATCGCGAAAGCCGTCATGCTCGACGCCGACGAAGCGCTGCAGGTAATAGACGCCGTTGATGGCGGCCGGCTCCGGCACGTCCTCCGGCGTGCGGATCAGCCGCAGGCCTCGCCCCTGCGAGCCGAACAGCGGCTTGAGAACGAGGGGGCCATCGGCGGCCTCGCGGGCCACAATGGCGATCGCGGCCTCGCGGGATTCGACCGCCCAGGCCGGCGGCGTCGCCACGCCGGCGCGTGCGAGCAAGAAGCTGGTCATCGACTTGTCGACGCAGCGCTCGATCGCGCGGGCGTCGTTGCAAACCATTACGCCGAGATCGCGGGCGGCATGGAGGATCCCAAGCCGCAGCGTCACGGCCTCGAAACTCCCGCCCGACATGCTGCGCACCAGAATGGCGTCAGGCAGGCCGGCCCCGAACCCGTCGATCACCAGGCCCGTGGGATTTGAGGTCGCAACGCCGCACGCCGTCAGTCTGATCGGCGTCGACGTCGCGCCCAGAGCCGTGAGAGCGCGCGATAACGCACGCGCATGCCAATCCATGTTGTCGACAACGAGGCCGATCTGGAAGTGCCGCCTTGCCCGTTGTGTCGCGAGCGCTTCAGGAGAAAGACGCATCGAGAAGGCCAAGATTCAGTTCTCCGGCGCGAAAGGTCGCGCCGGCATCAATTGCCGTCACGATGGCCCTGGCGGGGCTGAACAGCATCGGATCAATCGCGTAAAAGTCGCCGTTAACGCTCGCGAACAGTTCCGCGAACGACCGCCCGTAGTCGCGCGACCCCTTGCTCGGCAGCCGCTCCGCCAGCGACTGCGCGGCCGCGGCGTCGCCCGATACGAAGAGATGCACCTGTCCGCCATAGATGATCGCATCATTGGTGCGCCCCATCGCCGTTGCCAAATCGGGATGCGGCGGACATAGGGGCGCGGCGGCCATGCCGTCGACGATGCGATCGAGCGGGAAGCCGAGTTCGAGCGCCTTGTGGAGCGCAACTTCCAGCGCGCGCGCCACAATTTGCGTCGCGCCGGCAAGGCTCTGGGTCGGCGCAAAGATGATCGTCAGCGAGTCGGGCGAAATCCCGCAATCATCGGCAATCTTTTCGACGACCGGGGGCGGCGGCGCTGCGGCGGACTCCAGCACCAGCGCGCCGCTTTCGGCGCGGTCGACGTAGCCAAGCTTCTCGAAAAGCGGCTCGCGCCGGGCGAGCGCGCGCGCCGGGCCAGAGCCCAGCGCGAAGAACGAACCATCGGCCGCTTTGTGTGAAAGTCTCCAGCCCGCGTATTGGCTGGCGAGGCAGGCGATCACCGGATGGGACGAGCGCACTGCAACGGTCCATGGCCAATTCGGCGTTGTCCCCGCCGGAAGGAGGGCAACGTGGCCCACACCACCCATGCAGATTTCGGCGATGCGCAGTCCCGCCGCGATGCTGCCCGGAAAGCTGCTCCCGGCGTCGATCAGCTGTTCGCCCAGCGGCCCCCGCGCGACGCCGATCCTGAGCGAAGCTGCGTCGGCCACGAAGGCACCGACGAGATCCGCCGCTCGCCTGTTTACGCTAAGCGCGGTGCTCATGGCGCGTTCGCGTGTATCCAATCCCGCGTCCAATCCTGCATCCACCTGTGAACCTGCGCCAGCCGCTCATGGACGAGCGCTCTTGCCTCCGATGCAGTGGCGCCGCCCGCGTGGACTGTGCAGAAAGGCTCGCCTCTGTTGATCGCAATGCCGGCGCTCGGCCGGTCCGCGGACCAGTCCGGCCATTCGAACCGCGCCGGCGCAGTGACGTCGCGCTCAGCATAGGCAATCGCAGAGGCCTTTGCCGCGTGGAACCGCGGCGCTTCGTCGATCAAGCTGCCTTCGCACGCCGCCATGTGAAGGGCAAACAGCGAGCCGCCATCAATTTCAAAGATGTCGAGCGTCGCCCCCGGCCGCGGATTGACCTCCAGGATCGAGAAATCATCGCCATCCACCATGAAGTCCGCGCTGTTCAACCCCTTCAGCGACAGCGCCACCGCAAGTCGGCACGCCGATTCCGCAAGGCGTTTGGCCAGGCCGGGTGCAATGTCTGCGGGCCGTACCGCGCCGCCGTAGCGGAACGGCTGACGCACTGTCGGGCATGCCCATTGCTTGCTGAAGCCGAGCACGATCGCCGAGCCGCCATTTGCCAAGAGCAGCGCCGAAACTGGCCTGCCCGGCGCGCGAGATTGATAATAAACGTCTTGGCCGAATTCTTTCGCCGATGCGTCGCCGACATGCGCTCCTCCGGCGCCGCCGCGTCGCTTGGCCAGGAAGCCCTCGCGCGCCGGCGGAGGCGACAGCGTGACTCGCGGATGCGCGACATCGCAATCGCGGCACACCGCGGCAAAAGTCTCGGGGTCTTTCGCCCGCGCAACGGTGTGGGCGTCGTTGCCGAACAGGCGCCAGCGTTGCTCCAGCCGCGCAAGCAGCCGCGGTCGATCCTCAAAGCCGGTGCCACAGACGATCCCGATCGGAACGTGATGATCCGCGAGGCGCTCCAATGCGCTCGCGAGATCCTGTTCGCGGAAACCTTGTGCGAGGGAAGTCCGGAGGGCCACGTGGGCCTGCGCCGCCGCTACGGTGTCCTGGTCACCGAAAAAGTCCGCCACAAGGGGCAAATATCCGCCGCGGCGCGCCGATGAGGCCAGCGCGCGCCCGGAAATCGCAGCAATCAGCACTGCTTCGTTAGCCATTGAGTTCGCGCGCGAGGATGAATGCCTCGCGGATATCGAGTTGCGTGGGCTTGACTGCGGAAACCATGCGGGAGAACAGGCCGGACTCGGTCTTGTATTTGATATTGCCTATGGCCAACGGGCCGATCCCCAGGGCTCCGTGTGTTGTCAGTTCCACGCCGTTCGCCATCGCGTCAAGGCCCTCGATTCCGGATGGCGGCACGGCGTTGGCGTCTGCCGCCACCAGGAGGCCGCTTGCGGCCTCAAGCTGGGAGCGGGCGAGGACGCGGACGCCAGCCCGCCCGCAGCAGGCGGCCACTTCGGTGGCGGCGAGGACCGCAGCTTTCCTGGTTTCGTCGCTGCCGTCCGCCGCCTGCACCTCGACCCCGAAGCGCGTCTTGATCTCGGCGGCGCTGTCGCTCACGCGCCTGATGCCGTCGTAGCCTACGAGGGTGACATCAGCGCCTTCGAGCGCCGCAATCGCCGCGACCGCAAATCCAAGAACGCCGGTCCCGCCGAACACGGCCACTTTTACGTTCTTGAGCTCGCGCCGTCTCCGCTCCCGCAGCATTTTCTCGATGCAGGCCACCATTGCGGCTGCGGTTGTGAATGATCCGCCCGGATCGGCAAACAGCGAGAGGGCGAACGGGGGCACCAGCGCCGCCTTGGCTTTCGCCAGCATGTCGAGAGCGAGGCCTGCGTTCTTGCCGCCGAAGAACATTCCGGTCCGAGCGCCGGTCTTTGGCGGACGGGAGAAAATTGCATCCTGCACAAGACCGGTCACCTCATCGAGGGTGACGCCCGTATAAGTGACGACCGCGTCGTAGCCGGCATCGAGCGCCATGTTCACATCGAAGGGGGACATGTGCTTGAGGGGGGTGACCATGTGCAGAATATTCTTGTCGGCCAAGATCCGCTCCTTGTCGCTCCCTTGCCGCTATTCGGCGCTGTCGCTCGGTCGATCAACCGCGATTTCAGCCGCGCGATTGAAGCCCGCGCACACTCGGATGTCCAGGCCCCGACTGCGCGGATGCCGGCGCGCGATGGCGGCCAGGCGCTGAGCTTCTTCCGGCGTCGCCGCAAACGCAAATCCGGTCGGTCCCCATGAGCTTTGGCCGATTCCGCACGCGCCCTCGCGATCGAGCGCCGCCAGCACGGCGGCGACGTCCGGACTGGTGAACGGCGACCCGCCTTGCGCGGTCGCAAAATAATTGCCGAGACACGACTGAATTTCCGTGACCGCCGCGCCGAAGCTGGCGATGTCTTCCTCGGCCACAGCGGGCAGCATCTTCATGATGACGAGCCGGCAGAGGCGGGCCGCATCGTCCTCCGGAAAGGCCGGCAGCCTGCCAAACGCGGCGACCTCGTCGGCGCCGTGGATGCCGCGATATGCCGGGTCAAGGGCCACGATGACCCTCCAGCGATCCGGAAAGCGGATATGGCTCACAACCGGCGCCGGGGCTTTCCCGTTCGCACAACCGCCATCGACCACGAGCCCCCCGCGATGAAACAAGCCGATGCCGACGCCCGAGCGCGCGCCGCGGCCGAGGTGGATCGCATCCGCTTCGATATCGAGAGGCAGGCCGTGCAGGCGGCGAATGCCGGCCGCTACCGCCAGCGCAAGTTGCGTGCCCGAACCGAGCCCGGCGTGGGATGGGACGACCTCCAAAACATCCACCGCGTGGCCGTCGCCGAGCGCGAGGCGCTCCACCATCTTGTCGACGTGGCGCATGACACGCTCGCGTTCCGGCCCTGTCACGTGATTTTTCGCAGCGCGATGGAATGCGATCTTCGTGCGCAGGCCGCTGATGGCAAGGCCGGCGCTGCCAAAGCGACGACCGAGACCGCCATTGAGGTCGAGGAAACCCAGATGCAGCCGCGCCGGTATCGTCACCGTTATGCTTTCGGGCAGCCGGTTGGCTGCGTTGCACCTCCGCATCGGGTCAGCCGCGCTCGCCAAACGACTCACTCCCTGTCCTTTCACTTTACTTCAGCGGGCTTTTCGAAAACAAAGACAAGCTTACAATGCGCCAGACCTGGGCGGGTTGGCAATTCTCAACACGCGGAGAACTCCGGGAGTTTGTCCCATGACGGAACGCAGCAAAGAACGGACCTACGCGGATGCCGAGATCGAAGCGCGCCTCAAGGCGGAGTTGCCGCATTGGTACCTCGAAAACGGCTGGATTCGCCGCCGATACCGCACCAACAGTTGGAAGGGCACCCTCATGGTGATCAACACCGTCGGGCACCTTGCAGAGGCCGCATGGCACCATCCGGATATCACAGCATCCTACGCGTGGGTCGAAGTCCGCCTGCAAAACCATGCGGCGAAGGGCATAACCGACAAAGATTTTGAATTGGCAAAAAAGATCGAAGAGGTCATCCAATGGCAACCCGGGAAGGCCGGCGGAGCGCTCGAAGGGACGCCCGCCGGTGACCAGCGCTTCGCTTACATCAAGTATGACAGTTAAGCGCCGTGCCGGATCAGGGAATCGCAATGCACCACGCCTGGATCGATGGCGCGCCGGCGGAACTCGCCGCCGCAGCCGCCACGGCAGCCCGCTTGCTCGATGCGAGCCGTCAGCCTGTCATCGCGGGCCTCGGCGCCGACGTGGCCGGCGCCCGTGCCGCAACCGCATTGGCGCAGCGAATCGGTGCGGCCATTGACCACATGAATGCGGACGCGCTGTTGCGCGACCTCGATGTCATGCGTGAAGCCGGCGTGATGCTCACGACGCCGAGTGAGGCGAGCTTGCGGGCCGATACGCTGCTTCTGGCGGGCCCCGGCCTCACCGAGGAATGGAATGAGCTTCCGCAGCGTCTGTTGTGTGCGCGGACCGTCGAGCCCGGCGCCGGGGCGGACAGACGGAAATTCTGGCTGTGTCCCCGCGCGTCCTGGCTGGACGACGACGATCGCTCCGGCTCAATCCACAATATCAGCGTGATCGGCCGCGAAACCGGCGATTTGCCCGTACTCCTTGCGGCCTTGCGCGCGCGCGTCAATGGCCGCCCGCATGGGTTTGCGCGCCTCTCTCCGTCTTTCCCGCAGGCGCTGGACGGGCTGGCCGACGCCCTCAAGGCTGCGCGGTTCGGCGTTGCGGTCTGGTCAGCCGCGGAACTCGACGCCCTCACGGTCGAAATGCTGTGCGGCCTCGTCGCCGATTTGAACGCAACGACGCGTTTCTCCGGGCTGCCGCTTCCGCCCGGGGACAATGCCATCGGCGTGCTGCAAGTCTGCGGCTGGATGACAGGCTTTCCGCCGCGCACCGGGCTCGGCCGCTCCTACCCGGACCACGACCCGTGGCGATACCGGGCCGCCCGGCTGGTCGATAGCGGCGAAGCCGATTGCGTGCTGTGGATTTCGGCTTATCGCGCAAAGGCGCCGGAATGGAGCGGCAGTCGGCCAACCGTTGCGCTGGCGCCGGCCGACACGCGATTTCCGAAACCGCCGCGCGTTCATATCGCGGTCGGCGCCCCCGGCCGCGACCATGACGGCGTCGAGCACCATCCCATGATGGGAACCCTCGCTGCGGTCACGGCAGCGCGCCGAAGCGGGGCCCTTTCGGTTGCCGATGCGATCGCGGCGATCGCTGCGCATCTCGCCGATGCGCCGCCGTCATGCTGACGCGCATCGAGGGCGGCCGGATCATCGATCCGGCCAATGGCCGTGACGAGATCGGCGATATCTGGATGCGCGATGGCCGCATCGTCGATGCGCCGCCCGGAGCCAGTGCGGACGCAACATACGATGCGACCGGCAAGATCGTGATGGCAGGCGCAATCGATATCCACTCCCACATTGCCGGTTGGAACGTGAACACCGCGCGCCTGTTGCTGCCGGAATTCCGCCTGGGGTCCCCCGCGCGCCCCGGAGCCAAGCCCTTGTCGAGCGCCGGATGGCCCGCCTTTGAGATCGGCTGCCTCTATGCCGCAATGGGCTTCACTACGGTGGTCGAACCCGCAGTATCGCCCCACTATGCGCTGCACGCGCATCTGGAGCTCGCTGACATTCCGATCATCGACAAGGCGACGCTCGCAGTGCTCGGCAATGACGATTTCCTGCTTGGCCTGATACACCGCAAGGAAGATCGCGCTGCTGTGCAAGATTACGTGGCCTGGACGCTCGGCGCGACGCGCTCGCTTGGCGTCAAGGTCATCAATCCAGGGGGGGCGGCGGCCTTCAAAGAGAACGTGCGCACGTTCTCCTTCGACGACGTGGTGCCGTCGTGCGGCGTGTCCTCCCGTGAGATCGTCAAGACGCTGCAACACGCCGTCAACGCGCTTGGCGTGCCGCATCCGCTTCACGTCCACTGCAACAATCTCGGGATCGCCGGCAGCGCGGACACTGCCCTTACCACCATCGCGGCCGCCGAGGGATTGCCGCTTCATCTCGCTCATCTGCAGTTCTATGGTTACGGCAAGGAAGGCGGACGCGGCTTCTCGTCTGAGGCCGCGCGCCTCGCCGAGGCAGTCAACGCAGCCAAGAGCGTGACCATCGACGTCGGGCAGGTGATGTTTGGCCAGACGGTGACGGTGTCGCTCGACGTGTTGCGGCAGTTCAATGCGCGCAACCAGGCGCGGCCGAGAAAGTGGGCGATACTCGACGGCGACGGCAATGGCGCCGGCATCGTTCCGTACAACTACCGCTCCGCCGATTTCTACAATGCCGTGCAGTGGGCAGTCGGCATGGAACTCTTCCTGCTGATCGACGACCCATGGCGAGTGTTCTTCACAACCGACCATCCGAACGGCGCGCCTTTCACCGCCTATCCGGAGATTCTCGCATTGCTCATGAGCCGTGATTTGCGGGCGCAATGGATGGCGGGGCTGCCCGCGGAAGCCGTGGCGGTGACGACGCTGCCTTCAATCAGCCGGGAATATACCTTTACCGAGATCGCCACCATGACCCGCGCGGCGCCGGCGCGGCTGCTTGGCTTGCGCGACCGGGGGCATCTCGGTGCGGGCGCCATCGCGGATGTCGCGGTCTATGAGGATGAGCGTGACCGCGCCAGGATGTTCCGCGCCGCCGCTCTGGTCTTCAGGCGGGGCGAGTTGGTCGTGCGCGACGGAAAGCCGACGAAGCAGGTCTTCGGATGCGCGCTCGCGGTCGAGCCGGAGCGCGACCGGGCGATCGACCGGCGCCTGAAGGCCTATTACGAGGAGCGCTACGGAATATCCGACGACATCATCAAGGTTCCCGACCATGCGATCGGGAGACCGGCGCCGTTCGAGTTGATTTCATGCGCGCATTGACGGTCAAGGGCGTGCGCATCGATGACACCTTTGCGGAAGCGTTCGGCATGCGGGCGACTGCGGTCATTATCACCGCCGACAGTCCGCGCTGGGCGCATCAAGCGGCGCTGACCATGACGGGATTCGCCACTTCGGTCATCGGTTGCGGTTGCGAGGCCGGCATCGACAGCGAGTTGACGGCGGCGCAAACCCCGGACCGCCGCCCGGGCGTCCGCGTGCTGCTGTTTGCGGTCTCGACCGCCGAGTTGCAGAAGCAATTGCAGGCTCGCGTCGCCCAATGCGTGCTTACGAGCCCCGGTTCCGCCTGCTATGCGGGACTGGATGGCGAGGAAAGGCTCAGGCTCGGCAATGCCCTGCGCTATTTCGGCGACGGCTGGCAGATCTCCAAGCGCTTTGGCGGCAAGCATTATTGGCGGATCCCGGTGATGGATGGGGAGTTCGTCTGCGAGGCAACGACCGGGCTCACCAAGGAGGCGGTTGGCGGCGGCAACCTTCTGATCATGGGCCGCACGGCGCAAACGACACTCGCCGCGGCGGAGGCAGCAGCGGCCGCAATTGCGAAGGTGCCGAACGTTATCATGCCGTTCCCGGGCGGCATCGTGCGCTCAGGCTCCAAGGTGGGTTCAAAATATAAAGGCGTTCCGGCATCAACCAACCATGCCTTCTGCCCGACGCTGCGCGGCGCCGCCGACACGGCGCTCGACCCTGATGCGGCTTGCGTGCTGGAGATCGTGATTGACGGACTGACGTCACAGGCGGTCGCCGCGGCCATGGGCGCCGGGATCGCTGCCCTCGTCAAGCTTGGTCCGAGGCGCGGTGCAGTGCGCATCAGCGCCGGCAATTACGGCGGCAAGCTTGGACCACATCAGTACCATCTGCGGGATCTGACGCCGTGAAGCCGCTGGTTCTGACCTTGCGCGCACGTCCCGATCAGCGCCTCGATCTCGCGCCGCTGGTGCCCCACAGGCTCGCCGGCATGGCGGCAGCCGAGATCGAACGGGTAGAGGTGCAGACGACGCGCCGGCGCGTCCTTCTCGCCGATATTTTCCACCTCCGCATGGGCGATGTCGCCCAAATCCGGATCGAGGGGGCCTGCGACCGCCTCGACCGGATCGGCCACGAAATGACGAGCGGCGAAATCGTGGCCGAGGGCGATATCGGCGCCCAGGCTGGGCGCCTGATGACTGGCGGCAGCCTCACGGTCCATGGGAGCGTCGGTCCGTGGGCCGGATCCGGCATGAAGGGCGGCACAATCGACATTCTTGGCGACGCGGATGAGCGCCTGGGCGGACCGATCGCCGGCGAGATTGCCGGCATGCGCGGCGGCGTCGTGCGCGTGCGCGGCTCCGTCGGAGAGCGCGTCGGCGACCGCATGCGCCGCGGCACAATCGTGGTGGAGGGCGACGCCGGCGCCTATGCGGGCAGCCGCATGATCGCCGGCACGCTGGTGGTGGTAGGCCGCAGCGGCCCGCTCCCCGGCTACCTGATGAAGCGGGGAACGATTGTGCTGGGTAAGAAGGCCGTCAGGCTATCGCCAACGTTCATCGACTGCGGCGTGCACGATCTCATTGCCGCACGGCTTATGGCGGCTTTCATCGGGAGCTACAGCACACGCGCCGCGAAGCTGCTAAGCCGGCCTTTGCGGCGCTTCGCCGGCGACATGGCGGCGCTCGGCAAGGGTGAGATTTTGTTGCGGGCGTAGCGGGATCGGCGGGTAAAGGCGTCCCTTCGACAAGCTCAGGAGCGCGGTGCCCGCCGGCGCGCGACGTTCCAAAGGCGGGTGGGCGCGCTTGGCTCTGAGCCTGTCGAAGAGCGCCCAGCCTGCACAGGCTTTCCCCATCTGCTGTCACTCAGGTTGTTTCCGCCACCGCCCCCGCGGCTTGTGGCATAATGTGGACGGCCGTTTCTCCGGCGAGGCATAGCATGATCCAGATCGTCGTGATGGTTTGCAGATTGGGGCAGCCCGACCTGTGCGAGGAACAACGCCTCCAATTCGCCTGGCAAGGCTCGCTGCGACAGTGCGCCATGGCGGCGCAGCCCTATATTGCGCAATGGATCGGCGAGCATCCGCGATGGACCGTGAGGAACTACCATTGCGAAGATCCAGGCCTTCGCGACCGGGCGGCTCTCGGGCGCGCAGCCTCCCGCCTTTGATTATTCACTCAGCGACCGCCAGAAGCAGAGCGTCAGACATGCGAACCGCTGCAACGATCTTCGGCCTCGGCGCCGCAATTTGCGCCGCCGCAATTCCGCTCGCGCGCGCCGACGACCTCAATGACTATCCGACCGCGGCGCGAGCCGACTATGTGTTCGGCTGCATGAAGGCGAATGGCGAAACGCGGCGCGCGCTGGAGCAGTGCTCATGCTCGATCGACGTGATTGCGGCCATCCTGCCGTATGACCGCTATGTCACTGCCGAAACTGTGCTCAGCATGGCTCAGGTGCAAGGAACGCTCGGCAATCAATTTCGCTCGACCGAATATGCCAAGGCGGCGGTCGACGAATTGCGCCGCGCGCAGGCCGAAGCCGAGGTCCGCTGCTTCTAGTGAGGATTTCGATCGCAGACGATCGCTCGTGCAGAGTCGGGGCAAAGGCGCGCTCCTGAGCTTGTCGAAGGGCGCGGCGCCGTGCCCGCCCCCTCCCGATCGCCCGCACGGGCGAGGGTAGGGAGGGGCCGGTGGGCACGCTTGGCTCTGAGCATGTCGAAGAATGCCCGCCCCGCGACTTCGCGCCGCCGGGACGCGCTCCTGACCGTCAGAAGGCCGCCGCGACGGGCCACTCGCCCTTGAAGACGTGGCCATCGGTATCGATCGCCTCGGCGCGGAAATGCGTCGCGCCGTTCGGCAGGTAGGTGAATCGGATATTGGGGTCCTCCGAGATCGAAATCCCGCCGTCCATCGCGAGCACCAGCTCGTCGCCCTGCCAGACCCGCAGCTCCCTCACAAAAAAAGCCGGCACGTAGAGCAGCGTGACCTGATCGCGCTGCAGGCCGGAATTGTTGGGATGGCGGATCATGATCTGCGCTTCGCGCGGGCCGCTCACCGGCCCGTCGCCAGGCTTGGCGAACTGGCGAAACCGCATCTGCCCCAGGCTGGCCTTGGCTTCCTCGGCGTTCTTCGCGGCGGGCGCCGAGCAGCCTCCCGAAGCCTTCACGAACGCCGCAGAAGCGTAAAGCCGGCCATCGCTCAGCTCGGCCACCGCGTGTACATTCGTGTAGGAATCGACGCGCACGCGCGTGGAGATCATCGTCACGCCTGCGCCCACCTGGAACGTGGCCGCGACCGGCGCCGGGTTTTGATCGATCACGAGAGTGATCGTCTTGACGGTGCGGGCGTCTCCGGCCGGCAGCGTCGTCCGCAACGTGACCGGAACGATCGCGGCGTCCTCGGCGCGAGAAGGCATCTCGATGGCAATCAGAGAGGCGCCATCCTGAAGATCGCGTCCGTTGAAGATGTCGCGGGCGAGCTCGGGCCAAGGATCCGCCGGCTCTGCAGCGCCCGCCGCGCTCGCCAAGCTGCCGAGCACCAGGGCGATTGCCGCGCCCCGGAGGACCCGCAGGCCTTGTCGCACCTTTGATCCCATTCCGCTTCGGGGCGTCGCATCGGGCGTCATGAGTCACTCCCATTCCAATTCGGCGAAAGCTGCCGTCGCATTGCGGGCATTATACTCCGTAAACAGCTCCCAGCGTGATTTTTCCGAGAGACCAGCGGTTGCCGCGGCTTGCGCAAGCGGCGTTCCCTGCGCGATCAGCGCGCGGCAGTCTGCGGCCAAGCGTTCGAGATAGCGGCGCTCGTCATCGAGCGCGGCCGGCCAGGCGGCTGCCGGTCCATGGCCCGGGATCGCACGCTTGGCCGGAATGCGGGCAAGCGGCGCGAGCGCCGCAAGCCAGCCGCGCAAGCTGCCGTCCACGACAGGAACGTGCCGCAAAAACACGAGATCGCCCGCAAACAGCGTTTGGGTAGCCTCATCCAGGACCGTGAGGTCGTTATCCGTATGAGCAACCCGCCAAGCCTGAAGCCTCAGGACGCGGTTGCCAAGATCGAGAATTTCCTCGTCGCCGATCTGTCGCTGCGGAGCAACAAGCTCCACGCCGTCCAGCGCGTCTCCCATGATGCGTCGAAATGCCGTCAGGTAGAACGGCCCGCGCAGCGAAAGCGCCCGCGGCAAATTGCGATGACCAACGAATACCGCCCCCTCTTGTGCGAAGGCGGCATTGCCAAATGCGTGATCCGGATGCGCATGCGTGTTGATCACGTAGCGGATCGGCTTGCGGGTAACGGCGCGGATTGCGGCGAGGAGCCGGCGCCCCTCCCGTACGCTGCCGCCTGTGTCGATCACCGCGACCGCTTCATCACCGACCACGAAACCGACATTGGCGATGCTGCCTTCGTTCTCGGCAGTCATCAATTCATTCACGCCGAAGTGTACGAAAACTCCGGCGGCTATTTCGGTGATCTCAAGCGCGGTGTCCGGCCCCTGCGCGCAGGCGAGAAAAATCGATGCGAACAGCGCCGCAAGCGCCGCGGCGAACCGGTTCGGGAGACCGCAGACACAACTGTGGAAACGAACTCTGCGCTCGCCCTCAGACGCGCCTTCGGCGCGCGCCGCCGTCGCCCGCGATGAAACGATCGCCCCTTCCGATTCCAAATCTGCCTCGCATGCACATTAAGGCGATATCGTGACAACCCTTGTGAAGCAACTATGTCGCAGTGGGCGTCAATCACGCCATCATTTTCTATTGCGCCCTCAAAACTGCGGGCATAGTATTGGTAATAGTTTCCGGCTTCAAGGACGTCGGCTGGTTCGGGAGTGTCGGCGTTTCTTTCGTAGGCCATGTGGGTCCGAGAGAAAAATGGTCCTCGCACCTCACGGGTTGTGACACGCTGCCGGAAATGCTTCCCCAGGCGAGGGTTGGTGCCGAGATCGGGCACGCTTGGGCTTGTCCGCATCGGAACACCCTCTCGGTAACCTCACAGGGAGGAATGGGATGCGAAAATTTCTCATCGGTACAGCGCTAAGCACGACGGCCGTTATGGCTGCCGGATCGGTCTACGCAAATGAGGAGCTGATCAGGCTGTCGCAGGACGCCAAGCAGTGGGTCATGCCGGCCGGCAATTATGCTGCTACGCGGCATTCGACGCTGAAGCAGATCACTGCGGACAATGTCGGCAAGCTGCAAGTCGCGTGGACGTTTTCAACCGGCGTTTTGCGCGGCCACGAGGGCGCCCCGCTGGTGGTCGGCGACGTGATGTATGTGCATACGCCATTTCCGAACAACGTCTTTGCGCTCGACCTCAATAACGATGGCAAGATCCTCTGGAAGTACGAGCCCAAGCAGGATCCGAGCGTCATCCCGGTGATGTGCTGCGACACCGTCAACCGCGGCCTCTCGTATGCAGACGGCAAAATTTTCCTGCATCAGGCAGACACAACTCTTGTTGCGCTCGATGCGAAGACCGGCAAAGTCGAATGGTCGGTGAAGAACGGAGATCCAGGCAAAGGCGAAACCGGTACCTCCGCGCCATTTGTGATCAAGGACAAGGTGCTCGTCGGGATCTCGGGTGGCGAGTTCGGAGTGCAGTGCCATGTCACTGCCTACGATCTCAAGACGGGCCGGCGGGTGTGGCGAGCCTATTCCGAGGGGCCCGACGACCAGATCTTGTTTGATCCGGCAAAGACCACTGCGCTCGGAAAGCCGGTGGGAAAGGATTCCAGCCTGGCGACCTGGCAAGGCGACCAGTGGAAGATCGGCGGCGGCTGCACCTGGGGCTGGATGGCGTATGACCCGGCCCTTAACCTCGTGTACTACGGCTCCGGCAATCCGTCGACCTGGAACCCCAAGCAGCGGCCCGGCGACAACAAATGGTCGATGACCATTTTCGCCCGGAACCCCGATACGGGCATGGCCAAGTGGGTCTACCAGATGACGCCTCACGACGAGTGGGACTATGACGGCGTCAACGAGATGATCCTTACCGATCAGCAGATCGGGGGCCAGACGCGAAAATTGCTGACCCACTTCGACCGCAACGGCTTAGGGTATACGCTCGATCGCGATACCGGCGAGTTGCTCGTCGCTGAGAAATATGACCCCAAGGTCAACTGGACGAGCGGCGTTGACATGAACAAGTCGTCGCCGACCTACGGGCGCCCGAGGGTGGTCTCGCAGTACTCGACCGATCAAAACGGCGAGGATCACAACAACAAGGGCATCTGTCCTGCCGCCCTCGGCAGCAAGGACGAGCAACCGGCGGCCTACTCGCCGGATACCCAACTGTTCTACGTGCCGACCAACCACGTCTGCATGGATTACGAGCCGTTCAGGGTGAGCTACACCGCCGGCCAGCCCTATGTCGGGGCGACGCTGTCGATGTACCCGCCGCAAGGCGAGACCAACATGGGCAACTTCATCGCCTGGGACGGCAAGACCGGCAAGATCGTGTGGTCGAATAAAGAGCAGTTCTCGGTGTGGTCGGGCGCGCTGTCAACGGCCGGCGGCGTGGTATTCTACGGTACGCTGGAAGGCTATCTGAAGGCCGTTGACGCCAAGACCGGCAAGGAGCTCTACAAATTCAAGACTCCGTCCGGCATCATCGGCAACGTGATGACCTACGAGCATGGCGGCAAACAATACGTCGCGGTGCTGTCCGGCGTCGGCGGCTGGGCCGGCATCGGCCTCGCAGCCGGGCTTACAAACCCGACTGACGGCCTTGGTGCGGTGGGAGGCTATGCGGGCCTGCGCAACTACACTGCGCTGGGCGGCCAGCTCACCGTGTTTGCGCTGCCCTGAGGCTTGACGAAAAACTGCCACGTCATCAACGGCTGCCGGCGCGCGACCGACGCGCTGGCAGCCCTCCCTAACCCTCCCACGCAGGCGGGGAGAGAAGGGCGGACAGCGGCCTCGCCGTGGAGGAGACGCCTCGTGGAAGTTCGCGTTGCTATGATAGGACTCATCGCGTTGACGCTTGCCTGCGGGACCGGCGCCACGCGCGCCGACGGCTCAGGCGATCCGACCGCCGCCACCTCCGAGGACGGCAAGTATTTCGACAAGGCCGGCAATCCGACCTACAAAGTGCAGGAGGACGGCGCCGTCGACTGGTATACTTATTCGGGATTCCGTCGTTATCATTCGGAGTGCCACGTCTGCCACGGTCCCGCCGGTGACGGCTCAAGCTTTGCGCCGGCATTGAAGGATTCGCTCAAACGGATCAGCTATGCCGACTTTCTCGGCATCGTCGCGAGCGGGCGCAAGAACGTGACGACCGCACAAGAGAACGTCATGCCGGCGTTCGGCGATAATCGGAACGTAATGTGCTATATTGACGATATATACGTTTACTTGCGCGCTCGCGCCAATGACGCCGTCGGGCGCGCGCGGCCCGAAAAACACGACGACAGGCCGGAAGCCTTTGCCAAGGCTGAAGATGCCTGCATGGGCTTCAAGCCTTGAAGGAAAAAAGATTCGAGTCGATTGACTCGAGCAAGGCGTATTCCGGTCAAACGGAAACGCCGTAAGGTGGGCAAAGCGAAGCGCGCCCAACCCAAGGGCTGGCGGGCAAGGCATGCGAGAGCGCGCGCCTTTGCCGGCGCTGCAAGTGACTCTGAACGGAATTCGCAATTCAGGAGTGTCGATGCCCATCATCATAGCGAATAGCGCCCGCGCAATGCTGGTCGGGGCGATGTTTTGCGTGGGCCTTGCGGTTGCATCGGTCGAGCGGTCGCGCGCCCAGGGCGCGGGGCTCGATGCGGAGCTTGAACTCGTCGATCCAAAGGTCCTGAGGGTCTGCGCCGATCCCAACAACCTGCCGTTCTCTAACGAAAAAGGCGAAGGATTCGAAAACAGGCTTGCAGAGCTGCTGGCGGCAAAGCTCCACAAGCGGCTCGCCTATGTGTGGTATCCGCAAGCGACGGGCTTCGTACGCAACACGCTCGGGGCCCATCGCTGCGACCTTATCCCAGGGTTTCCGCAAGGCGACGATCTGGTCCAGAGCACCAATCCCTACTATCGGACCGCGTATGCACTCGTCGTCAAGCCGAATGCCGGGCTCGACGACCTCGATACGCTTTCCGACCCGCGCTTGAAGGGAAAGCGCGTCGGCATTGTCGCGGGCACGCCGCCGGCGACCTACGTCGTCGCCAATGGCCTGATGCGCAATGCCAAGTCTTATCCCCTGGTTGTCGACACTCGCGTGGATTCTTCGGCGCAGGCAATGATGCGAGACCTCGCAAGCGGCGAGATTGACGTGGGAGTCCTTTGGGGGCCAATGGCCGGTTATTACGCAAAGCAGGCGAATCCGCCGATGCGCGTGAAATTGCTGTTGAAGGAATCCGGCGGGCCGCCGCTTGCCTATCGCATCGGAATGGGGGTTCGCGCGACGGACCAGAACTGGAAACGGTTGCTCAATCGCCTGATCGCAGAGAACCGAGCCGACATAAACCGGCTGCTGATCGGATTCGGCGTGCCCTTGCTCGATGAAAGCGATCAGCCCATCACCATTGACGCGCCAGCGAAATGACAAAGTCTCGCATTAGCTTGGGTCTGATCCTGGGACTGGCAGCATTTCTTTGCGCCGCCGTTCGCGGCGAGGAGGCGGCGCCGGAGCCGCAGGGCTATCGTACCGAGAGTTATCGCGCACCCACTCCCGCAACGCTCACCGGCGCTCGCGTGGTGACGACCGAGGAGGCGGAAGCGCTATGGCGCGACAAGTCCGCCATTTTTGTCGACGTGATGCCGCGCGCGCCGCGCCCCCCCAATCTGCCGCCCGGCACAATCTGGCGCGACCGTCCGCGATCGGATATTCCGGGCAGCATCTGGCTCCCGGATACCGGGTATGGCGAACTCGCGCCGGTTACCGAACAGTATCTGCGCCAAAACCTTGAGCGCGCCACCGGCGGCGACCGCACAAAGCTCCTGGTGATTTATTGTCTGCGCGATTGCTGGATGTCGTGGAATGCGGCGAGGCGCATCCTCGCCATGGGCTACAGCAATGTCGCGTGGTATCCCGAGGGGACCGACGGATGGACTGATGCGCTATTGCCGCTCGTCGACGCGCGGCCGGCGCCGGCCGTCGGCGAATAGCGCGGAGCGGGCAGGACGGGGAGGCGAGGCCGATGCGATGGCGGGTTTCGCGGAGCCTGTCATCTGGCCCGCAAAAGGCGGGACCTGTTGGCGCTACGCACCCTACTCCATCTGCCGCCGGATCGCGCGGGCAAGCGCAAACAATCGTCGTTCGATGGCGACCGGCACTTCGCAAGCATATCTGACCGATCTGCGCCGCTCGTCGAAAATGCGCGTGCTCCATTCGATCCGCGTGCCAAGCTCATCGAGCTTCGCCTGATCCGGATGGGCATTATCCGGCAGTTCATGCTGTGCCGAGACATCTGCCTTGATGCGGTCGGCAAGCTCTCTCTGGCGGCGTTGCAGCCGTTCAAGCCCGTTCATGACCTCGGTGCGCTGGCGATTGAGCGTCTCAAACAGTCCGGCAAACAACAGCAGCCCCTTGTCGGCCTTTGCAGCGCCCGCCGCGGCCAGAAAGTCCTCGATGTTCTTCTGCGCCTCCTCGATCGGAATGCGGCGCGCGGCCAGACGCTCAACGAGGTTCTTGATTGCCGGATCATCCTGCCAGGTCTTCTGGGCCTGTTCGATCGACGGGCCGTCCCACACGGCCGCGACCGAGAGTTCCGGCACTTTGGCTTGCGCGCATGGCCAATCAGGGTAGCGCGGGTCAGCGGCCTCGGCGCGCTGCAATCCGGCGCCCAGCGTCGTGATGGCGAAAAGCAAAAGCGCAGCAGGTTTCATCGGCATGATTCCGGCGTCAGACCGCGACAGTCGGTCTCGTCAGTGTTGGGAAATCGCCACGCCCCAGGGCAGCTCGCCAACCTGGATCGTATCGATGACCTTGAGCGCGGCGACATCGATGACTGACACGTCGTTCGACACTCCATTGGTGGTCAAAAGATATTTCTCATCGGGCGTGAACGCCATATGCCAGACACGTTGGCCGACCAGCAGGTATTTCTGAACCTGGTGAGTTGCGCCGTCGATCACGGCGATGCGATTGGCCGGACCAAGGGCCACGAAACCGGTCTTGCCGTCATGCGTGATCGCGATTCCCACCGGCTGAATGGCTTCCTGGCGCATGCCGGGGATGGCGAAGTTGATCTTCCCTTTCACTGCATGCTTGACCGGATCGATAATGCTCACCGTGCCGCCGATCTCCGACGACACCCACAATTCGGAGCCGTCGTCCTTGAACTGCGCGAAGCGGGGTCGCGAATCAACGAGGACATTGGCGACGATCTTGCGCGTCGCGGTGTCGATGAAATGCGCCATATTGGTGGTTTCAGAGGTATTCACGAGAATCTTGCCGTCCGGGCTCAACCCCATCCCTTCGGGCTCGACTCCGACTTCCACATCCCCAAGCCGCGTGCGCCGTTCGATATCGATGATCGTCACCGTGTTGTCGTTCTCGTTCGCCACATAGAGGAGCCGGCCGGACGGATCGTCAGTGAACAGCTCCGGGTCCGGCCCTGACGGCAAGGTGTCGACGACCTTGTTCGTCGCGGTATCGATCATCTGGATGGTGTCGTCGTCGCCGACCGCCACCAGGACATATTTCTGGTCCCTGGTGATGGCGATGCCGCGCGGCCGTTGGCCGACCTTGATGGTGCCGACCACTTTCCTTTCCGCCGTATCGATGATGGAAATGGTATTGCTCTTTTCGTTCGAAACATAAGCCTTATAGGCCTGTGCGTCGCCGGCGAGCAGAAAAGGAACGCAAATCCCGACGACGGTGCATCGCCATATTGCTTCGCAATAGCGAATTCCGTTCATATAGAAGGGGCGCAGCGTTGGCAAAGCGAAGTGTGCCCGCCCTGCCTCGAAAGGCGAAGCCTTGGTGGGCGCGACGCTTCGCGCCTTTGCCCGCCGTACGCGTGATTCCATTCGATTGAAATCCGCTATAGCTTTCATCGCTATTTAAGCCGGCATTTCGTTTCCGGGCGATCAATGCCCAGAGTATCGAGTTCCGAGAATTGATGTAAGAACCCTTCCTGGGGCGACACCGAGACGATGGTGCGGCCGTCGGCGAGAAGAATGGGCTGGCGGAGCTGCAGGTTCCAGTCGCGCAGCGTAAGTTTTTGTCCCTTGAACGCAGCGAGACCAAAATCAGGCCCCTTCATATAGGCGAGTAACGCCTGCGGGTCCGCCGAGTTGATCCGTGCGGCGGCCTCGCCGATCATCCGGGCGGCTGACCACGCCTGCATGTCGAGTGCGGTCATTCGTCGCGAAAACATTTGCGTGAAACGGTTCTGAAGCTGGTTCGCACCCCACTGGTCATGGGCTGCGTCCCAACTTTTCGGGACGAGCCCGGCCGATCCTGCGACCGGACGCGGATCGCGTGTCCGGTACGGCAGGTAGGCGGCGAAGACCTCATTTTCGTCGGCTGCGACCACCACGTCATGAGCGGGGGCCCCTTGGAGGAACAACGGGATCTGGCGTTGTATCTGCGCGAGGCCGCTGTCGGTGCGGCGTGCGCCTCCGGTGTCCTCGAACACGCGCTGCTCCACGATCTTGGCGCCAAACCGGGAGGCGGCGCGGCGCAACGCCTCCGCATAAAGCTTATCGGCATCGTGGGAGCCGACCACCAGCAGCCATCGCAGCCACCGTTTGAACACCAGATATTGAGCGAGACCGTCGGCCAGCATGGATCGCGTCGGCGCCGTATGGATCACGTCGGCGCGGCAATCCTCCTCGCGCAACCGGTCGTCGATTGCCCCGGCGTTAAAGAAGACGAGACCACGCGCGCGCCCGGCGTCCGCGGCTTTGAGCAGCATATCGGCCGGAAGATCGACAATAAAAAACGAGATGCCGTGATCGGCTAACCGCAGAATGACATCGGTCGGATCGGTCCCCGCCTTAACGCGCGCCTCCTCAAGCGAAAAGCGCTGGTTGAGAAATTTGCCTGTCGTGTTGTTATCTTCGAGCGCCAGGCGCGCTCCGGCGACGCCATCATTATCGGGCGGATAATCGAGGAGCGAAATCGTTGCCTTTTTCTCGGCGCGGCCCACATATCCGATCTTGATTGTGAGCGGCTCCGCCCGCGCGAGCATTGCGGTCAGGAGCAAAATCAATCCGCCGAAAATGACTGCCCTGATCAAGGCTACGCCCCAACTCTTCGCCCCGCATTTAGTGCAGGCGATATTGCTTGAACGTGTAGCCCGGATTGAGCGCAAGCGAAATCCGGGGAAAGGCAATGCCTCAGGCCAACCGGCGCCCGCATCTTACGGGGTGTATCGTCGCGCCGCCCCATCGACCGGCCTCGAGCCGACCCGATGGCAAGCTCCGGCCGGGGCGGCTCAATGCGGGCGACGGCTTCGACGGCCACAGCCGTTGCAATACATATGCGCATATGACCTGGAAATCCAACTTGCAAATTGTGGTTGGAAACTACGGCTCGTCTGAAGTAGTCTGACACCTGGATGTCCGCCGCCGCAACCCGAACAAGAAAGAGCCAAAGCTTTGATGCGCAGCGTGACAGTTTTGAGCACGCCGGGTCCGGGAGGCTAGTGATGTCTCTCATGCTGGCCAGCATCACCGGACCGGAAGAGGCCGAAATCGCCGTACGGCAGGGCGCCGATATCGTGGATCTCAAGGACGTCCGAGCCGGGTTCGGCACGGTGCCGCGGGAGGTGGTGCGCGCGACCGTCGCCGCGGTCGCCCGGCAACGGCCGGTCAGTGCGGTCGTTGGCGAGCCGGCGGCGGCCCCCGAACGGGTCGCTGCCATAGCGTCGGCGCTGGCGGAGGCTGGCGCAGCCTATATCAAGATCGGATTGTCGCCGGACCGGCAGCGAGGCGATCTCATCCGGGCGCTGGCTCCGCTTGCTCGCAACGTGAAGCTCATCGGCGTCATGTTTGCGGACGATCGCGCCGACAACTCGCTGATACCGGTGATGGAGGAAAGCGGCTTTGCCGGGGTCATGCTCGATACGGCGCGCAAGACCGGCGAGCGCCTTCTTGATCATTGGGACATTACGGAACTCGGGCTCTTCGTCGATGCGGCCCATAATCATGGTCTGATGGCCGGGCTTGCGGGCTCGCTTGAGGCGCCCGACATTCCACGTCTGTTGCCGCTGGGGCCGGACGTGCTGGGATTTCGGCGCGCGCTCTGCCTCGATCATGACCGCAATGCCCGGATTGATCCCGCCGCCGTTGCGGCGGTGCGCGCACTCATCCCGGCTGACACGCTAAAATCGCATCACGTTGGCGGCACCGTTCCGAAGGTCGATTATCGCGTGCTGGCAGCGCGCGGATATTCGCTCGAGCCTCATAAGGAAGACGCGGCGACCGATCGTATTTTCGTGCGCGATTTCGATTTGGCGGTCCGGGTCGGCGCCTATTCTCGCGAACGCGCCAAACCGCAGAACGTGCGCTTCAATATCGAGGCGCGCATCTATCGCGGCGACCGTACGCCCGAAGACATGCGCGACGTCTTCTCATACGACCTCATTACCGACGCGATCAGGATGGTGGCGGCGCAGGAGCACATTGCGCTGATCGAAACGCTGGCTGAACGGATTGCGGCGCTGATACTGAGCTACGCACGGGTCGCAAGCGTGACCGTAAGGGTCGAAAAGCTTGACATCGGCCCCGGCGCGGTCGGAGTGGAAATCGTGCGCGAGCGGCGCGCCGAGGTAGCGAAGGTGCATCAGCTCTTTCCCGCCGCGGGCGGCGCCCCGAGGGCCGCAACGTAGATGCGCGGCCAAGGACCGACCGTCATCAAGCTGGGCGGAAGCTTCGCATTCTCGGCCGATCTGGGGGAGTGGATCGCCGCGATTGCGCGTTGCGGAGGCCGCGCCGTCATCGCACCCGGCGGCGGTCCGTTCGCCAACGTCGTACGTACGGCGCAGGCGCAAATGGGCTTTGACGACCTCGCTGCGCATCGCATGGCGCTGCTTGCGATGGAGCAATATGGCTGCGCGATCAAAAGCCTGCATCCGGCCCTGTCGCTCGCGGATTCGTTCGATTCGATCCGCCGCTGCCTCGCAGATGATCGCGTCCCGGTTTGGCTGCCGACGCGGACGGCTTTGGATGCGGCCGAAATTGCGCAGTCATGGGACGTGACCTCCGACAGTCTTGCGGCATGGCTCGCGGGCAAAATCGACGCCGAGCGGCTGCTGCTCATCAAGCACATCGAGCCAGCCCGTGGCGCGATGTCTGTCGCGGATCTCGCGGCACGCGATATCGTTGACAAGGCCTTCGCGAATATTCTCGCTGCAAGCGGCGTTCCGGCATTCATTCTTGGCCGCAAAGATCACGCGGCGATCGGCCGCCTGCTGAACGGCGAGCCAATGGGCATCCGGATAATCGCGCAATAGCAAGATCGCCTGACGCGGATTTCGACTACGTCGGGCCATGACTCTGGCGAAGCGGTCCAATATGAGCGCGACGCGCGGAAGTCGCCGGGGGAAAAGGCGCCGCGAAAGCACACGGTCTCGCGCTGGCGGGGTCGAGGACCGGCGTTGCAAGCCGGCAATGTTTCGAGCGCGACAATTGCCGCTTCGCGGCTCGGTCAGTAATAACGGTCCCGACCTCCTGGGGAGATGGGGGGCGGGGACGGAGATCGGGACCGCGCTCTTTTAGGACAGAGCACCTTACCTTACCACAATCTGCGCGGCTCGCACTTCACAGTTGCGCTATCTCTCGGGCAAAAGGGCCATTATTGGCCACCTTGCGGTTTTCCAACAGGATTTGGGCGCCATTCCGTTGCCGACGCTTCAACCGGCACAGCCACAGAACGCGTGAGCCTTGGATGCCAGGGGCCAAGTTTACCAATGTCACGGCGGCAATGTCACCAAGTCGCGAATCCTGCCGCTGAGGGGCGTCGCCGCAAACGCGCCGTCCTGCGGATGCAGACGCGCATGTACGGGCCGCAGCGGCCGCATGGTTGGCTGAACGCGGTAGTCGACGCGGGTATTGGGCGCAAGGACCAAGCGGTAGCGCATGAGGATGGCGGCGAGCGCGATCTTGACCGCCGTCGAGCCAAACCAGTAGCCGGGACAGCTATGCGGGCCGGCGCTGAACACGGGAAATTCGAACGCGCTCGGGGCAATCGTGAACCAGCGTTCCGGTCGAAACACATCGCCGTCGGGATACGGATGGGGCATCCGGTTGGTGAGGAACGTGTTGAGAATGACGCGCGCGCCCTTCGGCACGGGGTATTCGAAAATTTTCGTATCGCGTTGAGCGACGCGCATCTGAAAAGGAACCGGCGGAAGAATGCGCATGGACTCTCGCACCACCGCGTCCAGGTAAGAAAGTTCGCCCGCGTCACTTAGCGATGGCGAGGTGCGTCCCATCTTGCTGCGCAGCTCGTCGAGCAGCCGCGCGGCGATGTGCGGATGTTGAGCGAGGAGAAGCAAGGTCCAGGTCAATGCGCTTTGGCCGGCTTCGAACGCCGCAGCGAACAGGGACGGTATCTGTCCCGCAAGGACGGCATCGCTGGGTGGATTTCCATCGGCGTCGGAACTGTTCACGATGATCGAAACGAGATCCCGATCGCAGACCTTTCCGCACCTGGTCCGCGCCCATTCGAGGAGACGGCGTTCGACCAGCGCGGAGTCGCGCACAATCCGTCCATAGGACGTGAATGGAAGGTTGATCCGAAGCGCGAATGCGCTTCCTCCCCATTTGCCTTCCATCAATCGGCTGACCGCGTCCGCGATAAAATAGCCGTCTTCGCTGCTTCCGCCGAACAAGAGTTCGACCGCGATGTTGCGCATCACGCGACGGGGGAATTCCCAGATGTCGATTGTCTCGCCGGCCGGCCATAACGCGACCTCCGCTTCGGCAAGCTGAGCCATTTTTTCCGCCATTGCATGGACGCTGGTTCTGCGCAGCGGCGGCGCCACGAGTTTGCGGTAGTGCGCGTGCTGTTGGCCGGTGGTGCGGGTGAGTCCCTGGGCGAGACGTCTCGCAGCCGAGTTTTTTGGGCCCCCGGGCAACAGGCTGACGCCCCGCCATGTCTCTGGGTCGGACAACAGCTCGCGATTGAATGCCGCGCCGGCCGTCAGCACCAGGGGAACATTCACCAGCACCGCGCGGGGGCGTTTGACGACCGGCAAAGCTTCGGCCAGCACGACAAACGGACCGAAGGCAGCGAAGGCCCGACGTGTGGCCATCAGCGGATCGAGTGCGAACCGCAAGGCCCAACGCCACGCGGCGGGACCAGTCACGCGGACGGGCGCAGGCATGCGTGGTCATCCATTGGAGCGGGTTCCCGATAAGCTGATCCCGTGAAACCGAGCGAGTGCGCCCTCCACAGGCCAAGTTGAGCGCGCACCGGCGGCGTTGTAAAACATTGCCAAGTGCAGGGGCGACCCCTCATAGGCGCCAGGTTAAGCGCCCCGCTTGCGCATCCGATCATGGATTTACCCGAGTCGGGAACCATAGACGAACAACTCGGCAACAGCCGACGTGCGATAGCGCTCCTCACCGGATTGGTTGAGCTGTTCATGCAGCAGCGCGGACGGGGCGGCCACAGGGCTCGATCCGGCATCATCGTTACGTCGGCATGCAGCGCCTCGCTACAAAGCGATGGCTGAACAATCCGGCGGCCTCCTCATGCAACTCCCATTGGCCCTGGGCCGGCCACAAGGCGGAAAGCTCCTTGCCGCGGAAGCCGGCGCGTGCGCTCACAACGGCTTCGTGAACGCCCACGTCGCTGAATCCGACTGCCCACAATAAGCGGCTGGCGCGGACGACGAACCTGGCGCGCCGCGGCTCGCAGGCCACCACCAGCCGCGCGAGCTGCGCCGCGCTCGCGAGGAGGCGAACCAATTGCTCGTCGACAAAATGGTGCAGGAACAGGTTCGCGGTGACAACGTCCGCGCTGGCAGGCGGCGCATTTGCCAGAAAGTCGAAAACATCCGTCGCGCTCGTTTCGACGCGCCATTGCAGAGCCGCAAAGGCGTCGCGGGTCGCGCGACTGACAATGTCTTGCTTGTCCTGCAGAACGACGGTGACGCGAGGCCAGTGCGAGGCCAGCCGGCGCGCCACGCGCAACATAAATTGGCCGTCGCCGGACCCCAGATCGACGATCTTACGCGGCTTGAGACCGGCGCTGTGCTCCATCAGTGCCGACGCCACGATGCTGGCGTTCATCATCAGCGTGTTGGCGCGCTTCACGTCGCGCCGCGCCCGCAGGGCGCGCGGATCATCCGCAGGCAACTGATCGAGAAACTCGGGTTCGACGCGGCGCGGAAAACTCATGGCTCTTTTAAATTTCGAGTGGGGCAGGACGTGAAAAGCGGCCAACCCGCGATCACTCGCGGCCTCGATCGCTTGGATGCTCTTTGTCGCGGGCGGCGGCAGCCGGTCAAGGGTCTCGACCGCTTAAGCGGCGATTGGCGCGCGATCAAACGCGCGCCAATCGCCCTTGACCGGCTGCCGCCGCCCGCAAGACTGCATCCAAGCGATCAAGGCCCTCGCCAAGGCCGCGCGCCCTTAAGGCTTCTGCACCCACTCATTGATCTAGACCCTCTCCACACTGTCCCTCGCCGCCTCCCTAATCCTCGCCTGCCAGGCCGTGGGCGGTTTAGCCCTACTGCGTCATAATTTCCATCTCCGGCTGGCAGGATTGCGGCGGGCACAACACGGGCATCGTGGAAGGTTGGCCACGACTGCGGCGCCTAACAGGCGACGGATCGTGGCAATCGAGTTGGGGAC